>Ga0068858_100003934_pt1 | contig 14667 bp, 7 predicted proteins | sample KBSSwiS12_FD_66589 | JGI IMG/M metagenome (GOLD analysis project Ga0068858, IMG submission 66589) | Switchgrass rhizosphere microbial communities from Kellogg Biological Station, Michigan, USA - KBS Switchgrass S1-2 | ecosystem: Host-associated > Plants > Roots > Rhizosphere > Soil ... | reverse complement strand
CCGTCACGAGGCGCGTGATCTCGCGGCTGTCGGGAGGGTTCTCGCCGAGGCCGAGGGTGTGCAGCGCCTCGTGGATCACGGCGATCTCCGCACGGCTGGCCTTTCGCGCGGCGGCTTCGTTGAATACGCGGCCGCAGACGTAGACCACGCGGCTGCCCGGCGCCGTCACCGCGAGCACGTCGTCGCGGCGGCAGGTCCGGCGGCCGGACCCGTCGGCGAACACGACGAGCGAGAGGTAATCGGCGGGACCGACGCCCAGCGCGTCCAGCCGGTCCTGCAGGGGTGCTCCGGCAGCGTCGTGGAACTCGTCGAAGACACGTCGGCAGGCCGGGCTCTCGAGGCGCCGGCTCGCGCCCGCGACCGCACGGTCCACCGCCGCCGCGTGCATCGGGTTGAGCTCCAGCCCCCGCGCCGCATGGAAGCCGGGCTGGACCTTCCCGGGCGCCACCGCCATCGCCGCCACCGCCATCCAGATCGCCCTCGCTCGCGCCATGTCATCGCGAAGCTCCGCCCAATGTCCCTCAACGTCTTGAGGGATCGCTTGGAATGCGATGGGAGGGGTGTCAGAGTTGCCTCAAAGGAGTGGGAATCGGTTCAACACGATGAACGGCCAGGACATCGATCTCTCGTACGAGTTCGGGCCGTTCCGTCTCGAGCCGGCCACGCGCCGGCTGCTCCGCGCCGGCGAGGCGCTGCCCCTGACCCCCAAGGCGTTCGACACCCTGCTCCTGCTCGTGCAGAACAACGAGCGCGTGGTCGAGAAGGAAGAAGTCCTGCGGCGGGTCTGGCCGGATGCCGTGGTCGAGGAGTCCAACCTGGCTCAGAACGTGTTCACCCTGCGCAAGGCGCTGGGCGACACGCCGGAAGGGGCGCGCTTCATCGCGACCGTGCCCCGCCGCGGCTACCGCTTCGTCGCGCCCGTCACGCCCCTGCGCAACGGCGACCGGACGGCCCCGGCCGAGACGTTCGAGGCTCCCGCTTCCCCCGTCGCCCGCGACCGCGGAACGCGCTCGCGCGCGATGGCCATCGCGGTGATCGCCACGGTGGCGGCCGTGGGCCTGCCCCTGGCCGGCTATCTTGCTGGCCGGCGTGCCGCGGGACCGCCAGCGGCGAGCCAGCCCAAGCTCTCACGTCTGACCTTCCGGCGCGGGATCGTCAACGCCGCCCGCTTCGCTCCGGACGGCCGCACCGTCGTCTACAGCGCGTCCTGGGACGGCCGGCCGAGCCAGCTCTTCCTCAGCCGTCCGGACAGCCCGGAGTCTCTCGCGCTGGACGCTCCTTCCGCCGAGCTCCTCGCCATCTCGCGGTCGGGGGAGCTGGCCCTCTCCCTTCGGCCCAGCCTGCTGAAACACATGATGGGCGAGTTCCGGACCCTGGCCCGCGCCCAGATGGCGGGCGGCGTTCCACGCGAAGTGCTCCAGGACGTGGAGTACGCGGACTGGTCTCCCGACGGCCAGAACCTCGTGGTGGTGCGCAAGGTCGAGAACCAGACGAAGCGCCTCGAATATCCGATCGGCCACGTGCTCGCGGACACGAGCGCGGACCATTGCGTGGACAAGCCGCACGTGTCGCCCGACGGCACCCTGGTCGCGTTCGTGACCTGCGCGAAGCCTGTCTTCTCCATCGTGGTGGTGGACGCGCAGGCCCGCCAGCGCGTCCTGTGGTCGGGCGACGAGTGGGTGAGCGGGCTGGCCTGGTCGCCGCGCGGCGACGAGGTCTGGTTCAGCACGGAGGCGCGCTTCCGCCTGCCGCAAGCGCGGGCCGTCGATCTCTCCGGACGCCATCGCGTGCTCGCGCAGATTCCGGGCGCGATCGCCGACGTCTCGCGTGACGGCGGCGTCCTCGTGGTCACGGGAACGAGAAGGTCCGGCATCCGCAGCCTGGCTCCGGGCGAGACGGAGGAGAGGGAGCTGAGCTGGCTGGAAGGCTCGGCGGCCATGGACCTCTCCGCGGACGGCCGCCTCGTCCTCTTCGGCGAGATGATGGAAGGGGGCGGCGTGAGCGGACGCATCTATCTCCGCCGCACTGACGGCTCGCCGGCCGTCCACCTCGGCGACGGCTATCCGCTGGGCCTCTCCGCCGACGGCGCCTGGGCCCTCGCGCGCCTGCACGGCCGCGAGGGTCTGACCGTCTTGCCCACGGGCGCCGGGGAAGCGCGCACCCTGGTCACGGCGCCCGTCGACGTCTACGGCGCGCGGTGGTTCGCGGACGGCCGGCGGATCCTCGTCGAAGGGCACCTGCCCGGACGCGAGGGGCGACTCTTCGTCCTCGACGCGTCCGGCGGTCCGCTGCGGCCCATCACGGCGGAGATGACCGGCATCGGCGTCGTGTCGCCGGACGGAAACTGGGTCGCGACCATCGGCCACGACGGCCACTTCCTCTACCCGACGGGCGGCGGGGAGCGCCGGCCATTTCCGGGGCCCGGCCCCGACGACTGGCCCGTGCAGTGGAGCCGCGACGGCGCGGCCGTTTACCTGCGTCGCGAGGGCGAGCTGCCCATGCCGGTATTGCGCGTGGATGTCGCCACCGGCCGCACGGAGGTGTGGAAGAGGCTGATGCCGGCGGACGGAGCCGGAGTCATATGGCTCGACCCGCTCCTCACCGCGGACGGAAAAGGATACGTCTACACGTACCACCGTCTCTTGACGGACCTGTACCTGGTCGACGGATTGAAGTAGGCCCGGGCCGCGGTAGGATCGCCGCCGACCATGCTGTTCGAGAACGTCGCGCTGTTCCTGGAGCTCTATCGGCGGCCGCGCCGTGCCTTCTCCGGCATCCTGGACCAGGGCAGCATCCTCTTCGGCGCGGCGCTCGTCGTGATGGTCTCGGGAATCATGGCCGCCGGCCTCACCGTGCAGACCCTGATCGCGTCCGCGGGCATGCTCTCGGCCCCGGCGCGGGGGCCGTCCGCGCGGCCGGCGGTCCGCGTCGCGCCGGCGCCGCCGGCGGCGCTGGCAGGGGAAGAGGCCGAAGACGCGGCGGAGCCCGTGCCGCCGTCGCCCTACAGCCTGCCCGCCCTGGCCTCGCTCACCTCCAGCCTGGGCGACATCTTCGGGCTCGCCCTCCTGTACGCGCCCTTCGCGCTGCTCGCCCTCACCGTGTTCGAGCCGGTCGGGAGCTTCGGCGTGGCCTTCCGCCGCGACTTCGGCCCGCTCCTCGCGTGCACGTTCTTCGCCTGGGCCGCCGCGCGCCTGCCCTTCGCGCTGCTGTCCCTGGCGATCCCGTTCCTCGGCCTCGGGCCGCGCGGTCTGCTCGCCTACCTCGCCCTCTGGGCGCTGGGCGGGCTCGCCTTCGCCGCCCTCATGGTGGTGGCCCTGCAGACGACGTTCGGCGCGCGCCTGGGGAGCGCGGTCGCGGTGGCGGTCGTCGCGCCCATCGCCCTTCTCCTCCAGCCCATCCTCGCGTTCCTGGCCTCCCCGTTCGTGCTCTTCTTCGCGTGGCGCTACTTCCGCGGGGACCTCGGGGACGTGACCTGGAGCTTCGGGGCGCGCCAGAGCTTCAAGCGCCATCTGCAGGCCTCGACCCTGAACCCCCGCGACGCGGGCGCGCACTACCACCTCGGGCTCATCCACCAGCAGCGGCGGCAGTACGCGGAGGCGCAGGAGCGCTTCCGGCGCGCGGTGGAGATCGATCCCACGGAGCTGGACGCGCACTACCAGCTCGGCCGCATGGCGCGCGACGAGAAGCGTTACGAAGACGCCATCCGGCACTTCGAGCAGGTGGTGGCCCGCGACGACGCGTTCGCGCGCAGCGAGGTGTGGCGCGAGATCGGCTCGACCTACCTCGAGTCCGGCTCCACCGATCTCGCGCGCTGGGCCCTGTCGAAATACGTCGAGCGCCGCCCTCACGATCCCGAGGGCCTCTTCCGCTATGGCGAGGTCCTGCGCGCGGCGGGGGACGAGGCGGGGGCGGCCGAGCAGTTCCGCGCCTGCGTGGAGGCGGTGGACACCATGCCCGCCTTCCGCCGCCGCGAGGTCGCGCCCTGGAAGCGCGCCGCCCGCCAGAAGCTGTCCGGCTCCGCCTAGAAGCTCATGGCCAGCCCGAAGGTGATCGGCACCAGGTAGCGCTTGCCGTCGTCGATCTGTACGGGTCGCCCTCGCGGCGGGTAGTCCACGCCCACGGGATGCAGCGAATAGAAGGGGAAGTCCGCTCGCACCTTCGCGGTCAAGCGGCCGCGGTGCAGGCGGAAGAGCTGGACGCCCGCCTCCGCGTAGAGCCCCGGACCCCAGTGGCTGTCCTCGACGTAGACGTACCGCTCGCGGTCTCGGACGTCCGAAAGCGATTGGTAGAGGTACGAGAAGCCGCCGCCCACGAAGGGGCCGACGTCGTGGTGCGAAAGGTAGAGGCGCGCGCCCGTGTCGATCGAGAAGAGAGACATGTCGCGATCGCCGCTCGACGAGTGGGCGAAGCGGATCTCTGCTGGTATGGCGAAGGTCGGGCTGTCGTAGGAGAAGGCCAGGGAGAAGCCGCCTCCGCTTCCCGTACCCTGACTGCCGGACAGGGCCAGCACCCCCAGCTCGAACTTGCGGCTCCCGGAGCGCGTCACCAGCTTCCTGCCCTCGCTCTCCACGAGGTTGTCGACGAGCCGCGTGTCCTCGATCGGCTTGCCCAGAACGACCGCCTCGGCCAGGCGGTGTGCGGCCGTCGGCACCTCCTTCAAGCCGTCCAGCACCAGCGTGGGGCCGTCGTCCGCGCCGGCCTTGCGGACGCTCATGATCACGGACTCGCCCAGAGAGCGCATCGAGACGCTGTAGGCGCCGGAGCGCCCGGACACGGACGCGAGCGCGTCGCAAACGATGGCCGCCGCGGTGGCGGCGTCGGCCGCGGGCAGCCCCGAGACCTCCGCCGCTTCGCAGCGGAACGGCCCGGCGCTCGGCGCCGCCAACGCGGCCAGGACCAGCACTGCGCTCCACATGCCTCGCCTCCTTCGGAGGCCCGAAGACGGGCCCTCCGTGGCGGAGACGATCGCCCACACGCCCGTCCGTGATCCCCTAGACGGGGCCGAGGAATTTCCAAGCGAATCGCAAGGGTCAGCGGCTCAGCAGGCGGGCCCTTTTCACACGATCGCGGGCTCCTCCGGCGAGCCCGTCCACTTCGTGAAGTTCTCCGCGCCCGTCTCGGTGATGAAGATGCAGTCCTCGTGGCGGATGCCCATCTCGCCCGGGATGTAGATGCCGGGCTCGTCGCTGAAGCACATCCCCGGCCGCAGCTTCGTGGTGTTGCCGCGCACGAAGTAGGTCCACTCGTGCCCGTCCATGCCGATGCCGTGCCCCACGCGGTGGGTGAAGTACTTGTAGTCGGGGCCGAAGCCGGCCTCCTCGACCACGCGCCGCGCGGCCGCGTCCACGGCCTGGGCCTCGACCCCCGGCTTCGCCGTGTCGAAGGCGGCCTGCTGCGCGCGGCGCACGATGTCCCACACCTTGCGCTGCCTCTCCGTGGGCGGGGCGCCGAACACGCCCGTGCGCGTGATGTCGCTCGCGTAGCCGTGGAGCCGCCCGCCCCCGTCGATGAGCACGACGTCACCGCGGCGGAGCGGCCGGGGCCGCGTGGTTCCATGCGGGAAGGCGGCGTCGGGGCCGAAGAGGACGAGGGCCCCGCCCGGCATGCCCAGCTTCCGGTGCGCCTGCGCGCTCAGGGCGGAGACCTGCGACTGCGTCATGCCCTCGCGGAGGGACTGGAAGACCGCGCGGTGGGCCGCCATCGTGATCTCGTTGGCGCGGCGCATGAGGGCCAGCTCGTGCGCGTCCTTGACGACGCGGCAGCCCGCGGTGACGGGGGTCGCGCTCAGGAGGCGCGCCGAGGGCAGGGCGGCCCCGATCTCGTTCGCGAACGTGAACGGCATCATCTCCTCGATCCCGACGCGGCCGGTGGCGCCGCGCTCGCGCAGGATGGAGGCCACGAGGGCGGACGGGCTCTCGTGCTCCTCCCAGGCCCGCACGTCCGTCCCGATCTGGATCTGCTCCAGCGCGCGCGCCTTCTCGAAGGCGGGCGTGACCCAGGCCGGGTCGCCCTCGCGCGTGATCACCGCCCCGAAGAAGCGCTCGCTCAGGCCCCACTCCGCGCCCGTGAAGTAATCGAGGCCGGAGCCGGAGGCGAGCACGATCGCGTCGAGGTTCTCTCCGCGCATCAGCGCCTGCGCGCGCGCGAGGCGTGTCCGGTGCTCGTCGAGCGTGATCGGGGTCACGCCGTCCGTCAGGGGACGGAGGGCGTCGATGGCGGGCGGCGTGTCGCCCGCCGGCGCCGGCGACTGCGCGGCGGACGTGCGCGGGACGAGCGCGCCGGCGGCGGAGGCGAGCGAGAGATGGACGAGCTCACGGCGGGAGAGCGTCATGGCGGCTATGGTACCCTCGTCCGTTCATGGGTCGCCGCGCCGGCCGGCTGCTCCTCACAGCCTTCTTGCTCCTGGCCGGCGCCGCGGCGGCACGTCCGGCGTCCTTCCCCCCCGAGCTCCGGTTCCGCAGCGTCTCCACCGACCGCGTCACCGTGCACTTCCACCAGGGCCTCGAGGAGATGGCGCGCCGCGCGGCCGCGCTCGCCACCGAGATCCTGCAGCGGCACGAAGCGCGCTACGGGGTGCACGTGGGCCGCGTGAACCTCGTCCTGGCGGACGTTGAAGACGATCCCAACGGCTTCGCCACTCCCTTGCCGTATCCGCTGGTGCACGTGCGCGCGGTGGCTCCGGACGGCAGCGAGGACTTCGGCAACTACGACGGCTGGCTGCGCCTCGTGCTCACGCACGAGCTCCTGCACATCGTCCATCTCGACGAGGCGCGGGGCCTGGTGCGCGTCGCGCGCCACGTGCTCGGACGGGCCCCCTTCCTCTTTCCGAATGCCTTCACCCCGACCTGGATGATCGAGGGCCTCGCGACCTACGAGGAGACGCAGGGCACGGCGTTCGGGCGCGGGCGGAACCCCGACGTGCGCATGGTCGTGCGCGCGTCGGCTCTGGAGGAGCAGTTCCTGGGCGAAGACGCGGCCGTCGCTGGCCTCGACCGCTGGCCGGCGGGACAGGCCGCCTATTTCTTCGGCGAGAGCTTCCTGGCCGACCTCGCCGCCCGCAGTGGTCCCGCGGTGCTGCCCGACCTGGCCCGTGTGCACTCCGGGCACGTGCTCCCTTTCCTCGACGAATTCACGGCGCGCAAGGTCACGGGCTCCACCTTCCACGCCCTCTGGTCGCAGTGGCGGCTCAACGCGACGGCGGAGTTCGCGCAGGAGGCGGAAGCGATCCGCGCGCGCGGCCTCACGCCCTCGCGCCCCCTCACCACGCGCGGAGTCCGCCAGGCCTCGCCGCGGTTCAGTCCCGACGGCCACTGGCTCGCCTTCACGGACCGCGACCTGACCCACTTCCGCTCGCTCCACATCGTGGGCCGCGAGGGCAGCGACGAGGAGAGGGTCGTGAAGCGCAATGGCGGCTCGTCCGTGGCCTGGACGCCGGACGGGCACGCCCTCGTCTACGACGAGCCGGAGAACTACCGGCTCTTCCGCGTGCGCGCGGACCTGCGCACGATCGACCTGGGGACGCGGAAGACGCGGTGGATCACCCGCGGCCTGCGCGCGAGCGATCCGGACGTCTCCCCGGATGGGCGGACGGTCGTCTTCGTCCGCCAGAAGGGCGACCGCAGCGACCTCGCGCTCGTCGGCTTCGACGGGACGGGCCTTCGCGACGTCACGCAGTCGGAGGTGGACACGCGCTGGAGCGGGCCGCGCTGGAGCCCGGCCGGAGACGCGCTGGTGGCCTCGCGCTGGTTGCCCGGGGGCGCTCTCGACATCGTGCGCGTGGATCCGGCCTCGGGGGCGGCGACGCTCCTCACGCGGGACCGCGCCAAGGACGTGGAGCCGGCCTGGACACCGGACGGCGCCTACGTCGTCTTCCGTTCCGACCGCGACGGCGTCTCGAACCTCCACGCCGTGCGCGTCGCGGACGGCGCGCTCTTCCGCGTGACCAACGTCCTCGGCGGCGCCTTCACCCCGGATGTCTCCGCGGACGGACGCGAGATCGCGTTCGCGAACTACACCGCGCGCGGCTACGACGTGCACGTGATGTCCTTCGATCCGGCTTCACTGGTCCCGGCGGAGCCGTTCGTGGATCCCTATCCTCCGGCCGTGACGGAGCCGGAGCCGGTGAAGGCGCCCGACCGTCCCTATCGTCCGGGGACGCTGCTGCTCCCGCGCTTCTGGACGCCCTATTTCAGCCGGTCGTCGCGGGAGACGAAGTTCGGCGTGGTGAGCGGAGGCACGGATGCGCTCTTCCGCCATGCCTGGGCCGCGGACGCGCACTACGGCACGGGCACGGACCGCGCCGGCGGCCGGCTCTTCTATCAATACGACCGCTTCTGGCCGACCTTCAGCGTCAGCGCGGAGGACGACAGCGACGAGGCGCGCGTGGGCTTCGTGCACTCGCAGGAGCTGACGCTGCGCGCGACCATTCCCCTGCATCGGACGTTCCGCGCCGCGCACAGCCTGGGCCTGGCCTGGCGGCGGCGCCGCGAGACCGTCGAGCAGACGGACAGGCCCGACCGTCTCGACCTCGGCGGCCTGGAAGCCTCCTGGACCCTCTCCACCGCGCGTTCGTTCCCGTATTCGATCTCGCCCGTGGAGGGCCAGCAGCTCCGCGTCGCCGTCGTCAAGGAGGCGCCCGGCCTGGGCAGCGAGGTTTCCCTGGCCAAGGTGGTGGGGGATGGCCGCGCGTACACGCGCCTGTTGCGTGCGGACGACGCCCTCGCCCTGCACCTCGCCGGGGGCTTCACCCTGGGCAGCCCCTCGTTCGTGCGGTCGTTCGCGATCGGTGGCTTCGCGGACGGCGCCCTCTTCGACGTGGTGGGCACGAACCACTCCGTCCTGCGCGGATACCCGGACGACGCGTTCTCAGGCCGGCGATTCCTGGACGCGAACGTCGAGTACCGGTTCCCGCTCGCGCACCCGCAGCGCGGTTACCGGCTCCTGCCCGTGTTCGTCCGCCACCTCCACGGCACCGTGTTCGCGGACGCGGGGCACGCCTGGAGCGGGGACTTCCGCTGGAGCGACGTCAAGACCGCGGCGGGCGCGGCCGTCGGCGCGGATGTGTTCGTCGGTCACGGCTTGCCCCTCACCCTGACCGCGGGCGTGGCCCGCGGCTTCGCCGACCGCGGCGAGACACGCGGCTACTTCCGGGCCGGGCTGGCCTTCTGAAGCCGCCGCCGTCGAGGTGCCGGCGATGAGGCTCCGCGACGAGTGGTCCTTTCTCCTCGCCGTCCTTGCCGGGACGGCGCTGCGCCTGGACCAGATCGGCATCCAGATTCCCCTCGACGACGAGTGGCACGCCCTCCATGCCGTCGAGCGATTCGGCTATGCCCATGTCGCGACGCACTTCGGCTGGACGGACTACTGCATTCCCTTGACGCTGTTCGACAAGCTGATCGCGGACACGGTCGGCCTCTCCGAGCTCTGGTTGCGTCTGCCCGTCGTCGTGGCCGGCCTGGTTTCTCTCGTCCTCATGCCCCTGGTCGTGCGGCCGTGGGTGGGCCGCGAGACGTCCAGCGTGTTCGCGTGGCTCCTGGCCGTCTCTCCGCTGCACGTCTACTTCACCCGCTACGCACGGCCCTACAGCATCGCGTTGCTCCTCGCGTTCCTCGCCGTCTTCGCGCTCCCCCGCGCGACGCTCGCGGGCGGGCGCGGCTGGCGGTGGGTCTACGCCGGTGCCGCCGTCCTCGCGCCGTATTTCCACCTCACGACGCTGCCCGTCGTCCTCCTCCCCCTGGCCATCGTCTGGGTCGTCCGGTGGCGTGCGCCGCGGCGGGAAGAGGGGCTGTCCACGCGCACCTTGTCGATCGTCACCCTGGCCGTGGCCGCCGGTCTGGGCGTTCTGCTCGGCCCGCCAATGCTGGTCGATCATCAGGCGCTGGCCTACAAGGCGGGCCGGGGCGAGGTCCATGCAGAGATGCTGGCCGGAGCCGCGTCCCTGATGGCGGGATCCGCGCGGGCGAGCGTGATCGTCGTGACGGGACTCGCCGTCGTGGGAGGAGCCGTGGCGCTGGGACGCCGGCATCCGCGTCTCCTGGCCTTGCTGGGGGCCGTCGCCGCGCTTGCGATCGGGATGCCCTTGGCCACGCATCCCGCCCTCATCGAGCTGCCCATCGTCTTCGTGCGCTACGCGCTGATCGTCCTGCCCCTCGCCCTGCTGCTCGCGGCCTGCGCGATCGAGTGGGCCGTGGCCCGGGCGGGCCGGCGGAATCTTGCGGCCGCTTCAGTGGCCGGCCCCTTGATCGCAGTCGTGCTCGTCGCCCTCGGTCCGCTGCCGCACATCGACCGGCGGCCGAACGCCTGGACGAACCATCCCGCATTCCAATATTCGTACGTCGCCCCTCCCTGCGATCCCGGCTACGTGGTCCTGCCCTTCTACGCCCTCCTGGCCCGGGAGCCGCCGGGGAGCGAGCGGCTGGTGGAGGCGCCGTGGCTCTTCGCCGCCGCGGGCAATCGCTTCCATTGCGCCCAGCTTCGGCACCGCCAGGACGTGCGCATCGGCTTCGTGGGAGGAGTGTTCGACGGGGCGGCGAAGCAGGGACTGCCGCGCCCGGGTGAGCTGCCGATCCTCGCCCAGCCGCAACGGTACCGCTTCCGCACCTTCCTGCACCTCGGCGACGCGGATGGGCTACGGCGCAGCGGCGCCACCCTCGTGGTCCTGCACAAGAGGATCGAGAAGGAGATGACGGGCGCCGCCACCGACTCCGGCCTCGGCATCGAGCCCTGGATCGCGCGCTACCGCGCGAGCTACGGCGCCCCCGTCTACGAGGACGAGTGGATGGCCGTCTTCCGGGTCGCCGGCTGACCGGCGGCGGTCAGTAGCCCGTTTCCCTCTTCCAGCGCTCCATGCGCTCCATCTGTTCGGGCGTGCGCGGGAAGCAATAGCGGTACAACACCCCTCCGGGTGCCTCCACCAGCGTGTGAACTTGTCCGCGGTAATCGTCGCGGAGGTGCCAGGTGATGGGCTTGTTCGCGCGCTCGCTCAGGTGCGTGAAGTACATCCACGTGCATGGATCGGCCACGGCCGCGATCCGCCGCGCCTCGTTCGCGGCCCATCCCTCGTCCGGGCCGGGGCTCACGTAGCTGGGCCACCTCCACTGCCGACCGGTGGCGACGCCGAGGATCTCCGGGCGGCGCCCGCGCACGTAGTAGACGAGATCGGATCCCTCGTCCACGACGGGACGGCCGCGGCTGGGCGCGTTCTCGAAGGACGGTCCGTCGCTGCCGGCGCGCGCGTAGAACGCCAGTCGGTCTCGGTCGGGCTTCGCCCAGTTCGTGGTGTAGAAGACCCAGGACGGGATCCCGCGTGCCCCGACGTACACCGCCTCCCCGGAGGCGGGCCGGTCGCGGAAGGCCGCGACCAGCGTCCGCGCATCTTCGCCCTGCGGAGGATTCCGCGCCTCGGCGACGCGGGCCTTGACGAGGGGTAGGAGGCCGAGGAGGCCCGCCGCCACCAGGAACCCCGGCCGCACGTACCGGGCCAGCCGCGCCGCGACGGCGGACAGGGCGGCGGCCGCCATCAGGATCCAGAGGGGCGCCGCGAAGACCATCAGCCGCGGCACGCCCAGGGGATAGCGGCGGAGCACGGAAGCCGCGGTCGCCAGGACGATGGGAAGCGCGACCAGGATGCCCGCGGCCAGGCCCTGGCTACGGAGGAGCACGACCAGGCCCGCCGCCAGCACGACGACGGTCGCTCCGAGCATCCAATCGGGCAGGCTCGGAATGTGGGAGCCGATGCCGGCGAACGTCGGCCAGATCGACCCGCGCATCGCGAGATGCGCGCGGGATTCGAACCCCGGGCCCGGGAAGAGGAAGGCCTGGTCGTATCCCTGCTGCTGATGCGGGTTGCGCGCGGCGACGCCGTAGATGAAGAGATAGACCACGGCCAGCGTCGCCACCCAGGCGATCGTGGTCGCGACGAGCCACGCCCGCCTCTCGGCCCGCACGGCGGGATCGAGGAGCAGCGCCGCCAGCGCGGCCGGCAGCACGAACGCGGCCGGGATCGAAAGGAGGAGGCCGAGGATGCCGGTGGCCACGAACAGGCCCCACCGGCCGGTCGAGGAAGGCCGATCCCGGACGCGGAGCGCGGCCCCGAGCACGGCCACGGTGACCAGCGCATCGCTGCCGTAGGGCTTCCCCTCGTTGGCGTAGAAGACCAGCGTGGGGGAAAGGCTGGCCAGCGCCACCGTGATCAAGGCTCCGGCCGAACCCAGCCACCGATACGCGACGACGGACAGCAGTAGTGGAACGAGGAGTCCGGCCAGCATCGGCCACGCGCGCAAGGCCATCTCGTTCGTCCCCGCCACGAGGATGGAGATGCGGGCGAGCCAGAGGTAGAGGGGCGGCGCCACCTGGTTGTAGTCCAGGGGCCGGAGAAGGTCGCCCAGCGAGCGCGAGGCGACGTTGAGCGCCAGCATGGACTCGTCGAGCCACAGGGAGCGGGCGGCGAAGAACTGGATCAGGCGGAAGGAGATGCCGGCGAGGAGGAACGCGGACCACAGCGTCCAGACGAAGGCTCGCTCGGTTCGCAGCCGGGACATCAACCCGGGCAGGATATCATCGGCGACTTCGAGGCCCGGGACTGATCGAGAGAGATCGAAGCCGCATCGTCGTGCTCCTGCTCGCGCTGCTCGCCTACGCGGCCCTGGCCCTCCTGTGGATGCGGCCCATGTCGTTCGCGGCGGCCACGATGCTTCCGGACGCGGGCGACCCCGTCCATCTCGCCTACGTGATGGCGTGGGATGCGCATCAGCTGGTGCGGCGTCCCTGGGCCCTGTTCGAGTCCAACAGCTTCTACCCCTGGCGCCACAGCCTCGCCTTCGGCGATCACCTCCTGCCGGAAGCGATCGCGGTCGCGCCCGTTTCGTGGCTCACCGGCAATCCCGTGCTCGCCTACAACGTGAGCACGTTTCTCGCCCTCGCCACCTCCGGTCTGGCCATGTTCCTGCTCGTGCGCGAGCTGACGGGCAGCGCGTGGGGCGGCTTCGCGGGCGGGCTGGCCTACGCCTTCAACGGATTCACGTTCATCGAGATCGCGCGCGTGCAGGTGGTGCACCTGGAGTGGTGGCCCCTTTCCCTGCTTTTCCTCGCGCGCTTCCTGCGCGGGCGGCGCGCGCGCGATGCGGCCCTCTTCGCGCTGCTCCTCGCGCTGCAGGGCCTCTCCTGCACGTATTACCTCGTCTACTCGGCCCTCCTCCTTCCCGTCTGGCTGCTGGTGGTGTTCGCGGTCCTGCGCCGTGCCCCGGCACGTGAGGAGTGGCGCGCCCTGGTCGTGGGATTCGTGCTGGCCGGCCTGGCCGCGGCGCCCCTGCTCTGGCCGTACTTCGGCCGCCTCGGTGAAGCGGAAGGGACGGTCTCGAACGGCGCGGATCTCATGGCCTTCCTGACCCCGGGGCAGGCGAACCCGATCTACGGGAGGGGCGCGTCGGAAGCTTCCTACGCTCGCGAGTACATCGGGCACGTGGCCTTCGTGGTCATCCTGGCCGGGCTGTGGGCGGGGTGGCGCCGGGGTGACGAGGGCGGCCGCACCGTTCTCCGCGCGTTCACCGCGCTGGCGGCGGCGACGTTCCTGATCGGGGTCCTGCTCGCCCTCGGTCCCGTGATCCACATCCGCGGGGTCCCGCGGGGGCCGGGCCTTCTCGCGCTGGTGCTCGACGTCCTGCCCGTGAGCAGCCTGCGCCAGACGCCGCGGTTCGCCGCGCTGAGCAAGCTCGGCGGAGCGCTGCTGATCGGGATCGCAGCCGGCACGTGGTCGGCGCGCTTGCCGCGCTTCGTGCGCATGGGCGCCCTCGCCGTCCTCTCCCTCGTCCTCCCCCTCGAGCACTGGCAGCGGCCTTTGTACGAAGGCGCGCGTCTGCCCGTCGGTGACGAGGTTCCCGCGGTGCATCGTTGGCTGGCCACGGAGGGGACGGGTCCCCTCGTGGAGCTTCCCCTCTTCGCGAAGAAGAGGTTCTGGGCGATGTACCTCTACTTCGCGACCTACCATTGGCGCCCGGTGCCGATCGGGCGGACGTCCTTCTACCCGCCCTCCCACGAGCTGGTGGCGGCGACGCTCGCTCGTTTTCCCGACGAGATGTCGATCGAGGTGCTCGACCGGCTGGGCGTCCGTACGGTCGTCGTCCATCCCGACCTGTGGGATGCGGACGAGCGCCCGCACTGGGTCGCCCAGGTCGAGCGCGCGCCGCGCCTCGCGCTCGTCCGCACCTTCACGGACGGCGAGGTGCTTCCCTGGCTGGCGGAGAGCCGCGTCTATCGCATCGCGCCCGGGGATGCGACGGCGGCGGCGCCGTGCCGGCTGGAGGGTGAGCTGTCACGCGACGGATGGCGGGCGGCGTCGACGGCCACCTCCGGCCTGGGGCGGATGCTCGACGGCCGCCTCGATACGGCCTGGACCACGCGCCGATCGCAGGCGGCGGGGGACCGGCTGCGCATCACCTTCGGCGCGCCCGCGCAGCTGACGGCGGTCGCTTTGCAATCCGGTCCGGCGTTCGCGGAGTTTCCGAGAAACGCCGTGCTGGAGCTGCAGGACGAGGCCGGCGAGTGGAGTGAGCCGGCGCTCGTGGACCGTGCGTTGGAGCGGTGGCGGACGGTGGAGGAGCTGATGACGCGACCGGTGGAGGCGGCCTACGTGTTCCACTTCGCACGGCGGCGGGCGGTGGGCCTTCGCGT
>Ga0068858_100003933_pt1 | contig 14667 bp, 14 predicted proteins | sample KBSSwiS12_FD_66589 | JGI IMG/M metagenome (GOLD analysis project Ga0068858, IMG submission 66589) | Switchgrass rhizosphere microbial communities from Kellogg Biological Station, Michigan, USA - KBS Switchgrass S1-2 | ecosystem: Host-associated > Plants > Roots > Rhizosphere > Soil ... | reverse complement strand
AGGATCTCGCCCTTGGCGAACGCATCGACCACGGTGTTCGGGATGATGTTGAGGAGAAAGTCGACCGTGCCGCCCATCTTTCCGGGGCCGGTGTAGGCTGAGACGCTCTTGGTATCGAGCGAGGCAGCGTCGATGTGCATGCCGACGCCGGGCTGGACCGTGTTGACGATGGTGAGACCGACGATCAGCGCGATCGAGCTGACGACCTCGAAATACAACAGTGCGAGGCCGCCAGTCTTGCCGACCTTCTTCATGTCCTCCATGCCGGCGATGCCGACCACGACGGTGCAAAAGATGATCGGCGCGATGATCATCTTGATCAGCTTGATGAAACCGTCGCCGAGCGGCTTCATCGTCTCGCCGATATGGGGATAGAAGTAGCCGAGCAGGCAGCCGACGATGATCGCGGTGATCACCTGCAGGTAGAGCGACTGGTAGAAGTGTTTTGGCTTTACGGCGAGCTCAGCCGTGTGGGGAGACGTTTCGGCATTCATGGCGTTCCTTCACGAGAGCGGAGCGGGCGGGCCGACCGAGAGCAGTTCGGTGAGATGGTTCACGTGAGCGACCAGAGTGGCTTTCATGCAGCCAGGGCGGCTGTCAAGCAGCGCGAGCAGTCAGAGTCGTCGAGAGGGGGTGGGATCGGCCCGAGTCTGCGCCGTCCGACGTCGCTCAACCGTCTGCCAGCGCACATACGATGCGGCTGTGCGCCGCACGAGGATTCGCAAGGATCGCGTGCCTACTGCGCCAGCTTTGGCGGCAGAAGCCGGTCGTATTCCTTCTTGACCACCGCGTAGCACTCGCAGCTGCGACCCTCCAGCGCGCGACGGTCGAGGACGGTGATCCGGCCTCGGGCGTAGCTGACGATGCCGGCCTTCTGCAACTTGAGCGCGCCTTCGGTGACGCCTTCCCGGCGCACGCCCAGCATGTTCGCGATCAGCTCCTGGGTCATCACCAGCTCGTTGCCTTGCAGGCGGTCCAGGCTAAGGAGGAGCCAGCGGCAGAGTTGCTGGTCGAGCGAATGGTGGCGGTTGCAGACAGCCGTTTGAGCCATCTGGGTGATCAGCGCCTGCGTGTAGCGCAACAGCAGGTGCAGGACCGGCGCGCGGTTGAACTCTTCCTTGATCGTGGTCGCCGTGAGGCGGTAGGCAGCCCCGGCGCTTTGCACCACTGCGCGGCTTGGCGTGGATTCTCCGCCCATGAAAAGCGAGATGCCGACGACGCCTTCGTTGCCGACGACCGCGATCTCGGCCGACGCGCCGTTCTCCATCACGTACAGAAGCGAGACGATGGCCGTGACCGGAAAGTAGACGTGGCTCATCGTGCTGCCCGGCTCGTACACGACGTGCCCCAGAGGCAGCTCGACGCGCTCGAGCTGAGGTTGCCACCGCTTCCACTCGGCCGGAGGCAGGACGCCTAGCAGGTGGTTTTCTCTCGGATCCGCTGCGACGAACATTGCCTGGGCTCGGGGCAAGGCAGGACACGGCAGTGTGCGCCATCGTACGAAGTTGGGGAAGGCTTCTCCCTGCGCGTTATGTGCGGTGGCGCACCGACCGTCGCCGTCGTCGCGGCGCAGACTTTTTGCTTGTTTCTCCCGGGTGGCCTCATTGAGTTCTCCTCGACGGGCGTCGCTGCCTAGACCAGCGTCCCTTGGCTTTGCGCCACTGGAAAGTCGATCTCGAAGCGGACACATCCAGGCCATTCCGGGCTGGCAAGACGAGCTCGAAGTCGCGGCGCTGCGGTCGGCCTACGAAGACGTGGGCGGCATCGGCCGAGGTGACGAGATCGCCCGGCTGTTGGCGGACCATGGACCAGGAACGTTCATCAGCCTGGCGCAGCTCGTGGCCGATGCGGAGATCTTCGGGTTCGAGTGGGAGGGGTTCTTCTGGCTTCCGATGTTCCAGTTCGCAATGAGCGATCTGGCGATCGAGGCCGCCCCTCGACAGGTCCGCGCAGAGCTGGGTGAGGAATTCGATGGCTGGGCGCTGTCCGCGTGGTTTGTCGAGCCGAACATGTGGCTCGCGAATCGCCGTCCCATCGATCTGATCGGGCCTCACCTCGAAGCCGTCCTGCAGGCGGCACGCGCGGATCGATTCGTCGCAACTGGATAGATCCGGCGCATGGGGCCGTCCTGAGCGCGTGAAGCTAGCTCCGCGAAAACATGCCTGGCGCGTATGTGGGACAGCGAACAGACCGTCTCCCGTCATTGGCAGAGGCTCCTCCACTCACCTGCTCACCAGGGAGATCGGTCATGCCAAGCGTACATCTCCGCCCCAGTCCGGCCCCGCTCGCCCCCTGGTTTCCGCGCGGCATCACGCTGCTGCAGAACCCGGAACTGAACAAGGGAACCGCGTTCAGCAAAGCCGAGCGCGACGTGCTGGGCCTGACGGGGCTGCTGCCCCCCCACGTGTGCAGCCAGGAGGAACAGGTCGACCGCGTCCTCGGCAACTTGCGCCGGCTCGACAACCCGCTTGAGAAGTACATCTTCATGGCCTCGCTGCACGACCGCAACGAGGCGCTGTTCTTCCGCATCGTCACCGAGAACCCGGACGAGATGATGCCGATCATCTACACGCCGACGGTCGGCCTCGCGTGCCAGAAGTTCGGGCACATCTTCCAGCGGCCGCGCGGCGTCTTCGTCACCGCCAACGACCGGGGCCACGTGAGGGAGCTCCTGCGCAACTGGCCGCATCGCGAGGTCGCGATGATCGTGGTCACGGACGGCGAGCGGATCCTCGGCCTCGGCGATCTCGGCTCGAGCGGCATGGGGATCCCGGTCGGCAAGCTCTCGCTGTATACCGCCTGCGCCGGAATCCACCCTTCGCAGTGCCTGCCGGTGATGCTCGACGTCGGCACGAACAACCAGGCGCTGCGCGACGACCCGCTCTACCTCGGCCTCGCTCAGCCGCGCATCACGGGCGCCGCCTACGACGAGCTGGTCGACGAGTTCGTCACCGCAGCCTGCGAGGTCTTTCCTGGCGTCGTCGTGCAGTTCGAGGACTTCGCCAACCACAACGCCTTTCGCCTGCTGAAGAAGTACCGCGACCAGATCTGCACCTTCAACGACGACATCCAGGGCACCGCGGCAGTGGCGTTGTCCGGCGTGTGTTCGGCGCTGCGCGTGACCGGCGGCACGCTCGAGCGCCAGCGCCTTCTCTTCCTCGGCGCGGGCGAGGCTGCGACGGGTATCGCCGATCTCGTCGTCGCGGCGATGGTGGCGGCAGGCGCCGACCCGGTGCAAGCGCGCCGCAGCTGTTGGCTCTTCGACTCCAGCGGCCTCGTCGTCGCGGGTCGGCGCGGCGAGCTCGCCGAGCACAAGCTGCCCTATGCGCACGAGCATGCGCCGCAGAGCGATTTCGTGGCCGCGATCCGTGCGCTCGAGCCGACCGCGCTGATCGGTGTCGCGGCCCAGGCCGACGCGTTCACGAAGGAGGTGTTCGAGGCGATGTGCGCGCTCAATCCGCGGCCGATCGTCTTCGCGCTGTCGAACCCGACATCGAAGGCGGAGTGCACGGCCGAGCAGGCCTACGCACGCAGCGACGGGAAGGCCCTGTTCGCCTGCGGCAGCCCGTTCGATCCGGTGACGATCGGCGGGCGCACCTGGGTGCCGCGCCAGGGCAACAACTCCTACATCTTCCCGGGTGTCGGGCTGGGCACGATCGCCGTCCGTTCGCGCCGCGTCACCGACGAGATGTTCCTCGCCGCAGCGACGGCACTGGCCGCGCAGGTGACGGCTCAGGATCTCGAGCAGGGCAGCCTCTTTCCGCCCCTCGCACAGGTTCGCGAGGTGTCGACGCAACTGGCCGTCGCCGTGGCCGAAGTCGCCTTCCAGCAAGGCCACGCCGGCATCGAGCGCCCCGCCGACCTGCTCGCGCATGTGCGCTCGTGTATGTACGACCCCAGCTACCCGCGCTACGTCTGACGGCCGCGGAGAAGAAGCGCGGATGCTGCAGATCAGGATTCACGGCCGCGGCGGCCAGGGCGTCGTCACCGCGGCCGAGATGCTCTCGATCGCCGCCTTCGAGCAGGGGCGCCATGCGCAGGCCTTCCGGAGCTTCGGGTCGGAACGCACCGGCGCGCCGGTGGTCGCCTTCTGCCGCATCGACGACCACGAGATCCGCCTGCGCGAGCCGATCCTCGCCCCGAATGTGCTGATCGTTCAGGACCCGACGCTGCTGCACCAGGTCGACGTGTTCCAGGGCCTTCGCCCCGATGGCTACGTGCTCATCAACGGCAAGCGCAGCTTCGACAAGCTCGGCCTCGCAGAGATCGCCGAGCGCTTCCGCCCGGAAAGGCTCGTCACCGTGGCAGCGCGATCCGGCACCGAGGCTCGGTGGGCGCATGTGCGACCCGGGCACAACGCCGTCACTATGTGCGGTAGCAGACAGTCGGAACGTGGAATGCGATTCAGACTCTGCGCGCCTCTACGGCCGTCACCAACGCCAGACATGCCCGGCTGAAGCACAGTGCCTGACCCCCGCAACGTCGTCGACTTCCTGCCGCGCAACGCACGGCCGCCCCTGCTGGACCGTGGCGAGCCGTCTTCGCGTGCCGGTGCTGACGCGCTGTCAGGCGTTTGGACGGAACGTTCCGCGGCGCCGCCACCACTGCCGATCGTCGACGTCTCACCCAGTGCGCGCAAGGTGCAGTGCTCCGCGTGCCATTTGCGCCGAAGCTGCCTGCCTGACGGCCTGAGCGAACGCGAACTCGAGCGAATCGACAGCCGTATGGTGATCAGTCTGCGCACGGTACTCCACGGCGAGACGTTGTTTCGAGCCGGGGACCGCTTCGAAGCGATGTTTCAGGTCTGGACCGGTTTCTTCAAGGCCGTCGTGGCGACGAGCCGGGGCAGGGAGCAAGTCACGGGATTCCAGATGGCTGGCGATCTCATGGGATTCGAGGGTATCGATTCGGGCCTGCACGGCGTCGACGCGATCGCGCTCGAGGACTCCCAGGTCTGCGTGATCCCCTATGCCAATCTGGAGGCGCTCGGGCGCGAAGTGCCGCCGCTGCAGCGACACCTGCACCGGACCATGAGCCGAGAGATCTTGAGCGACCACGACGCGATGCTGCGCCTGGGCAGCATGCATTCCGAGCAGCGAGTCGCGGCGTTCCTGCTCAGCTTGTCGGATCGATTGCGGAAACGCGGGTTCTCCGCATCGTCTCTCGTGCTGCGCATGAGTCGCGAGGAGATCGGCAGCTATCTCGGGCTCAAGCTCGAGACGGTCAGTCGCACCTTTTCGAAGCTCCAGGCCCGCGGACTGCTGTTCGTGCGCCAGCGTCAGATCCAGATCACCGATCCGGCCGGTCTCCGGCATGTCCTGGACGGCGCGACCGTGTAGAGCCAGCCTGCAGCGGCGGTGCGCAGCAGCACCCGACGCAATGGGAGTCGACTATGGAATTGCCATTGACTGATAGCGACGTTCTCGAGGGTCTTCTCGACAGATTTTCGGAGAATCCAACGACCGACCGGCGTCGCGCAATCGTGTCGCTATTCCAGGCCACCGTGAATGATGCGCGCGCCTTCATCCGAAGCCAAGCAGAGTCGCTCGGCCTCGTCTGTGCAGGTCGAGATGGACTTGCGGAGCGGGCGCGCGCCTCGCGTGAAGACGCGTATGCAGGTGATGCGTTGCGCTAGTACAAGACGACCGCGGGCAGTGCGGACACTCTGCTGAAACACCCCGCGCGAGAGCGGACCGGTCCCGGTCCGCAGAACGACGTTGCAACTAACTGTCGAGGAAATGATCATGGCAATTACCCCAAACAAGGATCAGATCAAAGGTGAACTCAAGGACCTCGGCGGCAAGATCCAGGAAGAAGCCGGCAAGCTGGTGGGGAACAAAGAGCAGCAGGCCAAGGGGCTCAAAAGGCAGGCGCAAGGCAAGCTGCAGAAAACTGTCGGCGATCTGAAAGAAGTCGTCACAGACGCCGTCACGAAAGCATAAAGAGCGCGACGGCGCGGAGGCCAGGAGCGGGCATCGCTCACAGGTGCCTGGTTTGTGTGCTTCCGGCACGCTAGCGCTCACCCGATCGGCGGGCGAGATCGCCTGTGGAACCGCGCCGCGGCTGGGCGTGTTGGTCGCGGCCAAGAGCGCGCCACGGCGCGGAGAGTGTCCCTATATGCGTATCGCTTTGGGACTCGGATGGCGACTTGAGATCTACACTGGCCTCGTCATTCACGACGCGCCAGGCCGCAGAGTCTCACCTCTCTCAAAGGCCCGCTAGCGCCTCCAACGCTGCCGGCGGATGACCAACAGCCCGCCCTGGTGCAAGCCCGCGGCGGGCTGTTCGTTTCCGAGTGCTAGGTCCGATGGAGCCCGCGTGGACGCATGCTGGTCGATCCGGTCGCCCTTGTGGGAAAGAGCCTCTTGTCGGTTGATGAGCCTACGAAGCAAGAGCCGGCACTTCGTCGCTAGAGCCTGACAACCTGGCAGAGGGCCTCTGCGATTCGCGTTCGACGACTCTCGCGGAAAGTGGGCGAACTGCAGCTCAAAGCCGCCTCGGAATGCCTCGCCGATGCTCGCCGGGAGCCCTGCCGTCCCTTGTGCGCTATCGCACAGAGCGACCTCCTTGAATGCGGCACACTCGCGACGAGGCTCTGTTCGCACCGGCGTAAACGTCAGATCGCGTGCCAGACGTGAGGAGGCTCATGCATGCTTTTCTTCTGCGACACCGAGACGAACTCATCGGCCGCTGCAAGGCGAAGGTCGCGGCACGACCGACACGAGATGCCACGACAGCGCAGCTCGCAAACGGGGTGCCGCTCTTCCTCAGCCAGCTGACGCGGACACTCCAGGCGGAAGAAGACGGCGAAGCCGCCGAAAGCATCCTGATCTCCGGACCGGCCGGCGGCGACGTGACGGCCCTGTCGGAGATCGGCGTGACCGCCACGGCCCATGGCAAGCAGCTCCTGCAACTCGGCTACTCCGTCAACCAGGTCGTTCACGACTACGGTGATCTCTGCCAAGCCATCACTGACTTGGCGGTCGAGCTCGACGCACCGTTCTCGGTCGACCAGTTCCGCACGCTGAACCGCTGTCTCGACAACGCGATCGCCGACGCAGTCACGGAGTTCGTGGTCGAGCGCGACGCCACTGTTGCCGTTCAGCACACGGCCGACGTCGCCCAAAAGCTCGGGTTTCTGGCCCATGAGCTGCGGAACTGGCTACAAACCGCAACGATGGCTTTCACCGCGCTCGAGTCGGGCAAGCTTTCGATCGCTGGCTCTACTGGGTCACTATTGAAAAGGAGCTTGGTGGCTCTGTCGGCGCTCGTGACCCGTTCCCTGGTCGAGGTAAGAGCTGCGGCCGGCGAGCCTCAGAAGCACGAGTTGTTCGCACTTTCTGCCTTCATCGCCGAGGCAAAGGACGCCGCTTCCCTGGACGCCAGCTCTCGGGGATGCGACTTCCTCGTGATGCCGGTCGACTCCCTCCTGGCCATCAAGGGTGACCGAGACCGGCTCCTCTCGGCCTTGACGAACCTGCTTCAGAACGCCTTCAAGTTCACTCAGCCTCACACAGAGGTCCTGTTGAACGCATACGCTGCGGCCGAGCACATCTTCATCGAAGTCAGAGACCACTGCGGCGGTCTTTCTGCTGGCACCGCGGAGACGATGTTCACGCCCTTCACGCAGCGCAGCACCGACAGGAGCGGATTGGGTCTGGGGCTTTCCATCGCCAAGCGCAACGTCGAAGCCGACGGGGGCACGCTCACGGTGAAAAACAACCCAGGGGCCGGGTGCGTTCTGACCATGAGCCTTCCTCGCCACGAAGTCCAGCGACCTGCGTCCGGCGCGAGTCCCTGACGCGTTCAAGGAGCCGGCAATTGCGGCTCGAAGTCTGCATGGCGCAACTCGGCGGGTGTGACCACGACAGGCTTGCCGGCCATGATGGAACTCGGCAAATATCGCCCCAGCAAGAGATGGTCGCTGGTGTCAACCAAGTGTCAACGGAATAGCTGGATAACGCCGGACCAGTGTTGCCGGGGATGGAGCTAAGCCGTTGATTTGCCTAGTACTGCACCCTCAATGCAGTGCAATGTACGGATTCATAATCCTTTGGTCGTTGGTTCGATCCCAACACGGCCTACCAAAGGAATCGACGTCGCCGACGAGCGGCCGTCCTCCGAGGCGCTTTTTCCGGGCGACACGAGCGAGGCTGGATAGCAGGCCGTGTCGACGCAGATCGTCGGCACTTCGACCGGCGGCTGCCTGGGCGGCTGCGCGGTCGCCACGATGAAGACGACCGTCAGGGCCAGGAGGATCAGGTCGACATCGATGTCGAGAAATCGCATGCGGGAATCGTGCCGCGAAGCCGCGCGCTCGCGGGACCGCCCGACCGGCAGCAGAGACTGCGGTCAGGAAAGTCACGAGCAGAAGTCTCACTGAATCTCGGCGAGTTGCCTGCCCGTCTCGGCGCCGGCGTCGGCTCGCCGATCGGCGATGCGCTGCTCAGCTGGCGCGCTCGCTCGGCCGCACGCTGACGTACAGCACCTCGGGCGAGGCGTCGCCGCGCAGCAGCCTCAGCGCGCAGTCCTTCTGGATGCGCCGCTCGCCGAGCGCCTGGTGCAGCGCGTCGACCGACTCGATCGGCTCGCCGTCGATGCCGACGATCGTGTCGCCCTCGCGGACGCGCGCCAGCGCTGCCGGGCTGCCCGCCTCCACCGCGACGACACGAACGCCGTGCGACTGGCCGAGCGCATGGTGGACGACGACGCGCCGGTGCAGCGCGACCGTCTGGCCGCCGACGCCGAGGTAGCCGCGGCGCACGCGGCCGTGGCGGAGCAGCTGCGGGATGACCCACGACGCGGTGTCGATCGCGACCGCGAAGCAGAGCGACTGGGCGCCGCGAACGATCGCGGTGTTGACGCCGATCACCTCGCCGCGCGAGTTGAGGAGCGGACCGCCCGAGTTGCCGGGGTTGAGCGCGGCGTCGGTCTGGATCACGTCGGGGATCAGCCGCCCGGTCGTCGCGCGCATGCTGCGGCCGAGCGCGCTCACGATGCCGGCGGTCACGGTGTGCTCGAAGCCGAGCGGATTGCCGATCGCGATCGCGATCTCGCCGCGCCGGACGTCGGCGGAGCGGCCGAGCGTCGCCGTCGCGAGGGTCGAGGACGCGCTGCCGCCGACGACGCGCAGCACCGCGAGATCGGTGTCGGGGTCGTCGCCGACCCACTCGGCGCCGGACTCGCTGCCGTCGCCGAGCGCGACCGCGACGTGGCTGCCGCGCGGCGCGGCGGCGCGGCCGGCGCGCACGACGTGCGAGTTGGTGAGCAGGTAGCCGTCCGAAGTGAAGACGAGGCCCGAGCCGTGGCCGCCGTCACCGCCGCCGTTGGCGACGCGCACCGCGGCGACGCTCGGCGCGACGCGATCGACGACCGCGCTCACGGCCTGCGAGTAGGTGTCGAGCAGCAGCGGATCGTTCGCGCCCATCGGAGTCGCCTGCAGTTGGAGACGCGGCGCGATCGTCGCAAGCGGCGTCGGCGCGCGCCCCCTCCGAACGGCTAGGCGGCGGCGACGGACGGCGATCGCCGCCGCTCGTCGGCGCTCGCTCGCCACTCGGCAAAGGCGCGCCGAATTGCGCCGTCTCGATCACGCTTTTCCGACGCCATCGCGAACGACACGCGGGCATCATGCGACGCACGGTCGATGCACGCGACCCTGGCGCCGCACTGAAGCGCGCCTGTCGGCCGACAGACACCGTTCATCCTCGGTCGCAAGCAAGGTCGTGACTTCGTTCTCGCGCACCTCGTCGCCGCACCGAACGCCCCTAATGCTCCCGATCTTCCGACCGAAAAAGGTATGGGAAATGGCGCCTGCGTCGGCTGGACCCTGTCTTTCACCTCTGCAGCACATGTTCATCGAACCTGACAACCTCGCGGTCATCGCCGCGATCGCGGCGTCGCCGCTCGCGCTGTTGCCCGTGCTGCGGCGCAGGCTGCCGGCGCAGCATCGCGGCCTTCGTCCCGGCGGCGCGCGCGGCTTCACGCTGATCGAGCTGATCATCGTCATCGCGATCATCGCGCTGCTCGTCGCCGTCGCGATGCCGAGCTACCGCGACCACGTCCGCAAGTCGCGCCGCGCCGAGGCGCAGGCGTACCTGATGGCGGTCGCCGGCCGGCAGCAGCAGTTTCTCGTCGACAGCCGCGGCTACGCCGCGACGCTCTCGACGATCAACATCCCCATGCCGTCGAGTGTCGTCGGGTCGTACGACGTGACGCTCGCCGCCGCAGCCGGCCCGCCGCCGACGTTCACGCTGACCGCTGCGCCGAAGGCGGGCAGCGACCAGGTCTACGAGAAGTGCGGCACGCTGAGCATCAACCAGACGGGCGCCAAGACGGCGAGCCTGACCAGCTGCTGGTGAGCCATGGCCCCGTCGTGCGCCTTAGCGAGCCTTGCCCGACGCGCCGCGCGCGGCAGGCGGAGCGCGCGCGGCTTCACGCTCGTCGAGATGATGACCGTCGTCTCGATCCTCGCCGTGATGCTCGGCATCCTGGCGCCTTCGTTCACCGGCTTCCTGGCGTCGCAGCAGGCCAAGAGCCTGACGTATGACCTGACGTCGGACCTCATGCTGGCGCGCAACGAGGCGCTCAAGCGCAACGTCAACGTCGTGGTCACGCGCGCCGGCTCGGGCTGGGAGCAGGGCTGGACGGTCGCGACCGTCGCGACCGCCGAGCAGCTCAGCCGGCGCAACGCGGCTGCGCAGGCGGTGAGCATCACCGGTTCACCGGTCCCGGCGTCGATCACCTTCGGTCCGAACGGCCGGGTGTCTGCGCCGATCGGCTCGGTGCGACTGACGATCGGCGGCGGCACCAGCTCCCGCTGTCTCGAGCTCGACCCGTCGGGGCGCGTCCGCACGCACATCGGAGCGTGCTCGTGAGCGCGCGCCGCCCGGCTGCGAAGGCGTGCCGCAGAGCGCAGTCGGGCGCGTTGCTGATCGAGGTCCTGATCGCGGTCCTGATCTGCGCGTTCGGCCTGCTCGGCTTCGCCGGGATGCAGGCGCGCGCCGTCTCGACCGACTTCGAGACGCTGCAGCGCAGCGAAGCGCTCGTCCTGATCGACGACATGGTGAGCCGAATGAATGCCAACCGGGGGCACGCCGGCGACTACGTCTCCGCCGGGCTGCTCGGCGAGGGCGCGGTCGTCGACTGCTCGACGCTCAGCGGCGCCGCGCTCGACATCTGCGAATGGTCGAACCTCATCCGCGGCAACGCCGAGCAGCGCGGCGGCAGCGCGATCGGCGCGATGCTGATGGCGCGCGGCTGCATCACGCGCCCGGCGACGAGCAGCGACCGCTACGTCATCGCGGTCGCCTGGCAGGGCATCACGCCGACCACCGCGCCGCCGAGCCCGTGCGGCCAGGGCGACGCGGCATTTCCGGACGACACGCTGCGGCGCACGGCGTCGGCGACGGTGTGCATCGCCCTCCTGCGCGACGCCGCCTCGGCGCCGGCGATCTCGCGCTGCTGAGCGCATGGCGATGCGGCAACCGACGCTCCGGGCGCCGCGCGCGCAGCGCGGCATGACGCTCATCGAGCTGATGGTCGGGCTGACGCTCGGCCTCATCGTCGTCTCGTCGCTGCTGCTCGTGCTCGCGCACGCGTCGACGCGCGGCCAGGATCTGCAGCGCACGTCGATCCAGATCGAGAACGGCCGCTACGTCGCCGAGCTCTTCCGCGAGGACCTGCGGATGGCCGGCTTCTACGGCGAGACGTCGGTCGCCGGCGCGCTCTACACGCAGCCGGATCCCTGCAGCACCGCACCGGTCGGCTGGAGCGGCCTGCCGCTGACGCTGCCGGCCGGCATCCAGGGCTACGGCGCCGGCGACGTGCTGGCGTGCCTGGCCAACCGCCGCGCCGGCACCGATGCGGTCGTGATCCGCCGCGTCGGCGTCGACGCGATCGACCCGGCGACGATTCCCGGCGGCAACACGCAGTACTACGTGCAGTACTCGTACTGCAACACCGACGCGAGCGCGCCTCGCCTCATGTTCGACACCAACCGCTCGGCCTTCACGCTGAAGAACCGCGCCTGCACCGCCGTCAACCTCGTGCGCTCGTACACGCCGCGGATCTACTACGTCGCGGACTGCAACCGCTGCGGCGTCGGCGGCGACACGACGCCGACGCTCAAGCGCGTCGACCTCGTCGGCAACCAGCTCGTCACGACGCCGCTCGCCGAAGGCATCGAGACGCTGCGCTTCGAGTACGGCTTCGACATCGACGGCGACGGCTCTCCGGACACGTACCTGACGGCGCTCGGCGCGATCGGCCCGACGTCGGCGTGGTCGAACGTCGTCTCGCTGAAGGCGCACTTCATCACGCGCTCGCTCGACCGCGTGCTCGCCGACAACATCGCGGCGGCGCAGGACTTCCAGCTCGGCGGCATCGGCGTCGTCTCGACGCCCAACGACGGCTACACGCGCAAGGCCTACAGCAGCGCGATCCGCCTCGTCAATCCGAGCAGCGTGCGGGAGGCGCAATGAAGTCCGCACGCCGCCACGCGCAGCGCGGGGCGACGCTCATCATCGCGCTGATCATGCTGGTCGCGCTCGCGATGCTGAGCGCCTGGGCGTTCAACGGCAGCCAGATGAACATGCGCGTCGTCGGCAACAGCCAGGCGCGCCAGGAGGTCGTCGGCGCTGCCCAGGCGGCGATCGAGCTGACGATCAGCTCGCAGATGTTCGCGACCGACCCGGTGGCCGTCGCCGCGTCGGCGATTCCGGTCGACGTCGACGGCGACGCCCAGTCCGACTACCAGGTGCAGCTGTCGCCGCCGCCGTCGTGCTACCGCGTGCGCGTCCTCAAGGTCAACGAGCTCGACCCCGGCAACGCCGGCGACCGCGAGTGCCTCGGCTCGAGCGGGTCGCCCAACCCGGGCATCGAGACGACAGGCTCGGCACCGCCGACCGGAGATTCGCTGTGCGCCGACAGCGAATGGAACGTGCGCGCCGTCGTCACCGACCCGCGCAGCAACGCCAACGCCGCCGTCAACCAGGGCGTGGCCATTCGCTCCCTGACGACAGATACCGCCAACGCGTGTCCCTGATTCCCCGTGGAGAGCGCCATGACCATGAGTCCCCATCGATCGAGACTGCGCGGCCTGTCCTTCGGCCTGCTGCTGTGCGTGCTGCTCGCGCCGGTGCGCGCCGAGGACATCGACATCTACGGCGAGCCGAACAGCAACACCGACCGGCCGAACGTCCTCTTCATCCTCGACAGCTCGGCGAACTGGTCGAGCAGCATCCCGGCGGCGAACTGCTACTACAGGGACAACGGCGTCGTCACGACCAACGGGCCGAAGGCGTCGAACCCCGACCAGGAGCAGGGCAAGAAGATGGCGATCGAGAAGTGCGCCCTCTACAACCTCGTCGACGCGCTGCCCGTCGACCCGGCCCAGGACGCCGACCACAACGCGCTCTTCAACGTCGGCTTCATGCTGCTCAACGAGTCGCCGAACAACGGCGGCTATCCGCGCAAGGCGTTCACGGCGCTGACGACCAACAACAAGGCGGCGCTGAAGACGCTGATCTCGGGCCTGACGATCGGCGGCGACAAGGGCTCGAACGCCGACTTCGCGCGCTCGCTGTACGAGGCGTACCTCTACTTCAAGGGGATGACCCCGTATCAGGGGGCGCTCGCGCCCAAGCGCGACACCGCGGCATTCAGCGGCAGCCGCTACAACAGCCCGGCGGGCGCCTCGTGCGCGCGCAACTACGTGATCCTGATCGCCAACGGCTCGCCCGAGTCGTCGGAGAACAACGATGCGCTGGCGAAGCTCACGGCCGTCGGCGGCAACATCTCGCAGATCAGCTATCCGACCTCGATCGTCAGCAACACCGACCAGAACAACTGGTCCGACGAGTGGGCACGTTTCATCCGCGGCGTCGACGTCAGCGGCCGCGAAGGCATGCAGGGCATCGTCACGCACGGCATCGCCGTGACCGGTGCGTCGAGCGACGGCAACTACCCGAACTTCATCCAGGCGATCGCCAACCAGGGCGGCGGCAGCTTCCATTCCGCGAGCGACGCCGACGCGCTCGTCAAGGCGCTGCTCGAGATCTTCTACGAGATCCAGGCGGTCAACAGCGTGTTCGCGGCGGCGAGTCTGCCGGTGTCGGTGAACGCGCGCGGCACGTACCTGAACCAGGTCTACATGGGCATGTTCCGCCCCGACGGCGACGGCAACCCGCGCTGGCGCGGCAACCTCAAGCAGTACAAGTTCGGCCTCGATGCCACGGGCATGCTCAGCCTCGTCGACGCCAACGGGACGCCGGCGATCAGCGCCTCGACCGGCTTCATCAGCCCGAGCGCGGTCTCCTTCTGGACCGACGCGAGCACGTTCTGGAGCAACCAGCTGCTCGGCACGCCGCCGACCGCAGGCGACTCACCCGACGGCGAGGTCGTCGAGAAGGGCGCCGCTGCGCAGCGGCTGCGCACGGCGTACGCGACCGCGCAGACGTCGCGCGGCGTCCTGACCTGCGTCGGCTGCGCGGCGAACACCGCGCTCGGCGCCGCCGCCGCGACGCTCTTCAATAGCAGCAACACCGCAATCACCGCGGCCGCGCTCGGCGTCGCGACGTCGACCGACCGCTCGACGCTGATCGACTGGGTGCGCGGCACCGACAACGCCGGCGACGAGCAGGGCCCGACGACGACGCCGGTGACGACGGT
>Ga0068858_100003929_pt1 | contig 14676 bp, 15 predicted proteins | sample KBSSwiS12_FD_66589 | JGI IMG/M metagenome (GOLD analysis project Ga0068858, IMG submission 66589) | Switchgrass rhizosphere microbial communities from Kellogg Biological Station, Michigan, USA - KBS Switchgrass S1-2 | ecosystem: Host-associated > Plants > Roots > Rhizosphere > Soil ... | reverse complement strand
CCGATGGTCGCCACGATGGCGGGAGCGGGCCTGCGCAACGGCGAGACCTGCGGCCTTGACTGGCCCGACTTCGACCCGGCCAGCGGCACGCTCAACGTTGGCGAATCGAAGACCGAGGCGGGTGTCCGCCAGGTCGATCTGCCCGATGCCCTGCGCAAGGAACTCGCCGCCTACAAGCTCCGCACGCTGCGAAGTAGCGAGGGTCCGATGTTCCGCAACCGCAAGGGTCAGCGGCAGAGTGTCAGCAACGTCGAGCGGCGCTTGAAGACGGCGATCCGCAGAGCCAACAAGAGGCTCGATGAGCTGGGGCTTCGGCCGATTGACGAGGCCGTTACGCCGCACTCATTGCGTCGCCTCTACGCGAGCCTGCGCTTTGCCCTGGGCGACGATCCCGTGTACGTGGCGAACCAGCTCGGGCACACCGAGCCGGGGTTCTCGATGAAGGTCTACGCTAGTGCTGTGCGCCGCCGCGAGAGGCTGATCGGCGTGGCGCTTCGCGAGTTCGATGCAGCCCTCGAATGGGCAGCAATGGGCAGCGGAGAGCCTGTTTCTGTCGAATCTGAGCCGAGCGCGGACGACTCACAATCACTGGAAACGGCTCAGCAGAGCCTTTTCCGGTAACCCGCCCCGCTTCCCGGGCGCCGGATGCACCACCTGGGCTGGCCAAGATGACGTTCTACGACTGCCGTCACACAGCCATATCTATGGCGCTGCATTCCACGCTGGTCATGGGGCCGTTCGGCATGAACCTGCACCTACTGGCTGGCTTGGCCGCCCATGACATTGAGACCCTCGAGCGCTACTACCGGCATTTCATTGCGCGCTATCTCGACAAACCGCCGATCAACCTCGAAGAGGAGTGCGCGAGAGCAAGGTTGGCGGTTGAAGAGGCGCCCTTCCACGAAGCTCGCTGGCGCTCCTCTCAACATTTCGCTCAGCAACGACATCGTGCGCGAACGCGCGCAGCGCGAGCCCCAAGCTAGCTTGTCTCAGGCCGGATTCGAAGACTGTTCCGTGCCGCGGCCTGTGCTTCGAAACGCGAGATAATCAAGATTCTGCCCCGGTAGCTCAGTGGATAGAGCACCGACCTCCTAAGTCGGGTGTCGCAGGTTCGACTCCTGCCCGGGGCGTCGCTCTCGGGTCCGAGCAGCATGGCTTTTCGCTCGACCCTCCTGGTCCGCGCGGCTTAAACAGCCGCTTCATCGACGAACTGAAACGGAAGGTCCGTACACGGCGACCCGGACCGCTGCCAACCTTTAGTTCGGGCCCGTATGCGCGCCAGGCCCTCAAGATTTGTTGGCCGATAACGACCCATCCGATATAGGCGAAGGTATCTACCGGCATCTGCAACCGCGAGGTCGCTAGCCAGTTCCGGCGCAGCAACTCCAGGGAAGTAACCGAAGTTGCGAAGGCTGGACCGACCAATAATGAAGCCTGAATCTCGCACCTCAAATAGGGCGAAGCTCTCCACTACCTCGGGTCGAGACTCGCATCGGATGGTGTCGGTCGTCACCTCCTCAGGTACATGCGTCGGTGCCAATCCAGCGGCATGTGCCTCAACCATGGCAAGTCTGGCCTCTTGGTCGAGCGCAAACGACTGGCCCAGCCCACCGCCGGGCTGAGGCTCAAAAACGCTGAAATACATGAACGGCTCGTCAGGAGGGATCGCCCCTCGCTCTTGCTGCTCGTAGAAGCTCTCGGCGAGATAGAAGACATCTACCAGCCAGGCAAGGATGGTGCGCTTCCTACGCTGGCTCAGTGCCTCAACTCCGATCCGAAGGAGAGGCAATCCGAGAGATCGGCAGATTCTCTCCTTCTGGCGGTCACGGCGAATCGTTGTCGGATCGGTCAGGTGCTGTGCGCCGTCGAACTCGACAGCGAAGTGCGGCATCCGTTCCGTTCCGCTGCTGACCACAAAATCAAACTCTGCCTTGAGCGCGTAGGCAAAGTCCTCATCCGAAAGGCTTGAGCCATTGATGTCGAGTGCACTCGCCACGCGAACCTTGCGATCCAGCTTTGCTCCGTGGCCCGACAGTGCCTCGCTTAGCGCAGCGTCTACCCGAAGCTCACCGCCATTTGAGAGAAGGGGGCGCCGACGATCCATTTCACCGAGACTACGCTCGGTTGCCGACGCTTTGGTCGTGGCCTAGCGTGAAGTAGGGCACGGTCCAGTCCGCCAAGCTGCGTAGCGTTGGCGTGTGGTCGACGGCTCGATCAATGAACGGCCCAAAGTCGAGGTGCAGCGGATTAGCTACAGCGTCCGCGGGCCCGAGTGGGGCTTTGCCATACCGCAAGGCGATTTGGATGCGCTGAGCGAGGTGATGGCGATCTGCAGCCATTACTGGAACGGGATCGGCGCCCTGATCATCCCGGTCAACAAGCACGGGCGCACCCCGCCCTACATTGAGCGGATGCTGGAAGTGCGTGAGGTGGAAGAGGTGTTTCTGCACGAGGCACTCGGCGAGCAAGCGCAAGCGGCTATGGAGCGACGATTTCACTGCTGTCAGATCTATGACGGGATGCTTGACGGCGAGATTCATCCGCTGTTCCTCTCGCTCAATGATCGGCCCGAGGAGCTGCGCAAGATTCGCAGGCCACTCATGAAAGGCAAGCGGCTGGCGCGGATCGCCCTTGCTTGTTGGGGACAGATCGAAGATGAGGACCTGGAGGATTGGCGCGAGCGTTATGCGGTGAGCGAAGCCGAGGGCTCGGAGGCGCTGACGGAGCTGCTGGCAGGTCAGATCAACGGGCGCACACCGCTGCAACTGGGCGCGCGGCACATGGAACTCATCGAGCAGGTACACGGCGTCGACCGCTATCCCCAACTCTTTGCCTTCGGGCGCGGCACCTTTTATGAGCTAAGCCTGTTTTGGAATCTGCGTTCGCGATTCTCGACGATGCTGGGAACGACACGAATCGTCGGTATCCCAAGGGAGCTAGCGAATGCCGAAGGGATAGAGCCGCTACTCGGTTGGCTTGAGAAGGTCCGACACGGCGGCTACTTGAAACCGGACCTCTCGCTTGCGGCCGGCAAAGCGGAGCTGAGTCGCCTGCAGTCGGCTCTGCGAGCGCACGGCTTTCGCCGAGCTCCTCGTGACAGACGCTGGCTACACGGTTTCCCGAACCCGCCAGAGGGCCGCGAGCAGCCCGACTATCGCGAGGCGATCGCGCCGATCGGCGGCCCGCTGAATCGGGGCGCCAACGCTAATGCCATCGTCACCTTTACCGAGCAACGGGCAGTGATGGCCCTGGCAAGTCCCAAAGGGGTGCGCCTGCCATGGGGCTACGTACGGCTCTCGATGCGCGGTCTACCAATGGCACTGCCGATGAATTCGGTCAGCGCCCGGAAGCTAATCCCCGACGCTGAATCGATCCAGGACGGCATGCGAGTGAAGACCATCAGCGGCCAGGGAACATGGAGCTGGGACCTGACACTGCCAAGTGCGAGCGAGTCGCTTGAGCAATGGGCGAGCTCGTTCGGTTATGCGGTGCAGCCCTCCCAGCCCGGCCGCTTCGGGCAGGCACTGCTCACCCGCCTGGGACGGCACGAAGCGCTCGACGCGCTTGCTTCAGAGCTGGCGCTCGCGATCCTCAGCGAGCTTGCTCCACGATCAACAAAGAGGCTGGCGCAGCGGATCGCCGGCGAGATCGAGCGGCGCTCGTTGGCCGAGGCGGCGGTCAACGAGGAATTGCTGGCTCAGCTCCTGCGTGAGCAGGGCCTCTCACTTGAAATCGAGGCTAAGACCCTGCATGCGATGGCCTCGACGATTGGCGTCGCGCGAGAGGTGCTACTCCAGCCGCTGGAAGCGTTGGTCGAAGCCGGCCTCGTCCGGCGCGGAACTCAACTGCGCTGCGAGCGTTGCAACTTCAGCCACACCTACTTGCTCGCCGAGACAGACGAGTGGGTGCGCTGTCGTGCTTGCGGGGAGCGACTTGCTAACCCAGTGGCGCTCGACGGCGAGGAGTACCCGCGCTCCTACTTGCTCGACGGGCTCGCAGCGCAGTTGGTCGAGCACGGCATGGTGCCGGTGATCCTGGCGTTGCGACGAGCGCAGATCAAGAGCCCAGGAGGGGCGCCGTTCTTCGCCTGGCCGGGACTGCTCTTCCGAAAAGGCGAGGAACGGCCGACCGACGCCGACCTCTTCACCTCCAATGGCGAGACGGTACGTATCGTCGAGTGCAAGTCAAAGGCCGAGTGGCTAGATGAAGAGCAGGTGGAAAAACTGCTCCACCTTTGCAAGCAAGTCGGGGCGCAACCAGGTATCGCAGCGCTTGAGGGCAGCTTCGGCCATGGCGTGGCGGAGGCAATCACTGAGGCGGGTGGCGAAGTGATGCAGCGCACGGACCTTCTCCTATCGAGGGAGACTGGGGCGTGAGGGCCTTGCGGCCACGTTTTGACAGACAGTGCTTGCCATGCCCCGAACGTGGAGATTTGACCTAAGTGACCCCAGAAGGAATATTGGGCTAACCATCCCAGTTGGCGCATCGCTTTTCCTCGAGATGCGCCGCGGTGACACCCCGCTCGCAATTGGCACGGGTTTCTCGCGCGATGATCGTGTCTGGCTACGACAAATCGCCACAACGTCACTGTCGTCAAAACCGGGGAGACAGTGTTCCTTTCGTCAGGCGACTTGCAGTTCAACCGACAAGTCTGGGGCCCGGCTTGAGCACTCACGGCCCTACGCATGCCCCATTGGTGGAAATTCGTACTAAGTACCTAGAAACCGCCAAGATAGCTTTAGGGTACGCGCTGAATTACTCAAGGCGATCACGGCGGGAAACATCGAGTCTTGCCTTCGCTCTCCAGCAGGGGGAGTCACTGAGAGAACCAGTTGCTCGGTCGAGGTGCCTTCAGGGCGCCAATCCTTGAGATATCGATAAGCGCTGAGATTTCGCAAGTAGCGATGGCACCTAAACCCAAAGAAGAGGCGGCTCGCCCCAGCATGACCGACTTTCGGGTCGCGCAAATCGTCCGCAAGCGGATGCGCACGACCCGCAAAGAGGTTGAGGAAGCCACCTACCTCGATCCTGAAAAGGCGGTCAAACGGCTGATTGCCAGTGGCATCGTCGAATCGCATCGGCCGGGGGTCCGGGCGAGGATTTCTCGCGCAGGCGCGCCCCCACAACTGCTCACGCTAGGCCGCAATCTTGGCTACATGATCGGTGTGGATATCGGCCACCGCGCGGTCTCTGTGTCGATCACACGGGCTGAATTTCATTCCGTGCTTGATGAACCTTTCTGCGAGGAGGTTCCCTATCTCGACGACAATCCAAAGCTTGCCTTCGACGCCGCCGCAAAGCTTGTTCGCGAAGCCATCGCCGCCGCTCAGGAGCGGGACGGCCTGCGCGCCGAGGAGGTGATCGGGATCGGCGTTGGTGTCCCGGCGCCTATCAATCGCACCAGCCAGAAGGTCGAATCCGAAATGCACATTCTCTCGGCTTGGAGTGAGTACAAGCCAGCCGAGGAGATTCACTCCCGCTTGGCTGACCTTTTGCCGAACGTCGCCGTCGAGGTCGACAACGATGCCAGTCTCGGGGCACTCGGCATTTACAGCTGGGGACTGCTCAACGCCGATGTACCGACCGACGTCGCTCGCGACCTGATCTACGTGCGGGTTGGCGATGGGATTGGTGCTGGGGTGGTGGTCAAGGGCAAGCTCGTCGGCGGTGGCTCGGGCTACGCGGGCGAGATCGGCCACGTCAAGGTCGACGAACGCGGGCGCTTTTGCCCGCGTTGCGGCCAGCGTGGTTGTGTTGAGACCAAGGCCAGCGACCGAGCGGTGCTCGAGGAGGTGGCGCCGACCGCCTTTGCGGCCAGGCCAGACGAAGTCTCGATCGAGGAGGCGGTCGAGGCGACGCACCCCGCCTGCTTTCGAGCCCTGCAGGAGGCCGGCTGGTACCTCGGCGTCGCCCTCGCCCACGCCCGCACTCTGCTCGACCCGACACGGATCATTCTCGGCGGCCCGCTCGCCGGGTCGAGCTATTACCACGCAGGCGTTGTTGCCGGGATGGTCTCTAACTCGATCAACCTAAAGGTCCGGGGGCGCGACGTTGTATCCCCGGCGCCAGTGGAGCTCCGCGAGCGCCGCCCCGACCTCGGCTCGCCCGAGATGCTCGGCGCGATCGCGATTGCCGTGCACCGCTGCGGGGACACTCACATCCGCCGCAAGCTCGGCATCGATACGCCCGCCTAAACCGCGCCCCAGCGCCCTCTGTGAGGGCTGATTTGACCGCCCAGCGGACCAACCGGATCGTCCTGGGCCCGAGTTACCGGTACCCAGCGGGTTTCCCCATTAATGATGATCGAAGTTGCTGGATGCGGTTGGTACAAGGACAAATCAGAAGTGTTGGTTACTCCAAGGGAGGTCCAAATGCCGCATCACCCGAAACACCACCACCCGCACAAACCGCTCGGACCGGGGGCGCACGGGCCGGGCCGGGTAGACCGGATGTACAGCGCCGAGAAGACGTTGCCACTCGCAGACGTCGGGCGCCTGTTGGTCCGTTTCGCCGAGTCGCTGCAGCGTTCGCGCTCGATCCGACTGCGCGAGGACGTCGCCGTCGAGCCGCCTGAGCACTGCCACACAGAGGTCCGCTACGAGCGCACTCACCTCGGTGAGCTCGTCTTCAAATTCGAGCTCAAGTGGGGCGACGACGAGCCCGTGCTCACAGCTGATGCCCTCGACGAGCTGCTCGCTGAGGAGGCCCCAACGCTGGTTGCGGAGGAGAGCTGATGAGCGCCTTCGCACAGTCGCTGCCGCAGCCGCTGCCGAGCCTGATCGACGGCTTCCGCGCTCTGGTTCCCAGGGCGCGGGGGCTCGATCGCCTCGCCGTTGAGATCCTCGCCCTCTGTCGCCGGGAAGGGCTTGGAGAAGTCGAGGTCGAGGCTCTCGTGGCGCGCCAGCAGCGCACTGACCCCGAGCGCCTCCAAGTAGCGATACCCCGACTTTTCGCCGGCGAACGCGCCCGCGACCACGGCGCCATCGTCGCTCTCGGCGAACTTCTCGAAGAACGTTGCGGAGAGCCCCTGCAGGCCGCCTTGGTGCGCACACCGTTGGCCCTCCTCGGATCGAGGCTCGCCACCGTCTTCGGCGCCCTGCTCGGGATCAGCTGCACCTATCTCGTCCTCGGCGGCCTGATCGAAGGACAGAGCGACGGATTCACCGGGCTTGGGCCGCTGGCGGCGCTACTCCTCTTCTTCGGCCTGCTCGCCTTTCTTGGTCTCTTTGAGGCCCTCCACATCAGCGCCACCCAGCTGCACCTGATGGATCTCGCCGGCCTGCGCGAGAGCCACCCGCGGGCTTGCTGTGTTCACGACCGCCTCCTCGACCAGGCGGGGATCAATCGCTTCCTCGCCGGGCGCCAGATCGTCGTCGTCATCTCCGTCTTCCTGATCGCCGCCCTCTCAAGCTTTCCCGAGATGGAGAACTTGCCCTTCACTCACCTGGCACTGCCGGCCGCGATCAAGCCGGCAGTGGTGATCGGCATCCCCGGGGCACTCGTCGTCCTCTGGCTGGCCCAGCTGGCGCCGCAGTTCTACGCGACCGGCAGGGCACTTCCCCTGATGAACACGCGGGCTGCGATCGCCGCTGTGGAGATCGCCTTCACTTTGCAGGCGATTGGCATCGCCCGCCCGGTGCAGTGGATCTCGCGCGCGGGGCAGCCGCGCGAGCAGATACCGCTCTCGCGGCCACGGCGCTGGCAAGAGGACGCCGAAGAACTGGAGGGCGACGGGGCCCTCAGCTTGATGCGCCGTTGGGAGTGCGACGACACTGCGGCGAGTCTCAACGCTACCTCTACTACCTCGGTGCACCGTGGCGGCGTCGCGCTTCTCGTCGACTCAAGCTTGCTGATGCCCATGGCGCCACAGAGCCTCACTCTTGACGCCGAGCTCTTTGATTCGGCAGGCACCGTGAGGGCGCTGGCGCCGAGCGGCTACCAGGAGGCCGAGTGGGAAGGAGGCGAGCGCCAGCTGATTAAGCCGCTTCGCCCCGCGCTCGGTGGCTTCCGCGCCGGCGAGTTCGCTCGCACCCGTCTCAACGCCGAGTTCGGGCCTGAGTTGCGCCGCGATGCCGTCTTGATCGAGCGAACTCCTCGCTACCTGCTCTGGACGCTTGCCCTGCGCGAGGAGGCCAACTACCTCGGCCCCGTTCGCGTGCGCCGCTACCGGGTCGGTGCCGGCGCGATCGACTACGGGACGCCCGAGGCCGAATTCAGCATTGATCCCATTCCGAAAGGCGGCGAGCTGGCCGAGGTCTCCTACACGGCTAGCTTCCCTCCGCCGGGCACCCTCTTTGTGTTCGAGTGGGAGCTGAACTGGTGATCGCGACGGCGGCAAGAACCAGGAGGGTGCGAACTGCACGCCTATGGCTGCGACTCTGGCGCGAGTTCTCCTTCCCCGAGCGGTGGCGACTCCTCGCTGCACTGGCGGCGATGCTCGTCGCCAGTGCGATTACCGCGCTCTCGCCGCTCCTGCTCGGCGTTCTGATTGATGAAACCGTCTCCGGAAACGAGATCGACATCGGTGGTTCGCTTGGCCTCTTTGGACTGATTGCCGGAATCCTCCTCTTCGCCCAGCTCCTGCAGGTGATGCGCCGCCAACTGGTCGAGAACGTTGCCACCGGGTTTGAGCGCGACAGCCGCGTGCGCGCCTATGAGCGACTGCTGCGACTTGACCTCGTAAGCCTGCGCGCCGAGAGAGCCGGAAGTGTCTACGGACGCGCAAACCGCAGCATCGAGGGTGCCGTGAAACTGGTCAAGCTTGGGGCGCTTGACCTCTTGCCCGCGATCAGCCTCGCCGTGGCTGCACTGATCGTGGCTGTTGCGACTGAACCGTTGGTCGGGTTGGTCATGGTCGGAGTCGTTCCCACCGGCTTTGCCTTCGTCTATTTCCAGATCAAGAGCCAGAAAGGGATCCGGGTGGAGCTACGTGAGCACAAGGACGCGATCGACGGGCAGGTAATGGAGCTTCTGCCTGCTCTCGACACGATCCGAGCCGCAGGCGCCGAGGAGCATTTCCTCTGCCGCGTCGCCGCGGCATGTGGGGAGTTGCGGGGCACCGAGTTGCGGCACCACCGGGCGATGTCACTCTTTGACGCCGCCAAGTCTGTGAACGAGGGCTTTTGGCTGATCGCTGTTCTTTTCAGCGCCTTGACTCTCGCCTCTGGCGGCGCCGCAAGCGCTGGCCAGATCACCGCGTTCGTCTTGCTCTTTAGCGCTGTCCTCACGCCGCTTCGCGAGCTGCACCGGATCCTCGACGAGGCCTCCGAGGCCGCCCTGCAGACGCACGACCTTTTCGACCTCCTCGACTCGCCGCTCGATCAAAGCTACGAGCCTGAGCGTGGGCCTTCCCGACCGACCGCGTCTGCGGCTCCAGCCCTTTTGATTCGCAAACTGATCTACTCGCATCACCCTGACCTGCCGCCGACCCTTGACGGGCTTGACCTCACGGTTGAGCCTGGCGAACGGATCGGGATCGTCGGCGCGAGCGGCTGTGGAAAGTCGACTCTCCTGCGCCTGATCACCCGCCTGCACCACGGCTACAGCGGCCACATTGAGTTGGCCGGCGCCGAGCTCGTCGGACTCGGCCGCAACGATCTTGCCGAGCGCCTTGGCTACGTCTCCCAGCAGCCCCATATCTTCCAGGGCAGCGTCCGCGACAACATTTGCCTTGGCCACGCTGTCAGCGATGAGGAGCTTGTGGACGCCGCTCGCCGTGCCCACATCCACGAGACGATCCTCGCCATGCCAGAGGGCTACGACGCGCAGATCGCCGAGCGCGGCGACTCGGTTTCGGGCGGCCAGCGCCAGCGCATCTGTCTGGCTCGCGTTCTCCTTCGACGACCCGAACTCCTCCTCCTCGACGAGCCGACCTCTGCGCTTGACCCTGGCTCAGAGCGCGCCGTGCAGGACGCGATCGATCAGCTCGATGGGATCTCGATGCTGATCGTCGCTCACCGCCTCTCGACCCTTCGCGGTACCGATCGCATCGCCGTCCTTGACCAAGGAGGTGTAGTCGAAGAGGGCGCGTTTGCCGAGCTTGCCGTCGCCGGGGGACACTTCGCAGAGATGCTCGCCGTCGAGCACCGCGATGCGCATATGGAGGCGGCTCAGGCCGCCTAGCGAAGGAAAAGTGCTTCGTCGTGGCGTTAGCGTTCCTCCTCAAATCTGGATGCCTCCCGACTAGGCGGAGGCCTCTGACGAGAGTGAGCCATCGCGAGTATGGGAGTTTGCTGTGCGCACTTCCTCGTCTCGCCTTTGGGTAGGAACAAAGGTAGGAACAAAAGTGTCCTCAGAAGTCCCCTCGTGTCCACTTGTGTCCCCTCGGAACTTCGCTCTATCAAGCCAAATTGGCTCTATTAGCCAAAAATCGGGCTTGACAAAAACTCCCTCCTAATTGATCTGGAGGAACGGGAGTTTTTGGCTCTGACAAGGGGACGCGCCTCGGCTGAAGCTTCTCTTGATTCCTTCGGATTACGCACGATTAATGCGCGTTTGGGCAGCGAGATCCCTCCGCTGCCCAAACAGAGCGGCAGATACCAAGCGCGTCAGTGAGCGACCTCAACATCAATCTCGTCTATACAGGTCTGCGGTTGACTATGGCGACCATCCGTATGCCATTCGCCTCCTCCGACCAAAACGTCAGTCATCTCATCCACCGGGATACATCGCCACTCTCCCCCAGGAGGTAGGCCACTACTGCTTTCTCCCCCAAACTGGAAGAAAAGCGCTTGCTTACGACCGTTCTTGGTTCCAATGGTATGTGGGCACAGCTCCCGCAGATAGCCTCGGTAACTAGCCACAACCTGTTTTAACTCGATAATTGCCTGCCGTATAAGATCGTAGTTGTCAGCCATGTGTCCTCCTCAGACTTCGGTCTTGCTTGACGTGTCCCAATGCTTCCCCGTCACCGGACCCAGGGTTCTTGCCTCATCCAGCAGTCGAAGGATGTTCCATTGCTTCTCAACGGAGCCATCGAAGACCATTTGATCGCCATTCCAATCGACGTCTATAGCGTATTCCTGGCCGTACTTCCGTAGGATTTCCGGGTCTCGCGTGTACATGTCAGCGCGCTCGACGATTCGTTGCAGCTTGACCATCATCGCGGGGTAGGACTTGATCCTTTCCGCGAAGTCGGAAAGGTTGGCGATGCCAACGTGCTCGCTCACTGATGAAAGGTGCTCGTCCACCTTGGCAACAAGAGCCGGGATGTCGCGAAAGGTCCCGTGAAAGCCTTTCTCGTTGAGAACGATCAGCGTGTCTTGCCAAGCAATCCAGTCGAAGCTGGGCTTAAAGGTAATCACCGTCTCGTCCAGCGAGTCAAAAGCCTCGTCCCGATAGACAACTCGAAGCAGCCGGCTTGTACGCTCAAGCACGAGCGAACGGGTTATTCTCGCCCCGAAATACGCCAAGGTGTCGTCGGAAAGTTGCGCGATCACCAGCCAAATGTTTGGCTGCCTAATTCGGCGCCGCTCTTGAAACTCCGCGAACGTGCCGAAGTTTGGTAGCTGGGTAAAGAAATCCCCGCCTACCGGCGGATCGTTCGAGAGATACAGAAATTCGTCGGACTTGAGATCCCACTCGGGGTCATAGTCGCGGCCTACGCGCTCGTCTCTCAGGTTTTCTGCTGCTGCGAGCACGGTTTCGCGGAATTGATCTGGAAGTCCCTCATGAAGTCGCAAGCGCTGGAAGTCCCAGTCGGTAGGGGAGTTCTTATAACCAAAGACGACTTGGATGGTGGCGTCAGCCAACTTCGTGACAAGGTCGTCGCGGGGGAATTCACTGGGCTCGAATGGAGGCATCGCGGGGAGTGAGATCTATGAAGACGCCGTTGGCGAGGCGGTCTATCTTGACTCTGTCTCCAGTGTTGAGATCGGTCTGTTGACTCAGCAAAAAGGCCCGCGGGAGAGCCCCGCCGCCCTGCGTGCGTACCTTAACAAGGAAGACACGGTATCGGAAAAGCACGAGTAGCGGGTTCAGGTAAATCATCCGGCTGTTTACCCATAGAAGTCCGATAAAAAAAAGGAAGACTGCGAGCGCTAGGACGTCTTGCGTCGTCGGATCGGAAACCATCACGAATGGAAGGAGATAGGTGGCTACGTATGCAGCTAGGTCACCATTGCGATCCTCCACTTGCTCCACCGTACCGGCAAATGGTCCCCCACTCCGGGCGACCCTAATGAAGATTAGAAACGCTGAGGCCGAAAGAATCGCTAGCAGCAACGATGTCCAAAACAGGAAGCAAGAGTGCTGAAATGCGCGGATCGCAATGATTAGAAATGCGGGCGAATACGAGCTGAGAAACAGCGCGAAGGCGAACCTAGGATTTGGCATGACAACGCCACTTAGGCCCAGAACAATTCATGACACGCGGCGCAGGGCTTTACCCGACGGCTAGGCGCTGCTCTCTAATCTCAACCTGATAGTCAGCAGGCAGAGGGACAGAAGGCTGCTGATCTTTGGAGTCGCGCCGACGCTCCAATAGATGCTCGACGAATGCGAGAGCGCCACCTCTTGGAGCCGCGACTATCTCCCGGCCGTCCGGATAGACGATTGCAAGCGGCCGACGGTCAGCAATCGCCTCGGCGAGGATTGCACCGAAGTGCTCCTGATCCGCCGCAATGAAAGCGGTTCCTTCCGGATAGCGGTCAGGATCAACCGTCGCTTCAATCAGACGCTCATTCGCAATCTGGCCAGCCTCGGTGAACTTGCTGTGCTCTAGCTCTTCCATGATCTTGCAATTGCTTCCCAGTGGTCGATTAGATAGCTGATTGCCATGGGTACGACCTCGTTTGCTGATCCCTCAGCGAATCGCTCGGCGGGTTGCTTCTCAGTCCCAGTGTAGCGATGCATATCGTGGTCGCCGTGGGCGTTGTCGAACAGGCGAATCGTTTTCCAGCGCCCCTCGACCCGCAGTTGGAGCATGATCGCGTAGCCCTCTAGAGGCCGCCCCGAAAGCTCTACGAGTACACGAGCATCCCGCGCAAGCGGACGGATAAATGGATCGGTCACTCCCGAAAGGTATTAGCTGAGTCGGCTAAGTCTCGAATTCAAGCGAGAGCGCCGCGATGTCAGCAATCGAGATCTCTAGTGCGTTTGCAATACCTTTGATCGTGCCCCAGGTCGGATTGGAGTGGCCGCGTTCGATCATTGACATGTGGCCAACCGTGACGCCGGCCTCTTGGGCAAGGGCTTCCTGGGTCATGCCGCGCTCTTCGCGGAGCTGGCGGATTGCTTTGCCTAGAGCAGGCTGGGGTTGATCTGAGCGGCGCATCTTCTGCGCACGCTCTCAGACGCAGGCGCTTTGATCCACCTGTCTCAGCACTTGTGCTTAAGCAGAAGTTACGATAGCCTCGCCAACCCAACGACAAAGCGCCCCCGCGCTGGTGGAACAGCCGGGGGCATGGCACAGGAGGTATGAGCTCCCATGCACAACGAAGATATCCGGCCGGGCATGTCCACGCCGGCCCAGGAGGACGAGATCATGCAGCGGTCGGTCCTCACGCAGGTGCTGGTCCTGCATCCCGCTCAGCTGACGATCTTGGAGCTTGCCCTTCGGGTCGAGACCGATCTGCGGAGCTGCGAACAGGACGCGGTAGAGCGAGCGATACGGGAACTGAGCCGCGATGGCTTGCTCTCCTGCGATTGCCGACGCTTGGCACCAAGCCGGGCGGCTGTGCGCTTCGACGAGCTGCTTGGAGGCGTCTCCTAGGACGGCGGGGCGTTCAGCGGTTTCTCGGGGGCCGGGGCGCAGGCCACAGGGAGGTTGCGGGGCTTCGATGGCTCCGCTTCCTGCCCCGGCCTCCGAGAAACCGCTGACGCAGCTTCCGGATGAGACCAACAAATGAAGCCAACAACAAAAGAGACCAGCCAAAACCCAAAAGCAAGAAGGCAAAAGAAAAGGCAAGCCAACAAAGAACGAAGCCAAACCGAAAGCCAAGAGAAGCAAGAAGAAGGACCCAAGAAAGCAGGCAAAGGAAGAACTCAAACAGCAACAACCCAACCGCCGACACACTACGAATCCCTTCGATTCGTGCCTGGGCCGCAGTTTGGTGATCCCAAACGTCAGGAAGGCTCTGGCGTGATGACGCTGAGGACTCCGGCCGTGCCTCCGGCGGCCGATTGTGGCACGGCTCCGCCGTGCGGAGGCCGCCTGTATGGAGGCCCGGCAGTACCCCTGATCTTCGGTCTTTTGCCGAACAAGTGGATCAAGGAGAGCCCCATCTGGCACCTACGGGGCATGAGACGAGATCCGCGCATCAGGCTCGATCCGCAGACAGTCGAGGCAATCGCTCGCCGGGTGGTTGAACTGCTCGAAAAGCGCGGGCTTCAGCGACGAGAGCTGGTCGATGCTGCCGAGCTGGCGCGGCGGTTTGGGATCGAGCGCTCTTGGGTGTACTCCCACGCGATCGAGCTTGGCGCGGTCAAGCTCGGCACAGGTGCGAAGCCCCGGCTTCGGTTCGATCCTGAAATCGCCGCGCGAGTGCTGCGGAGGGTGGATGGTAAGCCAGCGGCTGACCCGCCCGCCCGCTCAGGTAAGCGGGCGAGTCAGCCTCAGGGCTCGGAGGGTCGGGGGGAGCTGCTTCCGATTCGGGGGCAAGGAGAGAGCGACCCACCCTCGGCGGCTTAGGTAGCGATGCCTCGCCGGGCGACAGGACAGGTGATCGAGCCGCAGGA
>Ga0068858_100003924_pt1 | contig 14694 bp, 16 predicted proteins | sample KBSSwiS12_FD_66589 | JGI IMG/M metagenome (GOLD analysis project Ga0068858, IMG submission 66589) | Switchgrass rhizosphere microbial communities from Kellogg Biological Station, Michigan, USA - KBS Switchgrass S1-2 | ecosystem: Host-associated > Plants > Roots > Rhizosphere > Soil ... | reverse complement strand
GGGAAGACGATACGCAGGGGCACGCGCTCCTCCACGATCCAGCGGCTCGAGCGATTCAGGAGCGGTTCGTCGGCTACGCGGCCCGAGATCTGAAAAAACTCCGCACCGTCCTCCGCACTTCGGCTGACTCCGACCATCGAGCCCTGGCGGCAGAGATTCTTGGCTATGTCGCCAACAAGCAGAGCGTTGTCAGTGATCTGGTCTATGGGATGAGCGACTCATCTTCGAATGTTCGTAACAGTGCATCGCGGTCTTTGGTCGTGTTTGCCCGTCTGGCTCCGACGTCCGCGCGGCCAATGGTGCGCGTGCCGTACAAGCCGTTCATCGAGTTGCTTCAATCATCCGTGTGGACTGATCGAAACAAGGCATCCTGGGCGCTCATGGAACTGTCCGAACGCGGCGATGCCAAGCTTCTCGGGACATTGCGCCGTCTGGCGCTTGTGCCCCTGATCGAAATGGCCCGATGGCAGAGTCAAGGACACGCGACGCCTGCCCTTATGATCCTCGGGCGAATCGCCGGCCAGTCCGATGTTGCTGTTCAGGCGGCGCTGGCTCGCGGTGAACGCGAAGACATCATCAACGAGGCGCTCAAGCGGCAGTAAATGGCCGTCTAGCAGCAACGGGAGCCGACGCGACCGCCTTCGTTGACGTCGAGCAAATCGGGGTCCCGATGCTAACGCGGCGCCATGCGGATGGCGCCATCCAGCCGTACGCTTTCGCCGTTGAAATAGCCCGTGGTGACCATGAATTCGGCCAGGGCGGCGTACTCGTCCGGGTTACCCCGTTCGGTGAGATCCAGACGGTCGCTTGATCCGCCAGCCGATCTTCAGCAACGCGGCCAGGGCTCGCCGGGCTTTCGTCGACGGCCAGTTGCTCAAGCTGCTTGGAAGGTAACGTTCAGGAATTCAGCAGGCGCTTCACGATGTTCGAGGCGCTCGGCGATCACGCGCAACGCCAAGGCCTGCACGCGGGCGACGGCCTCGTCACGGTCGGCACCGTAGCACAGGACGCCAGACAAACCGGGCACTTCGGCGAGCCAACGGCCATCATCTTCGCGCTCGATCTCAATCGAAAAAACCACCCGGGTACTGTACCATCCGGGCCGCTGTCTAACAAGGAATGGAGGCGGCGCCCCAGCGTTGTGTGCAAGGTCGTGGCATGTGGCGCGCTGCTCATTCGCGAGCGTTAGACGGCGGCACACCTGTGAAATTGAACCTGTTTTGGACGTTCCAGTAGCGACAGGAGGCTCCCGTGAAATCACTCGCCACGTGGATCGCACTGGCCATGGTGTTTGCCGCGACGCCAGCCCTGGCCCAGACCACGAATTGGTGGTCGCAGGCTGGCGGCGAAAACGGCCCGGAACGCATTGTCTGGGCGGCCCAGAAGACGCCGGAAACGCCCTACACCGGAGTCAATAGGCCGATCTGGCATATCGCCGACATTCTCAAGTCGCATCAGGGACAGGCGCGCTGGGAAGAGAAAGTGGTTCTGACGCGCGACTTCGACGGTCGTTACGTCCAGATGGCCCCCGGCGACAAAGCCAAGTGTCTGTTCTACGCCGACGACCGCGTCTTTGGCTGGGTCTATAGCGGCGCTGTGAAAATGACGATCGACGGCCAGGAGCCCAAGGTCTTGTCGAAGGGCTGGGCGTTCAACGTGGCACCCCGCCTGTCCTACTGCATGGAGACTGTCGGCACGGAGCCGGTTCTGTATTACCGAACCACGCCGGCTGGGCAGGTGCCGTCTTATCCGGAAAGCGAAACGCCGACGCCGATCCCCGGCTACAAATACATCAAGACGAAGATCACCTCGACCGGCGGCTATGACTCATTCAACGTGCCGTTCTTCAATGTGACGGAGTATGGCGATTCGCAGCGCACGGGCGAGCGCTTCCTGTATGACGGCCATACTTCCTCCAACTTGAACATCGGAATGACTCTCACGGAGCTGCCGTCCGCCACCAACTGGGGCCACTGGCACGCCAACATGGTGGAACTCTGGGTCAATGTATACGGCAATGTCTGTGCGCTGATCTCCGGTGTCGGCGTGGTCCATGGAGAACTGGGCGACGTGATCAACGCCAATGAAGAGCGTTGGCACCGTGCGACCAGCTGCCCCAACACCGGCAAAAGCATACGCATGGCGATGACACCGCGGAGCAAGGAAGGCCAGGTCCATTATTTCCAGGTCGACCAGCGGCCCGGTGGGCAGTAGGTCGGCCAGAAACATCAACCGCGCCGTCTGACACGAACTGGACCCGGCCTGTCGCGTGAGCGCCGCGGCTCAGCGTTGGGCGTGAGGCGTCGACTTCAAACGCGCGGAAGGGAGAATCCGTGTCGGACATGAACGGTCGAGTCGCCCTGATTACCGGAGCGAGCAGTGGGATCGGGAGGGCAACGGCCGAGGCCTTCGCAGCGAAGGGCACGAGCGTCGTGGTGGCCGCGCGGCGGGAAGAGGACCTCGCGTCGCTGGTGACCGAGATCGAGGCTCGGGGAGGGAAAGCAACGGCCGTCAAGACGGATGTGTCCGCGACCAAGGATGTGGAGCACATGGTCGCCCACGCGATTGAGACGTTCGGCCGTCTCGACTACGCCGTCAACAATGCCGGCATCGAAGGCCGGTTCGCCGGGATCACTGACCTGGCCGAAGAAGACTGGGACAGGGTGGTGAACATCAACCTCAGAGGCGTCTTTCTCTGCCTGAAGTATGAAGCCAGGGCCATCCTGAACTGCGGCAAGGGTGGGGCCATCGTCAACGTCGGATCGATTAACTCTTTCCTCGGTTTCGCGTCAGGATCGGCGTACGTCGCTTCAAAGCACGGCCTGATCGGACTGACTACGAGCGTGTCGGCGGAGCTGGCGCCGCACGGAATCCGCGTGAACCTCGTATGCCCGGGGATCATTGATACGCCGATGCATCACCGCGCGCGAAAGCTGCTCGGCGACGAGGTGTACGACACAGCGGTGCTCCCAAGCATTCACCTCAGGCGCGCCGGTCGGCCAGAGGAAATTGCTCAGTCGATTGTCTTCTTGTGCTCGGATGAGGCCAGTTACATCACCGGAACGACCCTGACTCCGGATGGCGGATTCACGCTGACCGTTTGAGGTCACAAGACTCGCGAGAAACGTTAAAGTCAGGGCCGCTGAGTCTGCCAAGATGACGACGATGCGAACCAGTGGAATGCTGAGCCGGCGAGGGTTCCTGGTCACGGGCGCCGGGCTCGCGGCCGGTGCGGCGCTCTGGACTCCGCAGTCGCTCGAGGCGTTGCCGCGCTTGCGCGTGACAGGATTCGAACTCCTGCCCGTTCGCGCCACGGAACGGACGGTGTGGCTCATCGTCCGCCTGCGGACCGACGCGGGACTGACCGGGCTGGGCGAGGCCTCAGACGCGTTCGGGTTCGCCAATACGTCGAAGCAGGATGCCGCGCGAATGGAGTCGGAACTGCGCGGGTTCTTCGGGCTCATCGACGGTAAGTCCCCGCTCGATATCGGCGCCTATCGCCAGCAGGGCGAGCGGATCGTCGCGAAGGGCGGCCTGGTGTCGGCCACTGCGTTCAGTGCGATCGAGCAGGCCTTGTGGGACCTCGCGGGGAAGTCGTTGGACGCGCCAGTCTCCACGCTGTTTGGCGGGAGGCTGAGAGACACGCTGCAGGTCTATGCCAACGTCAATCGCGCCACGAAGCCGCGCACGCCGGCGGGATTTGCGGCGGCGGCGAAGGCGGCCGTGCAGGACGGATTCAGGGCCGTGAAGGCGGCGCCGTTCGACGGGTTTCCCGCTGCTGGTTCGCCGGCAGCCGTCATCGACGCGGCTGTGGAGAGCGGCATTGCCTCCGTGGCCGCCATGCGCGAGGCGATCGGGCCGGATGTCGAATTGATGGTCGATTGCCATAGCTTCTTCGATGTGCCGCTGGCCGAGCGGGTCGCTCGCCGGCTGGAACCGCAACAGTTGGCGTGGTACGAAGAGCCCGTCGCACCGGAACGGATCGAAGAGACACGAGAGATTCGACGCCGGATCAAACAGCCGATGGCGGCCGGCGAGGTGCTGTACGGAGTCGCAGGATTCGCGGCGCTCATCCGCGACCGGACGGTCCACGTGATCATGCCGGACGTCAAACACTGCGGCGGACTGCTTGAATTGACGCGGATCGCCGCAGTAGCCGAGAACGACGCCGTCACCGTGGCCCCGCACAACCCGAGCGGCCCGGTATCCACGGCCGCCAGCATTCAGGTCTGCGCCGTGCTGAAGAACTTTCGCCTGCTCGAGTTCCAATGGGGCGAGGCGGCGTGGCGACACGACATCCTGACTCCGCCCGAACAGTTCGAGAACGGGGCGATTCGGGTGCCCGAGCGACCAGGCTTGGGGATCGATCTCAACGAGAGGATCCTCCGCGCCCATTTGATGTAAGGCCGCGCAGGGTCGCGCCGTCGACAAGACTCGCGGTTGAAATAGCCCGTGGTGACCATGGGTTGTCGTCTAGTCCAGTACCAGTTAGCCAGTCAGATTGGTGCAACATGCTCGGCGCGATTGCTGGCGACGTAATCGGCTCGGTCCATGAGCACCTTGGCACGAAGTCGATGGACTTTGAGTTGTTTCCGCCAGGTTGCCGATTCACCGATGACACGGTGCTCACCGTGGCGGTCGCCGAGTGCCTCTTAACTGGCTCAAGCTATGTTGACGCGTTCCATGAGTACTTTCTTGCCTATCCGAACGCTGGCTATGGGTACAACTTCTTCCACTGGGCCAGTTCTGGCGACCGAAGGCCGTACAACAGTTGGGGCAATGGCGCCGCGATGCGTGTATCGGCGGTGGGCCATGCGTTTGGCCGGCTGGAGGACGTGCTCTCTCACGCCGCTCGCGCCGCGGAAGTGACCCACAACCATGCCGAAGGGATTAAAGGGGCACAGGCCACGGCTGCCGCGGTCTTCTTGGCTCGACAGGGCGAAAGCAAGACACAGATCAAAGACTCCATCGAGCGGATGTTCGGCTACCGCCTTGATCAGACACTTGACGTACTTCGACCTGAGTACCAATTCGACGTGTCGTGCCAAGGGACTGTGCCACCGGCGCTTATCGCGTTCCTCGAGTCGAGCGACTTTGAAGACGCAGTGCGCAAGGCAATTTCACTTGGCGGGGATGCAGACACACTGGCATGCATCGCTGGGGCGGTGGCGGAAGCGCACTACGGAGGTGTCCCAGCTCACATTGAATCCGGAGCATTGGCGGTTTTAGACGATCGACTGCGTAGTGTATTGGAGCGGTTCCGACAGCAATACCCGATGGGTCCAGCGTAAACCTCGGCTTGCAGTCGTCGGCGCCCGCTGCGATTCCTTGAGCGCCGCGGCTGAGCGTAGTCATTACGTGGACTCATGATGGACGAAGAGCCTGACCGCGCGAATGCACGAAGTTGGTGTCTCACGATGGACCAGCATGTTGACGGTCGGCTCCGCAGTATCGCCGACCGTGCTCGTCATGAGGGCCTGGAGGAGATAACGCCGGGTAGATGACCGGACTGAGCCGCCCCCGACGCCTTCGTCCTCGCTGGAGCGTCAACGCGGCGCCATGCGGATGCCGCCATCCAGCCGCACGCATTCAGCGTTGAAGTAACCCGCGGTGATCATGAACTCGGCGAGTGCGGCGTATTCGTCGGGTTGGCCCAGGCGCTTGGGGAAGGGCACCGACGCCGCCAGCGCGTTCCTTACGTTGTCAGGCAGCCCCGCGAGCAACGGTGTGTCGAAGATCCCGGGCAGGATGGTGTTGACGCGGATGCCTTCGCCCATCAGGTCGCGCGCGATCGGCAGCGTCATGCCGACGACGCCGGCCTTCGACGCGGAGTAGGACGCCTGGCCGATCTGCCCGTCCTGTGCCGCGACGGACGCCGTGTTGACGATCGCGCCGCGTTCGCCGTCCTCCAGGGCCGGCAGGGTCATCATCCCGGCCGCCGATTTGGCGATGCAACGAAAGGTGCCGACCAGGTTGATCTGGATGATGCGGTCGAAGTCGGCGGTGGGGAAGGACTTGATTGCGCCGGTGGTCTTGTCGCGGCTGGCAGTCTTGATGGCGTTGCCGGTGCCGGCGCAGTTGACGAGCACCCGCTCCTGGCCGATCGCGGCGCGCGCCATCGCGAAGCCGGCATCGACCTGCTCTTCACTGGTGACGTCGACCTTGCAGAACACGCCCCCCAGTTCCCTGGCCAACGCCTCGCCGGTGGCCTGGTTCAGGTCGAACAGCGCCACCCTGACGCCGTGTTGTGCGAGGCGCCGCGCCGTCGCGGCTCCCAGGCCGGAGGCCCCACCGGTGATCACGGCCGAAATGTCAGAAGAGAGTTTCATGAGGGTTGTCCTGTAGAAGAATGTGTCATGGCAGAAGCTTATATCGTCGCGGCCGCCCGGACGGCAGGCGGCAAACGCGGCGGCCGGCTTTCGGGCTGGCATCCGGTCGACCTGGCCGCGCAGGTCATCGACGCGCTGCTCGAGCGCAGCCACGCTGATCCGGCGCTGGTGGAAGACGTGATCATGGGCTGCGTGCTCCAGGCCGGAGAGCAGAGCGGCTGCATCGGCCGCATGGCGGCGCTGGCCTCGAAGCTGCCGCCGGGCGTGCCGGGCGTGACCATCGACCGGCAATGCGGTTCGTCGCAGCAGGCGCTGCACTTCGCCGCCCAGGCGGTGATGTCCGGCACGATGGACTGCGTCATCGCCGCCGGCGTGGAAAGCATGTCGCGCATTCCGATGGCGGTGTTACCCAGGGTCTACAAGGAAGCGGGACTTGGGCACTACATGAGCCCGACGATCCGCGCGCGCTATCCGGGGCCGGAGTTCAGCCAGTTCATGGGCGCGGAAATGATGGCCGAGAAGTACCAGTTGTCCAGGGACGCGCTCGACTGCTACTCGCTGCAGAGCCACCAGCGCGCCGCGGCGGCCACGCGGGACGGCGCGTTCACGGGCGAGATTGTGCCGGTGGCGGTACGCGTGGCCGAGGTCCCGGCCGACATCCCTGCCGAAGAGGCGATCCACGTGGCAGACGAAGGCATTCGCATGGACGCCACGCTCGAGGGGATTGCCGGCGTGAAGCTGTTGCGCGAAGGCGGCCGCATCACTGCGGCCAGCGCCAGCCAGATCTGCGACGGCGCCAGCGGCGTCCTGGTCGTCAACGAGCGCGGCTTGAAGACACTGGGCGTCGCACCGCTGGCGCGCATCCACCACATGACGGTGATCGGCGGCGACCCGGTGATCATGCTCGAAGCGCCGCTGCCGGCGACGCACCACGCGCTGAAGAAGGCCGGCATGACGATCGACGACATCGACCTGTTCGAGGTGAACGAGGCCTTTGCCTCGGTACCGGTGGCGTGGCTCAAGGACACCGGCGCCGACCCGGCGCGGCTGAACGTCAACGGCGGCGCGATCGCGCTGGGCCACCCGCTCGGCGCGTCGGGCACCAGGCTGATGACGACGCTGGTGCAGGCGCTGCACGCGCGTGACAAGCGCTACGGCCTGCAGACGATGTGCGAAGGCGGCGGGCAGGCCAACGTGACCATCGTCGAGCGGCTGTAGCAGCCAGGCGCGATCTTCAATCGCCTGCCGCGCGCCAGAGGTGCAGCGTCGCGTAGCCCCGCCACGGCCGCCACCGCTCGGCGCGTTCCTCCAGCGTGCGCGGCGTCAACAGCGCGCCATTCGGCGACGCCATCCGTCGCAACACCAGGTCGCCGACGGGAAACGCGTCGGGCTCGCCGAGCGCGCGCAGCGCCACGTACTGCGCGGTCCACGGACCGAAGCCGGGCAGCGCCACAAGAGCCGCGGCGACCTTTTCGACTGGCGCTCCGAAAACGACCGTGCCCCTCGTCACCGCCTCAGCAAGCGCTTGCAGCGCACGAACCCGCGCCCCGGTGATGCCGAGCCCGTCGAGATCGGCGACCGCCATCGCGGCGGGCGACGGGAACAGATGCGTGAGGCCGTCCTCGCCGCCGGCGATCGGCTGGCCGATGCGGGCAACCAGGCGCGCCGCAAGCGTCCGTCCCGCGGCGACACTGACCTGCTGGCCGAGCACCGCGCGCACGGCGCACTCGAACGGATCCCACATCCCTGGAATGCGCAGACCGGGCCGTCGCTTCACGAGCGGCGCAAGCAGCGCGTCCCGCCTGAACGCGAGCCCGATGCGCGCCGGATCCGCGGCGAGGTCGAAGACGCGCCGCGCGGCATCGGCGATCTGAAACAGGGCCGCAGGAGCGGCACCTTGCACGCGCAGTTCGAGCGCGTTCTCTCCCTCGATCGCCCGCACGCACACGATGGCGTCACCGCCCGCCATCGCCAGCGTCCGCGCGTAGCCGCGCGCATCGACGCGCTCGACGCCGGGCACCGCCCGCGTCGCGAGAAAGCCGAGGACCTGCGTCCAGTCGTAGGGCGGCCGGAACGCGAGCTTCAGGACCACCTCGTCATCGCCGCTTGAGGCGAGGCCGCGCCGGCGCCGGCGCCGAAGCTCTCGCGGCGCGCGCTTGTACGTGCCCTGGAACGCGCTGTTGAACCGGCGCAGGCTGCCGAAGCCCGCCGCCAGCGCGATGTCCGTCATCGGCAGGCTCGTCTCGTCGATCAGCCGCTTCGCGAAGTGCAGCCGCCGTGTTTGCGCCACGGCGTTCGGCGACGCACCCACGTGCTGCACGAACAGCCGATGCAGGTGGCGCGGGCCGATGCCGACGCGAGCGGCGAGCTCGTCCACCGACGCCGCGTCGAGCACGCCCTCGTCGATCAGCCTGAGCGCGCGCTTGACGACAGCCGACGTGCCGAGCCAGGCCGGCGTGCCGGGCGCCGCCTCGGGACGACACCGCAAACACGGGCGGAACCCGGCCTCGGCTGCCGAAGCAGCGGTCGCGTAGTACCGGATGTTGACGCGCTTGGGGCTCGGCACCGGGCACACGGGACGGCAGTAGATGCGCGTCGACGTGACGGCAATGAAGAACTTCCCGTCGAACCGCGGGTCGCGGCTCGTGCGCGCGCGATCGAGCGCCGCGGCATCGAGGCCGAGGATCAGGTTCACGGCAGGGCCAGCGACGCCTGCCCGAAGACGTATTTCCAGCCCGCGGGCGTGCGCACGTACGTATCGCTGAACCACAGCTTGCGGTCCGACACCGTGCCCGCGGTCGCGCCCTTGATCCAGAGCAGCGCCGTGACCACCGCCGTGTCTCCCCACACGCGGACCTTCTGTTCGATCTCTTCCTGATGCTCGTATACGGTGGTCGTGGTCCGCGCCTGCGTCAGCAGATCGGTCTTGGTGAATGTCTGCCCACGGCCCGTGACGAGCACGAAGTCGTCCGCGAGAATCCTGTCCATCGTCGCGGCGTCGTTCCGCTTCACGGCGGCCTGGTACTCCGTGTCCAGCGCGGCGACGATCTCCGCGGCGGTTTTCTGCCCGGCAACTGCCGTTCCCTGCACGCCGGCGTTCCGCAGGCCTCGCAGCGTCGCCTCGTCCACGGGAATCACGATCGTCGCGTACGTGTCGATGGCCGCCAGGATCGCCGCGCGCGGGCCCTTCTTCCAGTCGTCGCTCCCGTAGAACGCGTCCTCGCTCTTCTGCCGCTCCTCGAGGCTCGCGTAGCCGCGCATCAGATACCAGGAATCAGCGTCGGCAGGCGACGGCCCAAACGAGACGACGTCCACCTTCCAGCGGGCGAGCAGCGGCATCACATCGGTCACGAACACGTGCTGGAAGTGATCGCGCGTGCCGGGCTTGAGGTTGTAGGACCGGATCTCGACGATGCGGCTGACGCTGTCGGCGCGGGCGAGCGCGGGCGCGCCGAGCAGCACGGCAAGGGTGACGATGACGACCCGATGCGCGATGTGATGCTGTCGCATGACGCGAGGATAGCGCCCGCGGTCGCCGCCGACTAGCCAGAATCGGACGTGATCGCCCGAGTTCAACCGCATCTTCGATTTTGAGGCGTGGTGTCCGTGGCCTTCTTGTCCGCATAACCGCGCATGCGCCAGATGGCGCGCTGAGGCAGAATGGGCGCGTGCCGCGTACCATCGCCGTGGAGCATGTGCCGCATGTCGGACTCTGATTCGCCGGATTCGGCACGCCGCGACTTCCTTCGGTCGGTCGGCGCGCTGGGCGCCGGCGCACTGCTCACGACCGGCAACGGCGCCGCCCAAATCAAGCCGGCGGACGCAACGGAAGGCGTGTTCGATCTGGGTGACTTTGCGCTACGCTCGGGCGCGACGCTTCGCCAGGCGAAGCTGGCGTACAAGACCCACGGCCGGCTGAACGCTGACCGGAGCAACGCGATTCTCTACCCGACGCCGTTCCCCGCGCATCATGGCGACATCGAGTGGCCCATCGGACCGGGTCGCGCGCTGGACCCGGACACGTACTTCATCATCGTCCTCGATCAACTCGGGAACGGTTTGTCCTCGTCGCCGAGCAACACGGCGGCGCCATACGATCGCGCGCGGTTTCCGATCGTCACGATCGTCGATGACGTCGCCGCCCAACACCGCCTGGCCACCGAGCTGTTCGGACTGCGAACGATCGCGCTCGTCGTGGGGTGGTCCATGGGTGCGCAGCAGGTATATCAGTGGGCCGTCAGCCACTCGGACATGGTCGAGCGCATCGCGCCGTTCTGCGGCACCGCGAAGACCATGCCGCACAACGCCGTCTTCCTGGAGGGCGTGCGCGCCGCGCTGACCGCCGACGGCGCGTGGATGGACGGCGACTACCAGACTCCGCCGGTTCGTGGATTGCGCGCGTTCGCGCGGGTGTACGCGGGGTGGGCATTCTCACAGCCCTTCTACAAAGAGGAGCTGTACCGACAGCTGGGATTCGGGTCGCTGCCGGATTTCCTGAGCGGGTTCTGGGAACAGCGATATGCTCGGCGAGATCCCAACAACCTGCTCGCCCTGCTTCGCACGTGGCAGCTCAACGACGTCGGTGCGGCGGCTGGGCCCGGCGGCACGCTCGCGCAAGCACTGGGATCCATCAAAGCCAGGGCGACGGTGATGGCAGCCCAGACCGACCTGTATTTCACGCCTGCTGACATCGAGGCTGAAGCTCGCCTCATTCCGGGCGCGCGTTTTCGGCTGATTCCCACGATCTGGGGGCACATGGCCGGTGCCGGACTCAATCCCACCGACTCGCAGTTCATTCAAGCCGAGATCAAGGCTCTGTTGGCATCATGAACCGTTCCGGAGTGATCGAGGAGCCGGTCTCCGCGCTCGCCGAGTATGGCGGCATCTCGATCGCCTTCGAAGTGAGCGAGATGTTCGACGTGATTGCCGAGGCGGACGGCTGCGCTCGACTCGACGTTCGTCGCGTGCCGGCGCCCTATGTGAAGGACTACGACGCAATCGATGGCGGCCCGATGCGATGGGCGGAACGGTTCGATCTTTCGAACTGGGGATTCTTCTCGGCGCTTCGCGACGCGCAGTGCGTGGGTCGAGCCGCCGTCGCCCGCGACACGTCGGCGCTGGAAATGCTCGAGGGCTTGAGCGACGTGGCGCTGCTCTGGGACATTCGCGTCGCACCCTTCGCGCGTCGCCGCGGAGTGGGTTCGGCGCTGTTCGATGCCGTGGTCACGTGGGCCCGCTCGCGGGGCTGCCTTCAACTCAAGGTCGAGACCCAGAACACCAACGTGGCCGCGTGCCGCTTCTACGCGCGGGAAGGCTGCGCACTTCGGACAGTTCAATGGGGTGCATATCCAGCATTGCCGGACGAGGTTCAATTGATCTGGTTCAAGGACCTCGGCCCGTGCGAAGGAGACTGAGGGGTGGCACGCGTGCGGTGCTCAAACTCGGGATGCCGCGCATGGAGGCGGCGGACCCGGGCGTTTGCAGCCGACGTCGGCTCGCGCGACAATGAGCCGCCGCTGTTGATAACGTCTTCACTGCGTTCACGCCCAGGAGTGCCTATGCCTGCCCTGCCATCGTCCGATCCCGCGCAGTTCGTTCAAGGCGCGCCGGTCCTGCACGTCGCCAACGTCCAGACCACAGCAGCGTTCTATCGCGATGTCCTCGGTTTTACCTGGGATTTCGGCGATGAAACATATGCCGTGGTCTGGCGCGATAATTCGGCCATCCACTTCGTGAAAGACGGTGGCAGGCCGACGGGCGTTCACTTGTTTCAATGGGTGAAGGACGTCGACGCCTACTTCAAGGAAATCATCGGTCGCGGCGCCGACGTGGCCACGGCACCGACCGATCAGCCATATGGAATTCGCGAGCTCGGCGTACTCGACATCAATGGCGTGCGTATTGTGTTTGGCCAGGACATCGATCACAACTAGCCGGGCCGTGAGGCGGTTGACCAAATGGACGGATTGTTCCTGAGACTGCCATGGCGAATCCCGCGACGAAGAAGCGAAAAATCATCGTCAACATCGCGACCAGCGCCGACGGCTACATTGCGCGGCCGGACGGCGACATCGAGTGGCTGACGCGACGCCCGGCTCCCAAGGGTTTTTACGGGATCGGCAAGTTCATGCAGTCGATCGACACGACGTTGTTTGGCCGCAAGACCTACGACGTCGGCTTGCAGATGGGCGCGACATTCGATCCGAAGAGTCGAAACTACGTGTTTTCCAGGCGGCCGCCCCCGGCATCTGTGCCGGCCGGCGTCGAATTCATCGCCAGCGCCGTTGGCCCCTTCGCAAAGCGCCTGCGCGCGCAAAAGGGCAAGAACGTCTGGATGATGGGGGGCGGCGAGATCATTGCTGCCTTCCTGGACGAAGGCGCGATCGACGAATTCATCATCAGCGTCGTTCCGGTGTTCATCGGCGAAGGCATCCCGTTGATCGCCCATCGCCATCGCGACGTGCCGCTCACCTTGCGGTCTGTTCAGCGCTTTCCCGACGGCGTCGTCCAGCTGCACTACCGCGTGCAGAGAAGAACCAGGTGAAGCGCTTACGGTGAACGACATGTTACGGGTCTGCATTGCTGGTGCGACGGGATGGGCGGGTTCCGAACTCGCGCGTGCCGTGACGAAGACGGCGGACCTTGCCCTCGTGTCAGCGGTGTCGCGCACGCACGCCGGCCGGCCTCTTGGCCAGGTGCTCGACGAGCCGGGCCTTGCGACACCGATCTTCGCTTCCGTCGCCGAGGCGCTCGCCGTTCCGTGTGACGTAGTCGTCGAGTACACCAGGCCGGACAGCGCCAAGGCCAACATCCTCACCGCACTGGAACATCGCTGTCACGTCGTCGTCGGCACGTCGGGGCTTGCCGACGATGATTTCGCAGCAATCGATGTCGTGGCCCGCGAGCGCCAGCGCGCCGTGCTGGCGTGTGGGAACTTTGCGCTGACGGTCGTGTTACTCCAGCGATTTGCTGAAGCGGCGGCACGCCTCATCCCGCACTGGGAAATCGTCGACTACGCCCACGATGACAAGCGAGACGCGCCAAGCGGAACGGCCCGCGAGCTCGCGGCGCGACTGTCCAAGGTGCGGCAACCGGCGGCCACGGTGCCGCTCGATCAGACGATCGGAGAACGCGACGCCCGTGGCGCCACGCTGGCGGGGTCCCAGGTCCACTCCGTTCGTCTGCCGGGTTATGTCATCAGCGCCGAGGTCATCTTCGGCATGCCCGATCAGCGGCTGACGATCCGGCACGACTCGGGTACGAGCGCCCGGCCTTATGTCGACGGGGCGCTTCTGGCGATTCGCAAGGTCTCGACGCTGACGGGCGTCCACCGCGGGCTCGACGCCGTTCTCGATCTCGAATGAGGTCCCGATCAGGAGCTGCCATGTCTTTCTACGAGAAAGGTCAGGTTCGCATCCACTATGAAGAGGCCGGGTCCGGCTTCCCGCTGTTGCTCATCGCCGGTGGGGGATTGAACTCGACGATCGCCGCCCTGGCCAATCCCTTCAACCCGATCGACGAGTTCAAGGGAGAGTACCGCTGCATCGCGTCGGATCTGCGCAACGCCAACGGCGGCCAGTCCTACGGGCCGCTCGAGATCGACCGGCCGTGGGACGCCTACACCGATGACCATCTCGGTCTGATGGATCACCTGCGTATCGATAAATTCATGGTGATGGGCTTCTGCATCGGCGGGCCCTTCATCTGGAATCTCCTGCGGCGGGCGCCGAACCGCGTGGTCGCCGCCGTGCTGGCGCAGCCCAGCGGATCGCGTCCGGAAGCGCGCGATCTGTTCTACGACACGAATATGAAGGGGTGGGGGCCGGACCTGGTAAAGCGCCGGCCCGAGATCACGATGGAGATGGTCGACAGGTTTCTGACCAGGATGTACCGCACCAACCCCGATTTCGTTTTCACCGTGACGCGCGACTTCGTGCGCACCTGCCAGACGCCGGTCCTCATCCTGCCAGACGACATTCCCGCGCATCCGTACGCCGTCGCCATGGAGGCGGCGATGCTGGCGCCGCATGCCGAGGTGAGCATCTTTCCGTGGAAGGAGCCGAAGGAACGGATTCCCCTCGCCGTACGACAAATCCACTCCTTCCTCAAGGCGCACCGGCCGCCCACTCCGTAGATGAAGGTGTCTACTCCAGTCGCCGGGGCAACGCTCTCGATGAGGGCTGTCTCAGAGCTGCATGAACGGGGCTACGTCGTCATTCCCGGCCCGGTACCGCCGGATCGGATGGACCGGCTCATCCGCGCTTACACCATCGCGGTGGCGGCGGCGACCGGTGACGACATCCGGATCGGCAGCACGTCGACGCGCGTGAGCGATTTCGTGAATCGGAGCCGCGAGTTCGACGAC
>Ga0068858_100003921_pt1 | contig 14698 bp, 14 predicted proteins | sample KBSSwiS12_FD_66589 | JGI IMG/M metagenome (GOLD analysis project Ga0068858, IMG submission 66589) | Switchgrass rhizosphere microbial communities from Kellogg Biological Station, Michigan, USA - KBS Switchgrass S1-2 | ecosystem: Host-associated > Plants > Roots > Rhizosphere > Soil ... | reverse complement strand
CGTCGCGCGCCTGCCGCCACCAGTCGTAGAGGTCGAGCGCGCCGGTCGCGCCGCGCCTGAGGACGATGCGGTTGGCGACCGGCGCCGTCGCGGCGGCGGCGAGCGACGGCGCGTGCGCCGGCTCCGGCGCCGCCGCGAACGGAGCGAACACCACCTCGGCGAAGCCGCTGCCCTTGCCGGCGCCGAGCTCGACGACGAAGTTCGCGTTGAGGAGCGGGCGGTCGTGGCGCGCCGCCGCCTTCTTCGCCGCTGCCATCTCCACTCGAATCTCTACTCGAGCTCGAGCCGCTCGTAGGCGAGGACCATCTCCTCGATCGCGACGTCGCCGCCGCGGGCGTTGAGCGGCCCGCTCGTGTGCTTGATGATGCGCGCGCGCAGCAGCTTGCACGTCTGCACGACCTGGCTGTGGTCCTCGTTCTGCAGCTGGATCGTCACCGTGCGCAGAGCGTTCTGGTTGCCGTTGCGGATGTCGTTGAGCCAGTTGTAGAGGTCGAGCGCACCGATGACGCCGCGCTTCATCATGACATCGCTCGCCTTGTTCAGCCCGGTGATCTTGATCGGGCCGTTCTCCTTCGAGTTGCCGTTGCGGTACTCGACGACCGTGACCTCGGTCGAGATCGCGCTCACTTCCTGAAAGCCCGCCTGCGGCCCGTCGGTGCTGCCGGTGCCGAGGTCGACGAGGAAGTTGAACTGGGGGTAGGGGCGGTCGCGCATGACGGCCATCTCGATCTCCCGCATCGCGTTGGGGCGGCGGAATTCTCGCCGCATCGACGGCTGCAGCGCCAGCGCTAGTGCGCGAGGCAGCGCCCGGCCGTCCAGCCGTAGAGCCACTCGAGCGCGTCGTAGAAGCGCTCGGGAGCGCGGCCGCGCCAGAGGTCGTTGCGGACCAGCCGCTCGACGCCGTGGGCGTGGTAGACGCGGCCCATCTCGCGGGTCATCAGGACGACGCGCGCTGTGCGCGCGACGCGCGAGCGCTGGTAGAGCGCGAACGCGGCGTCGAGGTCGTCGTCGCACGCCGCGAGCGCGCGACCGAGGGTCACGGCGTCCTCGAGCGCCATGCACGCGCCCTGCGCGAGGTACTGCAGCAGCGGATGGGCGGCGTCGCCGAGCAGCGTCGCGCGCCCGTGCGTCCAGGTCGCGATCGGCGCACGGTCGGCGGTCGCCCACCGCTTCCAGCTCTTCGGCAAGTGGAGCAGCCGCCGCGGCCGCGCCGCGATGCCGTCGAAGTACGACAGCACCTCGGCCTCGCTGCCTTCGCTGACGCTCCACATTTCCGTCTCGCGGCTGTGGAACGTGACGACGACGTTGTATTGCTCGCCGCCGCGCAGCGGGTAGTGGACGAGGTGGCAGTTCGGGCCCGCCCAGACCGAGGCCGCGTTCCAGCGCAGGTCGGCGGGAAAGGCGGCGACGTCGACGACGGCGCGGTAGACGACGTGGCCCGAGACGCGGACGTCGTCGCCGACGGTCTGCGCTCGCACCGCCGACTTGACGCCGTCGCAGCCGACGAGCGCGACGCCGCGATGGCGGCCGCCGCCGTCGTCGAAGACGACGACGCCGCCGTCGTCGGCAGGCTCGAAGCCGGTGACGCGGGTCGACGTCTGCACCTCGACGCCAGGCTGCGTGCGCACCCCTTCGAGCAGCGAGCGGTGGACGTCGGCGCGGTGGATCACCGCGTAGGGGTTGCCGAAGCGCGCGCGGAACGCATCGCCCGTCGGCACCTCGGCGACCACCGATTCGTCGACCGCGTCCATCATCACCAGGCGATCGATGTAGACGGCGCGACTGCGCGCCTGCGCGCCGACGCCGAGCGCGTCGAAGGCGGCGAACGCGTTCGGCGCGAGCTGGACGCCGGCGCCGATCTCGCCGAGCTCGACCGACTGCTCGAGGACCTTGACGCCAAAGCCGCGCTGCGCCAGTGCGAGCGCCGCCGCGAGCCCGCCGATTCCGCCGCCGGCGACGATGACCGGCCGGACGCTCACGCCATCCGTTCCTCGCGCCAGAGGCCGAGCACCTCCTGCACCGGTCGGTCGGAGAAGCTGAAGAGGATCGTCTCGTCGGCGGCGGCGAGCGTGAACGTGCGCCACGACGGCACGACGAAGACGTCGCGCGGAGCGAACTCGAACGTCGACTCGGCGCCGTCGTCGCCGGCGGCGATCGTCGCCCGCCCGCCGCCTTCGAGGCAGACATGCACGGTGCTGTCGCTGCTGCGCATCGGCTTCGTCGCGAACCCCTTCGGCAGCAGCTGCGCGAAGGTGCCGATCGTCGGCATCGGCGAACGTCCCGTCGCCGGGTTGGCGTAGCGCAACTTGCAGCCGACGTGCGGGTCGGTGCCGGCGCGGGCGCTGCCGGCGAGCGCTTCGCGCGTGCGCGCGAACGGGTAGACGAAGACGCGCGACGGCTCCCACGGGGCGGGTGCGTGGTCGAGCGGCAGCATGTTGTAGCCGTAGCGGAAGAGCGCGTCGCCCTCGGGCCGCGTCGCCGAGCGCGATGCGACGGCGCTCTTCTCGGCGAAGCCGGCGTCGAGGAAGCGCACCAGCGGGATGTCGAGGCCGTCGAGCCAGACGACGGGCTCCTGCCCCGAGTTGCCGTGGTCGTGGTACGTCCACGACGGCGTGATGATGAAGTCCCCGTAGCGCATCGTCGTGCGCTCGCCGTCGACCGCGGTGTACGCGCCTTCGCCGTCGAGGACGAGGCGCAGCGCCGACTGCGTGTGGCGATGCGCCGGCGCCACCTCGCCCGGCAGGATCAGCTGCAGCCCCGCGTAGAGCGACTGCGTGATCGCCGATCGCCCGCGCAGCGCCGGGTTCTCGAGGACGAGGACGCGCCGCTCGGCCTCCTCGGCGGTGATGAGCCGGCCCGCCTCCATCACGTGCGGCCGGATCGCGTCGTAGCGGAAGTGGACCGGTGCGACGGGACTCTTCGGCGCCGGCGGGACGAGCGCGCCGAGGACCTCCCAGAGCGGCGTCATGCCGAGCGCGTCGATCGTCTCGTAGAACGCGCGGCGTTCCGCGGCCTGCGCTGCGCCGGGGTGACGGTCCATCGCGCGATTGTGCGCCCCACCGTGCAAGCCCGCTGGGCGCGGCGGGGCGAACGCGCTACAACGGCGACACTCCAGGAGCCGAGCCGATGGCGCAACCAGCGCGCGTGCCGTTCTAGCGATGCGACTCGCTGCCGACCTCGTCGTCGCGCTCGTCGCGCTGCTGCACGTCTGGTTCCTCGTCCTCGAGATGTTCCTCTGGGACAAGCCCACCGGCCTGCGCACGTTCGGCCACAGCGCCGAGCACGCCGCCGCGTCGAAGGTCCTCGCCGCCAACCAGGGCCTCTACAACGGCTTTCTCGCCGCCGGCCTGGTGTGGGGGCTGACGCTCGGCAGCGCCGGCACCGCCGTGAAGGTGTTCTTCCTCGCCTGCGTGATCGTCGCCGGCGTCTACGGCGCCGCGACCGCGTCGCGCAAGATCCTTTTCGTGCAGGCGCTGCCTGCCGCGATCGCGCTGGTGCTCGTGCTCGCGGCGCGCTGACCGGCGCTGCGCGCGTCAGAGCGAGCGAAGCAGCCCCGCCGCGAAGCCGCGCACGGCCTGCAGCGCCGGCGCACGCGCCGGTGCGCGGACTTCCTCGACCGCGAGCACCGGACCGCGCTCGCCGCCGAGGCCGAGCATCGAGGCGACGAGCCACGTCGAGCCGGCGAAGAGCGCGATCGAGAGCACCGCGATGGCGAGGAAGACGACGCCACCCATGAACGACGGCGCCAGCGTCGAGAAGCCGATGCCGGCGACGAACGCCGCGCTCGTCGCGCCGCTGCGCAGGCCGCTGCCGAACGAGCCGTTGATCGCGATCGCATACGCCCCGACCGCGGCGAAGAGGAGCGCGAGCTGGACGAAGCCCATGTCGGTGAGCGTGGCGGCGATGCCTTCGAGCATGGACATTCGTGTCCTCGGTCGGTGCGCGGTGTTGCCGCATTACACGGCAAAGGCGCATGCGCAGGCATCGGGGCGCTTCGGTCAACCCTGTAGGACGTCTTCGGACTCCCGACAGACGGCGCGCGCAGCCGACGAACGGCGGCGCGAGACGCCGTCAGAACTCGATCCGGCCGCGGCCGCAGCGCTTCGCGCGGTACAGCGCGGCGTCGGCGATCTCGACGAGAACGCCGCAGTCGACCGCCGGGCTCGCGACCTGGCTGGCGACGCCGATGCTGACGCCGAGCCACGCCGACGTCGTCGACGCGCGGTGCTCGATCTTGGCGTCGATCACCTGCTGCCGGCAGCGCTCGGCGACGAGGATCGCCGCCTCGAGGTCGGCGCCCGGCAGCAGCAGCGCGAACTCCTCGCCGCCGTAGCGCGCGACGAGCTCGCCGCCGCGCCGCACCGAATCGCCGACCATGCGCGCGATCTGGCGCAGCACCGCATCGCCGGCCGGGTGGCCGTAGTGGTCGTTGTATTCCTTGAAGTGATCGACGTCGATCATCAGCAGCCCGATCGAGCCGCCGCGGCGTGCGGCGCGCGCCCACTCGGCGCGCAGCGTCTGGTCGAACAGGCGGCGGTTGCCGACCTCGGTCAGCGCGTCGGTCGTCGACAGCCGCGTCAGCTCCTCGTTCACGCGATGCAGCTCGAGCGCGTTCGTCTTCTTCTCGGTGATGTCCTGGAACGCACCGAGCAGGCGCACCGGCCGGCCGTCGTCGCAGACGGCGACGCCCTGCGCGCGCAGCCAGCGCGCGTTGCCCTTCGCGGTCTGGAACGGCAGCTCGAGGTCCCACGGCTCGCCTTCGCGCGCCGCCGCCTCGATCGCCGCCTGCAGCGCCTGCCGGCCGCTCGGACCGTAGTACTGCATCGTCTCTTCGAGCCGCGGCGAAGCGCCGGAGGGCAGCTCGTGGATGCGAAAGACCTGCTCGCTCCACTCGACCTGCATCGTTGCGAGGTCGAGCTCCCAGCCGCCGATGTTGGCGAGCTCGCCGGTGCGGCGCAGCATCTCGGCGGTGCGCTGCACCTCGGCCTCGGTGCGGATGCGCCGCGTCAGATCCATGTGCGTTCCCGCCATCCGCACCGGCGTGTCGTCGCCGTCGCGCTCGACGACCTTGCCGCGGCTGAGCAGCCAGACCCAGTGGCCGTCCTTGTGGCGGACCCGGAACTCGCACTCGTAGCCAGGCGTCTCGCGGCGGAAGTGCGCCTCGATCGCCGAGATCAGCCGCTCGGCGTCGTCGCGGTGGACGAGCTTGCGCCAGGCGTCGCCGCTGTCGCCGAGCTCGCCGGGCGCGTAGCCGAGCTGGCCGCGGACGACCTCGTTCGACACGAAGCGGTCGTTGCGGACGTCCCAGTCCCACAGGCCCAGCTCCGCGCCTTCGAGCGCGAGCCCGAGCTGCTCGGCGTTCTTGCGGCGCTCGCGCTCGGTGCTCGCCGCGAGGATCGCGTACGACTTGCGGCGCCACTGGCCTCGATAGAGGCCGAACGCCGCGCCGGCGCCGAGGACGGCGAAGAACGTCAGGTACGCGAACGCCTGCTGCCGCCACGGCGCGAACAGGTCGACGGTCGAGCGGCTCGCGGCGATGACGAGCGGCTTGTCCATGTGCAGCGCCGTCGGCGAGATCTGGCTGAGCGCGGTCATGCGCGCTTCGCTCGAGCCGCCGATCGCGCCGAGGACGATCCGGCTCTCGCCGACGCTGCGCTGGCGACCGAACGCGGCCAGGACCGGCTGCGATTCGCCTTCGATGCGGCGCTGATCGTCGGGCATCGTCACGAACACCTTGCCGTCGCCGTGGCCGAGCGAGACCCACATGTCGGGCGCGTACAGGATCGAGCGCAGCAGGACGCGGAAGTACTCGGGCTCGAGCGCGGCGGCGACGGCACCGATAAAGCTGCCGTTGGCCGCGTGCACGGGGCGTACGAAGATCACCGTGTAGTTGTCGAGCGGCGTCTTCACCGGCGCCGCGACGTGCAGCGTGTCCGGGCTGCTGCGCCGCGCGGCGCGAAAGTAGTCGCGGTCGGCGAAGTCGCGGCCGAGCAGCGCGTCGACGCTGCTCGCGACGACGGTGCCTTCGGTGTCGAGCAGCGCCATCGAGCGCACGCCCGGGATCGCCTGGCTGAGCGCCTTCATGCGCTCGGAGAGCACGGTGGGCACGCTGCCGACCGGCGTCGCGCGGTAGTCGTCGCGGATCGTCGCGAGCGCGTGGCTCATGCCTTCGATCTGCTGGCCGACGCTCGCCTCGATGACCCGCGCCTGCACGCGCAAGCGGTCGCGCGCGGTGGCGTCGAGCGCTTCGTGCGACTTCAGCAGCGACCACGCGATCAGTGCGCCGACGACGGCCAGGCCGCACAGCAGCGCCAGCCACTCGGCGGCGAACTGGCGCGCGAAGCGACCCTCGCTCTCGTCCTCGACGAGCGGCGTCGCGGCGACGCGCCAGCGCGCCGGTGCCGGCGCCGGCGCGGCGTCGGCGAGCGCAGCGAATCCGGATTCGCCCGCCATCAGCGTGCGCAGGCGGCGCGCAGCCGCGCCGCTCTCGGTCTCGAGCCCATGCGGCGCTATCGGCACGCCAGCGGCGACCTGAAGCGCGCGCAGTGCCGGCGGCGTGGCCGATTCGGCTCTTCGGGGCTGGATGGATTTACAGTCCGGGGACTCGCCGCATGCCCGCCACGCCTTCACCCGCCGCATCGCTCCTCGCCGGCCTCAACGACGCGCAGCGGCGCGCCGCCGGATTCGGCATCGACGACGGCCTGCCGGCGGCGACGATCCCGCCGCTGCTCGTCGTCGCCGGCGCCGGTGCGGGCAAGACGCTGACGCTCGCCGCGCGCGTCGCCCGCCTGGTCGTCGCCGGCGCCGATCCGAACCGGCTGCTGCTGCTCACCTTCTCGCGCCGCGCCGCGCTCGAGATGGAGCGGCGCGTCGGGCGCGCGCTGCACGACGCGCTCGGCCTCGCTGCGCTGCAACGCGCCCCTGCTCTTCCCTGGTGCGGGACGTTCCACAGCATCGGCGCGCGCCTGCTGCGCAGCGTCGCCGAACGCATCGGCCTCGATGCGGCGTTCACCGTCGACGACCGCGCCGACTCCGAGGACCTGCTCCAAGTCGTGCGCCAGCGGCTCGGCCTCGCCGGCGGCGCACGACGGTTCCCGCAGAAGGGGACTTGCCTGGCGATCTACTCGCGCGTCGTCAACTCGCGGCGACCCCTCGCCGCCGTCCTCGCCGATGCGTTCCCGTGGTGCACCGGGCACGGCGACACGCTGGCCAGGCTGTTCGCGGCGTACGCGGACGAGAAGCAGGCGCAGCGCGTCCTCGACTTCGACGATCTCCTCGTCTGGTGGGCGGAAGCGATGGCCGCGCCCGCGGTCGGCGCGGTGATCCGCGCCCGCTTCGACCACGTCCTCGTCGACGAGTACCAGGACACCAACCGCATCCAGGCCGAGATCGTCCGTGCGCTGCGTCCCGACGGCCGCGGCCTCACCGTCGTCGGCGACGACGCGCAGTCGATCTATTCGTTCCGCGCTGCCGAGGTCCGCAACATCCTCGACTTCGCCGCGCAGTTCGAGCCGCCCGCCGCCGTCCTCACGCTCGAGCAGAACTACCGGTCGACGGCGCCGCTGCTCGCAGCGTCGAACGCGGTGATCGCGCTCGCCGCCGAGCGCCACGTCAAGCAGCTCTGGAGCGAGAAGCACGCGGGCGAGCGGCCGGCGCTCGTCTGGCTCGACGACGAGGCCGCCGAGGCGGCATGGGTCGCCGAGCGCGTCCTCGCGCTGCGCGAGTCGGGGCTGGCGCTGAAGAGCCAGGCGGTGCTCTTTCGCAGCAGCCAGCACAGCAACGCGCTCGAGCTCGAGCTGGCGCGCCGCGACATCCCGTTCGTCAAGTACGGGGGCCTGCGCTTCCTCGACGCCGCGCACGTCAAGGACGTCCTCGCCGTGCTGCGTTTCGCCGCCAACCCGCACGGCCAGCGCGCGGCGTTGCGCGCGCTGCAGCTCGTCCCCGGCATCGGCGCGGCGAGCGCCGAGCGCGTGCTCGCGGCGCTCGCCGCCGGCGGCGATGCGGTCGAGCGGCTGCGCGGGCTGCCGGTGCCGGCAGGGCCGGCGTGGCACGCATTCGTGGCGCTTTTCGCGGCGCTGCGCTCGCCGCAATCGCCGTGGCCCGGCGAGCTCGCCGCCGTCGAGCGCTGGTACCTGCCGCTCCTCGAGCGGCTGCACGACGACGCCGCGCCGCGCGCTGCCGACATCGCCCACCTCGTCCGGCTCGCCGGCGGCTATCCGACGCGCGAGCGCTTCCTCACCGAGCTCGCGCTCGACCCGCCGGCGGCGGCGAGCGACGACGCCGGGCCGCCGGGGCGCGACGAGGACTACCTGGTCCTGTCGACGATCCACTCGGCGAAGGGCCAGGAATGGAGCGCGGTGTCGCTGCTGCGCGTCGTCGACGGCTGCGTGCCGTCGGACATGGCCACCGGCAGCGATGCCGAGATCGAAGAGGAGCGGCGTCTCCTCTACGTGGCGATGACGCGCGCGCGCCACCACCTGCATCTGCTCGTGCCGCAGCGCTTCTACGTCTCGCAGCAGTCGACGTTCGGCGACCGCCACGTCTACGGCGCGATCAGCCGCTTCCTGCCGCCGACCCTGCACGCCCTGTTCGAGCACGTCGCACCGGCGAGCCCGAAGGCCGCCGAGCCGACGCCGCTGCCGGCCGCAACCGACGTCGGTGCGCGCGTCCGTTCGCTCTGGGCCTGAGCTGTCCGAAGCGCGACGGCGCGAACGCGCAACGAGAAGGCGGCAGCGCAGGTCGCCCCGCGCTGCCGCCGTGACTGGCCGCCGTCGTTTCGGCGTCGGCCCGACGCGTTGACGCCGATCAGAGCTTGTCGACGGCGTCCTTGACCTTCTCCTTGGCGTCGCCGACCGTCTTCTGGGTCTTGCCGCTGATCTTGTCGGCGGTGCCTTCGTCGCGCAGGTTCGGGTTGCCGACGGCCTTGCCGACCTGTTCCTTGACCTTGCCCTTGGCCTCGTCCATGCGGCCCTTCACTTGATCCTTGTTCATGCCTTCACCTTTCCATGTCAGTTGGGCTCGGGGGCGATCCGCGCTGGCGTCCGCCCGGGCCAAGACTGTCGCCCGGCGCCGCGACCGGAGGTGTCGGCGAGCGCTGCCGCGGCGCGTAGGAAAGCGGCGCTCCGTCGCGCCGGCGTTCAGCCGGGCGGGTTCGGCGATGCCTTGACGGCGCCGCGGACATTGAGGGCCGCCAGGCAGACCTGGAGGACGACGAGCGCCCACGCGCTGCTGTACCAGCCCCACGCGATCCAGAGCGCATTGCTCGCCAGGAACGCCCAGAAGCCGATCTCGCGGCGGTGCTTGTGCGTCGAGGCGACGAGCCACGCCGCCCACACGGTCACGGCCATCGCCGGCCACTGAACCAGATCGAGCCAGTCCATCGCTCGTTCAGGGGACGTTCACCGTTGTCGACGCGGCGGCGCCGACGCTACAGTTTCCGTCCCCCCTCGACTTCGGCGCGTGCGCGCGTTCGCCATGCAGCACCTCGCTTTCTCGTCCCTGGCGCGTCTTTCGCTGATCGCCGTGCTCGTCGCCGGCTGCGCGACGCCGCCTTCCGAGCAGGCGCCGCCGTCGCGCCAGGAGCCCGCCAGGCCGGCGCCGGCACCCGCCGCGCCGCCACCGCCGCCCGCTCCGCTCGTCGCCGCGCCGTTCGGCGACGCTGTCGCGCGCGCCGGCGAGCGGTTGCTCCAGGACGCAACCGCTGCCCTCGGCACCGGTGCGCGCGAGCTCGTCATCGATCCGCTGATCGACGCCAACACCGGCCAGCAGACCAACGCCACGGTGCAGATGGGCGCGCAACTGGCCGGCCTCATCACCCGCCGCGTGCCGGCCTGGAACGTGCAGCCGCTGACGCGCGCTGCGCTCGCCGCCAGGCCGCTGCTCCTGATCGGCACGCTGACGCCGATCAACAGCAAGGCGGTGAAGGACGAGAACGCCGACGCCTTCCGCATCTGCCTCGTCCTCATCGACCTGCGCACCAACAAGCTCGTCGCCAAGCGCGTCGATCGCGCGACGCTGGCGAGCGTGGACGCCGAGCCGATCTCGCTCTTCCGCGAAGCGCCGACGTGGGCCCTCGACGCCACCGCCGAGGCCTATATCAAAAGCTGCCAGGGCAGCAGCCCGGGCGATGCGGTCGCGCCGCTCTACCTGCAGCGGCTGCCCGCCGCCGCGCTCATCAACGAGGCGACGCTCGCGTTCAGCGACAACAAGATGGCCGACGCGTATCGCCTCTACCGCGAGGCGCGCGCGCTCGCCGCTCCCGACGACCTGCGCGTCCTCAACGGCCTCTACACGACGAGCTGGAAGACCGGGCGCAGGAAGGAGGCCAGCGAAGCGTTCGGCAAGATCATCGACATCGGCCTCGACAACAAGCGGTTGCCGATCAAGCTGTTCTTCAATCCCGGCACGACGGCGCTGCTGCAGACGGCCGACCTGCAGGCGCAGTACGCGCTCTGGCTGGGAGAGGTCGCGAGCCACACCGCGACGCGCGACGCCTGCCTGAAGGTCATCGGCCACACCAGCCGCACCGGCGATGCGCAGGCCAACGAGGTGCTCTCGCAGAAGCGCGCGATGGTGATCAAGCAGAACCTCGAGAGCCGCAACCGCAAGCTCGCGACGCGCGTCAGCGCCGAAGGCGTCGGCTCGCGCGAGATCATCGTCGGCCTCGGCACCGACGACATGCGCGACGCGCTCGACCGCCGCGTCGAGTTCCGCAGCGTCGACTGCCGCTGACGGCGCGCGGCGCATGCGCGGCTAGCGCTGCGCCGCGGCGGCCGCCTTGACGGCGGCGCCGTTGGCGCGGATCGGCCGCGCCGCCTCGTGCAGCGTGCCGAAGCGGCGTGCCGGCTCGCACCCGGCGACGAGCTGGAGCAGCAGCCGCGTCGTCGCGTCGAGCGAGCGCAGGACGTCGTCACAGCGCTCGCGACCGCTGCAGTGCAGGTGGGCGTCGACGATCATGGCGAGGCGCCGGCGTCGCCGGCGGGCAAGGTCGCGCAGAACTCCAGGTGGCGCTGGCTCGCCGCGCGTTCGCGGTCCGCCGGATGCGCCTGGTCTTGCGATGCAATCAAGTCGGGATGCCGCGCGGCGCTCCTGCCGGACAACGACGCAGGCGCGGGCTTGGTTGTGATGCAGTGGCCGAAGCCGGACACGCGTCGGCAAATCGTGTGCCGCTTCGGGTAAGGTCACGGCCATGCGCTCTTCGCTCGTCGCGACGGTGCCGCGGCCGCTGCATGCCGTGCTCGCGGCGGCGCTGGTCGCCGTGCTGTGCGGCTGCGCGTCGGGACCGCGCGCACCGCAGCAGCGCGCGCCGGTGGATGGCTCGGGGGAGCGCGACGGGCCCGGCGCCAACCCGCCCGCCGACCTCGCCGGCCGCCCCGACGCCGAGCCGCGCATCGAGCCGATCCGGGTCGGCGGCGCGAACAAGCCGTACCAGGTCGGCGGCCGCACGTACGCGCCGGAGACGCGCGACGTGCCGTTTCGCGAGCGCGGCCTCGCGTCGTGGTACGGCCGCAAGTTCCACGGCCGCATGACGTCGAGCGGCGAACCGTACGACATGTACGCGATGACCGCGGCGCATCCGACGCTGCCGATCCCGAGCTACGCCCGCATCCGCAATCCGGCGAACGGCCGCGAGGTGCTCGTGCGGATCAACGACCGCGGCCCGTTCGTTGCCGGCCGCATCGTCGACCTCAGCTACACCGCCGCGCTGAAGCTCGACCTCCTGCGCGGCGTCGCTCCGGTCGAGCTCGAGCGCATCACGTTCGACGACATCAGGACCGGTGCATGGCGCGGTGCGCCGCGCAGCGACGTCGAGCCGGCCGCGGTGCAGCTCGCCGCGGCGACGCCGCCGACGCAAGCACCGCCGCAACCGCAAGTGCCGCCGCCGCAAACGCAATTGCCGCCGCCGCCGCAAGCGACGGCGCCGCCGCCGGTGGCTGCGCCGGCGACGACCGTATCGACGCAGGACGTCGTGCTCGTCGCTGCGCCGCCGGCGGCGGTCGATGGCGGCCGCTTCTGGGTCCAGCTCGGCGCCTTCCGCGTTCGCGAAGGTGCCGAGACGTTCCGCAGCCGCGTCGGCAGCGACGCCAGCGCGCGCTGGCTCGAGCCGCTGCTCGTCATCGTCGGCGAGAGTGCGCCGTACCGCGTGCAGGCCGGGCCGTACCGCAGCCGCGACGAGGCCGACGACGCGGCGCAGCGCGCGCGCGCCGCGCTCGCGATCGTTCCCGTCATCGTCGAGCGGCGATGAGCGCGCCTGCGCGCCCGGCGCCGCGCCAGGCGATCGTGTTCACCGGCCACATGGTCGACGCGCCCGATCGGCCGGTGCCGCGCTTTCCGCCGCGTCTCGTCGACGCCGCCGCGCGCGCGATCGCTGCCGCGCTCGCCACGCTCGACGCCGGTCCGCAAGACCTCGCGTTCACCCAGGGCGCTGCCGGGGGCGACGTGCTGTTCGCCGAAGCGTGCCTCGCGCGCGGCGTGCCCCTTCGCCTGCTGCTGCCGCTCGCCGAAGACGAGTTCATCGCGCGCTCGCTTTTGCCTGTCGCCGACGGCGCTGCGTGGCAGGCGCGCTTCCGCGCCGTCGCGCGGCTCGCCGGCGCGCCGCGCGAAGCGCCGCGCGAGCTCGGCGCGCTCGCCGCCGGCGAAGATCCGTTCGTGCGCGGCAACCTCTGGCTGCTCGCGAGCGCGCGCGCGGCCGGCGCCGAGCGGCTGTGCTGCATCTGCCTGTGGGACGGCGGCGGCGGCGACGGCCCGGGCGGCACGCGCCACCTCGTCGAGGCGGTGCAAGCCGCCGGCGGCAGCGTGATCCGCATCGACACGCACGCGCTCTGACGCTTCACCATTCGAAGGGATGTCGCGCGCCGGACGCGGGTGCTGCAATCGCCGCCCGGTGGGCGCTTGCCTCGGCCGCTCGCGCCAACGATGATCGGCCCCGTCGCACGCAGACGACGAACCAACTTCCACGGAGAGTGACCATGGCCAAGAGCGCGGCGAAGAACAAGGCGAGCGGAAAGACGAAGACAAAGACGAAGACAAAGACGAAGGCGAAGACGGCGCCGACCGCAAAGGCGAAGGCCCTGTCGCTGAACATCGGCCTGAACGGCGTCAGTGCCGCCGCCTATGCGGGCTGGGACGGCCCGCTCGCCGCGTGCGAGTTCGACGCCCGCGACATGGCGTCGCTCGCGCAGAAGGCGGGGATGCAGCCGACCGTGCTGATGACCAGGAAGGCGACGCGCGCCGCCGTCCTCGGCGCGATGCGCAGCGCCGCCAAGGAGCTGAAGAGCGGCGATCTCTTCTTTCTCAGCTATTCGGGCCACGGCGGCCAGATCCCCGACGTCAGCGGCGACGAGGACGACAAGAAGGACGAGACGTGGTGCCTCTACGACGGCCAGCTCATCGACGACGAGCTGTACTTCGAGCTCAGCCGCTTCGGCGCCGGCGTGCGCATCCTCGTCCTCTCCGACAGCTGCCACAGCGGCACCGTCACGCGCGAAGCGTTGGCGCCGCCGGCGACGATCCCGTCGCAGCGGCCCAAGCTGATGCCCGACGCGGTCGGCATGCGTGTCTACCGCGAGCACCAGGCGTTCTACGACAAGCTGCAGCTCGACGTCGCCAAGGCGGCCGGCAAGCGCCCCGTCGATCCCGACGCCGCGATCGCGCAGGTCGCGCAGAGCGGGCGGCTGTCGGCGATCGTCAAGAAGTTCGACCCCGCGGTGATCCTCATCTCGGGCTGCCAGGACAACCAGACGTCGATGGACGGCGAGCACAACGGCGCGTTCACCGAGCAGCTGCTCAAGGTCTGGAACCAGGGCACGTTCGACGGCAACTACGCGAACTTCCACGCCAAGATCCGCGCCCGCATGCCGGCGACGCAGTCGCCGAACCTGTTCACGCTCGGCGCGGCGGGGCCGTTCCTCGCGCAGGAACCCTTCAGCATCTGACGGGACGGCGGCGCGGCGGTGACGTCGTCGCGCCGGCGCGGCCCAGGAGCGTCCATGGCGAGCGGCAGCAGCACGAACGACATCACCTTCATCGTTGCGGGACAGGCACAGGCGGCTGCGCCGACCGCGACGCGGGGCGTCGCCAAGGCCAACGTGCGCGTCGGCACCGAGCGCAGCGGCGGCGCGCCGGTGCGCGTCACCGCGCGCCCCGGTGAAGACGTCGTCGTCCTCGAGATCGCCAACGGGCCGACGCTGGTCCTCCATCCCGCCGACGCGCGCGACCTGATGCTCGCGCAGAGCGCGACGGTGACGCGCAGCGCGCTCGGCGGCGAACGAGGCGGCAAGTCGGCGGCCGAGATCGTCGTCCCGGCGCAGCTCGGCTGGCCCGGGCTCGAGGCCGAGGCGACGCGCGGCACGACGCGCGGCTGGCTCGGCCAGGCGCTGCTCAGCGGCTTCCAGGTGCTGACCGACGTTGCCAAGGATCCGGCAGCCAAGCTCGCGGCGGCGGCGATCACGAAGAAGGTCGACGGCAAGGTCGACGCCGGCGTGTACCGGCTCGGCGCCGACGCCATCGGCCCGCTCAAGGGCAGCGGTGCCAAGCTCGAGACGGTGCCGGCGGCCGCCGACGGCGGGCCGCTCCTCGTCTTCGTGCACGGCACGTTCTCCGACACCGCCGGCACGTTCGGCAAGCTGTGGACGCTGCACGGCGCGACGGTGCGCCAGCTGTTCGCGAGCTACGACAACCGCGTCTACGGGCTCGACCA
>Ga0068858_100003912_pt1 | contig 14713 bp, 10 predicted proteins | sample KBSSwiS12_FD_66589 | JGI IMG/M metagenome (GOLD analysis project Ga0068858, IMG submission 66589) | Switchgrass rhizosphere microbial communities from Kellogg Biological Station, Michigan, USA - KBS Switchgrass S1-2 | ecosystem: Host-associated > Plants > Roots > Rhizosphere > Soil ... | reverse complement strand
AACTTGGCGGATGACCTGGTCGGTCACGTCGATGACCCGGATCCGCCCCAGTTGACTGTCAGCAGGAGCGATCGCCGCCTTGACCACGCGCGAGGTCGTCGGCCCGGCCGAGGGCATGGCGCAGCCGCCGAGCGCCAGCAGCGCGGCGGCTGTGGCTGTCACCGAAGCGAGAGCGTGGCGCCGAGAGCGCGTGGTGCTGCAGGTCATCATGTTCACTCTTTCAATCTCCCAGCAGCTGGTATGCCGCAACGGTCTTCTCGACACATTGCGACCAGCTGTACTGCGCGGCCAAGGCGATGCCGGCATCGCGGCGACTGATCCGTTCCGGCTCGTCCGTCAACAACCTGCCGATCGCGGCGGAAAAGCTGTCCACATCCTCCGGTTCGACCAGCGCCGCAGCAGCGCCGGCCACTTCCTCGAGGCAGGTGCCCGCGGCAACGACCGTCGGAACGCCGCTCGCCATAGCCTCAAGCGGAGGAAAACCGAACCCCTCATAGCAGGACGGGTAGGCAAAGACCGCTGCCCCGGCATAGAGCGCAGGCAGGTCCTCCTCCGGAACATAGCCGAGGCGCACCAGCCAGCCTTCGGCCTGGGCGGCCTCGATCCGCGCCAGGAGCCCCTCGTTGCGCCAGCCCTCCCCTCCGGCCAGGACGAGCGGACAGCGCTGCCGCAGGGTCGCCGGCAGGTTGCGCCAAGCGGCGAGCAGGGTCTCGATCCGCTTGCGCGGTTCGAGCGTGGAGACGCTCAGTCCGTAAGCCCCCGGAACGAGTCCGTAGCGCCCAAGCGGCTCGCGCAGATCGGCGGCGGGCCGGGGACGGAAGGCGTCGGCAATGCCGAGGTGGACCGCGACGACGCGCTCGGCGGCAATGCCTGCGAAGGCAATCACTTCTTCACGGACCCACTCGCAATCGGTCAGGATAATGCCGGCGCGGTCGATCGTAGAGCGGAAGTTGGCCTCGAACGCCCTGACGCGTTCGGCCGGATGGGTCTCGGGATACTTGAACACCGAAAGGTCATGGACCGTGGCGACGCCACGCTCGGCCCACGGGGGCAGGAAATAGTTGGGGGCGTGGACGACGGTTTCGGGGAAACGGCCGACCCGCAGCCAACGCTCGGCCCGGGCGCGCCAGCCGCGCCGGAGCGGCGGCGTGGCGGCGGCCAGCAGCACGTGAGGATCGGAGAGCCATGTATCGCCTCGGAAGCACGACAGCCGCGACACGCGCGGGTCGGTCGGCAGGCCTTCGACAAGTTCAAGGCAATAGCGCCCGATGCCGCTCAACCCCGGAGCTAGCGCATCGACCGAGATGGCCACCTGCATTTCGGATCAGGACTCCAGCATCCAGCGCAAGGTGTCGCGCAGGGCTGGCGGATTGACGGGGCCGATCACGCTTTCGAGGCGCGCGCAGCTGCCGAACAGTTCGGCAATCTCGTTTTGACGAATCAGAGCCGGATCGACCTCAATCTCGAAATGAATACCGGCAAGCTCCTCGATCAGCGCGATGACGTGGCGCAAGGTATGGGAACGACCTGAACAGACGTTGAAGACACCGCCCACGGCCGCTTTGCTTTCCAGCAGGCGGGCGTAGCAATCGGCGACGAAGCGGACGTCGGAAAAATCGCGGGCGACTTCGATGTTGCCGAGGGAAACCCGGGGTCGGCGCTTGCGGGCGTGATCGACCAGCTTGGGGATGACGAAATTGCGGTTTTGGCCGACGCCGAAGTAGTTGAACGGACGGGCGACGATGATTGGCAGCTGGTGAGCCATGACGCGGGTGACCTGCTCTGTAGCGAGCTTGCTGACGCCGTAATGGTTGGCCGGCACGGGAACCAGGTCCTCGTGCAGTTCGCCCGTGTTGGCGAGGCCATAGACGTTGCCGCTGCTCGCCAGGAGTACCCGATCTACCGGGGCTCCGGTGGTGACGAGCGCCTCCAGCAGGTTGACCGTGCCCACGAGATTTACCTCGTAGATCAGCCGCGCGTCGCCGGTCGCCACAAAGGAAATGCCGGCGAGGTGGATCACCTGCTCGGGCCGGACCCGCGCTATCGCCTCGCGCAGCTGCGCGGGGTCGCCGAGGTCGGCCACCACGGTGGGCCAATCGCCTACGGCGGCCGCATCGCTCACCCTATGCACGGTGCCGACTACCTCGTGGCCTCGCTCGGCCAGCGCCCGCGCCATGTAGGGGCCGGTGAAACCGCCGATTCCGGTGACGAGTACGCGTGCCATCTGCCTAGTGCCTGCCTTTAATGGGACCTGCCCGCGCGATTGCGGCGCAGGTCGGCTTCGACCATCATAGTGCACAACTGCTCGAGGCTCGTGGCCGGTTCCCAGCCGAGTTCGGCCCTCGCCTTGGCCGGGCTGCCGATCAGCAGATCAACCTCGGCTGGCCGGTAGAACCGCGGATTGATCCGCATGACCGTCCTGCCGGTGGCGACATCGACGGCGATTTCGGCTTCTTCAGTACCGGAGAACGCGACCTCCACGCCAGCAGCGGCGAAGGCCATTCGCACGAAATCTCGGACGGATTCGGTGCGGTTGGTGGCCAGGACGTACGTGTCCGGCCGTTCGACCTGAAGCATGCGCCACATGCCCTCTACGTAGTCGCGGGCAAATCCCCAGTCGCGGCGGGCATCGATGTTGCCGAGTTCGAGGCAATCGAGTTGGCCGAGCACGATCTTGGCAACGCCGTCGGTGATCTTTCGCGTCACGAACTCGCGACCGCGCAGTGGACTCTCGTGGTTGAACAGGATGCCACTCGCGGCGAAGATATCATAGCTCTCGCGGTAGTTCACAGTCGTCCAGTGCGCGAACAGCTTCGCCACGCCATATGGGCTGCGCGGCCAGAACGAGGTGGTTTCGTCCTGGGGGATGGCCTGCACCTTGCCGAACATCTCCGAGGTGCTGGCCTGGTAGAAGCGGATCGCGGGATCGACCGTGCGGATCGCCTCGAGCAGGTTGAGCGCACCGATGCCGGTGATCTGAGCGGTCGTGCCGGGCTGGTCGAACGAAACGCCGACGAAGCTCTGTGCGGCGAGATTGTAGACCTCGCTGGCGTGGGTCGATTGGAGCAGACGGATCGAACTGGACAGGTCGGTCAGATCATACTCGACCAGGTGCAGGTTGGGGTGATCGGCAATTCCGAGCTCTTCGATCCGCCAGAAATTGACCGAACTGGTCCGGCGGAAGGCGCCGTAGACGGTGTAGCCCTTGGCCAGCAACAGCTCGGCCAGGTAGGCGCCGTCCTGGCCGGTGATACCGGTGATTAGCGCGCAACTCATGAGGCGACAGATCTCACAACAATTGATGGGACGGAAGAGTCAGCGGCGCACATACCGGGGGCAGTCGAAAAGACCTCTCGAGAAAGGTAAATAATCACTGCCCCGCAATCACCCGGCGGTCAGGGCGGCGAACAGCATTCGCGCGCTCTCCGCCCAGTCGCGGCAGGTCACGTCCGATGGCTTGGGATGATCGTCGGCGGCTTTGAGCGCGCGCCACTGCTCGATCGCATCGGCGATCACGGCGGGCTCGGGGGTGTTGGCGAAGAACAGCGCGCCCTCGCCCGCGACTTCGCGGAATACCGGAATGTCGCGCACCAGCAGGGGAAGCCCGGCGCGCGCCGCCTCGACCAGCGGCAGTCCGAAACCCTCGCCCACCGAGGCCGCGAGCAGGAAGCTGCAGCTGCGGTACAGCTCGCCCAGCGCCTCATCGCTGATCCCGTCCAGCCAGAGCAGGCGGCGGCCGAACTCAGGGTGGCTGCGGATGCGCTCGGCCAACTCGTCGATCCGCCAACCCGGCTTACCGACGATCACCAGTGCGACGTCGACCTCGCGCGACCAGAGCAGGTCGAAGGCGGCGATCGCTTGAGCGTGACCCTTGCGCGGCTCGATCGTGCCGACCATGAGCGCGCTGATGCGGCCGGTAATGGCGGAACGGACCTTGTCCCATTCCTTAGGCAACCCTCTGGTCGGCACCGACCCCGCGAGATCGCTGCCGTGGTGAAACCAGCCGGTGCGGAACAGGGGGTTCGTTTCTACCCGGTGATCGGTCAGCCACTGTTCCAGTTGGCCGGCGACCGTGGCCGAGACGCAGATGGCGCCGCTGTGGCGGGCCAACTCGCGGACCCAGCGCTCGATCACCTCGGAGCCTACTGAATCCGGGAAGTACTCGGGGAACAGCAGCGGCAGGATATCGTGGACGACGGTGTAGACCTGCACCCCGCGCTCCCGCCAGTCGTCCAGCACTTCGCGCTGGGCGACGAGCACGTCGGGCTCGAGATCGACCGCGCAGAACACGTCGCCGGCCCAGACTTCGACCGGACGGTCCTCGTGCCAGTGGTGCTTCAGCCCGAGGAAGCAATCGGCGAAGCTCGCAGCATAGCGATAACCGGGCTCGGCGGCATTGGCGTGGACCGGTTCGACCACCCAGCCTTCAGGCGGGGCCTTGAGCAACTGGAGCAGGATCGCGCGGACCACCCGCTGGATGCCGGTGCCGGCATCCTCGACGATCAGCCGCGAGACGTCCACGAGCAGCTGGCGTCGTTCGTCACGGCGGAAGGTCCGGGCTATGTGCCGGGCAGCGGCCTCGGGCGGGAAGGAAACGAGTTCGGGGTTCCCGCGCACCCGAGTGACTGCTTCGGACACGCGCCGCCGGTGGCGGTCGCGCGGGCGGGGATAACGGGCCATGCCCTGTTCGAGGAACTCCAGCGCCTGCCGTGCGCTGCGCGCCCAGGAGAAGGCCGCCACGCGGGTGGGCGCATTGGCCTCCAGCCGGGCGCGGAAGTCGTCGTCGGTCAGCACGCGGGCGATGCTGGCGGCCATGCTGTCCGGATCGCGCGGATCGAACAGTGCTTCCTCGCAGCCGACCACTTCAGGCATGCTCGAGCAATTGGAGGCGACGACCGCTTTGCCGAACATCATCGCCTCGAGGATCGGCAGGCCGAAGCCCTCGTGCCAGCTAGGAAAGACCACGGCCTTGGAACCGGCATAGAGCGCGGCGAGCTCGCCATCGTCGATCGAACCGGTAAAGACGAGCTCGTCTCCGGCGAGGCCGGCCTCCGTCGCCACTTGGCGCAGATGATCAACTCCCCCAACTCCCCCGCCGAGCACGAGCTGGTGTGCCGCGCGCACCTCGGCCGGGAGCGTGGCCCATGCGCGGATCAGGCCATCGTGGTTCTTGCGGACCTCGAAGGCGCTGACATAGGATAGGTACGGCCGGGTGATGCCGAAGCGAGCGGCCAGATCGATCGAGGGCGCCACGCCGAATTCGTGATCGACCGCGGCGCCGATGTTGATCACACGTTCGAGCGGGTAGCGCAGCAGCCGGACCGCCTCATCGGCCGCCGACTGCGAGATCGCCAACAGGAAATCCGAGCGACGCAGCGCCTGAATCTGGCGGCGGTAGTAGGCTTCCATCCCTGGATGCAGCAGGTAGTGCTGCCGGTAGATCATCGGGATCAGGTCGTAGCAGATCGTGGCGACCAGGTAGTCGCGATCGGACGCGATGCTGGAGACGGCATTGTCCTCGGCGCCTTCGAAAAGGCTGCTGACGATGACGAGGTCGGGCTCCAGCGCAGCAACCGCTTCTTCCCAGATGAGCTGGGCGAAGGTGCGGCGCTGGGAATTCTCAAAATGCATGCCGCCAATCGGCGTTTCCGCCGACCAGGTGCGGAAGTTCCCCGGCGGGATGAGGCCAGCGAGCTCCTGGCGGACATAGTCGCACGAATCGGGCAGCATGGTGTTGAGCAGGACCAGGACCTCATGGTCCTTTGCAGCGCGGGCGAGTTCGCGCAGGAAGGCTCGGGTATATCGGCCAATCCCGCGGAACCGGCTGCCGCCCTGGGCGCCCTGGGCGTCGAAAACAATACGCATTGCGGTTCGTCTCCTGCGCCGTCAGCCCTGGAGGAACGAGCCGAGGACGCGCTCCCAGCTCTCTTCGCCGCCGCCCTCGGCCTGGGCAATCCGGGCGCCGCTGACCCCGGACGTTCCCGAACGGACGAGCGACTGGACCTGGCGCAATTCGCTGGTGAGATGCTCCTGCCCCGAGGCGAGCAGAGCCGCGCGACGCGCCGCGACTTCACGCTCGGCCTCGACGGAATTGCGCAGCGAGCGAAGCTGGCGTTCCAGCGGGCTATTGCCTTCCGCGCCGGTGAACAACCGCACCAGCCACCCGGTCCAGCGGCGGCGTGCGGCATGGTCGCGCTTCAACGCGCGGTCGAGTCCGGCTATGCCAGGATCGTGCCGTCGCCCCTCGTCGGACAGGCGCAGAGCCCGCAAGATCGACAGCTTGGTGTCGCCGCGGCGCAGACATCCTAGGAAGTGGGCCTCGCCATCAGGGTCGGATTGCCGACCCAGCATGGTGACGAAGGCACAGCAAATGAAATCGACGTCGGCGAAGCGGCACAGCTCGGCCAGGCTGCCGGCCCGGTGATAGGGATCGCGATCGTCGTAAGTGAACATGTCCATGGAATTGCCCTCGCGGGGTTGGACGGAATCGGTCGTGTGGGAGACTTTGTTCCACGCCTGGGCCCACGCGGCGAGTTCGCCGCGCAGACGCCGGACGCGTGCCTTTCCGCCGGGACGCACGAGATCGAACAGGCGCTGGTGCCATGGCCCGGCAAGGTCTCGAGCCTGAGCGAGTAAGCCCTCTGCCTGAGCCAGCAGGGCGACCTGGCGGACATTGTCCTCGCGCTGGGCAGCGACGATCCCGGCGAAGGCCCGAAGCGCCCGCTCGCGCTCGTCGAGCAGGGCTTGCTTCAGCGCGACGTCGGCCTCGGCCGCGGCCAGTGCGCTTTCGGCATCGACAAGGGCGCTTCGCAGGCCCGGAACCTCGGCGGCCCGGCCCTCCGCCGTGGAAAGTAAGGTGCGGAAGAAATGCGCCGCATTGGCTGCGCACCAGTGGTGGGCGGGCACACTGAAATCGTCGAGCGAACTGGCGGGTGCGCCAAGGACGCGATCAAGTTCGGTGTGCTCATCGGCCACGAAATAACGGCTGACCCCGTCGAACAGGACTTCGTGGTATCGCCGCGCCTCGACTAGGTCCCGCCACAGCGCGGCGTTGTCTTCCTGGCTGACCGGATCGATGCTCTCAACAACGACGATCCACGGGCGCACCGTCGCTTCACCCCAGCTTTCGAGAACGGCGCGCTCCATGCCCTCGACGTCGATCTTGAGCCAGTGGAGCTCCGCCCCTGCGAAGCGGGCGAGCAAGTCGGCAAGCGGAACCACCGGCACGGTGACGGAACGGACCACACGGCCTTGCCGTCGGTAGGTTTCCGCGAGCTCCGCGTCCGAGGTCGACAGACCGGTATCGGGGACGACGAAGAACGAGATCGGCTCGGACCCGTTGCCGACCGCAGCCTCGACCACTTCCTCGTCGGGCCGGTTTTCACGCAGGGCACGCGCATACGCCGGATTGGGCTCCACGCTGATGCCGCGCCAGCCCTCGCGGTAGAACGACTGGCTGACCGAATCGACGACCGGGTCCTGCGCGCCAATATCAAGGTACCGGCCCCAGCGCACGTCGCGCAGCGCCCGCCAGAGGACGATGTCCTCAAAGTTCTGCGCGAATGAGACCCTAGCCATCGGCCGTTCACCCCTCGGTCCGCCGCCGCGACTCAGGCGATGCCGCGCCTGAGAATCTCCACGCCGAGCGTGCTCCGCAGCGGGGCGGCCCCGTTCGAGTAGAGCCGGAATTCGACCCCGAACTGCGTCGCGTCAAGCGAGATTGGAACATCGATCCACGGCGCGCCATGTGCGCTGGGCAGGTGAACTTCGGCGAGCACGCGCCCGGTGGCGCATTCGACCACCTCGGCCCGGCCCGGGGAGAGTTCGGCAACATAGGGATAGAGGCCGAAGCGGATCAGCCAGTCACCCGGCGGGAGCGGCGCATTGGGGCCGAACACCAGCCATGCTTCCTGCCCGGCCGCGGCCTGCGCGTGGTTCCCGTCGGGAACGCGGGTCTGCATCATGCGGGCGACGCGGCCGGGAAAATGATCTTGCGAGAGCTGGCGCGCGTAGTTGTAGACCGCGACCACGTCGCAGCGCCGGTTGCTCCGTTCGGCCTCGATCCACCACGAGAAACTCTCGTCCGGGCGATCGCGGCCCTCGGTGACGCGCCGCTCGGCATTCCATTCGCCCTCGGAGGTGATGTCGGTCAGCTCGAGGTAACCACCATTATCGTAGCACAGCCAGTGGCCAACGCAGCGGGTGACCGTGAAGCCGGCCAATTCGGCGAGGTGACGCGCCTCGGCGGGATCAAGCTCCACCGTATGCTCGGGATGGTTCCAGCGGATGCGATCGACCACCGTGCGGGTCGGGCTATCGAACACGAGCCGTCCACCCTGCTTGAGTACGCGCGCGCTCTCGACGAAGAAGCCGGCAAGCTCTTCGGCCCAGAGGTGCTCGATCGTCTGCCCGGCGAAGACGAGATCGGCCGAGCCGCTCTCGACGTCGCACATATTGCCGGCGGTGTTGGCGATCCACACGACATTGTCGGGCAGGCCTTCGGGCCGGGGACGGTAGAATTCGAGGCCAATGTGCCGGTCGGGCCGGCCGAGGTTCTCGTCGATCCAGTGGAAATAGCCGAGATCGCTTGCGCCGACGCTGACCATGGTGCCCCCGGACAGGCCGGTGTTGGCCAGTTCGCGCGAGCGCAGGAAGTGGAGCATGTGATTGAAGTCTTGCGGAATATCCACGTCAGTCTCCTCGGCGTCAGCTGTGCGCGGCGAGGCGCTGGTTGAGATTGACGAGCCGAGCAGTAGTCGCCACCGCCTCCGCAATGGCATCGTCATAGGTGATCGACAGGGCGAGCTCGCGCCCGCGCCGGCCGATCGCCTCGGCCTCGGCCGGGTTGGCGCGCAGGCGCTGGAGCTGCTCGACCAGGTCGCTGCCGTCATACTTCACGGGAACGAAGTTCACCCAGGGCTCCAGCTTGCCGTAGAACCACTGCTTGAAGCCTAGCTCGGACGCGAGCTTGAGCACTGGCGAGCCGGTTAGCAGCTTGAGGAAGAGGCCGCTCCACGAATTGGTGTTGCCGTCGATATCGATCTGATAGCGGAAATCGAGGATGCGGTCCTGGGGCTCGGCGGGGCCCATGAGCCCCTGCTCATGGTAGAAGGCTTGCTTCGCCTCCCAGCCGGGCCGCAGTTCAACGTTGGTCAGTCTGGCGTCGATGAGCTCGGGATGCCGGCACGAGAGCTGCGCCACCTGTACGCGGGGCGCAGCGGCGAATTCGCGATAGCGGAAGGCGCCAGTGTCGGTGCCGCGCCAGTAGGCCTTGTCCTCGCGCTCGATCCACGGCCGCACTTCGCCGTAGGCGCCTCGCGCCGCATGGTAGCCGCCGCTCGAGATGAACAGTGAATCCGGCACCAGGAAATCAGGAGCGGTCGCACTGAAGCCGAGCACGCGGCCCGGAAGCGCCTCATCACCCAGCGAAAGATCGAACGATCCGGTGAGATCGGACTGCGCGAAGTAGGGGAGGAGGAACGGATAGGCGGCAAACAGGCGTTGCGCGTAGGATTCGAACATGCACACCTGCAGCCGGCAAACCACGCGATCGTCGAGCAACTTGAATTCGGCCAGTTCGTTGCGGACATGGTCAGCGGTGGCGGGGCGGTGGAAATCGATCTGAAGCGGCAGCTCGCGCCCGGTTGCAGCGTGCACGAAGGTCGTGATCCGACGGATCGAACCCGCATCGTGCGCCATGCGGTACCATAGGCCATCCGGCCCCTCCAGGGGGACCAGCGCCTCGCAAGTCTCGCGGAAGCGGCGGCTGTACGGGCAATGTGGCCGGGTGTCGGCCAGGGTGGCAAGGTTGGTATGGACGCTGCGGCCGGTGAGATCGACGGGCATCCGACCCTGCAACTCGGCCTGCAGCATTTGCGAGTCCTCGACCGTCATCAAGGTAGCGAGACGGTGCCGGGCGACAGCAGGCTCGTCATTCAGTGGGTGGGCGAACAGCCATTCGGCGAACCGGTCCCCCCTCCCTTGCTCAATCCCAGCGCTCGCGGCGAAGTGCGGGCCGAAAAGGAGGGTCGCAATATCGCAAATCTGAGGTCGCACTGGAGTCTCCACCGAAGGTACTTCCGCGGGGACATCGGCTGTCGGCGGGCGATAGTAGAAGGTGAATGCAGAATCGAGGTCGTCGAAGTTGTGGAGCACGCCGTTCTCGAGAACCGAGCCTCGCTCGCAGGCCGAGCGGATGAAGCCGGGGTCGTGGCTGACGAAGATCATCGCCTTGTGGCCGCGCTTCTCGAACAGTTCGACGTTGCAGCGCTCGTGAAAGCGGTGGTCACCCACAGCCATGATCTCGTCGATCAGAAAGCAGTCGAAATCTACCACCATCGAAAGGGCAAAGGCCAGGCGCGAGCGCATGCCCGAGGAATAGGTGCCGAGCGGCTCGCGCAGGAACCGGCCGAGTTCGGTGAAGTCCTCGATGAAGTCGAGGTGCTCGCGCCAGTCCTGCCCGTAGATCCGGCAAATGAAGCGCAGGTTGTCGAGCCCGGTGAGCGAGCCCTGAAATCCGCCGCCGAACGCGAGCGGCCAGGACACCGACATGGTCCGCGAGACCCGGCCGCTGTTCGGCTGCTCGGCCCCGCTGATCAGGCGCACCATGGTGGACTTGCCCGCGCCGTTCTTGCCGAGGATGCCGACTTTCTCGCCCGGACGGACGATGAAATCGACCCCCTTCAGAACGTCGACGTGGCCGTGCAGCGTGGGATAGCTGCGCTTGACGTTCTCCAGCTGGATCACGTGGGCACCACTTCCCGCGACACCCGGGAAAGCAGGATCAACCCTACCAGGGTCATGCCCAGGGTGACCAGGAACATGTACTGCATGTCGTAGATGCTGTGGACCTTGGAGCCGAAGTAGCCTTCGCGCAGCAATTCGATCCCGTGAACCATGGGCAGATATAATACTACCTGCTGCCCTTCGGGAGGAAGCGAATTGACCAGGAAGGCCGAGCCGGACAGCGGGAAGACGATGTAGGACAAAGGATGCCAGAGCTTCTCAACCGTTTCCGAGAAAAACGCCCAGGTGCCGATGACCAGTGCCATGGCACCGCCGTACCATGACAGCATCAGCCAGGCGAAGACTACCTTGAGCACGTCTTCAGGCGGATCGATCCAGCCCATTGCGGTGTAGATCGTGCCGAGAATCACGAACGACATGGTCGCCCCGGCAAATTCCAGCATGATCCGGGCCGCAAAGACATCCATCACCTTGACCTGACGGTGGAACAACAGCGACTGGTTCGGCTCGACCGCGCCGACGCAGCGCCCCGGCATGTTGCGCCACAGCAGCACGCTCGAATAGCCGGTCAGCGCGAAGGCGACGATCGGCAGGCTAGAATGGTGATTGGCGCCGGCGAAATACCACAGGGTGGTGACGCCCAACGTGAACAGCATCGGCTCCACGAAGATCCACAGAAAGCCGATGTTGTGGCGGCCGAAGCGCGTGAGCACCTCGCGCATGAACATGGCGCCCAGCACGCGGCGCTGGATCGCAAAACCCTCGCGCAGCCCCGGCTTGCGGGGCGGGGCGGTCAACTCGTCAGCCATTGTGCTCCCGCACGCCGGCCAGCAGCATCGAGGCCACGCCCCAGCAAACAAATCCCAGCACCAGGGTCGCGAGGATTCCGCGCAAGCGGCGCGGCTCGCCCGGCTCATCCGGCAGGTTGGGCTCGATGATCCGCTCGACGTAGACCTTCTTGCGCGAAGCCTCGTCGCGCGCCTCGTTGAGGGAGGCCATGTTCGCAGCCAGCTGCTTGTCGGCGAACTGGCTTTCGAGCTGGAGGCGCTGGTAGCGCACCGCCACGCTCGACAGTGACTTGCGGCTGCCGGCGACCTTGCCGAGTTCCGCGTCGATATCGGACGCGATCTCGCCGGCGCGGGCCCGGAGCAGCGGAATCTGTGGATTTTCCGGCGCGGCGGCGCGCAATTGGGCGAGTTCGGCCTTGGTCGCGATCAGGCTGTCCTGCAGCTTGGAGATCATCTGCAGCTGGACCGCGGCCTGCTTGTCGGGATCGAGCACGCCCTCTACATTGCGGAACTCCGCGAGGGCGACCGCGGCCTCCGAAGCCTTGCGCTGGGCATCCTCTACCTCGCGCTGGGCAGCGGCGATGGTGTCGGCCTGAGCGCGCTGACTCAGCCGGTTGACCAGCCCTTCTGAGAGCTCGAGCATGCGGCGGTTGAGCAATTGCGCATCGGCGGCGGTATAGGCCCGCACGGCAAGGCGTACGATGGTCGACCCGGATTCGTGATCGACCTTCACGTGGCCGCGGTAGTAATCGAACAGGTCCTCGAAGGAGTCGGCGAAGCCAAACGGATTAAGCCGGTTGAACAGCGAGATATCCCGCCGCGTATAGGCCTGCCGCACGGCCCCGTCGCGATCAAGCGCGCGCAGGGCATCTCGCGAGACGATATAGCTTTGCGCGGCTTGGCTCTCATCATCGGCGCTGCCGATCCCGGTACTGCGAAGCAACAGGCCCAGACCAGTCGATGTCTGCCGCTGTTGGGAGCGGACAATGAACTGAGACTCAGAAATATAGACGTCGGAAGCAAAAAGGCCGAAATACAGGGTGGCAACGATGGTCGGGATCACGACCATGACAACGAACAGCGGCCCCATGCCCTTGACCCGCTCAATTGCTGAACGCCATGTGAACAAGCAAATACTCCCGCCGCGTGATGCGTCCGCCGAGGCGGGCGAATAGGTCAATGTGGGGACTTTGCAAGTCCCTTTGCGTCCGCCCCTTGCCTTCCACTCTCCCCCGGGCCGAGCGAACCCAGGTCGAGCGCTTGCTTCAGCTGTCGGGGAACTTCGGCCCAGTCATAGCCCCTTTCCACGTCGGAAGTGGGCAGTCCCGCATCCAGCCAGCCTTCGATCGCACGCGCCAGCGCGTCCGGAGTTGCGTCTTCGAACCACGCGACCTCGGGCGGGGCGAATTCCCGAAATACAGGAAGATCGCGCGCGAAGATCGGCTTACGATGGCAGGCCGCCTCGAGCAGCGGCAAGCCAAAGCCTTCGGCGCGTGAGGGAATCATTACGCCGTGGCAGGCAGTGTAGAGCCGGTCGAGCAGTTCGTCGCTGGCGCAAGTCAACCAGCGCAGATCCGTGCCGGTGGCCGTGTGCCCGCGCAGGCGCTCCTGCAGGACTTCGGTCCCCCAGCCGGGCCGACCCACGAGGAGCAACCGCGGGTGCGGACCGCCCGACCGTGCCCAGAGCTGCTCGAACGCAGCGAGCGCATCGTCGTGCCCCTTGCGCGGCTCTATCGTGCCGACGACCATCACGGTGGGCGCACCGGCAACCCACGCCAGCAACTCGTCCACATCGTCCGGCAGGCCGCGCGAGGGGCAGGACTGGGCGAGCGCGCCCCCCAAGCGAAGGGTGGCGAGGCGCGGCTTGCCGGCTCGGGAAGGGGTCGAGCTGGCCAAGGCCGCGCCGAGGTCGTCCCGAACAGCCGCGGAGATGCAAAGCAGGTTGTCGGACAGATGGGCAATGGTGTCGAACCAGGCCGCGAAGCGCATCCTGGCGGTGGGTGTGAACCAGTCCGGTCGTTGCAGCGGTAGGAGATCGTAAATGACGAAGGCGAGATGCAGCCCGCGCGCGCGCCAACGGGCGAGCTGGCGAGCGCTGCGGGTGACGACGTGCGGAGCAAGGTCCAGTCCGAGGAAGACGTCACCGCGCTGTGGGCGCAGGGCGTTGCCGGGGTTAGGCACGATCCACCGCGACACGGGCGAGCGGAGAAAATCCGGCCGGATGCGGCGATAGCCGCCGAAGCGAAAGCCGGCGACCGGGACCAGCTCAAAATCGCGCGTCGGGTCCTCCAGCAGGGCCTGCCACACTGCGCGGACCACGCGCTGGATGCCGGTGCCCGCGTCGCTGCGGCTGATCAGCGAGACATCGACGAACAGGCGGCGGCGCGGCGAAGAGTGCCGCGCGACCCGTCTGTCAGTTCGTTGGGTTTTCTGCGTCATGGCCGATCGATCGCCGCGCATGGTCCTGCCGCGCACCGCGCAATGATTGGGTGCATCGAGGCCGATATGCCATTGCTGGCGGCTTGGCCAGCCAGCGACCCTATCGCGCGGTGGAAGAAGACGGGTCGCAATTCCCGTGCGGCATCGATAATGATGCTGCCATGGACGCTGAGCTACTCGACATTCCAGACTTGATCGCCTTTGCCCCCAATCGCCACGGCGACGAGCGCGGGTACTTCGCTGAGCTATTCCGGCTCTCGGCCCTTTGCGCATTTGCCGGCGACGTTACCTTCGTCCAGGAGAATGAGAGCCTCAGCCGCAGCCCCGGCACCATCCGCGGACTCCACTTCCAGAACGAACCCTTCGCCCAGGGCAAGCTGGTGCGCTGCACCGCCGGGGCCCTGCTTGACGTGGCGGTGGACCTGCGGACCGGTTCGCCCAGCTTCGGCCGGTGGGCCGCGATCGAGCTGACCCCCGAGAACGGCACGCAACTTTGGATCCCTGCCGGCTTTGCCCACGGGTTCTGCACCCTCGCGCCCGATACGGTGATCAACTACAAGTGCACCGCGTATTACTCGGCCGAGCACGACAAGGGGGTTGCCTGGAACGATCCGCAGATCGGGATCGAGTGGCCAGCGCTGGCCGATCCCGATACGCTGTCCCCCAAGGATCGCAGCCAGCCGCGGCTTGCCGACCTGCCCGAATACTTCCGCTACGAGGCCCAGTCCGGAGTTTCTTCG
>Ga0068858_100003911_pt1 | contig 14717 bp, 11 predicted proteins | sample KBSSwiS12_FD_66589 | JGI IMG/M metagenome (GOLD analysis project Ga0068858, IMG submission 66589) | Switchgrass rhizosphere microbial communities from Kellogg Biological Station, Michigan, USA - KBS Switchgrass S1-2 | ecosystem: Host-associated > Plants > Roots > Rhizosphere > Soil ... | reverse complement strand
GCTGTAGTCATGATCGAACGACGCGTTGGTGTGGCGGATGTCGACCTGGACGCCGATACGATCCCGGTCATCAAGGGTGAGCTGCATGCCTAGCTTGCTGCCCAGCTGGCCCATGATGGGATGGCCGCCATACCAGCGCTCGGCACCGACCGCCTCGGCGGAGACGCTGAGTTTCTCGGACAGGCGCAGCTCGGGGCCGGCGGCAAGCTGGACCTGATAATCGTCGTTGGTGACGCCTTTGTAATTGGTGCCCGCGGCATCGAAATCGACGAGCATCGAGGCTTTCTTGCCGATCGGCAGCCGCGCGCCGGCCGAAATCGAGGCGGTCTCGCCGATCCCGCTTTTCGCCCGTGCGTTCTTGTCGAGTGCGAGCTGCCCGTATGCGCTGTCGATGGTCTCGTTACCGGTGGCGCTGTTGATATTGGTATCGGGCATGAAGCCGAAATCGAAATCGACATGCCAGGCGCGCTGGCTGCGGATCACGTTGCGCACCGCGCGGATGGTGCGGGCGACGTCGATCGGCAGATCCTTGTCCTGCTGGGCGATCTTGAACTGGCGGTCCGCGCTCTGCTTCTTGCCCATCGCCAGCATTTCTCGCGCGAGCTCGAGCCGGACGCGGGTCTGACCTGGGTTTTCAGCGAGGATCGACTTGTAGATCGAGGCCGCACCGCGATGATCGCCGCTCTGCGCCGTCACGAAGCCGGTGAGGAAGCGAGTCTGGAGTTTCAGCGCAGGGACGTTGGCGAGCGCTGCCAGCATCGGCCGCGCCTCTTTATAGCGGCCGGCCGCGACCAGCTTCTCGGCTTCGGCAAGGAGCTGCGGAGCGGTGAGCCGGGCGACGCAGGTGCTGGCGGTACAGCGATCGATCAGCGCCGGCGCGGCGGTTTGCGCGCGGGCGGGCGACGCCAGCGACGTGCCGAGCACCGCCGCCAGCGTCAGCCGCGATACAGGGGTCATTTTTTGGCCGTGAACGCGCCGAGGATGTCGATCCGCTGGTCGGGAATCCCGCCGACTACGCGGAAGCCACCACCGGTCTCCTCCGCGTTGGGCCCGAAAAAGGCACCGTTGATGCTTGATCCGGCGACCGTTACCGGCAGCGAGGTGCCGGCTTTCAGGAAGGTGAAGTTACCGCCGACGAACGAGCCCTTATAGCCGCCGTTCCCGGCGATATCGACGAGCGCCGTACCATGGGCGGTGAAGGTCGTGCCGGCCGGCAGGAACGCGCTCGTCGGCGCGGTGTAGCGATCGATCTGAGGATCGAGGACAGCGCCGGCGAGATCGAGGCCGACAGACTTCGCGCCGAAATCGACAGTGACTTTCGACGTCCCGGTCAGCCATTGATAATAGGTCGGCAATACGGCGCCGTTGCGCCCATCGATGGTCGGGTTGTAGACCATGGTTGCGAGCATTTCGCCATTATAGGTGCCTGTGCCGGCGCTGGGGACGGCCGAGTTGGCCGTCAGCGCACCGTAAGCGAAGGCGCCGCGCTCAAGATGCCAGTTATCCACGAGTGTGTTGACGCCGGCGATGGTGGTCGTATTGAAACTCACCGCATTGCGGACATAACCGGCAAAGGTCACATATTTCGTTGTACTACCCGGCTTTTCGTAAAACAGGGTCGTTGAGGTATAGCTCGATCCTGAAGTGCCATCGGGTGGAGTAGTGTTGGTGCCAGGGGTGAGAGCGCCAGAGCCGCTGCGGTCATAGGGCGAGAGCGGATTGCCGTCACCGGCCTGGAGATACTGGATGTTCGGATTGTTATAGGCCGCCGCGGCACCGGTCAGCGCGTTGAGGTTGGGCGTGCCCCATTGCGGCTCCTTCGCGCCTCCGAAATCGGTGCGGCTGCCCGGATCCTGGAAGCGGGTCGAGGCTGATGCCCCGGTCTTGGTATCGGAGAGCGTGAGGGTGAAAGTCGCGTCGCGCGGATCATAGGCGACGGTAATCGAGCTGTCGCGGACGGTGCTGGCATTGCCTGCATAGATCTGCGCCTGCTGATTGCAGCAAAGTCGGTCATCCGTGGAATAGTTGTAGACCTGTTCGCCGCCGATGGCGGTGTAGGTCTTGGCGTCGACGGGGGTCATGAATTGCGAATAGGCGTCGGTCGGTGTGGGCGTTGGCGTGCCGCCACCGCTACCGGGAGTCGGTGTCGGCGTCGCAGTGCTGCCAACGCTCTGCGCTCCGGTGTCGGCGCAAGCGGCCAATGTGCAGGCCGAGGCGAGAAGAAGATAGTTCCGCATGACGCTTGCGTTCCCTGTCCGTGATCCGAATGTCAGGGACGGGACGTAAGCGGAACTGGTTAAGAAGCAGCTAACCAGGCAGGTCGGCAACGACTTTTAAGCCGAAAAAACAGGAAATAGCCGGGCGCCTCGTTGCCCTCCCGCAAAAAGCGACGGAGGGCGCGGGCGGATTATTTGCCCTTGCTGAGCCTGTGCTTTTCGAGATCGAGAACCGCGCCATCGGCGCCCTCGGGCAGCAGACCGAGGCGGCGGGCAACTTCCTGATAGGCCTCGACTTCGCCGCCCAGGTCCCGGCGGAAGCGGTCCTTGTCCAGCTTCTCGTTGGTTTGCATGTCCCAGAGCCGGCAGCCATCGGGGCTGATCTCGTCGGCGAGCAGGATGCGGGCGTAATCATTGTCCCAGATGCGGCCGAATTCGAGCTTGAAGTCGACAAGGCGGATGCCGATTCCGGCGAACAGCCCGCACAGAAAATCGTTCACGCGGATCGCGAGGTCGGCGATGTCGTGCATCTCCTCCTGGCTCGCCCAGCCGAATGCCGCGATGTGCTCGTCAGTGATCATCGGATCGCCGAGCGCATCGTCCTTGTAATAATATTCGATGATGGTGCGCGGAAGCTGGGTACCCTCCTCGATGCCGAGGCGGGTCGACAGCGATCCGGCCGCGACGTTGCGGATCACCACCTCGATCGGGATGATCTCGACCTGTCGAATGAGCTGCTCGCGCATGTTGAGTCGACGGATGAAATGGGTGGGTACGCCGATCAGCCCGAGCAGGGTGAAGACATGTTCCGAAATGCGGTTGTTGAGCACGCCCTTGCCGCTGATCGTGCCTTTCTTCTGGGCATTGAACGCAGTCGCGTCATCCTTGAAATACTGGATGAGCGTGCCGGGTTCGGGACCCTCATACAGGATCTTGGCTTTGCCCTCGTAGATCTGGCGGCGGCGAGCCATGATGGCGATACCTTCTGGAAATGAGCAGCCCCGGCGGCGCGGAATGCGCGGGCCGGGGCCGGAATACTGGCGCTATATCGAAAGCCCGGTGGCCGTGCAATCAGCTTGGGTATCAGCTCGGCGGGTCTTCTTCTTCCGGGGCCTGGTCATCCTCGGTTTCTGTCGCGCGACGAACCCGCCGCCAGATGCGGCGAACCCCCGCCCAGACGATTGCACCAAGAAGGAGCCAGGGCGCGGCGAAGATGAGCAGGCGCAGAACCACGCCCATGGTGACGACAAAGGCTTTGGCGGAGGCTCTCAATGTCTCGCCGATACTATTGCCGACATGTTCGGCGGGTTCGGCGGTTACCTGTTCCGCGTAGTTCACATCGATGGTCGACATCGCCACGCGGCCCTGAAGCTCAGCGAGCCAGCCCTTGGCCTGATCGAGCTCCTCCTGCGCGGCGGCGACGCTGCGCTCTGCTTCGACCAGTTCTTCCACCGTACCCTTGCGGGTCCGCAAAATCTCAGTCAGCCGCTCGATCAGGAGTTCGCGCTGGTGGATTCGTGCCTGGGTATCGACCAGGCTTTTGGAGACATCTTCGGCCGTGATCGAGCGGTTGACCGCGCGGCCGCCGACGCTGGACACCGTCTTTTCGAGCTCGACGCCGAATTCGCGCGCGCTCGCGCTGGTGACGCGAAGCTTGAGGCTGGCCCCGGCGGCGCGTTCGCCGCCCGCTTCACTGAACATGGCGAGCAACTGGCAGCGTGCGGGGCCAAGCCGGTCACACAAGGCGATATGGGCTTCCTGCGCCGGCGCGATGGAGGTGCCGGGAAGCACGAAGGAATAACTGTAGCTATAGGCCATGCGCGGTACCGAGACGGCGATAGCCTCGGCCTGGGGCGCTGGCGGAGCGACCTGGGGCGCCGGCAGTTCGGCATGGGGTGGGGCGCTGACCGCCAACATCGGCATGGCAACATCACGGGCTTCCCGTTTTTCGGCCATATTGGTGGGTTTACTGCACGCCCCGAGGCCAAGGCAGAGCATTGCCAGCAGCATCATCCGCATCATCATCCCCCACACTTTATGTTATATCATAACTCACGATGGGGCGCGAAGTCAATCAGTCGGATGCGGGCTATTCGGCGTGTTCGGCTACGTGATGCTCGTCGCGCGAGAACCAGCGCTGGACGACATTGCGGCCCTCGCTGGTTTCCTGCGGCGCGGCCGGGAGTTCGGGCGCTGGCGTCTTTTTGGGATCGCCCTGGACGATCCGGCGCAGGATCAGCGCTCCACCGATGAGAAAGAGGAGCCAGGGGCCGACCCCTGCCAGCACGGTGGCGAGGCCTGCGAGCGACGCAAGCAACGTGGCGCCCGCGGTTTCGAAGGTCGCGTCCGACGAGCCGAGCGCACCGGCGACCGCGCCGCCCGAGGCGTAGGTGAAAAGCATCGGCGTGGTCGCGACGCTGGTCCCTGCGCCCTGATCGACTTCGCCGATCGTCGCCATTGCGGTTCGCAGGCGATCGGCCTTGGCGGAGAGCTGGGCGCGTTGCTCGGGGGTGAGCGCGCCGCGCAATTGCACTTCGGCATTGGCGCTCGCGTCGCGCAGCTTGGCGATGACCGTGTCGCTGCGCCCCGCCGCCGCGCCTGAATCGGCGCCTGCTATATCGGCCTTGCTCAATGCACCGTGCGCGCTTGTGACGGTCGCGATCGCCGCCTTGCCAAAAGCTCTGGCGATGGTTGGATCGACCTTCAGCGCAAGGGTGGCGGTGACGTGATTCTGGTCATCGACATCATAGCGCACCGCTGTGATCCGGCAGCGCGCCGGGCCGAGCTGATCACAGCCCCTTGCATGGCTTTCCTGCACCGCGGCGATCTGGCCCGAGGGGAGCCGGAAAGCGTAGCGATAGTCGAAGGCTGCGGCCGGAGGGATCGGGCCGCTTGTGGGCTGGGAGGCGGCGCCCGCGGCGCCGGTGTCAGCCTGGCCTGGAACCTGATCGCATCCGGCAAGCATCAAAAGCGCCGCCATCACCGCCACGACTCGCATCGGTATTCCCCCCAGTGAACGCGGGCGGGATATAGTATAGAAATGGTTAACGCGGAAATGGCCGATCAGGTGACTGCGTTCCGTTTCGAGAATTCGGGCTTGCGATACGTGCCGCTTTCGAGGATTTCGCGCAGGACTTCTCCAGCACGTACAATATCTTCGAAGCCGAGATAGAGCGGGGTCAATCCGAAGCGAATGATATCCGGATCGCGGAAATCTCCGATCACGCCGCGAGCGATCAGTGCCTGGCAGATCTGATAGGCCTGGGTGTGGCGAAAGCTGATATGGCTGCCACGCAGCGCAGGGTCGCGGGGTGAGACACAGTCGAGACCGAGCGCGTCGCCGATCGCCGCGAAGCTGTCGAACAGCGCTGCGCTTTTTCCCTCGATCAACGCAGGGTCGGCCTGGAGCATCAGGTCAACGCCGGCTTCGAGGCCGGCCAGGCCGAGCATCGGCGGCGTGCCGGTGAGCCAGCGGGTGATGCCGGTGGCGGGGCGATAGCCGTCCTCGAATGCGAAGGGTGCGGCGTGACCCATCCAGCCTGACAAGGGGTTTGTGAGCTGCTCCTGCCATTTCGTGTGAACATAGACAAAGGCCGGCGCGCCCGGGCCGCCGTTCAGATATTTATAGCCGCAGCCGACGGCGAGATCGGCACCAGTCCCGTTCAGGTCGATTTGTACCGCTCCTGCGCTGTGGCTGAGGTCCCACAGGACCAGCGCGCCGGCTTGACGGGCGCGGGCGGTCCAGGCTGCCATGTCGTAGCGCTCGGCGGTCTTGTAATGGACATGGGTGAGTAGAAGCAGCGCCGTGTCGCCGTCCAGGGCATCACCGATGTCCCCGCGCGGGAGCGCCTTGAGCCTTGCGCCGGGAACGCAGCCCACCGCGCCCTCGGCGATATGAAGGTCGGTCGGGAAATTGCCAAGTTCGCTTACCACGGTCGTGCGCGTGGGGTCGCGCCGCAGGGCCGCGACGATCAGCCTGAACAGATTGGCTGAGGTCGAATCGGCGACGATCACCTCTTCGGCTTTGGCGCCGATCAGCCGGGCGATCTTGCCGCCGATCCGCTGCGGCGCTTCGATCCAGCCTTCGTTCCAGCTCCGGATCAGCCGCTCGCCCCACTGGCGCTCGATCATGTCGGACAGCGACGGTACGGTTGTGCGGGGCAGGGGGCCGAGCGAATTGCCGTCGAGATAGATCACACCCTCGGGTAGCGCGAAGCGTGCTCGGAACGGACGTAAAGGATCGGCGGCATCGAGCGCGCGGGCTTGTTCGGGTGTCATGATCATCAACTGAGCTTCGCGAAGTCCGATACGTCACCCCGGACTTGTTCCGGGGTCCATGGTCCCGCGTACGCAACGATTGAAGCGTTTGCGGGGCGATGGATGCCCGAACAGGTCCGGCATGACGAGGGGTGGGTCATTGTCTTACCTTCAGCGCCGCATGGATCAGCCGTTTCGCTTCAGCCCATGCGGCGGTTTCGGGTGCGACGAGTTCGACATGGCCGGTCGCCGGCACGATGTGGAGCATTGCCGTGTCGCCCGTCTTTTCCGCCTGCGCCAGATAGCTTGTTGCGAAGCGCATCGGGACGATGATGTCCTCATGTCCATTGACCAGATCCTGCGGCACGCCGATCGGCAGGAGGCGCGGGACCGAGGTGTCGGCATAGATATCGGGTCGTCCGATGGACGGCGCGCCGACGAGCTGGGTGATGACATCGGTGCCGCAGCCATTGTCCGGGCTGGCCGCAACAGCCTCGAGATCGGGCAGGCCGCCGAGGCTGACGACATGGGCGATCGGCAGTGGGTCTGCGCTGTGAAGCGAGCTGTTCGCGGGAAGCTTTGGCCGTGCCGCGAGCCAGAGCGCGAGATGCCCGCCCGCCGAATGGCCGACAGCGACGACATGGCCCGTATCGAGATCGAAGCGCCCGGCGTTCGCAGCGAGTGCGTCCGACGCCATGGCGGCATCTGCAAAGGTGCCGGGGTAACCGCCGCCGGGACGATCGACCCCGCGATAGTCGATGTTCCAGACCGCTACGCCTTCCCCGCGGAGGTCGTCTGCGATCCAGTTCATCAGGTTGCGATCCGCGATACTCGTGGTCCAGCAGCCGCCATGGACCATCAGCACGATCGGGAAAGGGCCGTCGCCCGAGGGCAACCAGACATCGACATTCTGGGACGCGTCGCCGCCATAGGCGATCGTCGCATCGGGCGCCGGGCGAGGGCGGCCGAGAAGGTCGGGCCAGGTCAGCAGGGCTTGGGATTTTTCGGTGGTCATGGTTGCGACAGTGATGGCGAACAGGGGCAGGAAGGCAAGCCCGGCGCATTGTGGCCCGCATATGTGGCCAACCCACCACACCCGCACCAAATCGACGCGGGCACGGAACGCCGGTTCCGCGGCTTTGTTCACGGGTCGGGATTTCCCGGCATCGCTTCCCAATAGCCTCAGGACAACAGAATTTATGTCGCGTCGTTTGCTTCTCTCCTCGCTCTTGCCCGCTTCCTTCATCGCCGTTCCGGCACATGCGAGTGGCCCTTATCTTCAGGAGCAATCGGCCAAGGAGGTCGGCCGCGCCTTTTCGGGTGGCGCGGCGAGCGCGGATGATGCCTCGACCATCTTCTTCAATCCCGCGGGCATGACCGAGCTGGGCCAGGTCAATATCTCGCTCAACGCCCATTTCCTGTTCGTCGACAGTGCCCAGTCGAACAATGCCTCGACGCGGACCATCCCGGGCGTACCCTCGCCCGTTGCGATCGGCGGCAACAATGGCGGTAATCCGTTCAGCCAGCCGATCCTGGTTCCGACCGGCTATTTCTCGTTCCGCGTGAACCAGTCGCCGGTGTGGCTTGGTCTCGGCATCAGTGCGCCGTTCGGGCTGAAGGTGAAATATGATGACGGCTTTTTCGGCCGGTATGATTCAATCAATTCGGATCTGAAGACAGTCGACATCCAGCCGAGCATGGCGATCCGACTGGGCGACAATTTCTCGATCGGCGGTGGCCTGGACATCCAGCAGATCGACGTGAAGCTCAGCAACGCATTGCCCAATGTTTCGCCGCTGCTGCCCGACGGTATGGCGCGCGTGACGGGCGATGGCATGACGCTTGGCTGGAATGTCGGTGTGCTCGCCAAGGCGGGAGCGTGGCACTTTGGCGCGAGCTATCGCTCGCGGATGAAGCATGATCTCGACGGAAGCTACAATGTTTCGGGATTGTTGGGGCCGCTTGCGCCAGCCAACACGACTCTTGCCGCGCGGGGACATGTCACCTTGCCGGACAGCGCCACGGTCAGCGCGATGTACGGCGCCGGCAAGCGCTTCCGCATCATGGCGACGGGCAAATGGTTCAACTGGTCGCAGTTCAGGCAGATCGAGATCGATCCACTCGGCGCGGCGCCCTCGATCAGCGTGCAGAATTACAAGGATGCCTGGTCGGGCGCGCTTAGGGCCGAATATGATGTGACGCCGAAGCTGACGCTACGCTCCGGCACCTTGTATGACACGACGCCGACCCGGGATTCCTATCGCACCACCCGCGTACCCGATGGCGACCGGACCTGGGCGACAGCGGGCGCGACCTACAAGGTCGGCAGGAATATCGAGGTCAATCTTTCCTACGCTCATATCTTCGTGAAGAGCGAGCCGCTCAATCGGGTCGACACTTTCTACGCCGGAACGCCGGCGCAGATCGTGACCACCACCAATTCCACCAACAGCGGCAATGCCGACGAGATTGCCACCTCGGTTACGTTCAGGCTTTGAGATCAGCCGGGAGTGCCGGGCGCTGATCAGCGCCCGGTGCCCGTGCGCGTCTGGGGCTGTTTGTGCCATGGCGCGTCGAACTGATAGGCATTGAGACGCTCGAAGCTCTCGCCTACAAGCTTGGCTACCTTATGGATCGAGGCGCTGAGTTGATGATGGCTGCTGGCCCATTCGGCGCTGAGATAATCGTCACGCATCGTCATTCTCCTTAGGTGTGGGACGGGGGTGTGTGATACGGTTTCGACAATGCGGATATGCGCAATTCGACGCGGCGACGCCAACAAAGCGTTAGACATAGATCACAAGTCTAGCTTATGAAGTTGGCATGCGTCGCATCCCGCCCCTTTCCGCCGTTCGCGTCTTCGAGGCCGCCGCACGTCATCAGAATTTCACGGCTGCCGCGACCGAGCTTGGAATGACCCAGGCGGCGGTCAGCTATCAGATCAAATTGCTCGAGGAGCGGCTCGGCGTGCCGCTGTTTCGCCGCGAGAAGAAGCGCGTCATGCTGACCGAGGCGGGCAGGCGCGCCGCGCCGCAGGTGAGCCGCGCCTTTGACGCGCTCGATTCGGCCTTTGCGGCGATCCGCACCGAGGACGAGGCGCTGCTGACCGTCTCGACCTCGAACACCTTCGCCAACACCTGGCTCGCCTGGCGGCTGGGCAGTTTCCAGATGGCGCATCCCGGCATGGCGGTCCGATTGCTGACGAGCGATCAGCTCGCTGATTTCGGCAGCGACGAGGTCGATGTCGCGATCCGGGCGGGGATCGGCCCCTGGCCAGAGCTTTCGCAGGACCTGTTGGTCAAGATCGATTTCACGCCGATGTGCAGCCCGGGCTTTCTGAAGCGGCACGGGCCTTTCGAACCGGCGGATCTTCTCAGGCTGCCGCTGATCAGCCCGCATGACCCGTGGTGGCCGTTCTGGCTGCGCGAGGCCGGGGTCGATGTGCCCGATGAGCCGTTGCGCCCTGGCGTCAGGCTCGATTCGCAGGCGCATGAGGGGCACGCGGCGATTGCGGGTCAGGGCGTGGCGATGCTGACGCCGTTTTTCTGGCGCCACGATCTGGCGGACAATCGCCTGGTGCAACTCTTCGGTCAGGTTTCGACCAGAGGCTATGCTTATTGGCTCGTCTCTCCCGAGGCACGGCGGTCGGTGCCGAAGATAAAGCGATTTCGTGAATGGCTCCTCGCCGAACTGGCACGTGATCTGCCCAGTCCGGTGTGACCCTGTAGCGCGCGGGGAATCCGCCTGCTAACCGCAGTACGATGCCGACCGATATTCTCGAACCAGATCCCTTCAACGCAATCGTCGATGCGCCCTTCGACAGCGCCTTGTCAGAGCGCTATCTCGTCTACGCGCTCTCGACGATCACCGCGCGCTCGCTGCCCGATGTCCGCGACGGACTGAAGCCGGTGCATCGCCGCCTGTTATGGGCGATGCGACTGCTCAAGCTCGATCCGGCGCAGGGCTACAAGAAGTGCGCACGCGTCGTCGGCGACGTGATCGGCAAATATCACCCGCATGGCGACCAGTCGGTCTATGACGCGATGGTCCGCCTCGCGCAGAGCTTCGCCATGCGCTACCCGCTGGTCGACGGGCAGGGCAATTTCGGCAATATCGACGGGGATAACGCCGCCGCCTATCGCTATACCGAAGCGCGGCTGACCCAGGTCGCGATCGACATGATGGACGGCCTCGACGAGGACGCCGTCGATTACCGCCCGACCTATAATGGCGAGGACCAGGAGCCGGAATTGTTTCCCGGCCTGTTCCCCAACCTGCTCGCCAATGGCGCGGCCGGCATTGCGGTCGGCATGGCGACCAGCATCCCGCCGCACAACGCCGCCGAGTTGTTCGATGCGGCGATCCTGCTGATCGACCAGCCGAACGCGACAGATGCGCAGGTCAACGAACTGGTGAAAGGGCCTGACTTCCCGACCGGCGGCATTGTCGTCGACAGCCCGGGTGCCATCGCTGAATCCTATGCGACCGGGCGCGGCAGCTTCCGCGTTCGTGCGCGCTGGCACATCGAGGATCAGGGACGGGGCACCTGGAACGCGATCGTAACCGAGATCCCGTACGGCGTGCAGAAGGGCAAGCTGATCGAGCAGATCGCCGAGCTGATCAACGACAAGAAGCTGCCGATCCTCGCCGATGTGCGCGACGAATCCGATTCGGAGATCCGCATCGTCATCGAGCCCCGCGCCCGCACCGTCGATGCGACGATGCTGATGGAGAGCCTGTTCCGGATGAGCGACCTGGAGAACCGGGTCAGCCTCAACCTCAACGTGCTCGACAGCCGCCGCACGCCGCGCGTGATGAGCCTGCGCGAGGCGCTGATGGGCTGGGTCGACCATCAGTTCATCGTCCTGCAGCGCCGCACCGCGCACCGGCTCGGCAAGATATCCGACCGGATCGAGCTGCTCGACGGCTATCTGATCGCCTATCTCAATCTCGACCGGGTGATCGAGATTATCCGCACCGAGGACGAACCCAAGCCGGTGATGATCGCCGAGTTCGCGCTGACCGACCGTCAGGCCGAGGCGATTCTCGACATGCGGCTGCGGCGGCTGCGCAAGCTCGAGGAAATGGAGATCCGCAAGGAGCGCGAGGGGCTCGAATCGGAGCGTACCGGGCTCGACGCGCTGCTCGGCAGCGACGCGCGACAGCGGACCCGGCTGAAGAAGGATTTCGCCAAGCTGCGCGATCGCTATGGCCTGGAGACAGTCCTCGGCAAGCGCCGCACCACGATCGAGGAAGCGGCTCCCGCCCGCGAGATTCCGCTCGAGGCAATGATCGAGCGCGAGCCGATCACGGTTATCCTCTCACAGCGCGGCTGGATCCGGGCGATGAAGGGCCATATCGACGACGCCGCGACCGCCGAGCTGAAGTTCAAGGAAGGTGACGCCGCCTTCCTGTCCTTCCCGGCGCAGACCACCGACAAGATCCTGCTCGCGGCGGAAAACGGTCGCTTCTACACGCTTGCCGCGGACAAATTGCCGGGCGGGCGCGGCTTTGGCGAGCCGGTGCGGGCGATGATCGATCTTGATGGCGATGTCGGCATCGTCAATTTGCTGCCGGCGAGCAAGGCGGAGAAACTGCTGGTCGCGGCCACTGACGGGCGCGGCTTCATCGTGCGCACCGCCGACACCATCGCAGAAACCCGCAAGGGCAAGACGGTGGTGACGCCGCGGCTCGGTGCGAAGCTGAAGCTGGTGAAGCCGGTCGACCCGCAAGCCGATTATGTCGCTGCGATCGGCGACAATCGCCGCCTGCTCGTCTTCCCGCTGACTGAACTCGCCGAGCTGGCGCGAGGGCAGGGCGTGCAGTTGCAACGCTATCGCGACGGCGGACTTTCGGACGCGATCACCTTTGTCTTTGCGAACGGCCTGAGCTGGGCGATGGGCGGCGAAAGCGGGCGGACGCGGACCGAAAGCGACCTCGCGCCATGGCGCGCGGCGCGTGGCGCGGCGGGCCGGATGCCGCCCACCGGCTTCCCGCGCGACAATCGGTTCTGATTACGAGCCCAATCTGGCCTGGCGCAGCGCCAAGCCGTTGAATCGCGAGCCAAGCTTCAGGCGACTTTAACTAAATTACATTAGCGGCCAATCCAATGGCGTTCATGAAGCCTGTCGCGTCGATCGCTTCGCGCCGCTCCGACACTTCGGGCGAAGTTGAGCCGCGCGTTGGGATGCTGCAGCAGGCATCCGTCGTGATTGATTTACTGCCTATTCCGGCCGCTTCGATCTCCTTTCGTGACGGTCTGTTTTCGATCGAGGCCTGCAATCGCGCTTTCCGCATCGCCGGTCTCGACACCCCCGCCGAACAATCAGCGCTGATCGCGTCGATCGGCGACAGGATATCGGCCTTTGTCGAAGGCAATTCGCTACGTGACGAATTTCCCTGGCAATTTGGGGATGCGGTTGAAGGCCGGCATTTCATCGTGACGCTCGCGCGCGCCGCGCTGGACGATAGCGGCTGCTGTTTCGCTTCTTTCGTCGACCACACGGCCGAGCTTCGCACCGAGCATAGTCTCCGCCGCGAGATGATGACAGACAGCCTGACCGGCCTCGCCAATCGGGCAGGGTTCAGCGATCATCTCGAATCGCTGATCGGGGAGAGCAAGGCGGAAGCGCGCTACGCGGTACTGATGGTCGATCTCGACAGGTTCAGCCGGGTCAATGCCTGTCTGGGCTCGCTTGCCGGGGATGAATTGCTGATCACGGTCGCGCGTCGCCTCAAGGGCGCGCTCCGGGCGCATGACCTGCTGGCGCGGACCGGCGGCGACGAGTTCGGCATTCTGCTGACGCTCGACGAGGGCCCGGGCGAGGCCGAGCAGGTCGCCAAACGAATCCAGAACGCCTTCGCAGCACCGTTCCGGCTGACCGATTTCGAAATACGGGTCGCCTGCTCGATTGGCATCGCCTTTGGTTCAGCCTGTGTCGACGATGCCGAGGAACTGATCCGCCACGCCCAGTTCGCGGTGAAGCGATCCAAGGTCAGCGGCCGGGCCGAGGCCTATCAGACCCAGGCGTTCGACATCGTGCGCGAGCAGTTCGGCATGGAAACCGCGCTACGCCACGCGCTCGATCGCGGGCAGATGCGGCTTACCTTTCAGCCGATCTGCGATCTTGCGAGCGGCCAGGTTGTCGCCTTCGAATCGCTGGCGCGCTGGGCCGATGAAGACGGCGTGGAATATCCGCCGGGCGAATTCATACCCGTAGCCGAGGAATCCGGGTTGATCGTGCCGTTAGGGCGCTGGGCAATCCAGGAAGCGGCGGAGACGCTGGCCGACTGGGACGCACGCGCCGGCGGCAATTGCGGCGTGAAGCTTGCGGTCAATCTGTCGGCGATCCAGCTGCAGCGCGACACCATCGCCCCGATTGTCGAGCGCGCGCTGAACGCCAATGGGCTGGATGGATCGCGCTTCACGCTCGAGCTTACCGAAAGCGCGCTGATCAGCGATCCTGACCGCGTTGCCGGCATCATGCACGCGCTGAAAGGCCTGGGCACGACACTCGCGATGGATGATTTCGGCACCGGCTATTCGAACCTCGCCTATCTCCAGAAGCTGCCGATCGACATCCTCAAGATCGACCGCAGTTTCGTGACCGGAATGCTGGCTGACCGCGACAAGGTTGCGATCGTCCGCGCGATCCTGTCGCTCGCCCAGGCCCTTGGGATGCAGACAACGGCTGAAGGCATCGAGACCAATGAGCTCGCCCAGACGCTCGCCGCGCTCGGCTGCACCTTCGGCCAGGGCTTCATCTATGCCAGGCCGCTGGAGGCCGATGCGGCCTATGCCTTGCTCGAGGCACGCAACCACTGAGCGACGGCCGCATCGGCGATTGCCGTCACGCGTGCAGCGTCGGGGAAGCCCTCGGCCACCCATTGCTCCTCGATCGCGCGCAGCATTGTCGCCACCTCCGGTCCTTTGCGCAGCCCGCGATCGACCAGCGCGCCGCCGGTGATCGGAAGGACGGGCGCGCGCCAGTCGGTGATCGACGCGGCTTCCATTTCGGGGCGGCCCGAAAGCAGCAGCCTGTCAACCGCGAGCAAGGTGCCGAGTCGATAGGAAATCACCTTCGCGGGTTCATCACCGATCGGCCTCGCGGCGCTGATCAGGCGTTTGCGATCCGCCTTGGAAAGCTTCAACCGCGCGCCCACATCCTCGGCGATAGCGGGATCGGCCGGCAGCAGTGCCGCCAGGCGGCGGACCGGGTCGGGTGAAATGCCCGCTGAAGCTTC
>Ga0068858_100003901_pt1 | contig 14728 bp, 28 predicted proteins | sample KBSSwiS12_FD_66589 | JGI IMG/M metagenome (GOLD analysis project Ga0068858, IMG submission 66589) | Switchgrass rhizosphere microbial communities from Kellogg Biological Station, Michigan, USA - KBS Switchgrass S1-2 | ecosystem: Host-associated > Plants > Roots > Rhizosphere > Soil ... | reverse complement strand
CACCCGACGCGCTTGTTGGAGAAGAAGGTGGCGTTGAGATTAAATGCCCCGCAGCGGTCACGCATATTGGCTATCTTCGCGCCGGCGCTCTCCCGAATGACTACAAGTGCCAAGTTCACGGCTATCTGATCGTCACCGGTCGCCCGTGGTGGGACTTCTTCAGCTATTGCCGAAACCTACCCGTTTTTCGCCTGCGCGTTCACCGCGACGACTTCACCGAAAAGCTCGCTAAAGAATTGTTAAACTTCTGCGCGAAGTATAAGAAGGCTCGTGAGGACTTCGGCATCGTTGATATAAAGACCGCACGCGAACAGGAGCTAGAAAAACTATAAAAATGGTGCGCGATAATTCTAAAGACTACGGCGCAAGTGCCGTTAAAGCCATACGTGAATACTTACAACGAAACCAAACAACTTGGCCAAAACTCAACGGAGAGTGCGTCGCGCTCATCCTTCAAGAACACTACGAATCATTCATCTCAGCGCAGCCCGAACTACCATTCGAACGGAAAGCCGATACTTTGCCTGAGCTTGGCGGAACGGGCAGAACGCGAAAAGAACCGACTGAGCGAGATCCGCTTTTCGACGCGCTCTACCTTTCTACCACCAACGGCTCTCTGGCTGAAATAACGAAACGCTCAGCCCGCGCGGTCGGAGTGGCGCTAAGCGAGATCCTGAAGGTCACTCCCAATTTGACGCCAGACGAGATCGAGCGCCGCGCCCTCTGTTTTAAACGCGCTCATCGAGACTGGCCACTCACGCCGAGTTCGCTTTGCAAGCATTGGAGTGAATTCGCCATAAATACCGAAACCAAACGACAAAAACTCGACCCTTACAAAACGCCGGACAATTGGCAGCATCTCTTCAGATCCACTTTCCCAGAAATCGAACCGCCGGCCAACTGGTCCGAAATATCGGTTCCTCTCCGCACTGACATTTTGAGAAAAACATCGTGAATAATTCCACCGAAATCATCAAACGAACGGAGCGCATAAAATCGATTAGCGCCCAACTGATCGCCGAACTTGAGCAAATCCAACTTGACGCGGAGCGCATTTCTAGCGGTCACGTTTGCCACTTACCCGAAATAAAAATCATTCAAGAAAGCGTTGCGGCTCACTTTGGGCTTTCGCCTCAAGTTATGGTCAGCGCGACGCGCACCGATCCCTTTGTAAACGCGCGCTCACTGGCGATTTTTCTTTGCCGCCGTATCACGTTTTATACCACGATGGAAATAGGGCAATGTTTCGGCGGTCGCGAGCATTCATCCGTTCTTTACTCTTTCACGCGCACGGCCGACAAAATGGATGGCAACCCTGCGTTTTTGAAAGACGTTCAAGAGCTGGAGCGGTCTTGCCGTGAACGCATCCAGCAGTCCGGCAACCGCATTTCGCTAATCAAGCAAGCGTCGTGAAACCCAATGACCTCGCAAAACTACTGGCAAAAAAAGGCGTCAATATCACTTCGGATTCGAGAGGTGGGACACGTCCCAGCTTACAAGAATTCCAAGTTAAAGACCAAGCGAGGATCGATCACAAACCCCGTCTATCAAAAACAGATGGAAATAATCATCCGAAATTTCGAATCACAGTTGCTCTCCGACTATCGGACCGCCGTGAGAGAGACGGGGACGGAGCTCTCACTACAATCATGGATTGCCTCATCACTGCCAGAAAAAGATTGCTTGGCTTGGATACCCGAAGGCGCATGGGCCGCGGAGTACGTTGAGCGCGGACAGGAAGGCGCAGACATCACGATTGAAGAAATATGAACGACCCGCGCTTCCCTGTAATTGGCCCCACCGAAATGCGAGACTACATCGCAATCGGTAGGGCTCGCCTAGCGGGAAGAAAATCCAGACAAAACCAATATTTTACCGGTTATGAAAACATTAAAAAACAGCAAACGCTTTTGTTTCGCCGTCCTATCGACGTTGTTCCTGTGCTGCAACATGACCAAGGCTGCATCAATTTTTGACCCGCTCGCACATTGCCGACATGAAAAACACCCAGGCAGCTTGCCGTGCGAGTGGCCAGATGACGATTGGCCAGGCGGTGACATCTGCAACCGGAGCGGAAAGAAATGAACCCCAGCTTTGAATCTGACCGCGTCGAAATCGAGTCGCTGCGCAAGCGCGTGGCTGAGATGGAGTCGCTTGTTGACCAGGTAATGTGGTCGCTCATCGAAGGCGACAGGATCTTGCTTCAGGCTTCGGCTAATATTCAAGAGCACGTTGCGCACGGCAACGAACTCCAGGCCCGCGCCGAACGCCTGCAAGCTGCGCTCTCACAAGCCTACGATGCGTTGAAGTATCAGTTAGGTGCGGACGACTGGACTCCAGAACTCAATAAACGCGGCATAGATGCTCTAGCTGCGATCGCCGCAGCGCTCGCAGGCGACACCGCAAAACCGGAGGCAAAACCGTGAAATACGAAATACATATTAACGTCACTTGGGAGATCGAAGCCGACTCAGAGGAGCAGGCACTACGCATCGGCAAGGAGATCGTTCGGGACAACGGCGCGGCATACGTCAAAGTTTATCCAATAGAGGAGGATTAAAACATGACCGAAGACTACAAAGCCAAAGCTGAGCGCCTAACCGCCGCGATTGAAAGCCTGATGATTGATCTACAGTGGGACAGCGGAGTCACAAAAGACGACGTTTACGACCGGCTGCACGAGGCGCTTTACCACGATCAGTGGGACGAGACAGAAAAACCGTCCGCGCTTTTCAACTGTCATGGATATGGGCTTAAGAATCACAGCATGGACTCGCGCCCAGAAAAACCAAACGAGGGACAACCATGAATCACCCAAGAGCAGATCAATTTCAAGAAATCCGAACGCGCTGGTTCAAGGATCACGTCGCTACTGTAAAGACCTGCGAAAACGGCCTAACCTTGCTTGAATGGAAAGCACCTAAAACGTGGTGCTATGCCATCCGATACATTATCGACGGCGGGACACTCTTCGTTTGCGGCGACCTTGGGTCGGCAGTTTATCAATGGAGCGGCAACGTATCAATTGAGTTTATCGCCCGGACCGAACTCGGCTATTTTTCGGGAAAGTGCGAGGCCTCAGAAAAAGGACGCGGGCGCGATTGCTACGATTTTTCATTCGAGGAGTTCGTAAAATCTCTGAAGGAAACCATCGCGGAAGAACCCGAAAGCTATCGAGGGCTCGACCTGGATTCGCTTGAATACTGTGAGCCTGACGAGCATGGCGCAATTGGATGGTTGCGAGATCAAAGCGAACTCGACGGGGAAACCATGGGAATGCTGCTTAGCGCGGGCAAAACAATGGATCTTCGTATGGTTTCTCATTGGGTGGGCATGCAAATGGCGGAAGCTCAACTGAAGCAGCCCGCTGCAAAACCAAACGAGGGACAGGGATGAGCTGGGTATTTCTATCAAGCAAAGACCGAGTTGTCGCTCGTAAGAAGCACGTATGCTTTTACTGCAACGAAGACATCCCGATTGGCTCAATATACGGAACGCGTACCGGGGTAAGCTACGGAGACTTGAATTGCATGAAATACCACCCTGAGTGTGACGATGCGGCTAAACACTGGACGCAGGAAGACTACGAGTGTTTTTGCCCTGGAGACATGAAACGACCGCAGCCCGCCGCAGCGGCCCAGCCGAAGGGGGATGCGTGAAACCACAAATATTCCACCGCACAATACTTTGGGCTGCCCACTTTCATGTTGGTCGTGAAAAGGGATTTGTTCCATATGAGGCGTGGCATACGACCTCAAGGCCAAGACTATACTTGGGAGAGCCTCAGCGCGCCATGCTTTTTCGCACCAGAAAAGAATGCGCTGTTTGGTGCAAAGAGAAACGCGAGGCATCAAAAAAGCATTCAAAGCACTGGTATTTTAAACCCATAAGAGTTGAAGAAACACTAACTGCAATATGAAACCCAACGAATCTAATATGCTATTGAGAGCAGCCTACGCAATTGCTGAACGAAAGGGAGAGGATACCAATTGGGATGCGTTCAAATCGAGCGTGGAAAACGTTCTTTTCGACCAGGCTGGCCTAGTCGATTTGGGCGACGAGCAAACTCGGCTCAGGGTAACATGCACACCAAGAACCTATCGATTGCCAAAACTACCACAGCAACCATGAGCACACCCAACGACCCCGCCGCTGCGCTGGCTGACCGAATGCGCTTCATAATTAAAAAGGACCGCGAGTGCTACGAGCAGCTCAAGCGTGTTCTTGGTGACGAATATCCCGCTGACTATTTGGAGTTCGAAGCAGAGAATAAACGCGTGCTATCCGCCTACGAAGAAGCCGCGAAGGCCGTGTCACCTAAGCAGGCTGAGGACGAACTGAAGAGACTGGATGATAAAGCCGACATTATACTAAAACCTTTAAAGCGGTTCGCGCAGGTCAACAATGGATTGGTGGCGAACGACTCCGGTGCTTATGTTTTATTAGAAGATGTGCAAAAGACCATCCAACTCACGCTTGAGGGGGTAGAGTATTTTGAAACCGAAACGTTCCGCCTAAAGGAAGAACTGGCCAAGCAGCACGCGCCGAAAGAGACAGCTAAGCCGGAGCTACATCCAAAAACCGCTGAACTTGTTTCTAGTTTTGCCGAGGAATTGAGAGCCAAGCTCCGTGCCGCCGAGATCAAATACGGCTATACCGACAATTGGGCGCGCCATGATTGGAAAGAGGAATGCCAGCGTCATTTGCTAGAGCATCTCGCGAAGGGCGACCCGCGAGACGTTGCGATTTACTGTGCATTTCTTTGGCACCATGCGTGGCCAACATTACCGCCAAAGTTACGACTCAGTCCCGGCTGGGTTCCGAGTTACAACGATCCAGACAATAGAAACTGTCTGCCAGAGGCCGAACCAATCGAAGAGCCAGCTAAGCCGGGGGACTGGATGCGTGAGGCTGCTGCTGACATTATCGAGCTGACGCTAGATCACCCGCCGAAGACATCAGAGGAATTGGTTAAGCTCCTCGACACCGGTGCCAAGGTTATTGCCGAACTGTGCCCGGCCCAGCCCAAGCGCGGCGACGTTCAAATCCTAATCGATGCCCTTGAGCATATCGCCATCAACGAGGACCGAGAAAACCTCGACGGCGACCCAGCGGAAGTTGCGCTCGAACAGTGCAACAAGATGGCCGAAGATGCGCTGGACGAATATCGCAAGAGCCAGCCCAAGCGCGAAATCTCGGCGCGGGAGCTGATCGAAGAGCTAGAAAAACGGCATGTTAAAACGTTCAGCAATCAAGTGCTAACCGAGCTCGAAGCCGAGCGCGCCAGGGCGGACACGGGAGGCGCGACGTGAAAAAAGGAAAATATCCAACCTGCGAAGCGGTCGGAGAATGCCCAATGCCGACGTACGATGCGGCTCCCTATCATCATTTTTATTGGGATGCGGATGTTGATACCAAACGAATGAACAAGATTTTCGGCCAAGGCGGACGGGGTCACGATGATCCCGAATCCAAATACGGCGCTGTAATCTGTAAGACCTGCGGAAAGAGAGCGCTGGTATTCTCAGAAGCCGAAGACTTCCCGGAGATTTAATCCCATGCCTAAAAACAAACTGAAGCCGGTGATCAGGTACTCTAAGTACGAGCTTGCCGGATACGACAATTATAGAGGCGCAACAAAATACCTTTGCCTACCGCTAACGCCATCGAGTCGCAAGGTCATGATTGAAGCGATAGGAGAAAAGATTCGTGAAGCGTACGCATTTGGTGAGTCGATGCCCGAAGCCGCGCTCGACGCGCTTGAGAAGCTTGCGGAGGGAAAGTAAAGCCATGCCTATCAGACCCGAGATGCGGGACCGTTACCCAAAAGACTGGAAAAAACGATCTTACTTTATTCGCGTGATTAGAGCAAAGAACCGCTGCGAATGGTGCGGATGTGAAAATAAAAAGCCGCATCCACTCACCGGAAGCACCGTGGTTTTGACTACCGCCCACGTGTTCGACGACAGACCGGAAGCATCCGGCCTCCTCAATCTCGCTGCGCTTTGTCAAAAGTGCCACAACGGATACGACAACAAGAAAAGGCGCGCGGGAATAATCGAGCGACGAAACGCCGCGAGCGGTCAAACGACTTTGAACCTGTAAAACCATGAGCGCGCCAAACGAAAACGAAGTCGAAGCGGCGTTGGCCCTCGCCGAACGCAACGACACCCAAGCTCACCGCGAAACCTTAAACCGAATGCGCCGTTGGATCGTCCCCAACGTCACGTCCGAGAACGACGACATGATCGCAAGCCGCATTCTCGCCGCCGAAGTGCGACGTCTGCGCGAACTTGAGAAAGAAAGCCTATCACTTCTTCGTTTCACAGGCGAAGTTTTCCACGGTTTCCGAGGTTTGGAGTTCGGCCACATTGACGGTGGAGACTTCCAAGACATAGCCGAAAGGCACGGTTTACTTCGGCAAATAACCATGATCGAGCCATGTTGCGATGAGTGTTCCTGCGCCGTAGAGTGCGACTTTCCTCTCACGTGTTATCAAAATACAGACCTCGCCCAAAAGGCGATTAGAGCCTTCGACGCAATGCCTAAAGACCAGAAACCAGCTTGACGGTAATGTAACAAACGCCAGTTTTGGCTTGACGCAAATGGAACGCAAGACGTTAGAATCCGCCAACGCTCCGGCGAGCCTTCCGGAAAAACCACAGACCCTCCCGGAGGGACTTCAACCGTTCGCAACGGTGCAAGCACACGAACAAACCGCAATCGCGGCTGAACCGCGCCAAGCCGAACCGCTCGCCCGAGTTGAGATGACCGATGGTCTATTCGAGGCGATTTGCGAGGACATCGCCAACGGAAAAACCTTGCTTCAAATTTGCCGCGCTCCAGGAATGCCCCACGCCTCAACGGTGCGCAGATTCGTGCAACGGGGAAGCAAAGAAATACGCGCCAAATACGCGGACGCGCGCGCGTTAGGAATCGAAACGTTAGCTGACGAGATTGTCGAGATTGCAGACGATTCCAGCGGCGATGAAAAAGAAATTGAGACGCAAAACGGCGGCTCTTACACGGTGCTTAACAAGGAATTCGCCGAGCGATCAAAGATTCGAATCGACGCGAGGAAGTGGATGCTGAGCAAGCTAGCGGCGCATACCTACGGCGACAAGATCGAGCAAACGGTTAACTCGACGGTGACGCAATTCACGATCAAGGTTGGCGACGGCAGCGTGCAAGAGCGCGCGCAGAAGAACGTGAGCGAAGAGCGCGAGCGCGTGACGTTCAACTTGCCGCCTGAACGACCGAAGACGGCCGACGAGATTATCGAGGAGAATTTATGATTTGGACCAACGAAAAGCCGACCACGCCGGGGTATTACTGGTTTCGCGAGGAGTCTTGCGACGCACCGGTAATGATGAGGCTTCGGGAGTCGTTTTTAAGCTTCCCAATGCGTTTTAGTGAGGACGCTCAGGAATGGGATTACGAATACGTAAACGGCCAATTCGCCGGCCCAATCCCGGAGCCGATGGAACCGTGAGCGAAGATGTTCAAATCCGAACGGTCGAATACGTTCGGCCGTGGGTTTACCCAAAGCAAGAGCGCGCGATCTTTAACGACGCGCGCTATTCTTTTATTGAGGCAGGCACGAAGTGCGGGAAAACCGTTGGCTGTATTCTTTGGATCTTAGAGCAGGCGATGCGCGGGCGCGAAGGCTTCAACTATTGGTGGATTGCGCCGGTATTCAGTCAGGCGAAAATCGCCTACGACCGAGCGAAAAACATGTTTCCGAAGGAGTTTTACCGCGCCAATGAGACTGAGGTAACGCTCAAGCTTATAAACGGCGCAAAGATTTGGTTTAAGAGCGGCGAGAAACCAGACAATCTCTACGGTGAGGATGTTTACGCCGCCGTTATTGATGAGGCATCCCGCATGCGTGAGGAAAGTTTCCACGCCGTTCGCTCAACGCTAACCGCGACCCAAGGGAAGATCCGCGTCATCGGAAACGTCAAGGGCCGCAAGAACTGGTTTTACAAGCTGAGCCGCAAGGCCGAGACGGGCGCGAAGAACATGGAGTTTCACCGAATCACCGCGGCCGATGCAGTCGCGGCCGGAGTGCTCGAGAAAAGCGAGATTGAGGATGCGCGCTCGGTCTTGCCGGCAGACGTAGCGAAACAACTCTTCGACGCCGTCGCCGCGGACGATGAGGGAAACCCGTTCGGTTTCGACGCGATTCGCCGTTGCACGCGCGATAGCCTCTCGGTCATGAAGGCGGTTTGCGGCGGCCGAGACTTGGCGAAAAGCCACGACTGGAACGTCGGAATCAACCTTGATATTCACGGCGCTGTTTGTGCGTTTGAGCGCTATCAGCTTCCATGGGAAGTCGCGATTCCACGCATGGTGACATTCCACAACCGAATCCCGACTGCGGTGGACTCGACCGGCGTTGGTGATCCGATTGTTGAGCGCCTTCAAAAGATATCTGGCATGATTATCGAGGGGTACGTCTATTCCTCGCGGTCAAAACAGATGATAATGGAAAACCTAGCCGTCATGATGCAAAGCGGCGAGATCACGTATCAGGAAGGGCCGATCGTGACAGAACTTGAGTCGTTCGAATACCAATATACCCGCACGGGTGTCATCTATGGCGCGCCCGAAGGCATGCACGATGACTGTGTAAATTCGCTCGCCCTTGCGGCGTTCATGAAAAGCAAGATTCCGAAGCCATTCAAGTTCTCGCGAGTGCAAAACGTTGACTCTGACGCCTGGCGAGCACAAAAGGACCGTATCCTAATCTGACCCCATTTATGGCCAACAAAACGACGTTTCGACAAAAGCTCAGCGAGTTGGCCAACGCAATGCGGGCATTCATGCCGCCTGGGGCGCAGCGTCTTTTGGGCGCGCCGTCGCTGCCTCCCGCGGGCGATCAGTTGGCAATGGGACGGGCATACGCGCTTCAAGGCATCTACGGTCCAGACAGGCCAACCGCAGGCGATTCCCCTTCCGAAGTTGGCGCAGTGCCCGCAATGCCTGAGTCACGGCACGTTAGCTCCGCTCGGGTTCAGCAGTACTTACTCGGCAGGGTTAATCCGATTCGAAATCTCACGCCGACCAAGCTCGCGAACGCGCTCGAGAACTTCGACTATGGATATTTTCGCGATGCGTCGCAGATTTGGGAAAAGGTTCGCGACCGCGATGACCAGGTAAAAACCGTGTGCGAGAAGCGCGAGATCAAGCCAACCGACATGCCGTGGGACATAACGACGGTCGATGATACGCCGGAAGCTCAGAAGCATAAAGAAGCGCTGAACGATTTTTACAGCAACTTGACAGTAACGAACGCCGTCGAGCAAAACCGACGCGGCGGAGTTCAGCTCCTCATCCAACAGATGATGCGTGCGGTTGGTGATCGCTTCAGCGTTCACGAAATCATTTGGAAGCCTGACGTAGATTTACTCACGGCGGAGTTCCGCTTTGTCCCGCTCTGGTTCTTCGAAGGGCGATCGGGCAAGCTCCGGTTTCTTCCTTTTGAAGGAGCGACGACCGGGATTGATCTTGAGCCGGCCGGCTGGGTGGTTCACTCGGGGCCGGGCCTTTTCGTCGCGACCTGCATTGCGTATATTTATAAACAGCTCGGGCTAAAATCGTGGGTTAATTTCAACGACAAATACGGCATCCCATTTCTCCACGGAAAGACCTCGGCGGCGTTTGAATCGCAGGAGTGGGAGCAGATGGAGGCGGCGCTGCGCAATTTCTCTTCGGATGGATCTATCCTCACAAGTTCAGGCGCGGAAATTGAGGCCGTTCAAACGACAAGTGCCGGCTCAATTCCAATGGAGCCATTCACGGACCGAATGGACCGCGCGATTGGTCGACTGTGGAACGGTGGAGACCTTCACTCTATGTCTCGCGACTCTGGCAACGCGATTGGGAGTAATCCGCAACAGCTAGGGCAAGATGACTTGGCGAAGGCGGACGCGGAGCGCCTGAGCGAAACGCTGAACGCCTACGTCGACAGATGGGTGATAAAATACAAGTTCGGCGTGGATAAGCCGCTAGCGCGCTTCGTGCTCCAGGCCCCGGATGATCCAAATATTGCGCAGGATCTCAAGGTGGATGAATTCTTACTCGGCGTTTGCCCGAGCGGAACGCTTTCCTTGAACGACATGCTTGAGCGGTACGGGCGATCGAAGGCGGCGCCAGGTGAAGACGCGCTGGAAAACCCGGGCGAGAAGGCGCTCACACAAATCGAGGACAACCAGAACACGCTGGGAGAAAACAACGCGCCGGCGAAACCTATTGCCGCGCCGGGTACTGCAACGCCGCTAGCCAATGTAAGATTCGCGCAGCGCAAGCAATACAACGTCACATCGACGGATGTAGTTGCCGATGAGTTGGCGCGCGTGTTCGAGCCACTCAAGAAGCAGTTTGATGAGGCTGCCAAGATTCGTGACCCGGAACATAGGTTGATCCGCCTCCAGCAGATTGACGCCAGCCTTCCGCGCTTCCTTAAGCAGAACGGGCTTAACCCGGAGCTCGTCAGCGTGATCGCGAAGACGATGTCTACGGCTTTGGTCAGCGGTGCGGCGGCGGGCGCGCAGGCGACAAACGGTTATCGTAACGGCTCGCACTGATAGGGCTTGACGTAGTGGCGTTAGTCCAAAACACTAACGCCACCATGCCAGAAAACGAATCCCAGAAACCGGCCAAAGCGCCGAAGACAAGAATCAAACTACGCGCTCGCGTAGTCGAAACGAACGCCGCTCCCGGTGGCGATCTCACGAAGCTCAAAAAAGCTTACCAGGTTCAAGTGCTTAAGTCGCGGAAGTGGGAGAAGTACGCGACGTTCGAAACCCACGACCAGGCTGCAAATCAGGCCGAAGCTCTTGACGGGCTCGAAGTCGACATCTCGTAAGGCGATGGACTACGCGCGCAAGCTCGAATACTGGAAGGCGGCTAATGGCCAGTGGTATTTCCACATCCGCGCGGGAAACCGCACGGTGCAAGCCTCATCGCGTGGATTCAAACGTCTGCGCGATTGCCTCAGCGCCCTCGAAGCTTTTCAGCAGCCGCTGACTCCTGAATTCGTTAATCCCGAAACCTCACAGCCCAAAAATCCCGACAGCGTATATTTCCGTGCCTAAAGACTTCTGGCAGTTTCTAACGATCATGGAGCACATTTGGTGCGCAATGACATTCGCCGCGTGCATTACCTGGTATATTTGGACGCTCACGCATGCGCCGACCGATCGCGATTCTCGCTGGTTTGACGATAATCCCCCTCCTCCTTCACCATGAGCGAAAAAAAGGCATTCATTGTGAAGACGGACACCGCCACCCACAAAGAGCGATTGATGCTCTCGAAGGTTCGAATCTACCGCCAGGAATACAGTAACGTCTATATTATTTTTGAAAGCGGAGAGAGCGAAGTATTTAATTTTCGCGACACGGACCATGCGGGAGAATTCATGATCGCGCTGGATCAGCATTTCGGCGTGGGCGAAGGCAGTAAAACGATTGAGCTTAAGCCATGATAGAGCTACTCAATTGGGCCACAGAAAACCCCGTGAAATTCTACTGGCTTACGCTGCTTTACTTCATCGCGTTTGTCGCCACTCTGGACGCTTGGAAAACAAGAAAATGAACGAAGACATTTCCATCAACGAGGCCCTTGAAATTAAAACCGAGGCGATCACTTCGTCTCGCGAACTCGCCGAGGTGCTTATAAAACTGAGAGTGCCGTTTATGTGTTTGATTCAGCTACCAACCGGAGAGGTGATTAGAATGTCTTGTGGTTTGGAATCGGCAGAAAGAAACGCACAACTGCACGCCGAATGCGAAGAGTACCTTCGTTTTCTGCGAAACAAACCCGATAAAAACTGATGAAATTCGAGAAAAAGGACCTTAAGCCGATTTCGCGCCAAATTACGATTTACGCCGTCATGCTATACTATCGTAAGTCCACTTTGCCGCCCTCGGAATTGCGAGTTTTCACAAAATCTTCGCCTGAAGATCGCAGCCTTGAAGAAGCACTCGAATACGCTCGGCAAGTTTTGGAATATGGCGGGCCGGAATCGCGAGAAAAACACCAGATCATAATTGAGGAGAAAACCGCGTGGGAGATTTTGTGAACGCATCCGCTCGACTGATCGTTGCCAGGATCGCCTATCGGCACGCGTGGGAACGCTTCATGCGCGCGCGTGGTATCAAGACGATTGTCGCTTCATATCGGGTTGGCGTTGCCTACCGCAGGTTGGTCGAAGCAAAAAACCTTTCACGATGAATCCAACACCAAAGAATAAACCCGCCTCGCAATCTTCCGTAGCCGCTTGGCTGAGAGCCGACGACGTTCTCGAGCTTCGCGCAATGTATCCGCAAGCCCGAGACGAAGAACTAGCCGAGCTCATGGTTTACCTGAACGCGTACCCCGAAGGTATGGCCTACCTGCGCAGGAATCCGAACATGTTCGAATACGCGCTGATGGGCACGAAAACCAAGTGCATCGGGTTCATTGCTGCTTTCATTTTGTCTATTCCAAAACCTGAACCCCAAACGGATACCCCACCCGATGTTAATAGCTCTGCTCGTGATAATTCTGGTAGCGCTGGTCGATAATACGCGTTGAGAACATTCTGCATAACCCTGCCTGAGTCGCCCGAGCGAACGGCACAGGCAATGGAACACTTCAAACTCCGCCAAGTGCAGGCGGAGTTTTTTCATGGCGTTTGCGCGAAGACATTCGGATTGCGGACGGTTCACACCTATGAGCATGACCACCCGGGAAGCGGATACGTCATCCCTCCCAAGCAAGTCGGGCTTTGGTTGAGCCACTGGACGCTGTGGAACATATTTTATCACAGCAGGGATGGCGGACCGTGGATGGTGCTTGAGGATGACGCGGAATTTGACGAGCATTGGTGGATAAAGCACCTCCGCGCGCTAGCCAATATGCCACAGGATACTGACATCCTTTACATTGGCTCGTGCAACACGTCGGATAAGGAGAAAACGGACCTCGGCAACGGGCTTTATCGAATATTTTACCCGCATTGCACGCACGCTTATATCGTGTTTCCGAGTGCCCTTCCTGTGCTGCTTGAGTCGCAGCGATTGTGCTATGCGCCGATTGATCTTGCGATGGCCTTCCGCTCGCTGCCGCGGCTTCGCCACGTCACGCTTTTACCGCGGATAGTAGGTCAGCGGGATACCTCAATAGGGGCATAAATTGCCGGTTGTGTAGGGGATTCCCCACTTTGGTATTGCAGACCGGGTAATTATGTCCCAAATGCAACTGGAGTGCTCACGCAAACCCCAAAGTCGGGCAATGAACCGGCAAAAATTGCCGAAGAAGAAGACGGGGAAACCATCGGCATAGCGAACGAGCTGGATTTAGACGAGCAGGGGTGGCAAGTCATTCCTTACGGAGACCACGGACACAGCAACGGAATCCAGCGTTTCGGCCAGCCTCAGGCGGAGAGCATCGTAAAAGAGTTCAAGAAGATCACGCAGAAGATTAAGCGTGCGCTTGTCGGACTCCCAGTTTTCAACGGTCACCCCGATTGTAAAGCGTTCGCGAACGTTTACAAGGACGGGACCGAATACGGCCAGGTTGCAGACATGGAGGTGAGACCCAACGGGCTGGCGGTTCGCATGGTCCTGGGCTCCATGGGAGAAGCGCTCGTGCGGTCTGGCCGTAAGTTTATTTCCCCGTTTTGGGATGTTCACCAGGCGACGGCCGATGACGGAAAGAGCTATTTTCTTCCTCACCGAATGAAGTCCATTGGACTTGTCGCGACTCCCAATATTCCGAACCCGACTTCCCTACTCAATGCGGCGCAAGCCGAGAACGATATGAACAAAGCAAAATTGATCGCACTCCTCGCGCTTGCCAACGAAGCAACCGAGGAACAAATCGAGGCCAAAATAACGGACCTCTTGAAACGCCCAGCGCCGCAAGACTTAGCCAACGAAAAGACGGAACGGTCGAAATTCGAAGGCCAAGCAACGTCGCTCGCCAACGAGAACACTCAGCTCAAGACTGATCTGACCGCGTCCAAGGAAGCTTTCGCAAACGAGCGCAAGGCTCGTTGTGATGAGGCCATCGCAGCGGCTATCCGCGGCGGAAAGATCGCCGAGGCCGATAAGGCCACGTGGGAAGGCCGCCTCACCCGCGACTTCGCCAACGAGTCAAAGGCTCTCGCAGCACTTCCAAAGTCGATTAAGACCGAAGGTTTGACCGAGGGCACAGCCTTCGAAAAAGCTGCTGCTGACCTCAAGAAAGCTGGCGAATTGACAGAAGAAAACGAACCGATCGCCAACGCTGGATCCAAGATCGTCGATCTAGTCGCAGCCAAGCGCGAGGAATTCAAGAAGTCCGGAATGGCACACGCCAAGGCACACGACATGGCCTATCAACATGTGAAAAAGAACCACCCAAAACTTTTCGCGGCTAAGTAAGCCCGAGGAACCCAACAACACGAAAAAGCCTATCATGAAAATGTTTGCTCTGCTTATTTCGGCTCTCTTCGGCTTGCTTGAACAAGTCCGGGACGGCCTTCGCTACGGTCCAACGACCGCGCTTGCCAACGACGGCGCACTCACGGCGGGACGCCATAATGGCGGACTGATCACCGGTTATGCCGCCGCTGCGTCTACCGTCCGTTACCTGCTCTACACGCAGAACACGGGCGGAGATAATCAATATAAGGTAGTTGCCGCGCAAGGCGACCTCCCTATCGGTATCTGCCAAGACGAACCGGCCGCCGCAACCGAC
>Ga0068858_100003897_pt1 | contig 14743 bp, 12 predicted proteins | sample KBSSwiS12_FD_66589 | JGI IMG/M metagenome (GOLD analysis project Ga0068858, IMG submission 66589) | Switchgrass rhizosphere microbial communities from Kellogg Biological Station, Michigan, USA - KBS Switchgrass S1-2 | ecosystem: Host-associated > Plants > Roots > Rhizosphere > Soil ... | reverse complement strand
CGGGCATCGGCGCGGGGCCGGGCATCGGCGCGGGGCCGGGCATCGGCGCGGGGCCGGGCATCGGCGCGGGGCCGGGCATCGGCGCGGGGCCGGGCATCGGCGCGGGGCCGGGCATCGGCGTGGGCCGGACATCGGCGCGGGGCCGGGCATCGGCGTGGGCCGGACATCGGCGCGGGGCCGGGCATCGGCGTGGGCCGAGCGTCGGCGCGGACGTCGTGCACGCGTCCGCGCGTCGCTGTGGGCCGGACAGACGCGCGTCAGTCGTTATCGGCGGGCGGACGCGGCTTCGGCTTCTGTTTGGAAGCCTTGCGCTGGGCAGCGGCCTTATTACTCTTCTTTTTCACCCTGAATCGCGCGGGGGCGCCTGCGGGGCTGGCACGGGTACCGTTGCCACGCCCTTGGGGACCACGACGGGTCGGCTTGTCCCCAGGCGTACCCGGATGCGGTTTGTCGCCAGCGTCCTTATTGTAGGGATTGGAATCCGTTCGATACTCCATGGCGACCGGAGTGGCGAACAGATCAAACTTCTTGCGAAACACATTCGCCAGATACCGGCTGTAAGCGTCGGGCACGAGCGCCGTCTGGTTGCCGTGAACAATGATTCGCGGCGGATTGCGTCCACCCTGGTGAGCGTAGCGCAACTTGATTCGCCGGCCGCGAATCATTGGCGGCTGATGCACAGTCATCGCCTTCTCGAGCGTCCGTGTCAGTTCGCGCGTCGGCATCTCGCGCATGGCCGCCTCGTATGCGCGCACCGTGAGTTGCATCAACTCACCCACGCCAGTGCCGTGTCGCGCGGAAATGAATTGCAACGGAGCAAACGGCACGAAATCGAGCTTCAGTGACAACTGCCGCTGAATCTCCTCCCGTTGCTCCATGGGAATGCCATCCCACTTGTTGATCGCAATGATGAGGGCGCGGCCGCGTTGCAACGCTATGCCGAGCACGCTGGCATCCTGCTCTGAAACAGTATCATGAGCGTCTATAACCAACACGACGACGTGCGCCTCAGCGATGGCCTGCAGTGTCTTTACGACACTCGCCTTCTCCACGATGTCTTCAACCTTGGAGCGTCGACGAAGTCCCGCGGTATCGATTAAAAGAAAGTCCCGATCGTCACGGTGAAACGGAACGAGGATACTGTCGCGTGTCGTGCCAGGCATATCGCTGGCAATCACGCGCTCCTCTCCCAGCAGGCGGTTTACCAGTGTTGATTTTCCAACGTTGGGACGACCAATGATGGCAATGCGGATTGCGTCGGGTTCAGCGTCCTCGGGGGGCGGCGGTTCTATGCCGGCCAGCACGTGATCCATGAGATCTTCGCAGCCCTGGCCGTGGCTCGCGGAGATCGTCAGGGGCTCACCGAGGCCCAATGAATGGAATTCGAGTGCCACCGTCTCGGGATCGAGGCCCTCGGCCTTGTTCAGGACGAGAGTGACCGGCTTGCCCGAGCGTCTGAGCTCGCGAACGACAAAGTGATCTTGTGGAGTGAGCCCCGCACGCGCGTCGCATAGAAAGACGACGCGATCGGCCTCCTCGACCGCCCGCTCCGTCTGGGCTCGCATCTGAGCTTCGATGCCCGTGGGGTTCTCGACGAGCCCACCGGTGTCGATGACGACGTAAGGAATGGGTCCGAGCCGCCCGTAGCCGTATTGACGGTCGCGGGTCAGACCCGGCATGTCCGCGACGATAGCGTCACGAGTGCCGGTCAGCACATTGAAGAGCGTTGACTTGCCGACGTTCGGACGGCCGACAAGTGCGATGGCAGGAAGCATAGGGGGCGCCAGTGTCTGGGGGCGCCATCATCCCAACAAATGAGGCGCCATAGCTAATTCAGTGCTGGTTCAAATCCGCGACCAGCGGAACGGGTGGCCATTTTGGCGCGGCCCCGCCGAAAACCCATCGGCGGCGAGGCCGGCCGCCCGCAGGACCGACGCGGCTCCCAGGACCGACACGGCTCACAGGACCGACACGGCTCACAGGACCGACACGGCTCACAGGACCGACACGGCGGCGTTGACCGTCGCAGGACCGAGGCGCTGGCGTCGGTCGCCGCAGACTGACGCGGCTCACCTACGATCACAGCCTGCGCTGCTGAGTTACGTCGGTGGCGGCTGAGGCTGGGTCTGCGGCTGTGGCGGCAGCGGATCCGGCGTCGGCTGGGTTGGCAGCGGCGGCGGCGTATTCAGCGGCGGCTGCGGCGCGTTTGGGGTTGCTGGCGTTGGGCCTGCGTCCGGTGGCGCTGCTGTCGGGGCCTCGCCTTGAGCGGGCGGTGCCGCCTGAGGAGACGGCGGCGACGGCACCGACGATTCCTGCGGCTGCGACGGCGGTGGTTCGTTGGCTGGCGGCGGTGCGGCGGAGCCAGCCGGCGTTCCGGGCGCGGCGGACCCCGACGACGGCGGTGTGGTATCGGCGGCGGCACCCTGCGCCGCGGCATCCGCGGGCGATGTGGTTGACGGTGCACTCGGGGTGACTGCCGTACCTGCTTCAGCAGGTGTTGCCGGCTTCTTGCCACCAATCGGCGTCACACGAAACGCGGTGATCTTACCCGTATCGTTGACCACCAACACGAGGCCACCAGCAACCACTGGCGCATTGCTGATGCGGACCTTGCCGGTCCCGGCGCGCGCGGCGAACGCTCCTGTCGCCTTGTCTAGCCAGTGCACATAGCCCTGATAGTCGGCCGTGACAATCGCGTTGTCGGTTTCCACAGCAGCAGACAACCGGCGATGTGCCAGCGCCTTCTGCCGCCAAAGCTCCGTGCCGGTGCGACGACGAAGAGCCACTACGTCACCATCGGCCGAAGAGATGTAAATGGCGTTGTCGTCAAGACCAATGGTCCGAAAACTCGACGCATCATGCGACCACCAGGTTTGTCCGGTGTCCAGCGCAAGCATGGAAATACGGCCTTGGAAACCAACAGCATAGACGTCTGAACCAGACACACGAACCGTCGAGTCAACGTCGTCCATGCGCTCCAGCTCGGTCTTTCCGTGCGCCGGTGAGATGGTTGTTTCCCAGGCAACTGAGCCGTCGCTGACGTTGACGGCTTCAACCTTGCCGTTGTCAAAGCCGCAAAGGACGAGATCGCCTGTCAACACGGGCGAGGCAGTGCCACGCAAGGAAAGACGGGGGACCTGCTGCTCTGTCACCCACAGTTCCGTCCCATCTTTCGGCGCAAGCGCATGGAGCTTGCCGTCAACCGTGCGAATGGCGATCAATCGTTCGCCGATAGCGGGAGCAGACAGCACCTCGCCGTTCAGACGCACTTTCCAGATCACAGCGCCCGTCGTCGGATTCAACGCGACGAGATCACCAAATGTCGAACCAACGACGACCATGCCGGCGCCAGAGCCAGGACCACCGGACAACGCCAACTTGGTCTTCGTGCGCCACAGCGCACGTCCGGATTGGAGGTCGAATGCAGCGACTTCGCCCTTACGGCCAGCTGCATAGACTCGATTGCCGTCAACCGCCAATCCAAGTCCCAGACGCAAGGGCTTCGCGCCCTTATCGGCAACGCTCGCCGTCCAGACTCGCTCGGCCTTGAGGGTCGCGTTGAAGTCAGTCAGCTTGGCCGGCTGATCGACGTCTTTGTCCTTTGAGCACGCAGCCAGGAGCAACAGCGCGCACGCAACCAACCAACGTCGTGAGCCTTGCATCAATTTCCAACCCCTCAGCTAAATTATTTTGCAGCCGCGGAAGCAGCGGGCGGTGTTGCCGCCTGAGCCATCGCGTGCGGGTTCTCCGCAGTCAAATCGTCGATTTTGAGTTCCAACTCCGCCGAGTTGAGCGACTGAGCCACCATGTCAGTGACTTTCGCGCTCATGTATTCCTTCAGCGCATTGGGCTTGTCGCCCTTCGCGTAATACGCGTCGCCCGATATCTCGTGCATCTGAGGCTCAAATGCACCTGCCTTCATCCCGTTGAGCGTGGCCAACGCAGCATCCGGCTTCTTCTGCGAAATCTGTACGCGCGCGAGACGCAGCCGCGCGATAAGAGCGAGATCCGCGTCCTTCGTATGCTCGACGACCGACTGAAGCTCAGAAGCGGCTTTGTCGAGGGCGCCATCATCCACGTAGATCCGCGCCGCCATGAGCTTGCCCTGATCGACGTAAGGAGATGATGGGAAGTCCCGCTCCAGCTCGCCGAGGGCGACGAACCCAGAGGTGCGGTCACTCTTCTTAAAGTCCTCTACGAGTTCGTTGTACTTGGCGCTCGCCGCCTCGCCGACCGAATCCACGCGCCCCTGGTACCAGTGCCAGCCGCCCAGGCCAGCCGCTCCTACGACGATGCCCGCGACGATCCACAGACCGTTCTCGCGCAGCCACCGCGTCACCTGTTCCCACTGTTCTTTTTCCGACAGATACTCTTCCACGAATCATCCCCCGATTACGCGCAGCCCAAAGAAGCCAGCGCTGCTTCGATCCCTTCAGCGAGCCGTTCAACCGGGCACTCCGTCTGACCCGTCTCCTGCCGCAAAGGTTTCATTCCCACGACACCTCGCGCGAGCTCGTCGTCGCCGACGATCACCGCCAAGGGGGCAGCACTGCGGTCTGCCCTACGAAATTGCGTCTTGAAGTTGCCGCCGCCCAGATTGATCTCGAACCGTCGTCGCGGCAGCTCGTTGCGCAAACGCTCCACGAGTCCGAGGCCCATGGCCGATGCGCGCTCACCGTTCAGCACCACGTAAACGTCGGGCCTCGCGGCCGCTGGGATCTGCCCGTCCTGCATGAGGAGGGAGACAACGCGCTCCATACCCATCGCGAAACCGATTGCCGGGGTCGGCTCACCTCCCAGTTGCGCGATCAGGCCGTCGTAACGGCCGCCGGAGCATACGGCATTCTGGGCGCCTGAGGACTCATTAATCCATTCGAAGACGGTGCGGCTGTAGTAGTCGAGGCCACGCACCAGTCGTGGATTGATCTCATACGGCACCCCGATGTCGCGCAGCATGCTGCAAAGGGCGTCGAAGTGCTCGCGCGACTCCGGGTCGAGGTGATCCATCAGCAGGGGCGCGCCGGCCACCAGCTCCTGCATGTCGGGGTTCTTGCTGTCGAGAATGCGCAGGGGATTACCTTCGAGGCGCCGACGGCTATCAGCATCCAGGCGATCCTCGTAGCCACGGAAATATTGCACGAGCAGCTCGCGATAGGCCTTGCGGGCCTCTGCTGTACCGAGCGAATTGATCTGCAGGCGAACGCGTTGGATGCCGAGATTGCGCCAAAGACGTGCAGTCAACGCGATCAGTTCGGCGTCGACGTCAGGACCGGCGTAGCCAACAGCTTCGAGGTCGACTTGGTGGAACTGACGGTACCGCCCCGCCTGGGGCGTTTCGTAACGGAACATCGGACCAACACACCAGAGCTTGTGGCGTTGGCCGCGCAACATCCGATTCGAGATGACACCGCGAACCATGCCGGCGGTCGCCTCGGGGCGCAGCGTCAGGTTCTCGCCACCCTGCGACACGAAGCTGTACATCTCCTTGCCGACAACATCAGTGAATTCGCCAATGGAGCGCTTGAAGAGGGCCGTCTGCTCGACAATCGGCACCCGCATTTCTTCGTAGCCATAGGACGTCACGAGCTCACGAACGGTGCGCTCGAGATACTGCCAGACGCCGATCTCGGTCGGCAAAATGTCGTTCATGCCCCGGATGGGCTGGATCTGCTCCGCCAAAATCAACCTCCGTCAGCGACGGGTCTCGCGCGGACAACCTCGCCCGAACGAGTGATGGAAAATTGCACGCTACCGTCCGGCCGCGACAATTTCGCGATTGGCTTGCTGTGCCCGTTGTATTCAATTGAGACGCCGGATGCGTTGCCCAGGACAACTCGCAGCGGCGGGGTCCCGACGACGGTTTGTACTGAGTTGGCGGCGCCAACGTCGTAGAACAAACGTGCGCCGGAGGCGTCGTACACTTCGGTCCAGCTGTCCGCTGAGTAGCGAAGTGTTACTGAAGACTGGTTTTTCGGGCGCGGCGCGGCGGGGGCTTCCGGGGCCGCTGCCGCCGGCGTTGCCGCTGCAGTATGTGTTGGTGACCCGGCGGCACTCGGCGCACCCGGTGAAGCCGCGCGCGTTGATGGCGCAGCGGCAGCAGACGGTGTCGATGAGGCCGTGCGCGTTGGCGTCGCACCAGTAGCCGGCGGCGTCGATGAGGCCGTGCGCGTTGGCGCCGACGCGGAGGACGCCGACGATGTTACCGCCGTGTTTGACGGCACGGCGCGGTTTGTCTGGGCAACTGATGGCGACCGTGCCGCTGCGCCCGCCGCTGCTGTTGAGCTACCGGTGGCGGCGTTGGAGCGGCCGGCCGACGACGGTATGCCCGTAGCACCTGCAGCGCTGCTGTTGGAACGCACAGCCGGCGACGGTATGCCCGTAGCACCTGCAGCGCTGCTGTTGGAACGCACAGCCGGCGACGGCGTGCCTGTGGCACCTGCAGCGCTGGTGTTGGAACGCACAGCTGGCGACGGCGTGCCTGTGGCACCCGCTGCACTGGCATTGGAGCGCACAGCGGTCGACGGCGTGCCTGTGCTGCCTGCTGCGCCCGTGGAGCGCGTGGCTTGCGATGACGGTGCGCCATTGGAGGCCGTGCTCCCGGCGGTGGCTGCACCAGCACGTGGCTGTGCCGCCGTCGCGCCCGGCGCCCCGCTAACCGCTGAGCCGGTCGTCGGCGCGCCGGTGATCGCGCCGGCCGCAGGCGCACCTTCCGGCGTGCCAGGAGACTCACCCGGTGGCGCCGAGGCAGCCGCAGGCGTCTCATCCGTCACCACATGCGTCTCCGACATCTGCGGCTTCTTTTTGGAAAGCGCCGATATCCACCAGATCGCGCCGGCAACGGCAAACACCACAACCACAACCAACGCGGGAGCCACCAACTTGCTGGAGTCCGGTCCCGCAGGCGCCTTGACGATGCGTGTCAGGTCAGGTTGCCCGACCTTGGCGAGGTTGGAATAAATCTGGACGAGCTCGTTGGCCGATTCACCGACGAGATCGGCGTAGTGGCGGATGTGGCCACGTGCGTACACGGGCGCGCCGAGCGCCTCGTAGTTCTCCGCCTCGATGGCATCGACGATCCTGGGGTCGGTGTGAATACGCTCGGCCACCTGCAACACGTTCAGCCCGAGTTTTTCGCGGCCCGCCCGCAAACGCGCGCCGATACCACCAGCTTCCACTGCCATGGGAATCAGCCTGAGTTGTGACTGAGCTCGGCCAGCGCCCGAGTCTGGTCAGACGACGGGAAATCCATGCGCAGCTTGCGCGCGAATTTTTCCTCCGCCATCCGGTCGCCCTGCTTGCGGGCGATCTGCACGCCAACCAACAGCAGGTCGGGCGTGGGCTCGAAGGCGCCGATGAACTGATCAACCGTCTCGCGGGCATCCTTGATCTCGCCGCGGCGGAAATCGAGGTCGGCGAGCTGATAGGCCGCCTCCGCGAAGTTGGGCTTGACCCGCAACGCCTTGCGGAAGCTCATTGCAGCCTGCGTGTCGCGCTTGGCGCCGCGCAGACAGACTCCCGCGTTGGTGTAAGCGGCTTCGGGTGTCCGATACAGCGCGTCGTGTGCTGCTTCCTCGAACGCCTTCACACCTTCGTCCACGCGGCCGCTGCGGCACAGATAGACAGCGTAGTTGTTGAGAACATCCGGGTTGCGGGGCCCGAGACTCAGCGCCGCCTTGAATTCCTTGTCAGCCTGGTCGGGATGCCCCAATCGATCCTGCAACATGGCCATGGCGCTGTGGACGTTGGGGTCACCGGGATTTTCCACCACCGCCCGGTCGAGCTTTTCCTTGGCCAATCCCAGGTCGCCCTGGTTCAGGTAGGCCATGCCCAACTGCATGTTGTAGTTGGAAGCGTCGCCTTTCTTCTTGGCGCGATTGCTCGTACTGGAGCACCCAGCCAGGGCGAGCACCGCGGCGCTCACCAGCAGAACAGATGTCACCGGAAACCTTCGCGCTGTCATGGTTGAACCGTCACACCAAACACTTTGTTGCCGAGCCGTGTCGTCGTCCTATCTATCACGCGACCTGCGAGCTGACCGCAGGCGGCATCGATATCGTCACCGCGGGTACGCCGTACCGTCGCCAGCACGCCGCTGCGGATCAACTCATCGCGAAACCCCTGAATCACCGGAGCGGGCGAGCGTTTATAACGGGTACCCGGGAACGGATTGAACGGAATCAGGTTCAGCTTCGCCGGATGGCCGCGCAGCAGCCGGACGAGCTCTCGGGCATCCGCCAGTGAGTCGTTCACGCCATCCAGCATCACGTATTCAAACGTCACGCTGCGACCGTTCTGCTCGTCGATGTAGTGCCAGCAGGCATCGAGCAACTCGGCGATCGGATGCTTGCGGTTGATCGGCACCAGCTCGTTGCGCAGCTCGTCGTTCGGCGCATGCAACGAGACGGCGAGCGCCACGTTGGTTTCTTCGGCCAGCTTGTAAATCTGCGGCACGAGGCCCGATGTCGACAGGGTCACGCGTCGGCGCGACAGATCAAAACCAAAATCATCGAGGAGAATACGAAGAGCGGGCACCACGTTCCGGAAGTTGGCCAGCGGCTCACCCATTCCCATCAACACCACGTTGGTGACGATGCGGCGCTCACCGGGAGGGCCAGGCTGTTGCTTCGCTTCCTCAAATTCGGCCAGCTCGCGCTTGGCGAGCCAGACCTGCCCCACGATCTCGGCAGTGGTCAGGTTCCGGTTGAACCCCTGCTGGGCCGTGGAACAGAAAGAACAATCCAACGCACAACCCACCTGCGATGAGATACACAGCGTCCCCCGGTCCGCTTCCGGGATAAACACCATCTCAAACGCTTGTGAGGCATCAGCGCGCAACACCCACTTGCGGGTTTCGTCGGCTGACTGGTGCATGGTCACGATCTCTGGCGTGCGAACGACCGCGCGCTGATTCAACTGCGCGCGGAAGTCCTTGGCCAGGTCAGTCATGTTGTCGAACGAGCCTTCACCGCGCTTGTAAACCCATTGCATGAGCTGGCGCGCGCGGAAAGGCTTGCTGCCCAACTCGGCGACGAACGCTTCCAACTCGGGACGGGGAAGTCCCAGGAGGTTCGTTGGGGCAGATGTTTCCATGACAGTGGGTAACAGGCGCGGCATCAGCCGCGCGAGTGCAGCTCCGTCGTGCGGAAGAAGTACGCGATCTCGACAGCAGCCGTTTCCGGAGCGTCGGAACCGTGAACCACGTTCTGTTCGATGCTCAACGCGTGATCAGCGCGGATCGTGCCAGGAGCAGCCTTCTTCGGGTCCGTCGCGCCCATGATCTCGCGGTTCTTGCCAATGGCGCTCTCGCCCTCGAGCACCTGCACGACAACCGGACCGGAGGTCATGTACTTCACCAGGTCCTTGAAGAACGGACGCTCGCGGTGAACGGCATAAAAGCCTTCGGCTTCACGCTGCGACAGATGAATCATCCGGGAGGCAATGATGGACAAGCCCGCCTTTTCGAAACGGCGATAAACCTCGCCAATGAGATTACGGCTCACGCCGTCCGGCTTGACTATGGAAAGGGTGCGCTCGACCGCCATCGCTTGGATCCTTTATCGAATGTCTGTGGGGAAAAATCGCAGGCGACCAGACTGCAAACCGGGGCGCGCAGCCGGGGTCGCCCAGGCTAGCCGCGCAGTTTACCTTGGGATCAGCGTGCGGAGCAATTTGGGCGGTGTAACCGTCACCGCCCGGAAGTATCGGTTCCGTAAGGACTTTTGGTCGGAGCGCTAGCCGGAGCCGCCCAGGCCAGGGCGCGTAACCGGGCCGCCAGGTCGCGGCGCATCGCCGGGCCGCCCAGGTCGGGGCGCGTAGACGGCGCCCCGCTCGCCTAGACCGAGAAGCTCTCGCCGCAACCACACTCTCCCTTCACATTGGGATTGAGGAAGCGGAAGGCCTCATTCAGCCCTTGCTTGACAAAGTCAACCACGGTCCCGTCAATCAGCTTGATGCTGCCCGGGTCGACGAACACTTTGACGCCACGATCCTCGAACATCAGGTCGCTGGGGTTCACTTCGTCAGCGTAATTGATGACGTACGCGAATCCTGAGCAACCGGTTTTTCGCACCCCAAGACGCAGGCCCACGCCGTGGCCGCGGGTACTGAGGAACGATTTGACCCGAGTGGCAGCGGATTCAGTCAGGGAAATAGCCATCGTTTCCGGGGGTCCTCCATTGAGATCGTCATTCTACGCCCGTTCCGGCCAGCGCCGAAGACAAGCCTGTACAGCATCTTCGACCACCAGCAAACGGCCTAGTTTCTCGACCGGGACGTTGTGGTCCGCTGCCCAATCCGCAGGGGTTCCTGGCTGCAAAGCTTCCCGACGTCTACCCGGAAGCGCCTTCGCCATCCATGCGGCTACAGCCAGAGTATGGGGGCATCCGTACGCTTGAAAACGGGCATCCTTCACAACATCGTTGGCCACGAGCAGGTGAAAGCGAATCCACGTGTCTTGTCCCGCGGCGCCAGCCTCACCACTCACCGCAGGACCATCCGACCAAGGTGCTGTGGTAGACGCTGGAGATAACGTCCGCAAACGCAACACCTCGCGTTTCACCGCAGCAATCGCTGTATCGACATCCTCTTCGGAGCTGAAACGCCCGAGGCTGAATCGCAGTGAACTCTGAGCCAACTGAGTGTCGCGCCCCAACGCACGCAAAACGTAAGAAGGCTCTGCAGACGCGGAGTTACATGCCGAGCCTGTCGAGATGGCCAGCTCAGAGAGACCGACGACGAGGCTTTCCCCCTCCACGCCCTCGAAAGAAACGTTGAGGATGCCCGGTAAGCGCGCCGCACCCTCGCCATTCAGGTGCACCCCACCCAAGCTCGAAATGCCTGCCCAAAGGCGGTCGCGAAGTGCCGCCAAACGCACGGCTTCCACTGGCTGCAGTCTCTCGGCCAATGCACAGGCGGCACCCAACCCGACGATCTGATGGGTTGCCAAAGTTCCTGGCCTCAATCCGCGCTCCTGCCCACCCCCAAACGTGACTGCCTGGAGACGTGGACGAACCCCGCGGTTGACGTACAGAGCCCCTGCCCCCTTGGGTCCGTAAAGCTTATGTCCAGTGAACGAGAGGATATCTACAGGCAACTGGCCGACATTGATCTCGATCTTGCCGACAGCTTGAGCAGCGTCAGTATGAAAGGTGACCTCTCGCGTGCGACAAATTTCTCCAATCGTGACGATATCCTGCACAACCCCGATCTCATTATTCGCGAACATCACCGAAACGAGACTGGTATCCGGCCGAATTGCCGCACGGATGGCTTCAGGATCGAGCCGCCCCGACCGGTCGGGGGTCAGATACGTGACTGCAAACCCCTCTTTTTCGAGTCGCTTGCACGGGTCCAGCACCGCCTTGTGCTCCGTACGCGAGGTAATGAGGTGCCGACCGCGGTCGGCATTAGCGCGAGCGATGCCCAGAATGGCCAGGTTGTTCGACTCCGTCGCCCCCGACGTGAAGATGATCTCGTCGGGCTGCGCGCCGAGAAGCGACGCCACCTGAGTTCGCGCGGTATCCACGCGGGCTGCAGCACGCCTGCCGAACTCGTGAGTAGCTGACCCGGAATTGCCGAAATCGCCGTCCAGGCCCATGCAGGTAGTCATTGCCTGAACAACAGCAGCATCTATCGGCGTCGTAGCGGCGTAGTCGAGATAAATGGGGTCACTCGGCGCCATTGGATCCTCCACCCGCACGGCGTCTGCGAGCCTGCACGGCCGTCAGGAGTCCGCGCAGGATGTTGGCCTCATTCTGATCCAGCTCGGCCCGCTGCAGAAAACGCCTGATCCGCGCCATGAGGTTGGTGCCGCTCTGGGTGCGATCACGGAACTCCACTTCCTCCATCACCTGCGCCAGATGCATATACAAATGGTCCATTTGCTCGGGGGTCGCGAGCGGCACTTCGGTATGGAGCTGAGCCACTTTCGCGCCACGGGCCCTGAACAGCTCATAGGAAACGAGCTGCACCGCCATAGCGAGATTCAACGACAGATAGGCCTGGTTTGCCGGAATGCGGATGAGGACGTGGGAGGAGTCGATGTCTTCGTTCTTCAAACCCGTGCGCTCTGCGCCGAACAGCACCGCAGCGGGCGATCGGCGCGCTTCAGCAACGATGCGTTCAGCAGCGTCGCGCACATCGAGGACCCGGAAATTCTGGTCGCGATCACGTGAAGTCGTCGCGGCAATAAACCCGCATCCATCGAGGCCTTCCGCAAGCGTTTCTACAACGCGGGCACGTTCGAGGACGTCATCAGCGCCTGATGCACGTGCGATCGCCTCCGCGTGAGGAAACTGCTTGGGACGGACGAGGACCAGTTCCTCGAGCGCCATGTTCTTCATTGCGCGCGCCACGGCACCGATATTTCCCGGGTGCGACGGCTCGACCAGAACGATACGAATGTTGGGCGACATCAATCTGCTACGATTCGTTGATAAGTTTTCCCCGAGCTCATTTTACCCGTGCAAGCGCTTCTCAATATCGCTGTCCGCGCCGCCCGCGCCGCTGGCGAAGTCATCGTCCGCAGCCTCAATCGCCTCGAATCCCTGACAATCACCTCAAAAGGGCGCAATGACTTCGTAAGCGAAGTCGATCATGCGGCCGAGGCCGAGATCATCAAGGTCATCCGCAAGAGCTACCCCAACCACGCCTTCCTGGCAGAGGAAAGCGGTCGCACGGGAGAGGGCGACACGATCTGGATCATCGATCCACTCGATGGCACCACAAATTTCCTGCACGGATTCCCGACATTCGCAGTGTCCATCGCATGTCAGATCAAGGGCAAGCTGGAGCACGGCGTCGTTTACGACCCCATGAGCCAGGAGCTTTTCACCGCGTCCCGCGGTGGCGGCGCTCACCTCGACAACCGACGCATTCGCGTCAGCAAGCAGCGCGGACTGGAAGGTTCCCTCATCGGCACCGGGTTCCCTTACCGCGCGAATGCGAAGTATCTCGACTCGTATCTCCAGATGCTCCGCGCAGTAATGGAGAACACCGCTGGTGTTCGTCGTCCAGGTTCGGCTGCGCTCGACTTGGCTTATGTCGCAGCGGGACGCACGGATGCATTCTGGGAGATTGGGTTGGCCCCCTGGGATACAGCGGCCGGAACACTCCTGATTCAGGAGGCTGGCGGCCGCATTGGTACGTTGACGGGCGGTGAATATACACAGGGAGGGAACGTTATAGCGGGCTCGCCCAAAGTGTACGCAGCGCTCGTCGAGTTGCTCGCCCCTCATGTGCCCCAGGAGTTGCGCGAAGGCTGAAGTTCATCCAGAGTCGCGGCAATAAATTTCGGGGGTTCAGCTTGGCTAACCAGCTTTTGGCGACCAAATCCATTTCCGATCTGCATGCCGATGACTCCAGCGGTCCGAAGCTCAGACGGGTCCTTTCAGCAACCGCCCTGACCGCACTCGGCATCGGCGGCATCATCGGCACCGGCATCTTCGTTCTAACCGGTGTTGCAGCCGCGAACCACGCGGGGCCCGCGCTGGCTCTCGCCTTCATCATCGCAGGATTCGGCTGCACCCTCGCGGGGCTGTGCTACGCCGAGTTTGCCGCGATGATTCCGGTGTCCGGCAGCGCCTATTCATACTCCTACGCAACACTTGGCGAAGGCATCGCCTGGTTCATCGGTTGGAACCTGGTGCTCGAATACCTGTTTGCCGTGGCGACTGTCTCGGTCGGATGGTCAGGTTACCTGGTCAGTCTGCTCGATCACATCGGACTGCATCTGCCAACAGCGTTTACCTCGGCTCCGTTTGCCAAGGGCGAAGGCGATCTCGAAATCGTCCGTACCGGCGCAATCATCAATGTGCCCGCCATGGCCATTGTCTCGGCACTGACCGTGATCTGTTATGTCGGAATCCGTCAGTCCTCGAGCTTCAACACCGTCATCGTCGCCATCAAGGTGACCGTGGTGCTGCTATTCATCGCCTTCGGCGTGGGTTACATCAACACCGCGAACTGGCATCCGTTCATTCCGGAAAACGTAGGTCCGGGCAAGTATGGCTACAGCGGCCTGCTGAAGGCATCGGGAGTCATTTTCTTCGCCTACATCGGCTTCGACGCCATCTCCACGGCGGCGCAGGAAACCCGCAATCCGCAGCGCGACATGCCGATCGGGATTCTGAGCAGCCTCGTGATCTGCACGATCCTGTACGTCGTGACCGCATTGGTCCTGACCGGAATGGTCAACTACACGGAGCTGAATGTTCCGGCGCCCGTCGCCCTCGCCATCGACAAGTATGCGGCCCTGTCGTGGATGAACTGGCCGGTCAAGCTCGGCGCTCTCGCCGGCATGACGTCCGTGATGTTGGTAATGACTCTGGCGCAGGCGCGCATTTTCCTGGCGATGGCACGCGACGGACTGATCTGGAAGTCCTTCGCGAAGGTCCATCCGAAGTTCCACACGCCCAGCACGGGCACGATTGTGACTGGTGTGTTAGCCGCACTGATCGGTGGTTTGTTTCCGGTCGGAATTCTCGGCGAGATGGTGTCAATCGGCACGCTCGCGGCTTTCGTAACGGTGTGCATCGGGGTGTTGGTACTTCGGCACACACGACCGGACCTCGAGCGGCCATTCAAGACGCCCGCTCCGTGGTTCACGTGCATCGTGGGCGCGATCGTTTGCTTCGCAATGATGGTCGGGCTGGGCGTCGGCACGTGGATCCGATTGGTCGTCTGGACCATCATCGGCTTCGTCATCTACGCGCTGTACGGCTACAAGAACAGCCGCCTGCATCGT
>Ga0068858_100003893_pt1 | contig 14747 bp, 17 predicted proteins | sample KBSSwiS12_FD_66589 | JGI IMG/M metagenome (GOLD analysis project Ga0068858, IMG submission 66589) | Switchgrass rhizosphere microbial communities from Kellogg Biological Station, Michigan, USA - KBS Switchgrass S1-2 | ecosystem: Host-associated > Plants > Roots > Rhizosphere > Soil ... | reverse complement strand
ACGCTCCAGTCCGAACAGCGCTCCAGCGTGCGCGCCACACCGCAGTCGCACGGCGCGCTGCCGCTCCAGACCGGCGATTACTGGCTGCTCGAACTCGGGCGGCTGATCACCGCCGGGCTGCCGCGCTCACAGCTCGAGAAGGGTCTCGCCGACGTTACCATCGTCTCGTTCACATACGACCGCGCGACCGAGCACGTGCTGCCTTACGTGCTGTCCACCGCCTACGGGACGACGCTGCAGGAAGCCCAGCGCTTGGTCGCGGGCAAGCTCAAGGTGTTTCATCCGCTCGGCTCGGTCGGCCGCCTGCCGTGGCAGACCGGCGACGGCCCGGATGTCGACTGGGGCAACGAGACGGCGTGGAACATCGCCGCACTGTCGACTCACATTCGCACCGCCAGCCAGGCGATGAAGGACCGCACAACGGTCGGCGCGCTGCGCAGCGCGGTCGCCGCCTCGCAGCGAATTGTGTTCCTCGGCTTCGATTTCGCCGCTGCCGCGCTCGACCTGCTGGTCGACGGCAGCCTGTCGCACAATCCCGAACTGGTCATCGCGGCACCCGGGCTCACCGGCCCCAACCGCGCCGCCGCGCTGCGGATGCTCAAGCGCAAGACCGGGGTCGAGCGCGAGGACCGCCTGATCGTCAGCGACGGCCGCTGCCTCGATCTGCTCAAGGACTACACCCTGCTGCTGGAGAGCTGAGGACGTTCATCCCTTCTCCCGATGGGGGGCGGTGGATTGTCCAGGCGTCGTGGGGGGCGCCGCTCCCTACCCCCGCGTCTCCAGCCATGTCCCGAGCGCCGCCAGGCAATCGCGCCCCAGCTGGCGGCTTCGCGCCGGGCTCCAGCCATGCACCGGGTCCGGCAGGTCGTCGTTGTCCTTGAACGGCATTTCCAGCGTCATCGACACGCAGCCGTGGCTGCGGCCGAAGCGCTGGGCGAGCTGGTTGGTGCTCATCGCGAGGTTGGCCGCACCCGGTCGCGCGGCGGGATATCCGAGGCGGGTCTGGAAATCGGGAGTCAGCCGCTCGAGTATCGTCCGATAACGCTGGTAGCCGGCGCCTTGCGCCTCGGTCCATGAGGGGATGCCCTCGAACCCGGCGAGGAACACCGCGGGGATCGCCTCGTCGCCATGGACGTCGATTGCGAAGTGGACGCCGGTCTCGTCCATGGCGTTGCGGATGGCGAGCACTTCGGGCGAGCGTTCGGCACTCGGCGCGTGCCACTCGCGGTTGAGGTTCACGCCGGCGGCATTGGTGCGCAGGTGGCCCCGGAACGAGCCGTCGGGGTTGCAGTTCGGCACCACGTGGAAGCGGCAGGTCTCGCGCAGGGACCGGCCCCAGGCGCTGCCCGGGTCGGTCAGCATCGCGAGCGCGCCTTCCATCCAGTATTCGGCCATGGTCTCGCCGGGGTGCTGGCGGGCATAGAGCCAGACCTCGACCTCGCCGGTGCCGAGCTCCAGGCAGTCGATCGCGCGGCCGTCGAGGCTGGTGCCGAGAACGCGGTGGCTGACGCCCGGCAGCAGCGCGATGCGGGCGACGAGATCGTCGTGGCGCTCGAGCGAGTAGGGTGCGAAATAGGCGAACCACGCGAGGTCGCCCGATGGACGATAGCGGATCGTCAGCGTGCCGCCGTCGGCGTCGCGGTCCCAGGTGGTCTCGGCGCGGGTCCACAGCGCGCGATCTTCCGAGACGGCCGCCCGGTAGCCGGACCAGCCCAGCGGATAGGCGCTGGCGCCGAGCCCGGTCAGCCGCAGCACCAGCTCGCGGCCGGCCGCCCCGGCCGCGCGGAAGTGGAACCACTGGAAGAATTCGGACTGGTGATCGCGCCGGATCGCGAGGCGGGCCTCGGCGCCCGCCAGGCCGAGCACCTCGATGTTGCCCGAATCGAAGGCGGAATGGATCTGGATGTCGGCCATCGTGCTGGTCATCGCGGGGGGCTCAGGACGCTGGCTTGACGAGCACGGTTTCGCCCGACCGGCCAGGGAAGTTCGCGAGCAGCGCAGCGGCCATCTGGGCCGCGCCGAGCGGGGTGGTGGCGAGCGGGGAATCGGCGCGGACGGTGAACCGCGCGCGGCCTTCCCACAGTACCGCACCGCCCCGGCCGGCGCGGATCGTGACTGCGAGCAGCGTTTCGGTCATCCGCGGCGGCGGGCCGGACAGGTCGATCCCCACTCCGACACCCAGGCCCGAGCCATAGCTGCCGGTCGAACCGCCCACGCCAACGCTGACCGGCGAGCGGGCCCGGGCGGGTTCCAGCGTCTCGCGCTCCAGCCGCACTTCCGCGACCTGCGGGGCACCAGCCGGCGCGCCACCGGCCGCGACGGTCGAGTAGCCCACGCGCTGGAGCTCGCGGGCGACCGCTTCCTCATAGGTCCGCAGCTCGATCGAACCCGCGTCCATCCCCGGCGCCGCTTCGACCGCGATCGCGCCGTGGCCCAGCGCTGCCGTATCGGGCACGTGGAAGCGGGTGACCTCGATCGGCCCAGTCGGCGCGACGCAGCCCGCCAGCGGCAGGAGCATGGCAACGGGGGCAAGGCGGTTGATGAGCCGGGGGAGCATTGACCCAACCTGTGCCCCGCCCGCCCGATTTGCAAGCACGTCGGTACGGACCCGGACGAGCGGAGGCGCGTTGCCGTCGCGGGGGCGGCTTACTCCCTTTAACCGCTTTGCCGCATGTGCGGTGCTACGCACAGTGCCGCCATCCTCAAGGAGCGATTCGTCCCGATGTCCGATGCCTCTCGCGTTCCCGTTCTCGTCACCGGCGGTGCCGGCTATATCGGCAGCCATGCGGTGCTCGCCCTGAAGGATGCCGGCTGGCCGGTCGCGGTGATCGACAACCTGACCACCGGCTTTCGCTTCGCCATCCCGGATGGGGTGCCGTTCTACGAGGGCGACATCGAGGACGCCACGCTGCTCGGGCGCATCTTCACGGAGCAGGGCACGGAAGCGATCATGCACTTCGCCGGCTCGATCGTGGTGCCGGAATCGGTCGAAAATCCACTCAAGTACTATCACAACAATACCGCCAAGACCCGCGCGCTGATCGCCGCCGCGGTCGCCGCGGGGGTGCCGCACTTCATCTTCAGCTCGACCGCGGCGACCTATGGCGAACCCGAGGTCTCGCCGGTCACCGAGGACAGCCCGAAGCGGCCGATCAACCCTTACGGCATGTCCAAGCTGATGACCGAGTTCATGCTGGCCGACACTGCCCGGGCCCATCCGCTCAACTATTGCGCGCTGCGCTACTTCAACGTGGCCGGCGCCGATCCGCAGGCCCGCTCGGGCCAATCGACCGCGGGGGCCACGCACCTGATCAAGGTCGCGGTGGAAGCGGCGCTCGGCAAGCGCAGCCACGTCGGCGTGTTCGGCACCGACTTCGACACGCCCGACGGCACCGGCGTGCGCGACTACATCCACGTCGCCGACCTCGCCGCGGCCCACGTCCTCGCGCTCGAGGCGCTGATCGCCGATCCCGCCCGCTCGCTGACGATGAACTGCGGCTACGGGCGGGGCTTCTCGGTGCTGGAAGTGCTCGACGCGGTCGACCGGGTGACGAACCTCAAGATCGAGCGCCATCTCGAGGGCCGCCGCGCGGGGGACCCCGCAAGTCTCGTCTCCGACAACCGCCTGATCAAGGCGACCCTGCCGTGGGAGCCCAAATACGCCGACCTCGACACGATCGTCGCCCACGCGCTGGCGTGGGAGCGCCGGTTGGGGGAATTGCGGGGGTAGGGGGCATAGTTAACTTCTTCTTAGCGGCTCCGGGAATACACGCAGTGCACACCGCGGGGGAGTGCACATGCGCAAGCCGACTGACAGCGTCTGGATAGTCATCGCCGCCCGCAACGAGGAAACGGCAATTGGCCAGGTCGTCGCAGAACTGCGCGACCGCTACGAGCATGTCGTTGTCGTCGACGACGGTTCGACCGACCGGACAAATGAGGTGGCGCGCCAGAACGGCGCGCATGTCTTGCGCCACGCTATCAACCGCGGGCAGGGTGCGGCGCTCCAGACCGGAATGAACTATGCCGTGGAGCACGGTGCGCGCTTTGTCGTCACCTTCGACGCCGACGGGCAGCACAATCCCGACGACATCCCAGTCATGCTCGCGCGGCTTGAGCAGGGTCGTGCCGATGTCGCACTTGGATCGCGCTTTCTCGGAAGTGCGGTCGGTATGCCGCTGCAGCGCAAGCTGACGCTCAGGCTGGCGACCCTGTTTCAGAAGCTCACGACCGGCATGGACCTAACGGACGCCCATAATGGCCTCCGGCTGTTCTCGCGGCGCGCGGCGGAGGCTATCCGGATCCAGCAGGATCGCATGGCTCATGCCAGCGAGATCATTGCGCAGATCGGCCGGTTGGGGTTGCGCTACGTAGAGGTGCCCTGCACGATCCGCTATACCGAATACTCGATTGCCAAGGGGCAGCGGCTTTCGGGCAGCCTTACCATCCTGCTCGATCTGGCGATGCAACGGGTGCGGCTATGATCTTTCAGGCGGTCATCGTCCTCGCCCTGGCGCTGCTGGTCCTCTACGCGTACTTCCAGTGGCGCCGCGCTCCCGTGGTCTCGCTGGCGGTCTTCGCGCTGGCAGTGATCGGAATTGTGCTGGCCATGGCGCCCGATCTTGCCACTAGCGCCGCCCACATGGTGGGAATCGGTCGCGGCGCGGACCTGGTCATTTACTGCTTCGTGCTGATCGCGCTCGGGGCGATTTTCAACCTACATATCAAGCTGCGCGCGAGCGAGGACAACCTGACGCGGCTGGTGCGCACCATTGCCCTGCTCGAGGCTCGCCTGATCGAGGATGGCGACCACGGCGGCAGCCTGCGATGACCACGGCGACGCGCGGCGCGGCGTTCCCCGGCAGGGCTTCAGTCCAGAATGCGCCAGCCTCGTAGCTCACCTCATGCCCCCTTGGGTGGTCATGACCGACGGTATTGCGTCAGTATGGTTAACGAGTGCTAAACATCGGTGCGACGTCTTGATCCCCCCGACACTGGTCTGTGCTAATTGTCCGGCAATTGCATTAGTCCTGTCTGCCACGTAGACCTGTGGGGTGCTGGGTCCCGTCCGGCACATATAAATACACGGGCTGCATGAGAGCTAGGACGCACTTTATGGACATATCGGCCGTGCTTGGCAGCTATCCGCGGGAGCGGCCTGCGCTTGGCTCAGCTTACGAAAAGGTCTATGCCGAGCAGTACAGGATCAATCGGGAAGGGGCGACGGCGGTCGATGGCGCCGCCCAGAGGCTTGAACGATGGATGCACCGGCAGGTCGCCGGGGTCGCCGGTCAGCCAGTGCTCGAATTGGGAGCGGGAACGCTCAATCACCTGCAGTTCGAGCAGGAAATCGGCCATTATGACATCGTCGAGCCTTTTGGCCTTCTGTATGGCGGCAAACCGCAACTGGCGGCGGTCCGGCAAAACTTTGCGTCAATTCAGGACATTCGGCCTGAAGGTCAATATCGACGAATAATCTCCATCGCGGTGCTTGAACACTTGGTTGACCTCCCGCGGGACCTCGCCCGGTCGGCTTTGTTGCTGGACCGAGAGGGGGTGTTCCAAGCGGGCATACCATCGGAAGGTGGCTTGCTGTGGTGGCTGGGGTGGCGGTTTTCGACGGGACTCGCCTATTTCCTCCGCACCGGTCTGAACTATGGCCGCGTGATGCGGCACGAACACGTCAACAATGCCGCCGAGATACTCGCGCTGGTCCGGCTCTTGTTCGAAGACGTGGTGGTCCGGCGGTTTCCGTTCCCGCACCCACATCTCAGCTTCTACACCTATCTCGAGGCGCGCCGGCCGCGCCTCGCGGTTGCGCACGAATGGAATTCTGCGCCTGCGAGGGCGTCGACGTGACTGGGAGCCAACTCGCCTCGCTGCTCGGGTTTTCCGCCCTGTTGTCGGGCGGCCAGGTTCTGTTCAAGGTCTCCGCGCTGGCGCTGCAGACCCGCGGGCAGTCGGCCGGGAATCTGCTGGCGCTCGGGCGGCTGCCGAGTTTCTGGCTTGCGCTGGCGCTCTATGGCTGCGGCACCCTGCTGTGGATCTGGATTCTGCAAAGCGTGCCTCTGAGCCGTGCTTATCCGTTTGCCGCGCTGGGCTTCGTGGCGGTGCCGGTGATCGCCGCGGTGTTCTTCGCCGAGAGGCTGAGCCCTGCCTATGGCGTTGGCGCGTTGCTGATCGTCGCGGGCGTGATCGTCACGTCGCGAGCCTGAGGTGACTGCGGCACGGTCCGGGACGGGCTGGGCGTCGCGGCTGACGCCGCTGCGGCTCTATCTGGCGCTCGCTCCCTTGCTCTACCTGACCTACGCGGTGGTCACCCCTGTTTTTGAGACGCCAGACGAACACCAGCACCTGTTCCGCGCCTGGCAGCTCGCTTCGGGCCAGCTCATCGGCGAGCGACGGGGCGAAGGGGCGGGTGGCGAGGTGCCGGCCGGGCTGGTGCAGGCAGTGGAGCGCGAACTTGGCTCGTCGGCGCCGCATGCGCAGCGGCCCGTCCCGCGCTCCGGCCTGGCCGAGCGCCTGGGTCGGGCGACGTCGGTAATGCCGGAGAGTCCGGTATTCGCCAATTTCCTCGGGTCGGTGGCTTACTCGCCGGCCGGCTACGGACCGCAGATGGTCGCGGTCTGGATCGGGCGGGCGGGTGGGCTCACGGTCGAGGGGATCGTGCGCCTTGGGCGGCTGTTAAATGCACTGCTGACAATCGCGCTGATCGCTGCAGCCTTGCGAACCCTGCCGACCGGCCGCTCATTGCTGTTGGCGATCGGGCTGCTGCCGATGACGGCCGCATGCGCCGCCTCGTTCGGGCAGGATGGGCTGATCATTGGTGCCACTGCCTGCCTCGTCGCTCTCGGCGTCCGTGCCGCAATGGCCGGCTTCTGGAGTCCCCGGTCCGGCTTGTCCGCGGTCGCGCTCACGGTCGTCGCTACGCTTGCCAAGTTCGTCTACTTGCCACTCGCGGGGTTGGCACTGCTCACCCGCTCCGCGCGCGGACGCCCGTGCCTCACCTGGCCTCCGGTTGTCGGCGGTTTGGTTGCGCTATTGCTGGTGGGGCTTTGGTTTCACCTCGTCGGGCGTCTGGCGGTACCGATGACCCCCGACAAGCCGGAGCCCGGGCAGCAGCTGGCCTACATTGTGGCCCACCCGGGAACTTTTCTTTCTGCGTCTGCTCACGCGTTTAGCCCGCAGTCGATTCTGACCCTCGTCCAACAGCTGTTCGTGTTCGGCTGGCTGAATGTCGGACCAGTCCCAGGTACAATGGCGCCTGCGCTGATTGCCCTCACTCTGGCTGCATGGCTCGGCGACGAAGGCCGCGAGAAGCTTGTGCGGCTGCAGCGATTGTGGATCTTGTGCATGATTGCCGTGACTTGCCTCGGGATGGCGATGGCGTTGTATCTTGCCGCCACGCCGCTAGGCGCCGACCACGTGGAGGGCTTGCAGGGCCGATATTTCATCCCGCTGCTGCTGCCAGCTGGACTGGCGGTGATGCCCCGACGCGCGGAGGCGTTCGCACACCTTCCGGCAATCGTGATCTCGGGAATGGTCTGGGCCAACGCTGCTGCGGTCTCCGGATTGCTGCGTGCCTGGTATGTCTGATCCGCTGCTGCCGCCCGCCAACCTCGTCCCGCCTTGACTCAGCCCCCTCTCCCCCCTAACGGCCCGGCTTCCAGTTTTGAGCGGGTTCCCCGCACGAGGACTATCATGAAGATTCGCAACAGCCTGAAGTCGCTCAAGGATCGCCACCGGGACAACCGCGTGATCCGTCGTCGCGGCCGCACTTACGTCATCAACAAGACCAACCGCCGCTTCAAGGCGCGCCAGGGCTGAAGCTCTGGGGTTCGGCCGGTGCATCCGGCCGGAAGCATGACCGGCCCGCCTCCTCGGGAGCGCGGGCCGCTCTCGTTTGGAGCAGCAGCGCATGGCTGAGCAGAGCGCATCTTGCGAGATCGAGGCAGTCGTGTTCGACGTCGGCCGCGTGCTGGTCCAATGGGATCTCGGCGCACTCTATCGGCCGCTGATCCCCGATCCGGCTGAGTGCGAGTGGTTTCTCGCGCATGTCGTCACCGAGGCCTGGCACTTCCAGCATGATGCGGGCCGCAGCCCTGCCGAGATGGTTGCCAAGCGCAGCGCCGAGTTCCCCGCCTACGCGCCGCTGATCGCCGCCTGGGCCACCCGCTTCAACGAGACCATTCCCGGCCCGGTCCCCGGGACCGCGCAGCTGGTCGAGGCGCTGCACGCGCGCGGGTTGCCGCTCTATGCGATCACCAACTTCGGCAAGGAATTCTGGGCGGAATTCCGCCCCCTCTGGCCCGTGATCGAGCGCTTCCGGGATGTCGTCGTCTCGGGGGTCGAGCAGCTCACCAAGCCAGATCCGCGCATCTATCATCTCGCCGCGCGGCGCTTCGGCCATGCGCCCGCGGCGATGCTGTTCATCGACGACAACGCCGCCAACGTTGCCGCCGCCCGCGCCTGCGGTTGGCACGCGCACCACTTCATCGATGCGCCTGCGCTCGAGGCGGAGCTCGTCGCGCGCGGCCTGATCTGACGGGCTTCACGCGGGCGCGGCGCGACGGCATCCTTGCGCCCATGAACCGTCGATTCGTCCTCGCCGCCACGCTCGCCGCGCTCGTCGCCGTCCCCATCGCCAGCCCGCTCGCCGCCGCGGCGGCGCGCACGCCCGGCCCTGCCGCGGCCCGTCCCGCCTCTCCGCCCCCAGCGCCGGCGCCGCTCGGCGATCTGGTGCGGATCACGATGGTGACCGAGCTCGGGCCGATCGAGCTCGAACTCGATCACCAGCACGCTCCGGTCACGACCGAGAACTTCGTGCGCTATGTCGATGCTCGCCGGTTCGACGGGATGACGTTCTACCGCGCGATGCACATCGCCTGGGGCGACCAGCCCAATGGCCTCGTCCAGACGGGTCTGCGCGGCGACCCGACCAAGCTGTTCAAGCCCATCGCGCATGAGCCGACCAGCCAGACCCACGTGCTCCACAAGGCCGGCGCCCTGTCGATGGCGCGGTGGACGCCGGGCACCGCCACCAGCGACTTCTCGATCCTCCTTGCCGACATGCCCGGCCTCGACGCCGATCCCTCCGCCACCGATCCCGAGCGACAGGCGGGATACGCGGCGTTCGGTCACGTGGTCACAGGCATGGACGTGGTCCGCCGCATCTGGGACGCGCCCCGCTCGCCCACCGAAGGGCAGGGCGTAATGAAAGGCCAGATGCTCAGCCCGCCGATCAAGGTGCTGACCGTGCGGCGGTCAGCGGTTCAGCCGGCGGCAGCGGCTCCGCCCCCGGCGACGCCTGCGTCTGCCACGCCCGCTCCGGCCGCGCCTTGATCGGCGGGCTGAGCGGCGCGCGCGCCGCTTGCCTGCTCAGCCGGCCCGGTGAGCGAACAGGCTCACCATGGCCTCATTGAATTGCGGGATGTCGTCCGGATTGCGGCTGGTCGTCAGGTTGCCATCGGTGACGCTGGCCTGATCGACCCACTCGGCGCCGGCGTTGAGGAGATCGGTCTCCAGCGACGGCCACGACGCGATGCGCCGTCCGTCCGCGTTGCCGGTCTCGATCACGGTCCACGGCCCGTGGCAGATGGCCGCCACGGGCTTGTCGTCCGCAAAGAACGAGGCGGCGAACGCCATCGCAGTCGGGTCCATCCGCAGCTTGTCGGGGTTGATCACCCCGCCCGGTAGCAACAGGGCGTCGAACTCATCCGGCGTGGCATCGCTCAGCCGCACGTCCACCGGGAACTCCTGCCCCCAGTCGGTCGAACGCCAGCTGCGCACCGTGCCGTCCTTGGGCGAGACGATCGCGGTCTCCGCGCCCGCATCGTCGAGCGCCTGACGCGGCTTCGTCAGCTCCACTTCCTCGAACCCATCGGTAACCAGGATAGCGACGCGGCACCCATCCAGTCTGTCAGCCATGATCATCCTCCACAGCCCTCCCGCGAGGCTTGGGTAAGTCTGCGTAATCCGGATCGTTCCACCGCCGTCGCACAGGCCGCCCGTCTTGCGGCCACCGGTGTGGGCCATGCGGCCGAACCGCGGCCGGGCGGTTTGTCGCACCCGCCAGAGTGCTTTCGGTAGGACCCGGGGCTCACTCCCGCACAAGGCGGCAGGCGGTGCTTCACTGCTGGAGGGCAACGATGAGCAGGCACCACCTCCAAGGTCTGGCCCTGGCATCCCCGTTCCGAAGCTCGATAGCATCGCCGGCATTGTGCAGCTCCAATCACGAGCTTACGCTGGGCCAAAGCGGGCAGCTGGCAGCTGCCGCGCCGATTGGCCGAATGTCCGGAATATGCCGATGGAGAGAGGTGAGTAGCTATGGACCCCGTACGGACGATGGTTCTCCAGGAGGAAATCCGACAGCTCAAGGCGAAGTACTTCCGACTGATGGACACCAAGCAGTGGGATCAATGGCGGCAGCTGTTTGCCGACGATATCATCGTAATCGTCGATACCGCAGTCTCCACCGGCGGGAGATCGGGCAATCCGCTGCCCACTCGGCAAGGTGTCGATGAGTTCGTTGCTACTACCCGCGAAGCGATCGAGGAGTGTACTACCGTTCATCATGGCCACATGCCGGAAATAGAGCTCCTCTCCGAAACAGAGGCGACGGGGATTTGGGCCATGGAAGACATAGTGGAGCATCCGAACGGGCGATGCTTCCAGGGTCATGGGCATTATCACGAGAAGTACCGCAAGGAGAACGGAGCGTGGCAGATTTATTCGCTCCATCTGACGCGTCTGCGCGTGCGCGAGAGTACGGCGGCCTGAAGAGCGCAGGCGCGTTCCAAGTGCCGTGAAGCCGGCCAGGATTGTTCGTGAGCGCCCGAAGTGGCGCCACGCGTCGAGAGGTGCACAATGGCGATAGAGGCCCTGTTTGATCTGTCCGGCAAGGTCGCCGTGGTGTCCGGCGGAGCGACCGGCATCGGTGCCGGCATCACCGAAACCCTGGCCAGAGCGGGAGCCACGGTCGTAATCGCCGATCGGGATGTGGATGCCGCCACATCCCGGGCAGAGCTGTTCGCGGGGCATGGGTTGGCGGTCCATCCGCAATGGATCGACGTCAGCGAGGAAAGGTCGGTCATCGACGGCGTCAGCGCCATTGTCGCGGAGCATGGCGCGCCGTGGATCCTCGTGAACAACGCCGGCGTGCAGCATCGCATGCTGTTGCTCGATTCGACCGCCGAGCATTGGGATTCGGTACACGCCATCAATGCCCGCGGCACGTTCCTCATGCTCCGGGAAGTCGCCAGGTGCATGATCGACGCCGGGCAGGGCGGGCGCATCGTGAACATCGCCTCGCTGGGTGTGCGCCATCCCATGATCGACGGCCTGGCCGCCTATTCGTCATCAAAGGGCGCGGTCGTGACGCTCACGCAGAACGCTGCCTACGAGTTGGCGGCGCACCGGATCACCGTGAATGCCGTGCTTCCAGGCGGCGTGGCTACCAATGCGGTCATCACCGGACCCGAAGTCCGCGGGCCCGGATTGCGGATGCCGCCGCTCGGTCTGTGCGAGCCGTCCGACATTGCGGCGGCCGTGCTCTACCTGGCATCGCCCGGTGCGCGCTACGTTACGAACGCGGCAATCCCGGTCGATGCCGGGTTCCTGTTGAGCTGATCGAGGCTCGACCGACGAAGCGGCGATTTTACCGGCTTCTATTGTCGCAGCCGCCGCCTACCCGTCCGACACTCGCGCCGCGCGCCGCCATTCAGCCGCGCGCCGCCATGCGCCTGTAGCTCAGAGCCTCGGCCACGTGGATGCGCCCCACGCTCTGCGCGCCCGTCATGTCCGCAATCGTGCGCGCCACGCGCAGGATGCGGGTGTAGCCGCGCGCCGACAGCCGCATCGCGTCGGCGGCCTGGAGCAGCAGCTTGCGGCCTGCTTCGTCCGGCGTGGCGAAGCGCTCCAGCGCGTCGCCGTCGAGCTCGGCATTGCTGCGCATCGCGGTGCCGGTGAGCCGCGCGGTCTGGATGCGGCGGGCGGCGGCCACGCGGGCCGCCACTTCTGCGCTCCCCTCCGCCGGCGGGGGCAGGGCGAGGTCGGCCGCGCGCACCGGGTCCACGTCGATGTGCAGGTCGATCCGGTCGAGCAGGGGACCGGAGACCTTGCTCTGGTAATCCGCCGCGCACCGTGGCGCGCGGCTGCAGCCGAGCGCCGGATCGCCGAGATGCCCGCAACGGCACGGGTTCATCGCCGCGATCAACTGGACGCGGGCCGGAAAGGTCACGTGGGCATTGGCGCGCGCCACGGTCACCGTCCCGGTCTCGAGCGGCTGGCGCAGCGAATCGAGCGCGGGGCGCTGGAACTCGGGCAGCTCGTCGAGGAACAGCACGCCGAGATGGGCCAGGCTGACCTCGCCCGGGCGCACCTTGAGCCCGCCCCCGGTCAGCGCGGCGATCGAGGCCGAGTGATGGGGCGCGCGGAACGGGCGGGCTCGACTGATCCGGCCCTCCTCGAGTGTGCCCGCCACCGAGGCAACCATCGAGACCTCGAGCGCCTCGGCCGGTTGGAGCGGCGGCAAGATGCCGGGCAGACACGCGGCCAGCAGGCTCTTGCCCGCGCCGGGCGGCCCGCACATCAGGAGGTTGTGCCCGCCCGCTGCGGCAATTTCCAGCGCACGCTTGGCGGTCTCCTGGCCCTTGACCTGCCTGAGGTCGGGCCCGCGCGCCTCGGCCATGACCTCGCCCGGTTCGGGGGGAACCAGCACCTGCACGCCCTTGAGGTGGTTGAGCAGGGCGATCAGGTCAGGCGCGGCGAGGATGGGAATGCCGCTCGCCCAGCGCGCCTCGGGGCCTTGCGCCGCCGGGCAGATCAGGCCCTTGTCCGCCCCGCTGGCGTGGAGCGCGGCCAGCAGCACGCCGGGGCTGGCGACGATCCGCCCGTCGAGCGCGAGTTCGCCCACCGCCACCCAGTCCCCCAGCTGCTCGGCATCGGTTACCCCCATCGCGGCGAGCAGGGCGAGCGCGATCGGCAGGTCGTAGTGCGAGCCTTCCTTGGGCAGGTCCGCCGGGGAAAGGTTGATCGTGATCCGCTTCGGCGGCAGCGCGAGCCCCAGGGCGCTCAGCGTCGCCTGGACGCGCATCCGGCTCTCGTTCACCGCCTTGTCAGGCAGGCCGACGAGGTGGAATCCCGGCATGCCGGGCGCGATCTGGCACTGCACTTCCACGGTGCGCGCCTCCAGCCCGAGGTACGCCACCGTCTCCACCCGAGCGACCACGCGCTCACCCCCGTAATAACCCCTATATAGCGGTCATGGCGCAGCCGCCCGATGCTGTCGAGGGGGCGGGGCGGCCCATTGCTCCGGATCGGATTAACTTGCCGTCAGGGAATCTTAACCGAACCCTTCAGCAACCCGGCAATGCGCATGACGGCAGGATCGCCGCGTGCGCAGATTGGTCGCCCTTGCTTTAGGCCCCGTCGCCCTCGGCTTTGCTGTCCTCGCCTTCCCGGCGGGCGCGCAGCAGATTGCCTATGGCGAAGGGGCGGGGGCCCAGTGGGAACCGGCGACGACCCAGGTCGTCACCGTGACCGAGGTCACCGAAGAGGTGATCGGGGAGGAAACTCCGGCGGAAGCAGGCGTCGCGGCGGCCGGGTCGGGCCGTTTCGTCGCTTCCGCCCCGGTTGCGGTCCCGCGCGGGATCGCCCGCTACGGGCCGTTCCGGGTCCTCGACGACGGCCGTGCCGCGCTCGTCGACGCCACTGACGAACGGACCCCGGCCGCGTTCCGGGTCATGCTCGCCGCGCACCCGGGGATCACCACGCTCGAGCTGGTCGAGTGCCCGGGCACCGAGGACGACCGGGCCAACCTCGCGCTCGGCCGGATGATCCGCGCCCGCGGCCTTGCCACCCACGTGCCCGATGGCGGCTCGGTCCGCTCGGGCGCGGTCGAGCTGTTCCTCGCGGGCGTGCATCACACGGCCGAACCGCGTGCCGAGTTCGCGGTCCATGCCTGGGCCGACGAGGACGGCCGCGAGGCGACCGATTATGCCCCCACCGCCCCGGAAAACCGCGCCTATCTCGATTACTACCGGGAAATGGGGATGACCCTGCCGCAGGCCACCGCGTTCTATGCGATGACCAACTCGGTCCCCAATGCCTCGGCGCGCTGGCTGACCGCGACCGAGATGGGACACTGGGTGAACTACCAATGAGCGCGGCCGGGGTGCGGGCGTGCCATCGCCGCCTTGACTCGAATCCCTCCGTCGCTTAACGGGCCGCTTCTTTCCGGCCGCTCGCGCGGGCGGCCAGCACGTATGAAATCCGAAGGTCAGTAAGATGAAGCGCACTTTCCAGCCGAGCAACCTCGTTCGCGCCCGCCGCCACGGCTTCCGCGCCCGCACCGCCACGGTCGGTGGCCGCAACGTCCTGCGCGCCCGCCGCGCCCGCGGCCGCAAGAAGCTCTCGGCCTGATCCGTCGGGCTCGCCTCCGGCCGCGTGTCGGGGGCCTGCCGCGCCGGCCCGCTTTCCCTGCCCTGCCACCGGGTCTATCCTGCGGTGGCGCGGCAGGGAAGGCGGGCCGCTGACGTTTGCGGGCAGGCGAATATGGACACGATCCCGGTCCTTACCAAACGCGCCGATTTCCTCGCGGCGAATCGCGGCATCCGCGTCTCCCGCCCGGGGTTCGTCCTGCTGGCGCGCCCGAACGAGAGCGCGGGCATGCGCTTCGGGATCACCGTCACCAAGAAGATCGGCAATGCGGTCGTCCGCAACCGCATGAAGCGCCGCTTCCGCGCCCT
>Ga0068858_100003891_pt1 | contig 14748 bp, 10 predicted proteins | sample KBSSwiS12_FD_66589 | JGI IMG/M metagenome (GOLD analysis project Ga0068858, IMG submission 66589) | Switchgrass rhizosphere microbial communities from Kellogg Biological Station, Michigan, USA - KBS Switchgrass S1-2 | ecosystem: Host-associated > Plants > Roots > Rhizosphere > Soil ... | reverse complement strand
GAGGAGTTCACCACCATCGCGGCTTTCTGCACCTGGCTGGTCAGCGTGCAAAGATGAGTGACCATCTGCGAAAAGGCCGCGGCCAGCGTGCCGATCTCATCGGTGCCATCCGCTTCGATTTCGTGGGAAAGATCGCCCTGCATGGCGGTGGCCTGCGCGGCGTCGGAGAGCCGGCGCAGACGGCCGGTGATGTTGCGCGCCACCAGCCAGGCGAGCAGCCCGGCCAGCAAGAGCGCACCTGTGCTCAATGCGATCGCCAAAAGCCGCCGTTGTTCGAAGTGCTCGAGGCGCAGTTGGATCAAATGGTCCAGTTCGGTGGTCGTCGCCTGCGTGAGTTGGGACAAGGCATTGGCCGCGTGGTCCACCGAGGCCACAAAGGCGGCGCGATCCACCTCTTTGCCGCCACTGGCGATCTGGTCCGCGAGGGCGAACATGGAGTCACTTGCTTTCTTGAACTCGGCGAGCCGTGGCGGAATCTCCCGCTGCAGGCTCTCACTTAGCCCGAGGAATTTGGCATCTTCACGCAGTGCCGTTTCGATGGCATCCGCGAGCCTGGGCAGATCCGTGTCGCGCAGGACGGCGATCTTGCCGGCGAGCTCGAGTTGTTTCGCAATGTTGGGTTCCGTGAGGGCACGCAGCCCGTGTTCACCGACCTGATTGATGTGGAACTGCGTGGCCGGCGCTACTTCGAAGGTCACGACCAGGAGGTGGGCGCTGTCCAGCGCCGGATCCAGGGTCAGGTCCGAGGTGTCGTCCACCCGGCTGATCATCGCCATGACGGAGGCAATGAGATGCTCGTGCTGCGATTCGCTCCGTTCGAGTGTGAGCTGCTGCCAGCCGGCCTTCAGCGTCTGCCATTCATTGCGCACTTTTTCCGGAAGGATTTGGCCAACCCCGGCACTTTCCAAATCGCCAGCCGTCAATTTCAGCGCGACACCGAAACGATGCTGGACCTGCTCGAGTGAGCCAAAGGCTCCGTCGATCTGGGCCTGACGGGCGATGATCTCGGCCTCCAGTTGCTTTTCGCCACTATGGTAGCGTTGGAGCAGGAGTTGATGAGCAGCGAGGTCGCGCAGTAGATCGGTGAGCGGCCGGTTGAAGGCGTCGCCCGATTGTTCCTGTCGGGCCAGGTCGATGTTTTCCTGAAACGACTGGAAGGTGAAATAGGCCAGAATGCCGACCGGCAGCGTGAACGAGCCGACGATCAGGAAGAGCTTCTGCCAGAGTTTGAGTTTGCCGAGGAGTTTGGTCATGGGAGCAAGGGGAGAGGAATGGACGGTCAGCGCAGCACGCAGCCGAGCGCGCCAGTCAGTTTGGCGAAGGTAAAAGGTTTCTGCACAAAGCCGTCCGGCGCGGGATCGCCAAATTTTTGGTGGACCTCGCTCAGGTCGAATCCACTGATCAGGATCACCGGGATCGACGCCCAGAAATTGCGCAACTGGCGGAAGGTCTCCTCGCCGTCCATCACCGGCATCAGCAGATCGAGCAGCACCGCACTGATCTGCGGGTGGCTTTCCATCTGGTGCATCGCCTCCAGCCCATTGGTCGCCGTTACCGTCTTGAAGCCCTGGCATTCGAGCATCATCGCCGCCGTCGTGCGCAACGCGTCGTCGTCATCCACGATCAGAATCGTCTCATTGTACCGCGGATGCTCCAGGGCGGGTGCCGTGGGTACCCTCTCCACCACGGCCGTAACCGCGGGCGAGGCAGCAAGTTGCGTGTCGGTCGACAAGAGTGAAGTGGAAGGCATACCTCCACCCCAAGCAGGGACAGAGCTAGCGCCCTGGGGGGTAACTACTGATGTTCGCTAGGTGAAAACACGGAGAACCTGCCGTTTATCCCCTCCCGCGCAGTTCAGCCCCAGCGCAGGAAGCCCGCCTTGGAGGGCATCCGCTCCGTCGGTGCCCAAACCGCCCCTTTTCGACATTCGCTCATTCGTCCTTCGTCATTCCTCCCCCCGCGCCATCGACCGATCCCCGCAGTATGTCGAGATAGCCACCCCATTTCGACACGTCCTGCCGATATGTCGAAATCATCGACCCATCTCGAGAGGCCGTAGCCCAAGCCCGATTTTTTCGACACGTCTCCGCCTCCTCCAATCACGAAAAACTCCGCCCCGTTTTTCGCTTCCCGCGACCGGCCAAATGACGCTCACTTTCGGCATGACCGCCGAGCAAATCCTCGCCCAACTCCGCGACCCTGGCACCGATATCCCGCGCGAAGCACTCGCCGAGGTCATCCGCCGCCGTGAAGAATTCGTCCCCTTGCTCATCGCCGAGATCGAGACCGTCACCCGCCTCGCCGCCGCCGCCGACTTGAATGACAGCCTGGCGGCCTTCTCCCTCTATCTTCTCGCCGAACTGCGCGAACCGCGCGCCCTCGACTCCATCCTCGCCTACTTCGCCCTCGAGGACACCACCGACGAGGAACTCTTCGGCGACATCATCCCCATGGATGGCCATCGCATTCTCGCCGGCGTGGCTCACGGCCAGCCGGAGCGACTGCGTGCCTACGCCGAGCGCCTGGACCTCAGCGTGTGGGTGCGCGCGGCTGCGTTCGACGCCCTCGTTCTCCAGGAACTCTGGGGCGAACAACCGCGCGAATCCGTCGTCGCCTACTTCACCGGGCTCATCGCGACGAACGCCTTCCTCGGCGACGTTGACGCGTGGACATTTCTCATCAACGCCTGCCTGGACCTGCATCCCCGCGAATTGCTCGAACCGATCCGCCGGCTCTACGAGCGCGAACTGGTGGACACCTTCGTGGTCGGGGATTTCGATGCAGTGGAAGCAATGGCGACCGAGGACCCCCACACGCACCGTCAGGAAAGACTGGGCCGCAACCGGCCCATCAGCGATACCGCCGAAGCCGTATCCTGGTGGCCCCTGTTCGGCCCACCCGAGCCGCTGGATGACGGCTGGGAAATGGATCTGCCACTGCCACCGCTTGACTTTCCCGGCACGCCCATCCGCTACGAAACGCCCAAGATCGGTCGCAACGACCTCTGCCCCTGCGGCAGCGGCAAGAAATACAAGAAGTGCTGCCTTCCGGCGGGGTGAGGAACGAAGCGCCTCCCCCGTCCCGCCGCCCTTCGCCTTTCCCCGAGCTTGCCGAATGGGTCGTTCGCTCATTCGGCCTTCGTTATTCCTTCCCCCCGGCCGCCATCGACCGATCCCGAAGATGTGTCGAAATATGACAATAATATCGACACATCGTGCGGATACGTCGAAATCATCGACCTATCGCGAGGATCCGTCGGCCAAGCCCGCATTTTTCGACAGGTTCCCTCCGAGGGAGAAAAACCCGCCTTTCCCTACCGTTGCCGAGCGGTCTCCCAATGCCGGACGCCCATTCGACGCCTCTTCTTCAGTTATCTTCCGGCGCGGCGGTTCCGTCGACAGATGAAGAGCATTCCCGTTGCACCGAAGAACATCGCCCCAGTCCCGGGCTCGGGGATCACCTGGAGGAAGCCTGTCGATTCGTCGAAGCTGAAGGTTTGGCCGCTGGCCGACCCTGTCCAGATTCCCGCGTTATCAGTGAGGGAGCCAGTGTAGGACCCGGTCAGGTTGATCGTATTGAAACCGGCGGCGGTGCCATTGCTCAAGTTGAAGAGGCTCCAACTCGAATTGTTGGCGAAGGTGTTGGTGAAATTCAGATCGAGGGTTCCGGCCAGCGTAAAGGACGCGCCGGCGTCCTGGGTAAAGACATCGAACGCCCCGGAATTGGTGCCGTTGATGTTGAACGTCATCGCCGTCGTCGAAGCCAGGGTGAAAGCCGCTCCGCCACGAACGGTCACGTCGCCGTTGGCCAGCGAACCGGACAAAGCAAACGACAGCGTACCGGAGTTCACAAACGTCGGTCCGGTGTAGGTGTTGTTTCCGGAAAGGGTCAACGTGTTGGAACCGGCCTTCACCAAGGCGACCGAATTCAGTCCGTTATCCACGATGGCCGAGGAGATCGTGAGCGCGCTGGGGGTGTGGACATACAACGCGGTCGTCCCCGAAGTGAGGCTGCCCCCATCGATGGAAGTGCCTGAATCCCCGATGATGCCGCCAGTCGCGATCGTGGCCGTGCCGGAGGAAAGAGTCAGGCTGCCGCCGCTGGCCACGCGCAGGGTATTGACCGTCTTGTTGCCGCTTCCGCTCACGGCTGCATTGATCACCGTATTCGTCGTCGCCGACCAGGTGGAGTAAGTGTTGTTCGTCGATCCGGCAGTGTTACCAATCACTCCGGCGGAGACCGCCGCAAAGCGATTGCCCCCGGCCGTTGCCCAACCGCCAATAATGCCATTGGTATTGCCCGTGGATGTTTTGGCCAGATTCGATACGGCAATGGTAACATCGAACGTGCCGGAGAGGTTGTGCGTGAGCGCGCCCAAGGAAATGGAATTGGTGGTTCCCCCGCCGCCGTTGGGACCCGCGTAGATGGTATTGGTGCCGGAATCGATCGTGGTGGAGGCCACGACCTCCGTGACGCTGCTTCCGCCGTTGAGCACAATCGAGCCTCCTTTGAGGATCAATGCGCTGTTATCATCCAGCTTGCTCGTCGTGTCCGTGAGATAACTCAATCGGAGCACAGCGCCGCCCGTCACCGTCGTCGTGCCAGTATAGGTGTCGGCGCCGCCCAGTTCAAAAACCACGCGGGAATCGGAATTGTTGGTTTTGACGGGCGACGACAAGCCCAAGCCATCGACGGTCAGATTCGTCGTGCCGGTCAGCGTGGAGACCGCACCCGTGACTCTCAGCCCGGCCGGTGAGCCGTTCGTCGCGAGCCGGGTGGAGGTCCACGTCTGCGAGTCGGTCAGCACCAGCGGCGCGTTGAAAAACAGGAGCCCATCGCTGATCTGGTTCACGATGCCGCCTGTCCCCACCTGGATGGAATTGGTCCCGGCCGCTGCGCCCATCGTCCACACATTGCTTGCGGCCCCGACCGTTCCGGAAAACGTCAGCCCGCCGGCCCCGACCTGCGTTGCCCCGATGGTCACCGTCCCCGCATTTCCTTGAAGGTGAAAGCCCGCCAGGTCGCTATTGCTCGTCCAATTGATCCGCGTCGTCCCGCCATCGGTCGTCCAGTCCGGCGTCGTGTTGAAATCCCAGGTGCCGCTGCCCGCCTGGATTCCCGCCGAGGCCGACGAATCCCAGACGGGCGCTGCCGCGCGTGCCGGGAGACCGGAGGCCAGCAATGCGGCCAGGAGAAACGGCAGGGGGGACGATGGGTAATTTTTCATACTGGCTCGATGCCTTTTCGGATCGTGGCCGTGGTCGGGAACGAGCCGTAGTAATACCCAGACCGCGCGTGGGAATCTTGCATGTCCCCCGCGAAGGCTTGTAAAATCCCCGCATGGAAACGCTTGTTTTACACCAGAAATTCCTGCGCCAGCTCGGCTCCGGGGAGCAGTTGCTGCGGCTCTTCGATTTGCTGCCCGATGTCTCCTTTTTCATGAAGGATCGGCGGGGCCGCTTCATCGCCCTCAACCGCCAGGGCTGCGACTACTGCGGCGTCAAATCCGAGCGCGAGGCCATCGGCAAGACCGACCGCGATTTTTTCCCGCAAACCCGGGCCGCCGAATACATGGCCGCCGACCGCCTGGTCATGCAGACCGGCCAGGCGATTCTCAACCGCGTCGAACCCGCCCCGGAAAGGGAAGGCTCACCGCACCTGGTCATCACCAACAAAATCCCGTTGCGCGATGCGCGGGGCCGTGTCATGGGCGTGGCCGGTTTTTCGCGGCGGGTGGAGCAGGTGCGCGGCGCTCCCGCCGCCACCCAGCGACTCGCCCGCGCCGTGTCACGCTTGCACGACCATTACGCCAGTCCCCTCACCACGGCCCAACTGGCCAAGGCCGCGGGCCTCTCCCCCAGCCAATTCGAGCGCACCTTTCGCAAAGCGTTTGGCGCCAGCCCGCGGCAATATCTCCTGCGCGTGCGGCTGGAAGCCGCGTCCCGAAAGCTCGCCGACACCGATGACACTATCGCCGTCATTGCCCACGCATGCGGATTTTACGATCACGCCCACTTCACGCGTTCCTTTCGCGCCGTCAACGGAATCAGCCCCTCGCGCTACCGTCGCGAGCACCAGTCGCCGAGCTTGTGAGACAAACTCGTCTTTGCCAAACGGCCGCGCTTTCCCCCGCCCTCGTCAAAGTCCTCACCGCGTGAAGCCGACTGCGACGTATCGGAAAGATGAGTCGGCCAAAATCCGGTTTCTCGAAATGTTCCCAGGAAGGTAAAGGGACGACAACTCCACTGCACTTTTCAAAGTGTCCCAGCAGTGCGGATTTGCACGTTGCGGCCTCCGCTCTCCGCCGCGCTCACGTCGAATTGAATCGGCAGGAATTGTTCGATCACCGCGATGTTTGTTTGCGCGTGGCGCGACAGGCCGACGGTGCGGAATCGACCGCTTCCGGCCAGTGCGAGCGGGAGCAAAAGCTGATCGGTCAGAAATTCGCCGACGGGAGCGGTGTGCGCGAGGTAGTGGCGCACTTGGTCGATGACCGCATCGGCCACCTGCTCGGCGCGTACGCCGCGTTCCCCGAAGCCGGTGAAACTCTCGACCAGCGCTTCCGAGGCGACCTCGGCCACCAGGACAAAACCGGGACCGCAGATGGCAGGATGCGAGACGATTTCGCACCACGGACGCGGCCAACCCATGCGTTTCTCGAATTGCTCAAAGGCCCGTTCGGCGATGGTGGCGGGCAGTCCGGCGAGATGCGCGACGACCCGGCGCGCGCCATCCGCACCGCGGTCGGAAAGGTCGATCGCCTGGAGTGTTGGCGAGGGAGTGATGGTGATCTCGAGCTTGCCACCCCCTGCCGGATAGAAACCGGGACGCAGCAACTCCGCCCCCACGGTGGGACCGAAGCGGGCCAGTTGCGGGAGGAAAGTGCGGGCGAGGAAATCGAACGGCGGCGCGAAGGGATTGTGCGTGCCGCCTTCCAGCGTCAGGCGTGAAGGTTCGGCGGCGCGCAGGAGCGCGGGCAGCACTGTTTGCAGGACGAGCGTGGTGCTGCCGGCGGTGCCGACCGCAAAACGATATTCGCCCGCGCGAATGCCTTCCGGGCGGAAGACGAGTTCGGTCGAACCGATCTCCGCGCCATCCGCCACGGCGTCCCCGATCTGCATCGCCGCCTGCAAAGCGGTGAGATGTTGCCGCAGCACGCCGGGCTTCTTCCGCCCCGCGCGGATGTTCACGATGCGGAAAGGCCGGCCCGTGACGAGCGACAGCGCGAGCGAAGTGCGCAGGATCTGGCCGCCGCCTTCGCCGTCCGCGCCGTCGACGGTGATGAGTACCTTTGATGGGACTTTCACTTCAAATTATAAAATGAACTCTTCTCCCACAGAAAGATTCCCTCCCAGAGCCCTATTTGTGTCACTGCTGTTTCGGCGATCAAATGTTTTGGGCTCTGAAACATTTTGGAAAAATCTCTCAACGCGAGGGCTGTGTGTCCCAATGCGGTGTCTACAGCGACATTGAATGCGCAGATGGTGTCTGGTTGAGCGGTGCGCACGGAGTCTAAATCTGAAATGGAAAACGGCGAAGTGTGCGTGTGATTTGAAAGATACTTAAACATCCCCTTGTGGTAATTAACACTGATACCAGCAGAGACGCAGAGTTCTTCGTTAGATAAAAGGCGCGATCTGCGACACTTCAGAATTCCATTTTGCAATGATGTAGGGAGCTTTTGGAAGTCAGGATTCCCAATAAGGGCAGACTTGACTTTTTTTTGTTCAGTATTGGCTTTAGCCAGCAGTCCCGAGTTCGGGATGCACGCTGTTGCCATAGCCACGCGCTCAGATATTTCATGAAATTGCCAAACCAACTTACGAAGTTGCCACTCTGTATCTGAGAGTGATTGGCAGAAATAGTGGAGCGTCAGGTACGTCTCGATGATGTTGCGCGCGATTGAGGCGACAGAACACAAATCCCAAGCAACAATACCATCAATCGATGAACAAAATCTGCTGCTCGGAGTTACTCTGAGTAAACTTCCCGCGTTCAGGACTGATTTGGTAAACACCATGGAAGCCACATATTCTTGCCATTCGCATGGCTTGCCTTGGTGATGCACTGAGAGATCCATTCCGCATGCCCATAGGGATTCAAGAGCGGTTACTTTCTCGTTATTCTTCGTAGTCACGCGGCACCTCCCAACGAGTCGTCCGAATCCTTGATCACGAAACGCGCGCGCAGGCGGGCGACTTCGGTGGCGAGTCCGGCACACGCGACGCTGCGCAGGACCTCATTGAAATCCTTGTAGGCGGCGGGTGCTTCGTCCTTCGGGTACAGACGGCAGTTCGTCAGGATGTCGTGCGCGGTGAATTCGTCGTCGACCGCTTTCTGGTCGAGTTCGCGGATGGCGGCCTTCCGGCCTTTGGCGCGGCCGGCGCCGTGGTTCACCGAGTAGCAGCTCTTGTCCGCGCCCGGATCGGCGACCATCACGCACGAGCCGGCCGTGGGATTTCCGGGCAGCAGGATGGGATGGCCGGTCTCGGCGAAAGGCGTTCCGCGCAGCGCGTGGTGTCCGGCGGGAAAGGCGCGCGTGGCGCCTTTGCGATGCACCCAAGCCTCGCGGTTCTCCACGATTTCGCGGCGGGCGATGTTGTGGCTGATGAAGTAGACGAGCTCGCCGGTCGCGCCGGGGATGATCTCCTGGAAGGCCTCGAGCACGAGCGCATTGATCAGCAAATGATTCACGGTCGCGAAGTTAGCGCCGAGCGCCATGTCGTCGAGATAAGCGTCGGCCTCGGGTGTACCGAGCGGCGCGTAGACGAGTTCCTTGTCCTGGCCGGGCAGCGGCAGGTTCCAGGTCTCGAAGAACCGTTGCAGGGCGCGGAATTGCCCGCTGGCCAGATTGTGGCCGAAGCCGCGCGAACCGCAGTGCGACAGGAAAGCGAGCCCACCATCGCGCAAGCCGAACACTTCGGCCGCACGCCGGGCCCGATTGTTGTCACCGATCTCGACGGCTTCGCATTCCCCGAAATGATTTCCGCCGCCGTAGCTGCCGAGTTGCGTCATCTTGTCGTCGAACCGGGGCAGGGCGCCGGTGGTGAGCAAACGCTCCAAGCGCAGGCCGAGCGCGTCGCGCGTGTTATCGTGACCGACATGAGCGGAATCCTCGCAGCGTTCCGCCCACGCGGGCGGAATACCGAGAGCCTCACACACGCCGCGCGAGGCGCCTTCAACCGCGACCCGCCGGCCCAGTTCCGGCGAGACGTGGCGCGATTTCTTCGCCGCGCGCTGGCCGCGACCGGCCCCGGTCGGCGTGCGTTCGCAGATCGCGTTGATCAGCGCGCGGCGGGTGGCCTTGTCGGCCACGGCATCGGCGGCCAGGTCGAGGGCGAGCAGGCTCATCGAGCACTTGATATCGACTCCCACAGGGCCGGGATAAACGTGGGTGGGCGAGACCAGCACGCAACCCACGGGCGCGCCGTAGCCGGCGTGCGCGTCGGGATTGAGCACGAGATCGGTCACGCCGGGCGCGCCGCGCGAGTTGAGCGCCTGCTCGAGGCACTTCGCATCGAAGCCGTTCCGGATCGCCTCGGTACCGATCACGGTGATCGGCTTGCCCCGCGAGCCCGGCGCCGGCAGGAAGCCCGTGGCTTCGCCAGTGATGTTGATGGAATGAGCAGGGAGTTCTGTGTTCATAATGGAAATCTTATTGTTAGCCTGGCCAGTGCCAGCTGGCGCAGAGGGTTTCGAATCCTCGGCCGTGCGGATCGGGCCACTGATCTTTGGTGTAAACTGCGGATCGCTCCGTGGCGCCGAGCTTCTCATGGAGCGAGGACAATTCGTGATCAAAAGCCCGGGGCCCTTTGGCAAATGCGATGAGGAGCAGGATCCGTTCATCATTCGAAAAGGGATGGGTGTTCGAGCGAATCCGGCCGTCGAGGTGCAGTTGCTTCCAACGCTCGGCAAAATCAAGATGAGGATCGATTCGATAGGTATCTCCGTAGAGGCGCACCTTGATTTTGGAGAATCGGACGAGCTCAATATTCAGTATCTTTCCGTTGCCGAAGCCAAGAAAACGACCCGCTGCCACGGACTTGGCTGCAGTCTTCTTCGGAGCCTGATAGCCGAGTTGCTCGATCGTCGGACGAAGGATCAACTGCCAATCCGCCAGATTTTGTGGCCGCAGCTGCGCGCCGGCGCGATATTCGCTGATCGCGTAGAGACCATGAGGCGCAGCGCTTTCATCGAAAGCGCGAAACGCGGAATGGAGATGGGTGATGATGTCAGTTTGTTTCATGGCCTCGGGCCGGAAAAAGGGTTTGCGACGACAAAGGTGATGAGACGGTTGCGCGCTCTACCATTGAGCTTCGGTTCCGTCGAAAATGGAACCGGCGGGATTCGAACCCGCTACCTCGTCCTTCGTAGGGATGTAGTCCCATCGGCATTCGCCGCAAAGGGAAGCGGCCTGGATTCGTGACGACAAGTGGATTGGGCGAAACGTCTTCGGTGCTCTACCCACTGAGCTACCCGATCTTGCGACCAGGGCGGGATTCGAACCCGCGACTATCGAGGTAATGTAGTTCCGCACGGCATTCGTCACGAAGGCCGGTGCATGAGCGTGCCGACAACCGTCGGCAGGACAAACTTCCGCCGAAGCGGAATCGGGATTCGAACCCGTCGCGCCCCCGGAGGAGCGCTTTGCCAATGTAGTCCGTGCCAGCATTCGGCACGCTCACGAAAATGAAATTCAAAGAACAGGAGATCGCCGACAAGAGTTGGATGAGACGCATTTAACAGATGTAGTCCCACCGGCATTCGGCGAAAGTCTGGCCGCCTGGCCCGCCCGCGCCGGATTGCGCGAGCGGGCTCGGACGTTACAGCTCGATCTTTTCGATCAAGCCAACCCAGTGTTGCGGGTTCAATTCTCCGGTGGCAAACGTGGCCATGATCTCGAACACGACGTCGGAGAAACCGCCGATGTTCATGATTTCCTCGCGCTCCGCGGCCTGCGTGGAGCCCGAGGGCTGCACGTCGAGGCACACGAGGCGGGCGCGCGGGCTGCGGGAGCGGAAAGTTTCCCACTCCTGCATGGTCGCGGTGCTGCGGCCTCCGCCGTGACCATCGACCCACGACATGTTGTCGGAGACGAAAATCACGAGGTCGCCCGCGGTGCGATGCTTGTTCAGGTGACGCAGCGGCGCGGAGCAGTTCGTTCCGCCGCTGGGCAGCGAAGCGAGCTTGCGCGCATTGGTCATCACGCTGTCGCGGGCATTGAGTTCGCAGGGTACCACGTTGTCGCTGAAGGCGAGCACCTCAGCGTCCGGGTTCTTGCGAACCACAGCGGCGGCGACGAGCGCGGCGACATCGATGCAACGGGTCTGCGTGGTGGCGCCAGCGCGCTGGCCGGTCACAGCCGACTGCATGGAGCCGGACACGTCCGGGCAAACAAACACCCGGCCTTCGATCGACGGCACGTTCTCGATCGCGGCTTCCATCGCGTCCTGCAGCGCATCGCGCACGGTGGCGGGCACCGCCTTGTCGGCGGAGTGATACGCGGTCAGGAGTTGATACGGGAAGCAGCGGGCGCGGCGCACCTTGTGCGGGTCGCGCAGGCGGCTCGCGATCTGGCGGGTGAGCGCCTTGTCGTCGAACACGCCGTGGCGGGCGAAGGTGTTCAGGTTCATGCGGGTCATCTGCCACGGAGCCTGGCCGGCGATGGACTGCCACGCCGCACGGTCGAGATCCAGCGCGGTCAGCATCTGGAAGGGCACCTCGGGGGCGACCTTGGAATCACCGCGCTTGAAGGATTCGAACTGGCGGACCAGCGAAGGCAGCGCCTCTGTGTTGTGGGGACGGCCGATCAACCAGCCGTAGAGCGCCTCGCGGGCGGCATCGGCCGGGCGCGGATGCACCATCTTGATCACATCCGCGAGCGAAGGGCTCTGGCCCACCGCGGCGCGCAGCACCTGGGCGTCATCGCGCTGTTCAAACCAGCGCTGCACCAGGCGCTTTGGCGCGGAGCCGAGCGACTTGCGCCCGGCCACGCCGCTGCGGACGATCTGCACGAAGTTGCGCAGCATCTTGCCGTCGTCGATCACGCGATCGAACACCCGGGCCAGCAGCGCACCATCGCGAGCGGCGAGGGACGCGCAGAGCAGGGCCGGCATATCCTTCATGTAACCGCGGGTGCGGCAGTAGATGGCGGTCTTGGCCACGAACTCGGCGTCCGCGGCCGCCGCCAGCTTTAGCACCTGGTCGAGTTGGCTCTTGGCGCTGGCGTAGAACGTGGAGTTCAAGCAACCGGTCACGGCGTATTGCGCGAGGGCGTGCTGGGTGGAGAAACGATAAGCGGGTCCGCCAGCCTCGTTGCGGGTATCGGTCTGGGGCTGCTGGCGCCCGACAAAGGAAGAAAACAGGGTCTTGTTGGCCATGGTCGTATTCGGGTTGGTGTTGCTGGTTTGGTGTGATTCGCTGTTTGAGCGACGGGAGGGACTAATGCTCGCCGCGTGCCACGCTGTGCCATTGTCCCGTAATCACGATCCGTAAGTATCTGTCGCATAACGAATAGAAGAAATAATCGGCGGTCCAAATCCGTGATTACCAAGTCGTTTTTTAACTGGAAATACGCGCGGATAAGCTAGTAGTTTATTGCAAAAGATATGGCTGTGAAGAAACTCGTCATCCTCGGCCTGCTCGGCACCCAGCTCGATCGCGGAACCGGCCCCACGCGCTGGGAAAGCTGGCGGCCGACCGTCTCGCTCTGCCAGCATGAGGAGCTGCTCGTGGATCGGTTGGAACTGTTGCACGGCCGCCAGGCCGCCTCGCTGGCCGTGGCGGTGGCCGACGACATCGCCGGCGTTTCCCCCGAGACCGAAGCACGGCGGCACCTTGTGGAATTCTCCGACCCGTGGGATTTCGAGGAGGTCTACGGCGCCCTGGCGGATTTTGCGCGGAGCTATCCGTTTCAGCCGGAGCGCGAGGACTATCTCGTGCACATCACCACGGGCACGCATGTGGCCCAGATTTGCCTGTTCCTGCTCGCCGAGTCGCGCCACCTCCCGGCCCGGCTCATCCAGACGGCGCCTCCCGGCGATCGCGAACGCGGATCGCCCGGCAAGTACTCGATCATCGACCTCGATCTCTCCCGCTACGACCGCATCGCCGCCCGTTTTGCCGAGGAGCAGCGCGAAGCCCTCACCTTTCTCAAGAGCGGCATCGCCACCCGCAACCCCGCGTTCAACCGGATGATCGAAGAGATCGAGCAGGTGGCGGTCGCTTCGCGTGAGCCCATCCTGCTCATGGGGCCGACCGGCGCCGGAAAGTCCTCGCTCGCCCGCCGTGTCTTCGAACTCAAGAAACAACGTCACCAATTGTCCGGCCCGTTCGTCGAGGTGAACTGCGCCACGCTGCGCGGCGACACCGCGGCGAGCACGCTGTTTGGCCATGTGCGCGGCTCCTTCACCGGCGCCCAACGCGACCGCACGGGCCTGTTGCGCTCGGCCGATGGCGGGTTGCTCTTTCTCGACGAGATCGGCGAACTCGGTGCCGACGAACAAGCCATGCTGCTCCGTGCCCTGGAGGAAAAGCGTTTTCTGCCGGTCGGCGCGGACCGCGAAGTCGCCAGCGATTTTCAACTCATCGCCGGCACCAATCGCGGGCTTCTCGAGGGTGTGCGTTCGGGAGCGTTTCGGGAGGATCTGCTGGCCCGCATCAATCTGTGGACGTTCCAATTGCCCGGCCTCGCCCAACGCGCCGAGGATATCGAGCCGAATCTCGACCACGAACTGGAAGCTGCAGCGAAGCGGATTGGCCGTCGCATTAGCGTGGCCAAAGATGTGCGTGCCGCCTTTCTCAAGTTCGCCCGTTCGCCGGAAGCCCGGTGGAGCGCCAATTTTCGCGACCTGAACGCGGCGGTCACCCGCATGTCCACGCTCGCTCCGGGCGGGCGTATCACGCGTGCCGTCCTGGAGGCGGAACTGAAACGCCTGCAGGCGGGCTGGGACACCCCGCCGCCACTCGATTCCGACGACGGGCTGCTGACTTCCGTGCTGGGAGCGGACGCCGCAGAAAAACTGGATCTCTTCGATCGCGCCCAACTCGCATGTGTGCTTCGTGTCTGTCGCGCCAGCCCCACGATGAGCGAAGCTGGCCGGCGTTTGTTTTCGGTCACGAGCAGAAAGCGCAAAGTAACGAATGAGGCCGATCGCCTCCGCAAATATCTCACGCGCTTCGGCCTCTCGTGGTCGACCTGCACCCGGAAAGAAACATCCGCCGGGAGTTTCGGATGAGGCTGGTGGAGGGCAGGGCGATGCCTTCAAAGATTGCGCTGGCCGCGGGGTCGACGGAGCGCTTGTTTGCTTTCCCCCCGCATGAACACGAAACCGATCGAGCTCGAAAAAATGTGGGCGTGCCTGCCTCGGACGCCGGGCCAAGTTCTGTGGCTGCTGCTGGTTCTCGCCTTGGGCGCTTCGGCCTTCGCCGGGCCGGGGTATGAGGTGGTGGCGGGATGGCCGGTGTTGCCGGAGGGAGCTTCGCTGGGGTTGTGTGCGGGGGTGGGGGTTGATTCGCACGGCAAGGTGTTTGTCTTTCATCGCAATGAGCGGGTCTGGACCACGCCCTTTCCCGCGGAGCCGATTGCCGGGCCGACGGTGACGGTCTTCGACGGCGCCAGCGGGAAGCGGCTCGCCGAGTGGGGCGCGGGCGAGTTCATCATGCCCCATGGGCTCACCCTGGACCGCGAGGACAATGTCTGGCTCACCGATGTGGGCCGGCAGCAGGTCTTCAAGTATTCGCCCGAGG
>Ga0068858_100003889_pt1 | contig 14750 bp, 7 predicted proteins | sample KBSSwiS12_FD_66589 | JGI IMG/M metagenome (GOLD analysis project Ga0068858, IMG submission 66589) | Switchgrass rhizosphere microbial communities from Kellogg Biological Station, Michigan, USA - KBS Switchgrass S1-2 | ecosystem: Host-associated > Plants > Roots > Rhizosphere > Soil ... | reverse complement strand
GGCGCCCCCCCATTCGAAACCGGCGTTGGCTTTTCCGCCCGAGTGCAGGCCGGCGGGCACGCGAAAGGCGCCCTGGTAGACGAGATTGCTCGCCTGCACGAGCGGCTCGGTTCCGCCCGGAGGCAGGACGAAGGTGCCGGGGTTGACGGTGACGCTGACGGCTGTGGACCGCGTGGCGGCACCGCCGCTGTCGGTCGCGACGGCGGTCAGCGAATACGTGCCCGCGGTGACGTTGCTCCACGTGCCCGCGTACGGGGCCGTTTTCGAGGACCCGATCAGCGTCGTGCCCGAGTAGAAGTCCACCTTCGAGACGGTGCCATCGCTGTCGCTGGCGCTTGCCGTCAGGTAGACCGTGCCTGGCGCGACGTACGCCGTACCGCTGGCGGGCGCCGTGATGGCGACTGTGGGCGGCTTGTTGGTGGTGACGGTCTGGCTGCTGGTGGTGCTGCTGCTCGCGACAGTGATGCTGATGGGCGCCGACTTCGTGGTGACACCAGCCTTGTCGGTCGCCAGCGCGTACATCGCATAGCTCCCCGCGGGCATGCTCTGCCATGTCGCGGTGTAGGGCGCCGTGTACACGGTCTTCGGCACGTCGCTCCCGACGAGGAACAGCACGACGCTGCTGATCGTTCCACCGTTTTCACTGGCTTGCGCCGTCGCTGAAATCGTGGCCGGCGAGGTGAACGTCGCGCCGTTGGCAGGCGACGTGAGGCTGACGACCGGGGCGGTTTGCGTTGCGGTCGCCGTACTCACGGTAATGGTGACGCCGGTCGACACGGTCGAGAGGTTTTGCGTATCAGTCGCCACCGCCGTCAGAACATAAGTGCCGGCGGGGACGTTGTTCCAGGCGAAGCTGAATGGAGAGGCCGTATCGGTTCCGAGAAGAGTGCCGCCGGAATAAAACGCCACTCTCTTGATCGAGCCCGACGCCGCGACCGCGCTTGCGGTGATCGTCATCGAGGCGGGCGCCGCGAACTTGGCGCCACTGATCGGTGAGGTGACGGTGACGGTTGGACCCTTCGCCAGGTCCGCCGCGGGCTTCGCCCCGCTCGGCTTCGATGCCGCAGCAGCGGCAAACGGGTGTAGCACCATCACCAGCGCGCCACAAACAGTGATAAGAGAATTCCGAAGGCGTCGATTTCCCATTTCCATCCTTTTCCCAGGCAAAATTTGCTGAGCTGGCGCGCAGACAGACCTTCGGCACGCCTCAACAAAGAGCTCTTGTGAATCGTTTAGCTCAACGGTATGAGCCGAACCGCCGAATTGCCTTCGAACCGAGTCAACGCTTGAGCTGCCTCGGAGGACAGCAAACAGAGATCCATCCCAGCAATTTTTCAGGAGGCTCAGAAATGGCGCAATTTAACGGGTGTTGGAGGCGGCAGGAGGGGAGGCCGCGTAGATTTGACTGAATCAGTCGAGCAACTTACATATCTGCAACGCGCATAGCTCACGCCGAACTGGCGATGTGATGCCGAGCTCGACAGGGACCGGCTGTTATGGCCAGCCGGTCCCTGTCGCGCTGCGGAGAGCCGTTACGGAATCTGAATCTTGAACACGTGGACGATCGGCAGGTCGCCGTCGGCGCCCGACTGCGCCTGCGACAGGAAGATCCTCCCGGTCGGCGGATCGTAGGCTGCGGCGAGCGCGGCGGCAGATCCGAAGGTGCCGTAGGGAAGATTCAGCTGCCACACCGCGTAGGGCTTCACCGACCATGGCGCGATCTGCCCGGCTTTCGATGCCGCCAAATCGTTCGCGTCATAGGCCCACACGTTGTAGATGTAGGGATACGCATGTGTGCCCTTGCCGGAATCGACCGGGTCGTAGCAGTAGAGTGTGAAGCCGTCCGGTGTCACCGTGCCGTCGAGGCTCTGGATCGTCGTGCCCGCGCCGTAGCAGAACTTCCCGACCCCCTGCCTTCCGAAGAACAGCACCGACCGTGTGGTGGTCGGGAACACGACGCCGCCCATCCATGTGGTGCCGTTGAAAGTGTTGCTCGTCGAGCTCCAGGCTGAGAGCGGCGTAGCCTGCGGGTAATAGACCAGCGGAGCAGCCGCCAGCGGGCTGGAGATACCCAGCAGCGCGGGGTCGATCGCGAAGGCGGCGGGCCCGGATGACGTGCGGCCGACGATCGCGAGGCAGCACTGGCCGTTGAGCACTGGTCCGCCCAATGGCGCCTGCCATTCCTGCGGCACGAGCCCGAAGTACCCGTCGACGATGCCGGCTCCCAGGTTGCCGACCTGATACGGTCCCTTCACGTCACCCTTTGTCGCCAGGTTCTGGCTGGAGATGAAATGCGACACCGTCTGCGTCCCATTGCCGTCGTAGTAGGAGAATCCGGTGACGTAGAGGTTGCCCGCGTACGGCAACAGGCCGCCGATCCTCTTCGAGTTCGGGTCGCCGGGATTGATGGTGCCCAGCAGTCCCTCCGTCACATCGGTGAGCGGCTGCAGCAGCGCGGCCGTCGCCAGCGAGCTGGCCGGACCGTTGACGACCGCCGGGACGCTGATTTCTCCGACGAACTGATCCCAGGCGTGACCGACCATGAACAGCGAATTGCGCGCGGGGTTGAACCCGATGACCGTGCCGCCGTACTCGAAGCCGGAGTTTGCCGTGCCGCCTGAGTGCAGTCCGCCCGGGACGCGGAACGCGCCCTGATAGACGAGATTGCTCGGTTGCACCAGAGGTTCGGCCCCACCGGACGGCGGGACGGATGTGCCGGAGTTGACCGTGACACTGACGGCCGCCGATCGCGTGGCGGCGCCGCTGTTGTCGGTCGCGACGGCGGTCATCGAATAGGTGCCGGCGGCGACACTGCTCCACGTGCCCGCATAAGGCGCCGTGGTCGCGGTTCCCACCAGCGTCGCACCTGCGTAGAAATCCACCTTCGAGACCGTCCCGCCGGCGTCGGCGGCATTGGCCGTCAGGTAGACCGTGGCTGGCGCGACGTATGTCGTGCCGCCAGCCGGAGCGGTGATGCTGACCGTCGGCGGAACGTTGGTGGAAGTGGAGCTGTTGACCGTGATGCTGATGGCGGCCGATCGCGTGGCGGCGCCGCTGTTGTCGGTCGCGACGGCGGTCATCGAATATGTGCCGGCGGCGGCGTTGCTCCACGTCAGCGCGTAGGGCGCCGTGGTCGCGGTTCCGACCAGCGTCGTGCCCGCGTAGAAGTCCACCTTCGAGATCGTTCCATCGCTGTCGCTCGCGCTGGCCGCGAGATTGACGGTGGCCGGCGCGACGTACGAAGTGCCGCTGGCGGGCGCGGTGAGATTGACTGCCGGCGCCACGTTGCTGGCCGTCGCGGCGTCGAGCGTGATGCTGATGGTCGCCGATTTCGTCGTGACACCAGCCGCGTCGATCGCCAGCGCATACAGCGAATAGGTGCCGGCCGGCATGTTCAGCCATGTCGCGGTGTACGGCGAAGCCACAACGGTCTTCGGTACATCGCTCCCCATCACGAACAGCACGACGCTCTTGATCGATCCGCCGGGTTCGCTGGCCTGCGCCGTCAGGGTAATCGCGGAAGGCGCGGCGAAGTGAGCGCCGTTGGCCGGCGAGGTCAGGCTGACGACAGCGACGCCCGGTGCGGCCGGCGCAACCGTCGCGCCGATGGCGGCAGATGTTGTCTTCGCTCCGGCGTTGTCAGTGGCCACGGCCGTGAATGAATAGCTCCCGGCCGGCACGTTGCTCCAGGTCGCCGCGAAGGGTGCGACCGTCGAGGAGCCTACCAGCGTGGCTCCGGCGTAGAAGTCGACTCGCGTCACCGTGCCGTCGCTGTCGCTGGCGCCGGCCGCCAGGCTGACGCTCGCTGGCGCCACAAAGGAGGAGCCGTTCGCGGGGGCGGTAATGGCGACCGTCGGGGGTGCGTTAGGGTTTGTGACGGTGACAGTGGCGGCCGTCGACGTCTTGCTGACGCCGGCGCCGTCGGTCGCTACCGCATACGCCTGATAACTGCCAGCCGGCGTGTTCAGCCATGTCGCTGTGTATGGCGCCGCCAATACGGTCTGGGACTGCGCGCCCAGATACATCACAACCTTGCTAATGGATCCACCGGTTTCGCTCGCTTGCGCCGTCGACGAAATCGAAGCCGGCGAGACGAACTGAGTTCCGTTGGCCGGCGAAGTCAGGGTTACGACAGGCGCGAGCGCGGTCGGGGCATTCACGGTTACGTTGACGCCAATCGATGCCACCGACGTGCCGCGATTGTCGGTCGCGACCGCCATCAACACGTACCTGCCGGCCGGGACGTTGCTCCAGGCGATGCTGTACGGAGCCACAGTATCGACGCCGATCGCCGCGTTGCCGTTGTAAAACGTTACCTTGGCGATCGTGCCCGAGGCGGCGATCGCGTTCGCGGAGACGGTAATCGCGGCTGGAGCCACGTAGGTTGTGCCCGATACCGGCGACGTCAGCGTCGTTGTGAGAACTTTCCAATCCGCAGCTTTCGTCGCTCCAAGGGCAACGTGTGGCTGGAAGGCGATGGCGAGGGCGCCGAACAGAATAAACAGGGATTGAATGGGGCGACGGAGTCTCATAAGACAATCTCCAAAACCGGGTGTTCACGTTGGGCCAGCTCCTGTCGAGCTAGCCGGCAACTTTTTGAGACAGACCTCCGGCGATCCCGAATGCAGATCAGCTTTTGGTTGGCCCGACGAGCTAACGCAGCCGATTTGAAAAAAGCGGCTCGTTACCGAGGTAGTGGCCTGTCTCGCTTACGCAGGCCTAGAAGGGCAAGGATCCGTCCAAGCAGAGGAATCGCGCTGTTTCCCTTTGTTTATGCGGATTCTTGGCGCCGAGGCCCTGCGAAGACACACATAGGCGTGCCGCCAGAGCACAGTGCAACGCTGCGGGATCACACGACGTGCGCCAAATTCGCACACTGCCGGTGAGCGCGTCGTCGTGGCCGCGTCACGCGCGCAGCCGCACACAGTGTGGAGATAGGTTGGTGGGTGGGTGAGGTGAGTGAGGGGAGTGAGAAGCGTGCCGAGCGAAATCCGAGCGGTTCGCCTCAGGGAACGGCGACGGTGTACACGTGAATCAGCGGCTTCGTGCCGTCAGCGCCCGCTTGCGACAGAAAGATCCGGCCAGTCTGCGGGTCGTAGGCGGCGCCGTTCAGATGCGTGGGCGAGCCTGACGTCGGTAAGTCGAGCGTCCAGGTCGCGTACGGTCTGATGTCCCACGGTTGCAGCTGCCCGTTCTTGACCGCAGCCAGGTCGCGAGCGTCGTAGGCCCAGACCATGTACCTGTACGGATAACCGTGCGTGCCTTTGGAGCTGTCTTCTTCGTCGTAACAATAGACGACGCCCGGCTCGTTCGGCACCGGCCGTCCGGCAAGACTTTGCACGGATGTGCCTTCCCCATAACAAAAACTCCCGAACCCGTGGCGGCCGAAGAAGAGGACGCTGCTTGTGCGTTCAGGAAACACGACGCCGCGGACTTCGGTCGATCCGTTGTACAGCGCGTTCGTCCCGTTCCAGGAGCCGAGCCCGTGATTCTCCGGGTAGTAGAGCAGCGGTGTCGCGGGCGCGGGCACCTTTGTGCCGATGTCGAGCGGATTCAGACTGAAGAGCGCCGGTCCGAACGACGTGCGCGTGACGATCGCGATGCAGCACTGCCCGGTCAGTGCCGGTCCGCCGAGGGCCGCCTGCCAGGCCGGGGGCACGAGTGCCATGTACCCCGACACATATCCGGCTTTGAGCAGACCGACCTGGTAGGGTCCGCGCACATCGCCCTGCACGCCGAGGTCCATCCCCGAGACGAAGTGGGAGAGCACCTGAGACTGCCCGCCGTCGTAGTACGAGTAGACACTGACGTAGAGATTGCCCGCGTAGGCCAGCAGACCGCCGATCTTCTTCTGGTTCGGATCCGTCGGGTTCACCGTGTCCATGCGGCCGTCGGTGGCGTCGGTCAGCGTTTGCAGCAACGCCGCCGTCGGAAAGCTACCGGGGACGTCCGCAGGGTCGGTCGGCGGCACGCTGACTTCGGCGACCTGCTGATAGTGGTCGTGACCAACGAGGAACAGCGATCCGTGCAACGGGTTGAACGCCAGGGCCGTGGCGCCGTACGCGAAGGTCGTCACGCCGAAATCGCTCAACGGCAATCGGAACGAACCTTGATAAACAAGATCCCTGGCCCGGACCAGCGGCATCGACGGTGAAGCCGACGGCGTCGGATCGGCTCCGACGACCACGACGATTTCGTTGCCCGGCGCGCTCGTCCCGCAGTTGTCGCGCGCCCGAAGGCGCATGTAATAAGTGCCGGGCGCGGCGGTGATCGCGAGCGCGGCCGCGCTCGCGGTGGCCGTCGCGAACAGATCGCTCAGACCGGGCGCCGATCCGGCCTCGAGGATGTACGTCGCCGGCCCGCTGACCGATGGGTTCCACGTCAGCACGACCGTCGACCCGGCAACGTTCGAGGCCAGTTGCGTCGGTGGTGAAGGCACGGCGCTGCAGGCCGGGGCGGCAGGCCCGCCCGGAACGGTAACCCGTACGCCGTCGGCGTTTGGCCCGACGCCGTCCGCATTCACGCCCTTCACGCGCACCACGTACGTACCGTTCAGCGCGTTCGTCCAGGTGAAGCTCGTCGCCGCATCATTTGTCGAGATCGATGCCAGATCGGCCAGGCCGAATTGCGAGCCCGCCTCAATCAAGTACGACGTCGCTGGACAGCCGCCGATTGGGGCCTGCCAGCTCAGAAAGAGTGTCGTGCCTGTGACCGACGTCGTCAGACCGGATGGCGCCAGCGGTTTGCTGCCGCAGGCCCGCGTGCCGACCGCGACGGTGATCTCATTCGATGCCGAGCTCGTACCGGTGCTTGTGCGGGCGCGTACTCGCACGAAGTAGGTGCCCGGCGGGACGCCGGTCGCCGTCATCGTGCGGCCGGCGGATCGCGTATCCAGCTGTCCGAGGTCGCTCTTTCCCGGAGCCGAACCGGCCTCGAGCACGTACGACGTCGATGCGTCGCTCGACGCCGGGGCGTTCCACGCGAAGACCACCGCCTGGCCGGAGAGGGCTGCCGTCAAGGAAGTCGGTGCGGTGGGCACCGCGATGACGGTGGCTCTCGACATGGACCGCGGAGTGAGATGGATCGGAGAGCCCGGAGCCGCATACGCGCCGCACGCCGGATCAGGGACCAGCATCGCCGCCGGCGACGCCACAGGCACCGATGCGGCGAAGCACTTCCACGGAAGCGAGATCTGCGGACCTGCGTCGGCAAGATTCTGTGCGTGTGAAGGCGCCCATGCCATGACGAGCGTCATGGCTACCGCGACGAACAGTGCTGTCGGAAGCGCGCGATGCGTCATAGCTTTCACGCGTTTCTACTGCCGGCCAGCCACGGGTGCCGATGGACGTCCATCCGCCGTGTACACATGAATCAAAGGTTTCGCGCCGTCCGCGTACGTCTGCACAAGAAAAATCCGCCCCGTCGCGCCGTCGTACGCGGCGCCGTTGAGACGCACGCCCGGGGCAGGAAATGGGAAATCGAGTTTCCAGACCGCGTACGGCTTGACCTGCCACGGGCGCTTGTGACCGCCCTTGACCGCCGCGAGGTCCATCGCGTCATACGCCCATACATAGTAGGCATACGGAAAACCGTGGGTGCCTTTGGAATCGTCCTGCGGATCGTAGCAGTAATTGTTGACGCCGTCAGGCATCCGCTTTCCCTTCAGCTCCTCGTTCTTGGTGCCGCCACCGTAACAGAACGGGCCAAGCCCGTGGCGGCCGAAAAACAGCACGCTGCGGGTGCCTTCCGGAAAGACGACGCCGCGCACTTCCGTCGTGCCGTTGTAGTAAGGGTTGGTGCTCCCCCACGACGTCAGCGGCGTCTCGCTTGGATAGTAGACAAGCGGCGTCGCGGGGGCTGGATTCTTGACGCCGATGTCGGCGGGATCCACGGAAAAGACCGCGGGTCCGGACGAGGTGCGGCCCACGATTGCCAGACAACACTGGCCCGTGAGCGCAGGACCGCCGAGCGCCGCCTGCCAGGCCGCGGGGACCAGCGTCATGTATCCCGACACGAATCCCGCTTTCTCCTTCCCGACGCGAAAAGGCCCGTCGACGTCCCCCTTCACGCTCAAGTCCTGGCCGGTCACGAAATGCGACAGTACCTGGGTGCCCGCACCGTCGTAGTACGAGTACGCGGACACGTATAACTTGCCGCGGTAGGGAAGCAATCCGCCGATCTTCTTCGCGTTCGGATCGCCGGGGTTCAGCGTCTTCATCTTGCCTTCGGTGACATCCGAGAGCGGCTGCAGCACCGCGGCGGTGGCCAGTTCCGCGACGCTCGATCGATGGCGGATGTCGGGCACGCTGATTTCCGCCACGTACTGGCGCCAGTCGTGGCCTACGAGAAACAGCGATCCGCGAGCGGGGTTGAAGGCCAGCGCCGTTCCCCCGTATGCGAAGGTGGAGTCGCCTTCATCCCCGAGGGGCAGGCGAAACGACCCCTGGTACACCAGCGTCGCCGGTTGCACCAGGGGCAAACCAGCCAGGGCCGGGGAGCCCTTCTCCTGTATCGCACCCTTGCGCGTGAAACCTGCCGCCGCGGCGCCCGCAAGAACGAGCGCCATCAGTGCAAATCCGGGAATTCGCGGATAGCTCATGGAATCTTTACGGGCAAAACTCGGCGACACGTCGGACGCTACGCGGGATATCGGAGTCGCTGTTGTGCTGCTTTCGGCTCGACTCGATTGCATGCGTGATGCCATTCTATGACGTCCGCCATCGCGTCCCGGAATTACATGGCCCGGGCGGGGATGGGCGTGGCATAGACTTGTGCTGAAAGTTTCGAGCAACTCAATGGAGTCGAGGCTTGCTGGCCCACGTCAAGAACTTCCTGCGCCCGATCGAGCAACGTCGCCTTAGCGCCCTCGATTGGCTGCATTGGTGGCCGCGATACGGCCGGGTTCATCACAACGTCGATCGCGCGGCCCACGTCCAGGCCGCCGCCGACTGGCTCGTTCGCGCCCACGATGCGGGCGATGATCGCGGCGTCGCCTACGGTGCCGCGATCGGCGGCGATTTTCAACCCAGTTACCCCGAGACGACCGGCTACATCATCCCGACGTTTCTGAGCCTCGCCGAACACTATCGGATCGAGTCCTATCGCGCGAGAGCGATCGAGATGGGCGATTGGGAGATCGCCGTGCAGCTGCCTTCCGGCGCCGTCATGGGCGGCAAGGTCAACACGCGGCCGACGCCGGCGCTCTTCAACACGGGGCAGGTGCTTCTCGGTTGGGCCTCGCTCTATCGTGAGACCGGAGAGCGGCGATTCCTCGACGCGGCACGGCGCGCGTCGGCCTGGATGATTGAGATGCAGGAACCCGACGGCAACTGGCTCCGCGGCAACTCGGCCTTTTCCAATTCCACGGCGACGCTTTACAACGTCAAGGCCGCGTGGGGACTCTGCGAAGCCGGCAAGGCCGGCGTCGGCCAGGAGGCGATCGACGCTGCCGTACGCAACGCCGAATATTGTTTGACAAAACAAGCCGCCAACGGCTGGTTCGCCGACTGTTGTCTCGATGACCCCACGAAACCGCTCCTGCACACCATCGCCTACACGATGCAGGGGTTGGTCGGCATCGGCCTGCTGGTCGAACGGCCCGAACTGTGGAAAGCGGCCGAGACGACGGCCAGAAGCCTGATGGCGCTGATGAACCGTAAAGGGTTCATCCCCGGCCGCATCGATGCGGACTTCCACGGACAATCGACATGGTGCTGTCTCACGGGCACCGCGCAGACGGCGATCGTCTGGTCGCAGCTGTTCGAGCTGACGGGCGACGAGGCCTTCCGGTCGGCTCGACGAACGGCCACTCAGTACTTGATGCGCCGGCACGACCTCTCAATCCCGGAGCCGGCCATTCGCGGCGGCGTGTTCGGATCCTGGCCGGTCTGGGGCGATTACGGCCGCCTCACCGTCCTGAACTGGGCGACCAAGTTTTTCGTGGATGCCCTGCTTCTGGAAATGCGCCAGGATGAAATGACGTCACGAGATGCCGCACACACAGGACACACGACATGGCGAAAGTAGCGATCGTCACCGGTGGGACGCGCGGCATTGGCGCGTCCATCTCCGTCGCCCTGCAGAGTGCCGGCTACAAGGTCGCGGCGGTCTACGTCCACAACGACGAGAAGGCGCAGACCTTTCACGCCGAGACCAGCATCCCGATCTTCAAGTGGGATGTCAGTGACTTCGAGGCCTGCGCCGCTGGCGTGAAACAGGTGGAGTCCCAGCTGGGGCCCGTCGACATCCTGGTGAACAACGCCGGCATCACGCGCGACTGCATGTTTCACAAGATGACGCCGGAGCAATGGCACGCCGTCATCAACACCAATCTCAACGCGCTGTTCAACATGTGCCGCCCGGTCATCGAGCACATGCGCGACAACGGCTTCGGCCGCATCATCAACATCTCGTCGATTAACGCGCAACAAGGCCAGATGGGGCAGACGAATTATTCGGCGTCGAAAGCCGGTGATATCGGATTCACCAAGGCGCTGTCGCAGGAAAACGCCGCGAAGGGCATCACGGTCAACGCGATCTGCCCCGGGTACATCGCGACGGAGATGGTCAACGCCATGCCGCAAGACGTGGTCGACAAGAAGATCATCCCCAAGATTCCCATTGGCCGGCTTGGCCAGCCGGCCGAGATCGCCCGGTGCGTGTTGTTCCTGGCGTCCGATGAGGCGGGGTTCATTACCGGCGCCACGCTGACCGCGAACGGCGGTCAATACATGACGTGAAGCGGGCGGGATAGGACCGGCGTCTGGTCATCCGCGTAATCCGCGGATGAAAATTCTTCGTGAGAGCCCGGCCTGCGTGCTTACGCCCGTGGCTTGTTCGGTCGCGCCGCAAGCTCCGAGGCGGTCGAGTAGATGGTGATGCCGTCACCCGCCAGTGCTTTCAGGTGGTCGTAGAAATCCCGTGCCGAAATGAACCATGAATCGGCGTTGCCGACGCGGCCGGTGACGCGCAGGCCGGCGCGATCGAACTCGTCGCGGAAGTAGTCGCGCAAATCCGCGCGTGACGGGTGATCGATGCGGCGCTCGGTCACGGCCGCTTCGAACGGGCGCACGGGCACGTTCCAGATCTTTCCGTCCACATCGCGGCACGGCATCTGGTAGGTCCCGTCCAACCACACGTGCACGGGAAACGCGTCGCCCATGGCGTCCTCGAGCAGGTGATAGAAGGTCACGGGCCCCATCGAAATCCCAAGACCGAGAACCTTGGCGTTCGGAATCTCGAGAAAGCGCTGCCATGGCGACCCGACACCAAAGACCGACGGGGCCTGATGGTGCGCCTCGGTGAGATGGCGGGCGTGGCGGCCCCAGGCCGACACGGAGTGGGTCGGGTGAATGCTGCGGTGGATGCCTGGGCTTGCGAGGAACGCTTCGGGCAGCCGTCCCATGTGCGTGCCATGCGCGCGCGCGTCGAACACGTAATCCTTCAGCTCGCAGGTCCCGAGGATCGTGCCGCCCGGCATGTAGTAAGTCGGGATCAGCAGCGTCCCTTGCGGGCCGACCGCATCCTGCAAGGCCCGCACGACTGCTGCGGCGCCGCCTTCGACATACCCGAGGCTCTTGAGCGACGAGTGGATGAAGAGCGTGTCGCCCGGGGCGATGCCCAGCTTCAGCAAATCAGCCGTGAGCTCGCCGCGCGTCACATGACGCTCGGACTGTTTGATCCTGCTGGCGGTGCGTTGCCGGCGAAGCGTTTCGAGCACCGCTTTCGCCGCCTGCTTCAGCGGTCTAAGCATGAGCGCCTCCGATGGCACCGGATCGGCGCGAGGTGAGCGCCGTCACCGTGTCGAAGGTGTGAAGCAGCCGGGACGTAATCGTGTGCGGTCTGAACTGCGCCATCGCCGCTTCCCAGCGATCGATGTCGGGCCCCTGTCCGGCGCGCACCTGCGCAATCAACTCGTCCAACGTTCGCACGATCGCCTCCTCATCGTCGCAATCCGCCACAAGCGACCCGAGCTGTTCGGCCGCGAACGTGTAGGTTTCGCTTCCCGGCATCGCGAGTGTGAGGATTGGCTTGCCGTGGCTGACGTACTCGAACAGCTTGGAGGGAAGCTGCGTCATCGTGCCCGGCTGCAGCAGCAGGAGCGCCGAGCTCGCGACGAGCATGTCCTGGCACATCGCATGTGGCACAGGTCCATGGACGTGGACGAGGTCGGTCAGTCCCAGTTCCGCCAGTTTGTCGGCGATCGGATAGGACACGTCGATCGGACCGATCAGATCCAGGATCAGATCGCGTGCGCCGCCGGGCATTTCGCGCTGGCGGCGTTTGGCCATGGCGCGCAGCAGGAGCAGCGGATCGCGCGGGCCGTAGAGGAAACCCGCGTGCGCCAGCCGCACGGGCTCCGCGCCGCCGGCTCGAAGGGCGATGCGCGGCAGAGGACGTTCGTTCTCGACGCAGTTGTAGATGACGTCGAATCTCTCCGAGGGGAGCCGGGGATAGCGCGCGCGGAATTCATCACGAAGCCCGCGAGTGTTCGCGATGACCGCGTCGGCGCTGTTGACCACGAACGTCTCGAGACGGCCCTCGATCCAGCGTCGGGCGGGATGAAAATGCATGCGATACGGATTCGTCGTCCACGGGTCGCGAAAGTCGAGCACGAGAGGAAGGCCGGTCGACTTCTTCAGCAGCGCGCCTACCAGCAGCGACGTCCACGGCGAACCGGTGGCGTAGATGCACGCGATGCGGCGTTGACGGATCGTCCGCCGTCCCTCGAGAAACGCCACCGGCAACCAGCCCATGAACGGATCCGGCGTCTGGACGGCGCCGGTCAACGCATCCTTGAAGCGCTGCAGCGCGCTCTTCGAGTCGGCGGCTGGCGGGGGCGGCGCCGGGGCCTGCGGCGTGCGCGGTGACGGGGTTTCAGCGGTACTCGTGTGCGGCGACGGTCCACGACCGCGCAGGCGCTGAATCGCACTGATGATCGTCTTGAGCAGCATGACGCGGCCGGTGCGCACGACCTCGGCGCTTGCGGGGATCTCGCGCAGGTACTTCTCCTCGCGCTCGAGATACGGCTCGTAGAGATCGACGCGCAGCGTCAGGATCACCGGGTCCCAGTGCGAGCCGGCCATTCCGCGCACGAACTTCACCACGCGCTGCACGGCCGGCACTGCCATGCCGCCGAGGGGTGGAAACAGATAACAGATCATCAGGACGCGGCGGTGGCCAGCGTCGGGCGCCGATGCGGGCTTCACAAACAGGATTTTGACCGAGATTTAGAGGGGGCATTGTACGTCGGCCGCGATCTGCCAGCAAGACGAGCCCTGCACTAGACTGAGCAGGCGTGAGGCTCATGGACGTGGATGAATAAGGAGTTTTCAGTCGGCGTTGAAGCGGTGGTGCGCATCACCGTGGCACGGCCGGGGCCGTCCTTTTTTCCCCGACGTCAGGAACCGGTCAGGCTTGGCGTACCGCTCGGCAGCGGCGTCGCGATCGACGCGGATCGTCTGGCGCTGTTCGCCTCGAGCGGGCGGCCGCAGCCCGTGCAAACGCGCGTGCTCGATCGGTGGCACGACGGATCGATTCGCTGGCTCCTTCTCGACTTTGTGGCCGACCATGACGGCACGTCGCCGGCCGAGTACGAGCTTCGCTTCGCGGAGGCCGGCGCCGGTGGGCCCTCTATCGCCGGCCCACTGCGCGTCGACGAGCAAGGAGGCGGTGTGCTGGTCGACACGGGCGCCGCCCGGTTCCGTCTCCTGCCGGCCAGCGGGTTCCCATTCGAGGAGGTGCTGATTGATGGCGCCTCCGCCCTGGACCCTTCCCGCAGCGGGTTCCAGCTCCTCGATTCCACCAATCGACCCTGTGCGGTCACGATCGAGGCGATCCGTGTCGAAGAATCCGGCGCGCTGCGGGCCGGCGTTCGCGTCGACGCGGCGATCGGCGTTCCGGGCGGCGAGCGGCTGCTGGAGCTGAAGGCGAGGCTGGATTTTTTTTCCGGATCCACCGTCGTTCGTGTCGCGCTGACGCTGCGCAATCCGCGGCGCGCAATGCACACGGGCGGCTTCTGGGAGCTGGGCGATCGAGGCTCAGTGTCCATCCGCGACGCTTCGTTCGTGCTGACGCTTCCGCCGCTGGGGGAGCCTGCGGCGGTGGGATGTTCGTCCGAGATCGGTTCGCCGCTCACAGGCGTTGAGCCGGACTTCGAGCTGTTTCAGGCGTCGAGTGGAGGCGAACACTGGCGCAGCTCGAATCATGTCAACGGCAGCGGCACCGTGCCGCTCGCGTTTCGCGGCTATCGTCTCCGAGCGAAGGAGATGGAGACCACCGGCCTTCGCGCGACGCCAGTGGTGTCGCTCGCGCGCGGCCCGCGTCACCTGGCGCTCGCGGTGCCGCAATTCTGGGAGAATTTCCCCAAAGCGATCGAGGCGACCGGCGACCAGCTTGTGCTGAGGCTGTTTCCGCGCCAGCACGCCGATCTTCACGAGCTCCAGGGAGGCGAGCAGAAGACCCACGTCTTCTGGCTGGCGTTCGATCGCGATCCGATCAGCGACGTTGCGCTCGACTGGACGCGCGAGCCGTTGCTGGCCCATGCATTGCCGGAGCACTACGCGTCGAGCGGCGCCGTCCCGTACCTGATCACGGCGTCGAATGATCCCGACCCGGCGTATCACCAGCTCGTGATGCCGGCCCTCGACGGCGAGGACACCTTCGCGCACAAACGCGACGTGATCGACGAATACGGCTGGCGGAATGCGGGAGACCTCTACGCCGATCACGAGGCGACCCTTCACACCGGA
>Ga0068858_100003883_pt1 | contig 14760 bp, 13 predicted proteins | sample KBSSwiS12_FD_66589 | JGI IMG/M metagenome (GOLD analysis project Ga0068858, IMG submission 66589) | Switchgrass rhizosphere microbial communities from Kellogg Biological Station, Michigan, USA - KBS Switchgrass S1-2 | ecosystem: Host-associated > Plants > Roots > Rhizosphere > Soil ... | reverse complement strand
CGATGTGCGCAACATCTTCGCCCTGACATCGGTCCTGGAGGAATACGACATGAAGATAATGTCGGCCGAAAATGGACGTGCGGCGATCAATATCATCAAGGATCAACCCGACATCGATATCGTGCTGATGGATATCATGATGCCCGATCTCGACGGCATCGATACCATGAAGGAAATACGCAAGATAAAGGCACGCAGGCACCTGCCCATCGTCGCCGTGACGGCCAAGGCGATGAAGGGTGACCGCGAGCGTTGCATGGCCGCGGGGGCCTGGGACTACTTGTCAAAACCGGTCGACCGCGAACAGTTGTTTGGTGTACTTCGCGCATGGCTGCAGCAATAAATCCGCAGACGCCGGGATTCGATTCGGAACGAGATCGTTTTTTGCAGGGTGCCTCGATGGATACGAACGGCTTGAGCGACCACAGGGCGAATATCCTGATCGTTGACGATCGGGCGGACAAGCTATTGGTGTTCAAAACGGTTCTGGATGACCTGGACCAACACGTCGTCATGATGCGCTCGGGCGAGAACGCGCTGCGCTGGCTGCTCGAAAACGACTGTGCGGTCATATTGCTGGACATCAACATGCCGGGAATGGACGGGTTCGAGACTGCCGAGCTGATTCGCTCGCGTTCCAGGTCGGCGCACATCCCGATAATCTTCATTACGGCGCATGCCGAGGAAATCCATGAGATGAGGGGATATTCCCTCGGCGCGGTGGATTACATTCTGTCGCCGGTTCTGCCCGTTGTCTTGCGCAGCAAGGTCGGTGTTTTCGTCCAACTCTTCAAGCTTGCCCAACACAGCCAGAGGAAGGCCGAAGAGCGCATCGCCCTGGCGCGCGAACAAGTGGCGCGCGCGGCCGCAGAGGAGTCGATGCGCGGCGCCAGCTTTCTCGCGGAAGCGAGCAAGGTCCTGGGCAGCTCGCTCGATGTGAATTCATTGATGTCCAGCGCGACGGGATTGGTCATTCCCATGTTGGGAGACTTGAGCGCCATCACGTTGGCGCCGGGCACTGGCATCTCGCCGAGCGTTGTATTTGCGCCCGAAGGGGGCGAAGCGGGAAAGGCAAACGCGTTGGCTGGCAATGCGGCATGGCTTGCCGCTGTAGAGGATGTCATGGCAACCGGCCAGGTCAGGCTCGTCGATGACTTCCTGCGCCTGAGTCAGGAAGTGGCTGGACGGCCCGCGGCGCCAGACGAGCGGCAGCAGCGCTACAGCATAGAGCAGGTTGTCATGCTGCCATTGGCGGCAAGGGGCAAAGTGCACGGCGTGCTTTCCATCGCGATAGGGCCTTCCCGAAAACGATTTTCGGCAACGGAAATCGCCCTCGCCACCGACATTGCGGGCCACGTGGCGATGGCATTGGAAAATTGCCTGCTGTTCAAGGAAATTCAGGACGCCAATCAGCGCAACAATGAATTCCTGGCAACGTTGTCGCATGAATTGCGCAATCCTTTGGCGCCAATACGCAATGCCATCTATACCATGCATCTCGGCGGACTCTGGTCAAACGAGGGTCGCAAGTACAAGGAGATCATCGAGAGACAACTCGAGCACATGACGCATCTGGTTGACGACCTTCTCGATGCCGCACGCATAACGCGGGGCAAAATACAGCTTCGGACCGAACAGGTGGACCTGGTCGAAAAGATCTATCGCGTGCTCGACACGGTCCGGCCCGCGCTTGAAAAGGCCGGCCACCAATTGCAACTTGCCCTGCCATTGGAAGCCGTGTGGCTGAAGGCAGACCGGGTGCGCTTGCAGCAGATCATTGAAAATTTGCTGGTGAATGCCATCAAATATACGGAGGCGCATGGACGCATCGACATCGGCGTGAAAGTCGAACACGGGCAGGCACTTCTCACCATACGTGACAATGGCGTCGGCATCGCGCCCGATATGATTCCGCGGATTTGGGACATGTTCGTTCAGGTCGACGCATCTCTGGATCGGACGAGGAACGGCTTGGGCATTGGGCTGCCTCTTGCCAGAAAACTGGTGCACCTGCACGGAGGCTCGATAGATTGCGCCAGTGAAGGCCTGGGAAAAGGCTGCGAATTCACTGTCCGGTTGCCGACAATTGTGCCGGCAAGTATCGACAAATCGGTTCGGGATGCCGGTGGGACACCGAAGGCCTTTGAATCGTCGATCGCGGGGCGAATTCTCGTCGTCGACGACAATCAGGACTCGGCGCAGTCGTTGGGCGTGCTGCTGGGCAAATGGGGGCATGAGGTCGAGCTCGCTTTCGATGGCGCATCCGCGCTCGAGATTGCACGCACGTTCAGGCCTGAACTGGTGTTTCTCGATATCGGCATGCCGAAAATGAATGGCTACGAAGTGGCGCGCCGCCTGCGCGAAGACGTCAGGATGGCGAAGACGAGATTCATCGTGCTGAGTGGATACGGAGCCGAAGTCGACCACATCCGCTCGAAAGAGGCCGGCTTTGACCTTCATCTCGTGAAGCCGGTAGATCCCAAGAAGTTGCCGGGAGTCATTGCAACGGTCTTGACTGCCCGGCAGCAACAGCCGGCGCATGAAGCCTCGGAAGGAACCTAGTCCTGGAAGCCTCCAGGATTTTTGCCGCCCAATCCGCCCGCAGTAACGCCTCAATTCCTTCTTTTCTGCCGGAGCATTCCGCCGCATATTTCACGCTCGCGGAGTTGCGAGGGCAGACGACCCGTTGAACGGCAGATTCCGCATGGCCGGCGCCACACGTGGCCAGGCGGGTAGGGGAAGCTGCGCGCAAATGTTAATCTGATGATTAACAGCAATTTTGGATGGATTGCAGATGTCTGAAGCGTTGCGCAACGCCTTGACGGTGACCGATCACAGCCGTGCGAGCGCTGGAATGCGCTACATCTACCCAGTGGTATCGCGCCGCGCCGGCGGCGTGTCGATCGGTATTAATCTCAATACCAACAATGCCTGCAACTGGCGTTGTATTTACTGCCAGGTGCCGGACTTGACCCGTGGAGCGCCCCCACCGGTCGACCTGAAACTGTTGAGTCAGGAACTCGAGACGTTCCTGGATGAAGTGCTGAAGGGGGATTTTCTCGCTACGCGGGTTCCCCCGGATGCGCGGCGCCTGAATGATATTGCTCTCTCTGGAAACGGCGAACCGACCAGCGCAAGCGAATTCGAACAGGTTATCGATGTTATCGGCGAAATTCGCCAGCACTGCGACGTACCTCAACATGTGAAGACCGTACTGATCACCAACGGTAGTCTGTTACGGCGTGTGGGGGTCCAGCGCGGGGTCGGAAAGCTCGCCGGCCTGAATGGCGAAGTCTGGTTCAAACTGGACCGCGGGAGCGATGCCGGCCTGCGCAAAATCAACAACAGCCGAACGACTCTGGCGCGAACACGTGCCAATCTCGCGATAGCCGCGCAACGCTGCCCCACCTGGATCCAGACATGCGTGTTCGCGCTTGCTGGCACAGGCCCCGATGCCTCCGAGCAGGAAGCCTATGTGGAGTTTCTGCGCGCGTGCCTGACTGCAGGCATCACCCTGCAAGGCGTACTGCTCTACGGCCTGGCAAGGCCCTCGTTGCAACCAGAGGCGCCACTGCTTACGCCGCTTTCCGCCGCGCAATTGGACGCCTTCGCCCAGCGCATTCGCGCGCTGGGTCTGCCTGTGAAGGTGACCCCTTGACGCCTAGCCCGGGATGTTTCACCCGGCCACCCCCATTCGCTTGCAGGTGCGTCTTTGCGGCCAATCCAGAGCCGTTTGGTTTGCGCCCCAGTTGAATTGGGGCTCGCGGATTCCGGCGGGTTCTGGCCGGCCATATCGGGCATACCCGTCTTGCCAATAGAATGACCTATTGGCTACGCCGGTCGAGCCCGATTTTTCCGCGTCCTGATGAAATATCCGGCTTAGCGCCGCGTACGACGGCGCGGCGAGCGCGTACTGGCCTCGGACTTGAGGCGGCGATAGAGCGTGGGTTGCGCCAATTTCAGGTAAGAAATCAAGGCGACGTCGCTTCTGTTGATTTTCTTGAGGTCGATCTGATCTACGTGCACCAGGCGCAGCAGTTCGCGCACCGGCTTGGGCATATTGCGGCCGCTTTCATAGCGCGAGCCGCCACTCTGGGTCACGCCGATTTGCCCCCAGAATTCCTGCTGGTTCAGGTTGAGGCGCAATCTAATCTCACGTGGATTCTGAATTTTCTCGAACATGCTCATCTCAGTCTTTGTGGTTTATCGTCATGGGATACGCCATGCCGTCCGCATCCTCGTTTAGGTTTGTCCCGATGCCGCACACAAAAGTTCCGCAAGCCAAACCATGACAAGCGCCTAGCGCGGCGCTGACCGGAAATAACAACGCCCCGCGTTGCGGGGCGTTGACTTGTTCCGGATAGTGGTATGCAAGGACCGGCGAGTCGACTTTACTTTGCGACCTGCCGCTCCCTCAATTCATCGAGTGTTTTGCAGTCTATGCAAAGTGTCGCGGTGGGACGCGCCTCCAGGCGTTTCAGGCCGATTTCGACGCCGCAACTGTCGCAATACCCGTATTCACCGGCATCGATCTTGCCGATGGTCTCATCGATTTTCTTGATGAGCTTGCGCTCGCGATCGCGGTTGCGCAGCTCAAGCGCCATGTCGGATTCCTGGCTGGCCCGGTCATTCGGATCGGCGAACACCGTCGCCTCGTCCTGCATCGTATGTACGGTGCGGTCAATGTCCTGCGACAACTCGATTTTCAGTTGGCTCAAGATTTTCCTGAAGTGCTCGAGTTGCTTGGGCCCCATGTATTGCTCGCCCTTTTTCGGCGCGTAGGGTTTGAAATTGGTACGGAATTCGGAAGCCATTTTTTAGGTTCTGAGTCCGGAAAAGTGCGCTTTAATATCAGAAATAATTGAGGGGTGCAAGAGTTGTTTCTCTGCCGCGCAATCGTGGTATTGACGCGGCCCCCAAATTGACCTTTAACCCCCTGATAGGTATAGTTCTGCCCCTCCGGGGTGTAACGCAGCCTGGTAGCGTGCCTGCTTTGGGAGCAGGATGTCGGGAGTTCGAATCTCTCCACCCCGACCAGAAAAAGCGATGGTCTGCCCGGTCAGAAACGTGCCCGTAGCTCAACCGGATAGAGCACCAGCCTTCTAAGCTGGGGGTTACAGGTTCGATTCCTGTCGGGCACGCCACGTGCACCCTCGATGAACTCTGGTCATTGAAAGCTTCAAATGGTGGCTGTAGCTCAGTTGGTAGAGTCCTGGATTGTGATTCCAGTTGTCGTGGGTTCGAGTCCCATCAGCCACCCCATCAAATTGCGCCCATTCTGAAGGCGCCATGCCCTGAGCCTCCTGCTCTGGACACTGGTGCGGTGCGTTTCGTGCATGAGCGCACACGCTTGATCGGCTTGCAAATCGGTTACGGCCAGATCGTGTTCTATCCTTAGGTGATTTTCCGCTGCGTTGCGCGTGTGCCGCATAGCGCTCGCGCCTGCGCTGCGACTGCTGATTCAGCGTCGACAACGCGCCAGTGAAAGCAGCGCGCGCGTTGGCTTCGCGCGCTGCATTGGCTCGTTGTCTTCGCGTCGCCACGGTGCGTGATCGCGGCGAGGTTGGCGCGCTTGCGCCGTGCGTCGTCTGCCCATGCCAGACGCTCCCTTCAAGGACGGGGCTGCCAAACGGCGTCTGCATCCTAGATCGCCTTCCCATTGCGCGAGAGGCTGCGGGTTAGCCGGAATATCTCGTTTGCGTGAGATACGTCCTCGTTCCAGGCTCCCGAAAAGCTGGGTGGTACTGGGAACGCACTTGTCCCTTTAACCGGAATTAGCTGGCTTAGAACAGAGGGTTATCCGGCTGGTTTACCGATTCGACGCGCGATCGAGGCGCGCAAGAAACACACGTAAGGAATCCCTTACCCCGATTGCGGAGCGAAGCGTACAGCACATCGGGGTCGCGGCTGATTCAGTTCGCGCGGCGGTTGGCGTCCAATGTGGCCTTCGAGAGTTGCCGCAATTCCGGTGCGAGGCACACCAGCTCTCTCGGCGGCATGAGAGAGCAATTATCCGCGAATTGCGCGGGGACAGGCACGCAGGGGGATTGAGCAATGTATGCAGCAACAGGCACACAGGACAGGCAACAAAGGATGAAACAATACGCTCCGCTGGTAAAGCGCATTGCCCATCACGTCATGGCGAAGTTGCCGGCAAGCGTCGAAGTCGATGACCTCATCCAGGCGGGCATGATCGGCCTGATGGACTCGATGGGGCGCTATCAGGAAACACAGGGCGCGCAGTTCGAGACTTACGCCGCACAGCGCATTCGCGGAGCGATGCTGGACGAGTTGCGCAGCTGCGATTGGCTGCCGCGCGGCATTCGCAGGAACATGCGCATGATCGAGAAGGCGATGCATTCACTCGAGCAGAGCCTGGGCCGCCAGCCCAGCGAGCCCGAAATCGCCAGCCGGATGGAGTTGTCCTTGCCGGCTTATCAGGAAATGCTGCAGGAAGCGCGCGGCCATCAACTGGTCTACTACGAGGACTATAGTGAAGGCGACGATGAACACTTTCTCGACCGGCAAGCCGGTCACGCGCATCCGAGTCCGCTCGACAATCTGCTCGAAGAGAGCATGCGCGAGCGCCTGATCGAGGCAATCGTTCATTTGCCCGAACGCGAAAAAACGATGATGGGCCTTTACTACGAACAGGATTTGAATCTGCGCGAGATCGGCGACGTAATGGGGGTCAGTGAATCGCGCGTCTGCCAGATCCATACTCAGGCCATCGCGCGGCTGCGCTCGATGCTGCGCGAAGAGGAATGAGCCTGTGCGCTGCGTAATGTCCCCAACCAAATCCTGGTATTAGTTGCGCATCTTCCTCTGGAAACCGCGCATGGGGGCGCACTTCCATCGGCGTGGCCTGTGCATCTGGACGATCTTTGTGCCAGCCAGCGTGGAGTTTCGGGAAGTAATTCGGCTCAAGACCAGTGACACTGGCGCCGATAACAGGGGGGTAGTGAGCAATAACAGAGGGATAGAATCCCCCGCGCCCTAAAGTCGACCGGAATGGTACCGATAACTTGTCGCATACCGTTCCAGAAGAAGGAAATCTTGTCATGAAAATCGATCATTCACTCAAATCGCCTGGCAGCGTGAGCAGCGAAAGCGCCACTGCCAGGAACACAAAGACGGATTCCCCCAGGCCCGCGCCCGGCCTCAGCGCTGAGCTCTCCGCCTTGTCCTTACCGATGCAGCCAGTGGGGTCGCAGGAAGTCGTCGATGTGGCACGCGTATCGAAGATCAAACAAGCCGTCACGGAAGGTCGTTTCGAAGTCAATCCGGATGTCGTGGCGGACCGGTTGTTGGAAACGGCCCGTGAACTGATCGTTGCTTCCAAGCGCTGACCGGCTCGCTACCTGGCGCAATCGAGCGCAGGGGCTTTCTCCCACAAGCAGAGGTTGCGATAGCCGCGAAGATCCCGGCTAATCGATCAGGCCATTCTTCAAGGCATAGTGCGCAATTTCCGCATTGTTCTTCAACTTCATTTTTTGCAGCAGGCGGGTGCGATAGACGCTGACCGTTTTCGGGCTGATCGACAGCGACTCCGCGATTTCTGTCAGTGACTTGCCGGCCGCCAGCATGCGCAGCGTGTCGAATTCCCGGTCGGAAAGCAATTCGTGCGGACGCTTCTCGTTCGGCTCGCCCAAGGATCGCGCGAGTTCTTCGGCAAGATCGGGACTGATGTAGCGGCGGCCGGACATGACCTGGCGTATGGCGGCAACCAATTGCTCGTGCGCGCTCTTCTTGTTGACATATCCCGAGGCCCCGGCCTTGAGCGCCCGCACCCCGAATTCGTCCTCCGCATGCATGCTGAGCATGATCACCGGCAACGAAGGTTGGCCGCGTTTGATCTGCTTCAACGTTTCGATGCCATTCTTGTCTGGCAGAGAGATATCGAGCAAAACCATGTCGTAGGTGTTCTCGCGCAACAATCGCAAGGCTTCTCCGCTGGAACCGGCTTCAGCTGAAACTTCGATGTCGCTGGTTTCCGAAACAACCTGGCCAAGGCCGCGTCGCACGATGGCGTGATCGTCCACGATGAGCAGGCGGATCATGTTCGGGGTCGGGGAACCGTATTGAGAGTTGTGTCGGGCGCGGATGCAGCGCCCGTCTTTCAGGATTCGGTGGGGTGAGAAGGCCGCTTGGCGGGCAGGCAAACGCGGACTTGTGTTCCTGCGCCCGGCTCACCAGATATGTCGATGGTACCACCCAGGAAGTCGGCGCGTTCGCGCATGCTGCGAATTCCATATGAGCCGGGCTTGTGCAAATCGAGATCCGGGTCAATGCCATGGCCGTCGTCGGTGACGGTGAGCACCACTGTGCTGCCGTCATCTTCGAGCGCAATGTCGACGTGCTTTGCGCCGGCATGCTTGGCGATATTGGTCAGCGTCTCCTGGAAGATGCGAAACAGCGCTGTGGAGAACTGCGGGTCAAGCGCGACATCCTCGCGCGAGCAGACGAAATCGCAGGTGATGCCCATGCGCTTCCTGAACTCCTTGACCTGCCATTCGATCGCGGCAGACACGCCATAGTCGAGTACCAACGGGCGCAGGCTGCGCGATATGCGGCCCGTTGCTTCGATCGCCGAATCCAGCAGCGCCTGCATCGAGTCTGTTTTTTCCGTCAACGCGGTCTGCTCCGGCTTGAGGCGGGAGCGTATCCAGGCCAGGTCTATCTTCGCCGCCGTCAGCGTGCCGCCGAGATCATCGTGGATTTCCCGGGCGATATGGCCGCGTTCCTCTTCCTTGACATGCTCGATGTGCGAGGTCAGTTGCCGCAATTGCAATTGCTGGGCTTCGGTTGCGTTCTGGGCCAGTTTGCTCTCGGTGATATTCGAGATAATGCCGTCCGAGACCACCACTCCGGTAGACACCTTGCGCACACTCGCGCGCAGATTCACCCATTTGATTTCCTGGCCATCGGCCCCTACGCGGATGCGTCCTTCCCAGTTGCGCGGGGTTAACTGTTGGGCTGACTTCGCGCGAGACTCCAGGAAATTCTTGCGGTCCTCCGGAACGATCAGCTCGATGAGCATTTCCGGGTGGTCCATCAACCGGTCCGCGCTCACGCCGAGGACGAACTGGCTGCCCTCGCTGACATAGGCCAGGTCGGCGCTGCCATCCTCATACAGCAAATCCTGGAACACGACGCCGGGCAGATTGTCTGCAATTGCCTGGAAACGCGTTTCGCTTTCATTGAGAGCAGCGAGCGCGGCTTCATACAGCTCGGGCAGATTGCGTTCAACGACGGGCACGAGTCTGTGCAACCCCTGCTTGGTCACGACATCGGTCGCGCCGGCTTTGATCACCGCCGCTGCGGACTCCTCGCCGATCGCGTCGGTTACGACGATCATCGGAATTCTGGCTTCCAGCGTCTGGAGAATTGCGAGCGCTTCCATGGCGCTGAAGTCTGGCAAATCGAGGGCGGAGAGCACGACATTCCAATCTGCGGTTTGCAAAGCAGTGCGCAGCTGCTCGGCGGTGTCGACGCGCCGGCTGACGACCGAAAATCCACCGGAAGCCAGGGTCGCGACAATTGCCTGCGCGTCCGCCTCGGAATTCTCGACCAGCAAAGCGCGAATCACGCGTTCATCCATTTAACTGGTCCTGAAAGTGCCACCCGATGGGTTTCGGGGCCGGCCAAAAATCCGCCAGCCGTCGAGGACATGCGTTGAAATACTGCGGGACCGGTTCCGGTACGTTGAATGCGACTGCGACCGGAAGAGGCCAGAAGGCTTGTTGGTAGGGCAACTAATCGAGGTCGGCGTCCATGTCGGGAATGAGCGCCTGCACTCGGCCGGTACGGATTGCCGGGCGATACCCGACCGCCCGAGCGTGACTCCTTACGCTATTGCCAAAAGTATAGTCGCGCTGAAGCGATCCTGCACCGGCAATTCGCAAAGCCCTGCGCTGGTTTAGAGAGGATCAGGCCGAAATGAAACCTTCTGCGTGTTCGCGCACCACCACAGCCCGGCCGATTCAAGGGGATGGAGCCCGCCAGGCATGAGAAAACTTCAGCAAGCGCCGATCCACGCCGGCACGCGGGATGGATCGGCGCTCCCTGGCTCGACTTCCCCGCCTATCATGCGATTGCCCCCGCGGTTCACGTTCGGACAGGCGCCTGACCTTGTCCTCGGTGGCATAGAAATCATCCATGGCATGTGCATGACTACCCCAGGTGGAAAGTCGCGTGCCCGTGGCGCGATCGGCAACCGCGTAATGTCCGAACTCGTTATTGACAAGCGTGTATTGGACACCGGGCAGGTCGCCCGATCCCGATGGAGAAACGTAATGCGTGAGTTCGTGCAAAAGGGCCGACTCGCCGGCGTGACATTGCGGACACACGCGCAGGCTGCTTTCAGTTGCCGATATCGGAAAATTCGTTGACTCGTCGACGTGCCCGCATTCCAGGCACTTGGAAATGCCTTCACTTGTTCCCATGCTCAGCTCCTCTTCGTCACGCATCTGGCGATAGCACAGTGATACCGACTCGCGCGTACGCGTTCCTGTAAATTTACAAGTCTTACATTGCGAAGTTCGACGTGTCGCGCCACGGCGACAGGATGCAAAGCAAGAAGGAAACCTCGCCATCGCAATCGCCCGCGCTGGATTGGCTTTGCCTGAAATTTGTTGTGGTCGGACGGGTGGCAAATTCCCGGCATCTGGCAGACGCCGGCGCAACCCGTTAAAACAGCGATATACTTCGACTTGCCATTCCAGCCGTCATGGCTCGAGTCCTATCCTACGCCAATCTTCTTGAAGTATCTCCGCATTTCCCGATGACCCGCGATTCATGATAGTTCTGCGCGCCTTGCAATTGCGCCGCGGCGTGAAGGTATTGTTCGAAGACGCCAGTCTGACCTTCAATCGCGGCCAGAAGATCGGCGTGACCGGCGCCAATGGCAGCGGCAAGTCCAGCCTGTTCGCGTTGCTCCTGGGCGAATTGCATCAGGATGCCGGCGACCTCGAGATCCAGCCAGGTCTGGTGGTGGCGCACGTGGCGCAGGAGACGCCGTCCACCGACCAGCTCGCGATCGAATATGTGCTCGACGGCGACGCTGAGCTGCGTCAGCTCGAACGTGCGCTCGCGGCTGCGGAAGCCGAGCACAACGGTACGCGCATCGCCGAACTGCATGAGGATTTCCACAGGATCGGCGGTTATTCGGCGCGCGCCCGCGCGGCGCAACTCATGCATGGGCTCGGATTCGACGATGTCGAAATCGGGCGGCCCGTCGAGCAGTTCTCCGGCGGCTGGCGAGTGCGGCTCAATCTGGCTCGCGCGCTCATGTGCCGTTCCGACTTGTTGCTGCTCGACGAGCCGACCAATCACCTCGATCTCGATGCGATCGTCTGGCTCGAGCAATGGCTCTCAGGCTATCAGGGCACGCTGCTGATGATTTCCCACGACCGCGAATTTCTCGATACCGTGGCCAATTCGATCTGCCACATCGAAGCACAGCGTCTGCGTCTGTACGCCGGAAATTATTCCGCGTTCGAAACCCAACGCGCCATGCAGCTTTCGCAGCAACAGGCGACCTACGTGAAACAGCAACGCGAGATCGCCCACCTGCAGTCTTTCGTCGACCGTTTCAAGGCAAAGGCCACCAAGGCGCGCCAGGCGCAAAGCCGCATCAAGGCGCTGGCGCGCATGGAGAGAATTGCCGCCGCCCATGTGGATACGCCGTTCGAGTTCGCTTTCCGCAAGCCCGCGGTGCAATCGGATCCGATGCTGAACCTGGATGGCGTCGAGGCCGGGTATGGCGGTGTCGCGGTGTTGCGCGACATCCGCATGACCCTGCGTCCGGGCACCCGGCTCGGCCTGCTCGGCCGCAATGGTGCGGGCAAATCGACCATGATGAAACTGCTGGCCGGCGCGCTGGCTCCCCTTGCCGGGCAGCGCGTCGAGGGCAAGGGGCTGCAAATCGGTTACTTCGCCCAGCATCAGCTCGAGCAATTGCGCCCGGACGAGAGCGCGCTGTGGCACCTGACGCGATTGTCGCCGAAGACGCGCGAGCAGGAGTTGCGCGATTTCATCGGCGGTTTCAATTTTCACGGCGACCAGGCGACAGAGCCGGTGGGGCCGATGTCCGGCGGCGAGAAGTCGCGTCTGGCGCTGGCGCTGATCGTCTGGCAGAGGCCCAACCTGCTGTTGCTGGATGAGCCGACCAATCATCTTGACCTGGACATGCGCCACGCTCTGACCCTCGGCCTGCAGGATTACGAGGGCGCCCTGGTGCTGGTATCGCACGATCGCAGCCTGGTGCGCACGACCGCGGACGAGTTGTGGCTGGTCGATCAGGGCAGGGTAGCGCCGTTCGACGGCGACCTGGAGGACTATGCCAGGCGCTTGCGCGTGGGGGAGCAGGAGCAGGCCGTTATGCCGGAGCCGGCGGTCAGCCGCAAGGAGCAAAAACGCCTGGAAGCCGATGAGCGCAACCGCCGCTTTGCGCAACGCAAACCACTGGAGTCGCGCATCAGGTCCGCGGAAAAAGAAATCGAAGCACTGGGCCTGGAAAAGCGGCGGCTTGAAAAACTTCTCGCCGCCCCCGATATGTACGGCGAAAGCAGGAAGGACGACTTGAAACGTTGTCTGCTGGAGCAGGCGCAGGTCGTCAAGAAGTTGCAGGCCGTGGAAGAGCGGTGGCTCGGGCTGTGCGCCGAACTCGAGGCGCTGGCAGCGAGCGGTTAGTGCGGGTACCGTAAGGATTTTTTTGCGAAAGGGCAATACGTGTTCAAACGCATTGTGCTGTTCCTGATCACCAACCTGGCAGTCCTTTTCGTCCTCAACATTACCATGAGGATCCTCGGCGTCGACCGCATGCTGGCGCAGTCCGGCGGAGGCATGAACTTGAGTGCGCTGCTGGTATTCGCCGGGGTCATCGGTTTCGGCGGCTCGCTGATTTCTCTGGCGATGTCGAAATGGTCGGCCAAGTTCATGACGGGCGCCCGCGTGGTCGAACAACCGCAGTCTGCGGCAGAGCACTGGCTGGTCGAGACGGTGCGCCGCCAGGCGCAACAGGCTGGCATCGGCATGCCTGAAGTCGCCATTTACGAGGCGCCCGACGTCAACGCCTTTGCCACCGGGATGAACCGTAACAACGCGCTGGTCGCGGTAAGCAGCGGATTGCTCAACAACATGACGCGCGACGAAGCCGAAGCGGTGCTGGGGCACGAAATTACCCACGTGGCCAATGGCGACATGGTCACCCTTGCGCTGATACAGGGCGTGGTGAACACCTTCGTGATTTTTCTGTCGCGCATCATCGGCAATGTTGTCGACAAGGTCGTCTTCAAAACCGAACGTGGCAATGGCCCGGCATTCTGGATCACCTCGATCGTAGCCGAACTGGTGCTGGGCATCCTCGCCAGCATTATCGTGATGTGGTTCAGCCGCCGGCGCGAGTTCCGCGCTGATGCCGGCGGGGCTTCTCTCGCCGGGCGCGCCAAGATGATCGCTGCGCTGCAAAGGCTAAAGCAGGTGCACGAAGCGCCGCAATTGCCTGCGCAGATGCGCGCTTTCGGCATCTCCGGCGGGCAAGCCGGCGGACTCGCCCGGCTGTTCATGTCGCATCCGCCGCTCGATGAGCGCATCGAAGCGTTGCGCGCCGGCCAGTAGCCGGCACCGAGCGAGGAAACGCCCGAGCAAGCGGGCGTATTGTTTTCCAGTCGTCAGATGGTACCCACCTCAATTGACAGCGTTTGATTGGCATTGCGTTGCAGGGTGACCGACCCTGGCTGCGCGCGCGCCAGTGCGGCAAGCAGCGGCAGGGCGCTCGCGCACGGATTGCCGATGCGAAGTTGCTCCAGCGCGGCATCGCCCATGCGCGAGATTTCCTGTGCGCGCGTATCCATGGTGAGTTCGAGTCTGGCCATGGATTGTTGCGTGCGATCACGCGTCAACAGCAGTGCGGTCCCGAACGGCTGATGGACGGGACGTATTCCCGCGAGCGGCATGGGATAGGGCATGTCGTAGGCGATCAACAGGACCTCCGAACGGTCGACGTGCAGTTGCGTTGCCGCTTCCAGCAGGCCGATGGCAAAGCTCCAGTCGAATGCGCACAGGCTGGTGGAAGGGTGGTGCGAATGGGTCGCGATTCCCCAGTAGCCGGCCGGCGCGTTGTGCACCGAATTGTGAAAGCGCGTGGGAGAGACTTGCCTTTCCGCTCCCGCCAGCGTGATGCAGATGTCATTGATTACGTCGCCGTCGTTGCCTGAAGAGACGAACACGGTTGCCGTGCGGTCGACGGGCCTAGCGGCGCTTGCTAGCGCTTCCTGCCCGACGCTCAGTGCCATCTTGACCGTCGAACCGGTGCGCCGGCGCTCCACCGCGGGCAACAAATCGGCATTCAGGGGTGCGAGGGGGGCCGGCTCGTAGGGCTTTTCTCCCGCGAGAATCGCGCGGCTGCCAGACCAACCCGTGAGTCCGGGCGCGCGGATGGCGGCGCTTTCGACAAACAACTTCAAAGCCGCGCCTGCCCGAGCACCAGACTGCAGTTAGTGCCGCCGAAACCGAATGCGTTGCTCATCGCGATGCGAACCGGCCGATTGCGATTTTGTATCAGATAGTCAAGTTCCATGGCCGGATCGAGCGTGCGTGTGTTCACGCTGCCCGGCATGAAGCTTCGATCGATCGCCAGCGCACAAATGATGGCTTCGATTGCACCGCAGGCACCCAATGTATGGCCGGTCCAGCCTTTGGTCGAACTGCAGGGCGTGTCGGTCCCGAACACGGCGCATACCGCCTTGTCTTCGGTTG
>Ga0068858_100003877_pt1 | contig 14779 bp, 9 predicted proteins | sample KBSSwiS12_FD_66589 | JGI IMG/M metagenome (GOLD analysis project Ga0068858, IMG submission 66589) | Switchgrass rhizosphere microbial communities from Kellogg Biological Station, Michigan, USA - KBS Switchgrass S1-2 | ecosystem: Host-associated > Plants > Roots > Rhizosphere > Soil ... | reverse complement strand
GTTCCTGTCGGTTTACAACCTGTGCGCCGCGAAGCTGAATCAGCCGTTCCGGTTCGATCCTATGTTAGCCAGCGAGTTGGAACACATGGAAACCCGAAAGCGACGCTGAGCGTAGAGATGTAGCCGCCGATTACTCCCGGTAACGCCTCGCGTGATGCGGAGCGCCCGGGAGTAATCTGCCGAGACCTTACGCGCCGGCTACCAGACCAGCCTTAGGCCTAAGCGGAACGTTCGCTCATCCAAACCGTCCCGTCCGGTATTCCGAATATCGGTCACCTGCATGAAAGAACTGTTGCTGACCGACGCCTGCGTCGAATTCGGATTGGCGTGATGCGGCGTATTGGTTGCGTTGAACGATTCGGCACGGAACTTCAACTGGAATCGCTCCGTGATCCTGAAATTGCGATCCAGGCCAAGGTCCAAGTTGGCGACGCCGGGTCCAATCAGACTGTCGTAGCCGCAGTTGCCGAGGGTACCAGACCTGGGCACGGCAAAGGTCGATCTGTCGTAAAACTGAAGGTTGTCGCCGATCTTTTTCGCCGGCCCGAGGCAGTCCGCCCGCTGCGTGGTCCCGACGTTGTTCAGCGAGCTGTTGGCTGCGGAGGGAGTAAATGGCTGGCCGGTGTATAGGCTGACAACACCGCTCAACTGCCATCCGCCGACAACCTTTCCCGCTATGCCATCTTGCATCCAGCGCTTTCCCTTGCCGAAAGGACTTTCCAGAATCCAAGTCAGTTGCAAGTTTTGACGGATGTCACGGGTCAGCGCTCCATAGTTAAAGTTGTAGAGGTAGGGAACGCCAATGTTTGGAATGGCTCCGGAAGTTTCGCCAGTGTACCCACGGCCGTGAGCATACGTATACCCGGCGGCAATGTGGAAACCATTTGCGAGCCGATGCTCGACACGCGCCTGAAGAGAATCGTATTTTGCGGTCCCGAGCGTGCCCAGCATATAGGTTGAAGCGGTACGGCCGAACTTCTTGTTCAATATTTGTCCCGCCGAACCGGTGCCGATCGGCGACCAGTTTTGATCCAGCTCAGCCAGTTGGTCCACCGATCGAGTGGCTACGTAGCCAGCCGATGCGATCCAGCTCTTGAACTGTTTCTCCACCGTAAAATTCCACGACTGGATGTAGCCGCGCACCAGGTTGTTGTTGTCGAAGGTGATCAGACTGAGGTTGCCTGCCACCGGAATCACGCCGCTGCTCAGGTTGGGCGCAACCGCTACCGGGAATCCCTGCCGCAACGTCATGGCATAGCTGTTGCCGTTGGGCGCGTTCAGAACCTGCTGGCTGAGATCGGGATAGTTGAGCCGCTGAAAGTTCGCATAATTTATCGGATCATTGGTCATGCCATAACCGGCGCGGATGACCATGGTGTCGTTCAGCCGGTACGCGATTCCGGCGCGCGGAGTCGGCCGGCCTTTTCCCTTGTCAATACCGCAGTCGATAGGATTCGGACCCAGGCCGCACAGCTTCATGGTGTTGTTGTTGAAATCGTATATTTCGAGACCGCGTCCGACGCGATGCGGGAACGGGAAACGCTCCCAGCGAAGTCCGTAATTCACGGTCAGCTTCGAGTTGACCTGCCAGCGGTCGCGGGCATAAAAGCTGTAGCCCCGCATCCGCTGTTGGATTTCTTCCGGGAATTGGCGGGTCTTGCCCGCATTGAATGGCAAGCCCAGCAGAAACGATGCGAAGGCGTTGTAGTCGTTGCCGGCAGGTCCGCCCTTGAGTTGCGTGGTTCCCTGGGAGAACTGGAAACCGCCTGGGCTGGCCGTATAAGCGTTGGCGCCCTGCGGCTGGCTCTCGTTAATATCCTGAAAGATGATGTCGGTTCCGAAGCGGAGGTTGTGACTGCCCTTGTTCCAACTAAGATTGGCCATGTAGTCGCGTACCGGATCACGGTAGCCGTGGGGTTCGAAATTGTTGGCGGCGCCAATTTGCGCGAACCCGTCGATCAAAATGAGCGGCCATCCCTGCTCGCGTTTGTCGGTGGTCTGGGTTCCGGGGACTTGGAACACCGTCCAGGTCAGATTTTCCTCGCCGCGCGGCGGGATGTCGTTGAAATCCTCGCGGAAGTAACCAAAGGCGCCATCCAGGACCAGCGACGGGGTCAGTACGTACGTCGCCGAGAGAGTTCCCTGAAACAAGTGGCCCTGCACAAAGCCGGATCCGGTGTTGGCCCGGCTAATGGGAAGACCGCCCAACGGACCGAAGACGCCATTGGTATTCGCATTGTGGTCCAGCATTCCAAAGCGGACAAAAGTGCTTAGCTTCTCGGTCGGATTCCAGTTCCACTTTTCGTCATATTGCCGGCGCCACTGGTAATTGGGGGCCGAGCTTACATAGTTCCGGGTAAGCCCTAAAGCTCCAGCCCCGGGTTGATTCGGAGACCAACCTCCCAGGGCCAGGAAGTTCTTCACCCCAACATCGATTCGAGTCGGATCAATAATGTTGCCGGGGAACTGCGTGCGGCCCGTGCCGTCCGCGTTTCCGGTGCGCGGATCGAAGATCGGAGTCGGTGAACCGGATAGATTGCCCGCCCTCATGGCGATCGTCGGCACCTGCGACGTTTGGGTGACGCTTTCGGAGTAGCCTGTGTTCTCAAAGCTCAAGAAGTAGAACATCTTGTCCTTCTTGATCGGACCGCCCAGCGTGGCGCCCATCTGGTTATTGATGTACTTCGGTTTAGGCTGAGTGCGATCGGCCGCCCACTGATATGCCTTAAGGTGCTGGTCGGTGTGGAACCACAGGCCAGAGCCGTGAAGGGCGTTCGACCCGGATTTGATGGTGAGACTGACTGCGGCGCCGCCGGCCAGGCCTTGTTCGGCGTCGAAGGCGTTGGTCACGACGTTGACCTCCTGGATCGCTTCGAGCGCGGGCAGGTAGGTCAGGTTGCTGTCAATGATGCCGCCGCTCGCCACGCCGTCGATGCGCGTGCTGTTGATATTGGTCGGCGTGCCGTTGGCAGAGAAATTCACCGACCGGCTGGGATTCGCGGCAAACGAGTTTCCATTCTGCGCGGGCGAGACGCCGGGAAGCGTCGCCACAACTAGCTGATAGTTTCGGCCAACCACGGGGATGTTCGTCAGGGTGGTCCCGCTCACGTCGGAGCGGATTTCGGAACGGTCGGCCTGTAGCGCCTGCGCTAAAGCCTGGACCGTTAGGGTTTCGGTAACTTGACCCACCGCCAATGTCACATTCACGCGGCGAATCGTGTTCGGCGTTACGCCGACCCCGGTTTGCGCGAAACTCTGGAAGCCCGGCGCGGTCACGGTGACGGTGTAGGTTTCCGGAGGCAGGCCTGGAAGATCGAAACCTCCCGCCGAGTTGGTGACCGCTTCGCGAGTGAAATTCGTGAGCTGGCTGGTGGCCACAACCTTTGCGCCGACTACCGCTGCCTGGCTCGAATCCACCACATCGCCTACAATCGTGCCCTGCAAGAGCTGAGCTTGAGCTCCCGATCCTGCGAGCACTGCAAACGCGATAAAAACAGCCACCCAACGAATCACAAAGTTCGCCCGTGTCATCCCGGTCTCCTTGAATTTTGAATTCATCCACTCACACTTGGTTTCCGGGCACCCAACCCAGGCAGCCAAGTTATTTTCGGGCACCCAACCCGACTAACCAAGACCAGCGCCATCCACAATGGAAAGCGCTAATAAAACTTAATGAATACTACTCCACCGATTCAGGCGTGTCAAGCGAAAAGGCCAATACAGTCCTGCCTGTAGAGCCCCTTAGAGCCCATTGCGAAACGACCGAAAAGTCATTTCCTGGAGCCGACCGCAGAGTACAATCCCGCCGGTGTAGGATATCGATATGCGAAAGCTACTACCCAAGCTGCTGCCGATGTTCGTGATCGCCCTCACTGCGTCCGCGCAAAACCGGATGACGCCGGAAAGGGCGGCCGGTATCAAAGCGGATCTGGCGGGCCAGATCGATGCCATGAAGAAACAGGCGCAGGTGATGAACGACACGGTCTTCAGCTTCGGCGAGCTGGGCTTCCAGGAATTTGAGACCTCCAAATATCTCACCGGCCTGCTGGAGAAAGAAGGCTTCAAGATCGAGCGCGGAGTGGCCGGAATCCCCACAGCGTTTGTAGCCACCTGGGGGCAGGGAAAGCCGGTCATCGCGCTGGGCTCGGATATCGATGACATCCCGCAGGCTTCGCAAAAGCCCGGCATCCCATATCACGCGCCCATGATTGAAGGCGCGCCAGGGCATGGCGAAGGCCACAACTCCGGCATGCCCCTGAACATCCTGGCGGCCATGGCTGTGAAGCAGGTGATGGAGCGCGAACATCTCACCGGTACGCTCAAGCTGTGGCCCGGAATCGCCGAAGAGCTGCTCGGCACCAAGGCGTACTATGTGCGCGCGGGACTTTTCAAAGATGTCGACATTGTGCTGTTCGCGCATGTGGGCGATAACCTCCGCGTGACCGCGGGGCCGGGAGATCGGACGACCGGCTTGGTGTCGGTCGAATACACCTTCAAAGGCGAGACCGCGCATGCTGCCGGCGCACCCTGGCGCGGACGCAGCGCGCTCGACGCGGTGGAGCTGATGGACACCGGCTGGAACTTCCGCCGCGAGCACATTCGTGTCGGCAGCCGCGTGCATTACGTGATCACCAATGGAGGTGACCAGCCCAACGTGGTTCCGTCCAACGCCACGGTCTGGTATTACTACCGCGAGGCGGATTATCAGCACATCATGAACTTATGGAAGATCGGCGACGACATGGCGCAAGCGGCAGCGCTGATGACTGGCACTACCGTGACCTCGCGCCTGCTGGGATCGGCATGGCCTGGCCACTTCAGCGTGCCCATCGCCGAGGATATGTACCAAAACATCACCAAGGTCGGCTTGCCGCAATGGTCCGCGCAGGATCAGGCGCTGGCCAAGGCGCTGCAGCACGACCTGAAAGTTCCCGAGCGCGGCTTGGCCATAAAGATCCCGGAACTGAAAAAGCCGCAGCCCCTGTCCGAAGAAGACGACAACGGCATTGGTGGCGTGGGCGGCGGTTCGGATGACATTGGCGACATCTCCTGGGTGGTGCCAACCGTCACGCTCAACTATCCGTCCAACATCCCCGGCGGCCCGGGCCATAACTGGGCCAATGCCATTTCAATGGCCACACCCATCGCGCATAAGGGCGTGGTCGCGGGCGCCAAGGTCCAAGCCATGACCATTCTGGATATTCTGACCCGCCCCGAATTGGTCGACAAAGCCTGGGATTACTTCCGCAACGTGCAGTCCAAGGACACCAAATACCAGACCTTCTTGCGTCCCGATGACAAGCCGGCGATCTGGCTCAATGAGAAAATCATGGAAAAATATCGGCCGCAGATGAAGGCGCTGTACTACGATCCGTCGAAGTACGACACCTACCTCGACCAACTCGGAATCAAGTACGGCGAATGGAAGTAGCGAGTACCGGCTAAGTTTCGGCTTCGACTTCGTCCTTATGCTGCTGCACGAAACTCAGGATGTCGAAACGCTTGATTTCGCGGTCCGGGAAAAAGCTGTTGACGGCGTCGGTCTCCTGGGCGAAGACTTCGAAGATAGTGTGCAGCCGGGTGAGCGCCAGCAATTCCACGTTGCGCTTATTGAGGTTCAACAGCTTCAGCGCGCCGCCGGCCTTTTGCACTTGCGTGTAGCTGATCACGAGGTTGCCCAAACCGGTCGAATCGATGTAGTCGACGTTTGCCAGGTCCAGCACAATCTGGTTGCGCCCCTCCGCTAGCAGTTGGGTGATCTTCTCCCGCACCGGTGTTACTTCGCCTACCGTAATGCGTCCCTTCAAAGCCAGAACCGTTACGCCTTCAACCTGATGCTCTCCGATTTCCAAGGCCATAGCTTTAGTTTATATGTACTCGCTCCAATTTTAGTTAAAGCGGGTTTTTGCCGGTTTTATACCGTGGTGGTAGCGGGTTCGGAAGCGCTTTCCCGTACCGCCATCGCCGCAGGCAGGCGCACGATAAAGCGGCTGCCTGCGCCGGGTTTGCTCTCCACCTGGATGGCGCCATCGTGCGCGGAAACAATCCACGAGACGAAGCTCAGGCCCAAACCCAGCCCCTGCGTGTAGTTGGTCTGCGCGTTGCGCACGCGATAGAAACGGTCGAAGATGTGCGGCAGATTTTCGGCAGGGATGCCGACGCCGTTATCTTCCACTTCGAGGCGGATCCATCCTTCTTCCGGATCGCGGTGCACACTCACGTGCACCTTGCCGCCCTTTGGCGTGTACTTCAGCGCGTTGGACAGCAAATTCGAAATCATGCGCTCCACTTGCGTCCGGTCGGCGGTCGCCATCCAGCCCGGCTCTAGCGTGGCCGTTAGCTTTACGTTCTTTTCGTCGGCCGGTATCTGGAACTGATCGACCACGTCGGCCACCACCTCGCCCAGATCCAGGCGCGTCTTCTGCAGCACCAACTGCCCCGACTCGGCCTGCGACAGCAGCAGCAGCGCGCGCACGATACTCGACAGCTTTTCCACGTCTTCCAGCGCGTTGACCATGGCGTCGCGGAATTGGTCCGGCTTCTCTGCGGTAAACAGCGCCACCTCCAGTTGGCCGCGGATGGCGGTGAGCGGTGTGCGCAGCTCATGGGAGACGTCGGTGGAGAACTGCCGGATCTGGTCGAAGGATTCGCTCAACCGCACCGTCATCCGGTTGAAGGCGTCGATCAGATTGTCCAGCTCGTCGTTGGCATTGCGCCGCGGGATGCGCAGCGAGAGATTGGAACCCGTGATTTCCTGCGCGGTGGCCGCCACCAGGTTCAGCGGCCGGATGGCGCGGCCCGCCAGCGCCCAGCCCAGCAAACCCGCGACGAAGATCAATCCCGGCAGGATCAGAAAATAGTTTTTCGTGAAGTTGGCCACCGTGCGTTCGTTGCCCTGGATGGAACGTCCCAGCGCAAAAAAATACGGGTGTCCCTTGTCGCCGCGCACGTAGCCGGCTTTGATCATATAGGGGACGCCTTCGGCGTCCCGCCGCACATGGATTTCCGGCATGGGGAGGTTCAGAATCCGCCCGATCTCCTGCGGCGAATCGATACCGATCGAGTCGTAGGTCTGCGAATGCTCCAGCACCTTGCCGTTGTAGTCGGCCAGGATATAGACGTGGCGCAGGCGTTCGACGATGTAGGCTTCCTCGGGATCGGTGGGATCGGCGATCCACACCGGCTTACCGCCTTCGATATGCAGGTAGCCCTTGGCTGCACCCCATTCTTCTTCCAGGGCGGCGCGCGAGTCGTCGTCCATCCCCAGCTGCAACGTTTTTTGGAACAGCAGCCCGATGCCGATCAGCAGCACGCTGAAGAACAGAACGTAGCTGAGGGTGAGGCGGAAACGCAGACTGCGGAGGAAACCCGTTCGCGACTTCGGATTCTGCGCTTCCGGCTTCCAGCGTCGCAAGCTCCGCATCACTAGATCGCTTTCTCCGCCGGCCTCTCGGCTGAGTCCAGCATATAGCCGATACCGCGTACCGTTTGAATCATCTTATCCGGCCACTTCTCGTCGATCTTGCTGCGCAGATGCCGGATGTAGACATCCACGATATTGGTGAGGCCGTCGTAGTCCATATCCCACACGTGTTCCACAATCATTGTACGGCTAAGCGGGCGTCCGCGGTTGCGCATCAGGTATTCGAGGATACTGAATTCCTTGGGCGCCAGCTCAATGTTCTCGCCCCCTCGCGTGACCTTGCGGCGAATGCAGTCGAGCGACAGGTCGCCCACCTGCAAACGTTCCGGCGTAGGCTGCCCGCGGCGCAGCAGAACCCGCACTCGCGCCAATAATTCGACATACGCGAAGGGCTTGACCAGGTAGTCATCGGCACCGGTTTCTAGCCCTTTCACGCGGTCATCGACAGCATCGCGCGCACTCAGAATCAATACCGGCGGACTGGTTTTGCGAGTGCGAATCTTCTTGAGCACCGCCATGCCGTCCATATCTGGCAGACCCAAGTCCAGAATGATCAAGTCGTATTCGGTGGCGTGCACCATTTCGAGGGCCGTAGTGCCGTCGCCGGCTACATCTACGGTGTAGCCGCCGCTTTCGAGGCCGCGCGACAAAAAGTCCGCGATACGTTTTTCGTCCTCGACCACCAGGATCCTCATGCTTTGAGTTTACCGCGAGGCCTGCGGCGGTGAAACGCAAGCGGTCGCGCCGTCTAGTTCAGCCCCATTCTATTGAGCAACGCTGAAAACCGGGGGTCGTCGCGCAGGCTATCGTACTCAGGGGAAATTTTTATCCAGGGAAGACGGCCCCAGCTCTCGCGATAAGCCTCGTCCAACCATTGGAAGGCTTCATCCTTTTTGCCCAGGCCGGCGTAGATCATGGCCATTGACTCGGCGTGGCCGAATTCCTGACCCGGTCGTTTGCTCCATATCGCCAGCATTTTTTCAGCCTCTGCTCGCCGTCCCGACTTGACATACAGTTCCGCCAAGCTGGCTGCCCAATGTGCGCGCCGGAAACCCATTCCCTCAGCTTTTGCGAATTCCGCAGTTGCCTCCGGCAACATACCCTTCTGCACGTATGCCCGCCCCAGCATATTTTGCGAGCCGATGGATCGCGGATTTATCTCGAGCGCCTTGTGAGCCTCCGCAATCGCTTCGTCACTGCGCCGGGCGGATATCAGCAGCATAGAATCGAGACTATACATCTCTGGCGAAACCGGATCCAGAGCCTGCGCCCGCTCAGTTTCCTGAATGGCCAGGTCCAAGCGATCCGTCAAAGCCAGATCGACACTAGCGTAATCCAGGTGAGCTTTCGCGTTGCGCGGGTTCAGCTCAATCGCTCTTTTGTATTCTTTATCCGCTGCACGCCAATCCCGCTTTGACGCTAGGACATTCGCCAATGAAACATGGGCCTCCGAAAGTGTCTCATCCAGTTGCAACGCCCGTCTCGCGGCAGCTTCCGCGGCCGGAATAGCCTCAGGATGTCGAATTTGATACTTAAAGAAGTTAAACCAGGCATCGGACAGACCAGCAAATGCCAGGCCGTAGGTGGGGTCCTTTGCAATCGCTTGGTTGAAATACACGATCGCCTTGTTTTGGATTGGCGCCGAGTCCGGTCCTTGGCGAAGGAAATAGAGTCCTTGCAAATATAAATTGTAGGCCTCGGGATCAACCGTCCGGCCAGCCATTCCATTGGCAAACTTAAGCCTCAGTGTGGCAGCGATCGCTTCTGCGATGTCAGTTTCAATATTGAGGGCATCCTTGAATTCCCGGTTGTAATTTGCAGACCACACCTGGTATCCATCCGTCACCCTATTCAGATGGGCCGTGACCCTGAGTTCATTTCCCTCTCTCCTTACACTCCCTTCCAGAATCATTTCCACATTGAGTCTTGCGCCTATGTCACGGATGTCCTGTCGTTTCCCTTTGAACGCAAACGCGGAGGTACGGGCAGGGACTCGTAAGGAATCTATATTGGCCAAGGCATTGATCAAGTCTTCCGTGAGGCCGTCGCTGAGATAATCGGCGCCCGAGTCGGGACCGAGGTTGATGAAGGGAAGGACGGCGATCGAGACAGGTGTTCCGGCGTGTGTGGCGCCCCATGGCCCAAATCGGTGGATCGCGAAAGCGATCACCAACAAAACAACTGCTCCGAACGCGATTGCCTTGCGGCCGTCCAGACTGTTGATAACCGCGTGGATGCCCCAACCATTCGACGTCGATGCAGGAGGGAGCGATTCGCGTTCCCGAAACACCGGCAGGTAGCTGCCCTTCGGGAATTCAATAATTATTGGGTCGTTACGACCTTCGGCATCGTAGTACTCACGAAGCTTGGAGCGAAGCCGCCGGGCGTCGTTGCGTACGATGGGATCAGTCTTTGGATCGTAGTCTGGAGGGCGATCATAAACCTCGACAGCGAGCACGGATTCCTTGAGTTCGTCGCCATTGCCGGCGAGAAACTGCTCAATCGCGTATTTGAGAAACCGGCAGATGCGTTCCGAACGTTTAAAACTCTCTCCGGCTAAGATTCGCTGCAGTTGCAACCGAATAGCGTCTTCGCCGGGCCCGCCAGCTGGCCCATGATTCATTGCCCTTGCCACATCCAGCCTCCAAATCTGGAGTATTATACCCCCAAAATCGGTCTTTATACTTGCATACGGAAAAAGCGCAGATAATAATGATGCATCTGGGTGCGGACCCTTGGCTCAAGCAAGAAAGGGGATCCTGTGCAAAAAGCTGTTTTCGGGTCTCTCATGAAGTTGGGAGTCGCTGTCGCACTGGGGATCATTTGCGGTAGGTTCTCAGCAATTGCCCAACCTCCCGGCTCACCGGGAAGTTTTACTGCGTCAGGCAGCCTCGCAGGTGGCCGGGCGGCCCATACGGCGACGTTGTTGTATGACGGACATGTGCTCATTGTCGGAGGCGGTCGTGGTCCGGATCTGATAGACGGCTTCGATTTAGTCCCTAGCGCCGAGTTGTTCGATCCGGTCACAGGGAGTTTTGCTCCGGCCGGAATCTCCGCGCACAATTATCATACGGCCACATTATTACAGTCCGGCCAAGTGCTGATAGCAGGAGGTGAGTCCTCGGCTTTCGGTCCCACCGTGACAGCCGATCTCTATGATCCGGCGAACAGGGGTTTTTATCAAACTGGAAGTATGGCTTTCGCCAGAGAATACCATTCCGCGACGCTGTTACAGGACGGGAGGGTCCTTATGGCGGGCGGATCACGGCTGAATGGGCTCAACTGGGAATCGCTACCCTTCTCGGAGATTTACGATCCCGCAACCGGCACATTTTCAGTGACTGGCCGCTTGAACGAGCCGCGTTACGGCCATACCGCAACCCTCCTGACCGATGGAAGAGTTCTTATAATCGGCGGCTGGAGCATGACGAATCTTGGGCGGATCGCGTCCGCGGAAATATATGACCCCGCAACGGGTTCATTTACCTACACCGGAAGCATGGCAGTTCCGCGCAGCTTTCACACTGCGACTCTACTCTCGAATGGGCAAGTCCTTATCTCAGGAGGAGATAATGCTGGCGCGGTTACCGCGGAAGTTTACAACCCCGCGACCAATTCATTCCAATCAGTGGGTAGCATGACGACGCCACGTATTTGGCACTCGGCGACACGGCTAGCAGACGGAACCGTGCTGATCGCTGGCGGATGGTCGTTCCCCGGCGCTACTGCGTCCGCCGAGACTTACGATCCAGCTTCGGGCATGTTCAGTCGGACCGCCGATTTGAATTCCGGGCGCCTCATGCATACTGCGACGCTGCTCTCCGACGGAAGTGTCATCGTAATCGGGGGAGCCAGCATGCCGGACGGCATGCATCTCAATTTCCTAAACGCCGCAGAGGTTTACAAGGCAAGCACGCCTCGCGGGCTCATTTCCGCTTCACCTAACCCCTGCATCTTGTCCAGAAGCTCGTGTACTTCGTACATCAATTGGAGGACCTCCGGAGTATCCAACGCGCAAGTCTGGGTAAGAATCGGGAATGGACCTGAATCCCTTTTTGGGGCTGCTCTCCAGTGTTCGAATGCGGACTGCCCGGCTCCATGGATTGAAGGGAATAACTTAATCTACACGTTCACAATGTATGACTGCTCTTCTGTCGAGTGCTCGTATGTGAGTCACTCTAACGCTCCTGTCATGGCTTCGGTCCTTGTTGGAGGACGTTGAGGCCTGTAGCGAACGAAGAGCGTTGTGCTTCTCGGCTGCTTAGTCCATATTCAGCAGTTTCGCCACTACGTGCGTATCCTGCTCGATCTTCTTCTGCAGCATAGTAATCGCGTAAATCAACTGCTCGGGACGCGGCGGACAGCCGGGAACATAGACGTCGACCGGAATCACCTGGTTTACCGGCACCAGCGCGTAATTCGAAAACACCCCGGTGGACGTAGCGCAAGCGCCCATCGAGATCACCCACTTCGGCTCCGGCATCTGCTCGTACAGGCGGCGGATCACCGGCGCCATTTTGTTCGACACCCGCCCCGCGATAATCATCAGGTCGGACTGGCGCGGCGAACCGCGCATCACTTCAGCGCCGAAGCGCGAAATGTCGAAGCGCGAACCGATCATCGACATCATCTCGATCGCGCAGCACGCGAGCCCGAAGCTCATCGGCCAGATCGCGTTCTTGCGTCCCCAGTTGACCACGCTGCCGAGCGTCGTCATGATGATCGACTCGCCGAATTCGTCGGCGACCGGCTCCTGATCGGCGCGCGCGAATAACTCCGGCGGCTGGCTTAGATGAAAATCGGTGTCAGTGAGGGCCACGGCTTCATTATCTCACGAGGCGGCGGGCCTCGCGGCTACACTAAAAGTTCCATGAATGACCACGAAACGCTGGCCCGCGCGGCGCAAGCCTACGGCATCGAATTGCGCTACACCGACACCTGGGGCCACGAGCATCAGGCGTCTCCCGAAGTGCTGCGCGCGCTGCTCGGGTCGCTGGGATTCTCCGCCGGCAGCGCCGAGGAAATCGCCCAGGGACTGGCCGCATGCGAAGCCGCGCGCTGGCGGCAGCCGATCGAGCCGACGCTGGTGATTCGGGAAGACCTGGATCATCTCCGCGTCCACATCCCGGCCAGCCGCAACGGCGCGTCGATGAAGCTGGAAATCGAATGGGAAAACGGTGAACTGCAGCATCACCCGTTCTGGATGGCGGAATTGCCGACCCTCGAGACCGCTAGCGTCGAAGGCCACGAATGGATTGCCAAGCACGTGCCGCTGCCGGCGCTGCGCCTGGGTTACCACCACCTTCGTCTACTGTGGGTGCACGAGCCTCAGCTCGAAACCTTCGCCGAGGCCCGGCTTACCGTTTGTCCCCGGCAAGCCAAGGCCGCCGCGCGACGCAGCGCCGGGCTGGCGGTTAGCCTCTACGGCTTGCGTTCCACCCGCAACTGGGGATGCGGCGACTTCACTGATCTCGAAGCCCTGATCGACGACTTCGCGCCCGCCGGCGCCGCGTTTATCGCGTTGAATCCCCTGCACGCCATCGCCAATCGCCAGCCGTATAACACCAGCCCCTACCTGCCGCAGTGCGCGTTCTTCCGCAACTTCATTTATCTGGATGTGGAGCGAATCGGCGATGCGCACCTCGATGACGCGACGCGGCGCGAGGTCGAGGCACTGCGTGCCAGTGAGTTTGTCGAGTACGAGCGCGTGGCGCGTGTGAAGCTTACAGCGCTATGGTGCGTCTTCGAGCAGTTCCTGGCCGGCCGCGGCCCGGCGCATCTCGAGCAGGATCAATTTCAGGCCTACATCGCATCCCAAGGCCAGTTGCTGCGGGATTACGCCACCTTCTGCGCGCTCGACGAAGAGATGCATCGCCGCGATTCCAACGTCTGGCTGTGGACCGACTGGCCGGAGGAGTATCGCAACCCCCGCTCTACCGCGACCGCAGAGTTCGCCGAAAAACACGGCGACCGCATTCTGTTTTTTAAGTTCTTGCAATGGCAAATTCAATCGCAGGCCGCCGCGGCGCATGCCCGCGCCCTCGCCGCCGGAATGAGCATCGGCCTGTATCACGATCTGGCGCTGGCCACCGATCAATATGGCGCCGACCTGTGGGCTCTGCGCCCGTTTTTCGCCTCCGGCTCCCGGGTGGGCGCGCCGCCTGACGAGCTCGCGCCCAGCGGCCAGGACTGGGGTTTCCCTCCGCCCCATCGCGAAGCGCACCGCCAGAACGGCTATCAGTTGTTCGCGCAATCCATTCGCAATGCTGCCGCCTGCGGAGGCGCGCTGCGCATCGATCACGTGATGCGCTTCCTGCGCCTCTACACAATTCCGCAAGGCTTCGAAACCAGCCAGGGCACCTACGTGCTGGATTACGCGCAAGACCTGTTAGGCATTTTGGCGCTCGAAAGCGTCCGCGGCAATTTCATCGTGATCGGTGAAGATCTGGGGACGGTCACCGGAGAGGCGCGCGCGGCGCTCGCGGAGGCCGGTGTTTTGAGCTACCGCGTGTTGTGGTTTGAACGCGATGGGGCGGGGAACTTCCGTCCGCCCGATAGCTATCCGGAACGCGCGCTGGTGTGCTCCACCACTCACGATTTGCCCACGCTAGCCGGATTCGCCGCGGCCCGCGATCTGGAGGCGCGCCGGACATCTGGATTGGCGGATGCGGCCGAGTACCAGCGGCAGAAGGCCCATCGCGCGGGCGAGGTCTGGCGTCTGGAGGAAGCCCTCCGCGCGGCCGGATTCGCCGCCGATCCCCTGGGATTCTTGTTGTCCACGCCATGCGTGCTGGCCGTGATCAATCAGGAAGACCTCTCAGGCGAAACCCAGCAGCAGAACTTGCCCGGCAGCACCTGGCAGTATCCCAACTGGCGTCGCAAGATGCTGGTGGCCGTGGAAAATATCCAACCGCTAGCGGACCGCTTTGCCGAAGCGGCACGTCGCAGCCACCGCACTCAGTTGCAATAAAGATACAACTGATATTGACAAGTAGCTCCAAGGTTATGTATTCTCTTTTTATCAGATGCAACACATTTGCAATTACAGTCAAAAAGCCGCGCGGCTACTGCTTGCTACCAGTGGCTTAATCGTCTTACAATCTGCAGCTTCGGCCGGGGAAGGGCCGTTCTTCGTTACCTACACCCACCAGATGGAGGAGCCCGGAAATCTTGAGATTGCGACCAAGAATCTCACCGCAAAGCCCGCTGGCGGCAACCGATTCCTGGGTTCCACCCTCGAATTTGAATACGGATTGAAGGGCTGGTGGACCACCGAGGTGTATCTCGATGGCCAGGCCACGGGACGCGAGAGCACCGTCTTCACCGGCTACCGCTGGGAGAACCGGTTCCGCTTGC
>Ga0068858_100003876_pt1 | contig 14781 bp, 11 predicted proteins | sample KBSSwiS12_FD_66589 | JGI IMG/M metagenome (GOLD analysis project Ga0068858, IMG submission 66589) | Switchgrass rhizosphere microbial communities from Kellogg Biological Station, Michigan, USA - KBS Switchgrass S1-2 | ecosystem: Host-associated > Plants > Roots > Rhizosphere > Soil ... | reverse complement strand
TCGAAAAGTTTTCCTACCCGGGCGCCACCGGCAGCATCGATCTCGGCCCCTGGAGCCTGCCGGTGACGGTCTTCTGGCTCATTGCCGTGCCCAATATCGTGAACCTCATCGATGGTTTCGATGGGCTCGCCGGCGGCCTCGGGCTCTGCATGTCGGTCACGCTCGGCATCGTGGGCATCCACAACGGCCAGCTCCCCGTCGCCTGTTACGCCTTCACCCTGGCGGGCGCGTTGCTCGGCTTCCTTGTCTTCAATTTTCCGCCGGCCAAAATCTACCTTGGCGATGGCGGCGCTTACCTCATCGGCTTCACCATCGCGGCGCTTTCGCTCACCAGTTCCAATAAAGGCTCCGTGGCCAAGGTGCTCTTCGTCACGCTCATCGCCCTCGGCGTGCCAATTCTCGATACCACTTTCGCCATGATGCGGCGGGCGTTGCGCGGCTATCCGCTTTTCCACGCGGATGACGAGCACTTCCACCATCGCCTGGAAAAATTCGGTTTCTCGAAGACGCGCATCCTCTTCGGGCTCTACGGAATCTGCCTCGTCCTCAGCTTGTTCGGCTTGAGCATCATCTGGAGCCAGGGTGGCACGCTGCCGGTGGGCATCGGCGTCCTCTTCCTGCTTGCTCTCCTGGCATTGCGCTACTTCCACTACCTTAAATCGTGGGAAGATGTGCGGCGCAAACTCAGCCGCGTGCTGCGCCGCCGTCGTGGGGTGCAATACGCTCTCTTGCAGGCCCAAGTGCTGGACCTCGAGGCCGAGCGTTGCAAGTCGGCCCAGGAGTTCTGGGCCATTTTCGAGCATACCATGCGGCGGGTCGGCTTCGTGGAAAAGGGAGAATCGGACGCCGAGTATGCCATCGAAGTGAAATACAACGGCAGCACACCCTGGACGCTGCATGCCCCGGCACACAAAGGCACGGAAGTGGAATGGCAGCGCATCGCGGAGTGCTTCCGTCCCGTCTTTATCAAGGCGAAGCTGAAGTGGCGCGTATGAGCCGGTCCGGGCGGAAGCAGGCGCCATCGGCGCCACCGGCGGGGCCCAGGCAACCGGTCCCCTTTACCCGGGAGATGGCCGCGCTGGGGATTTTTGCCATCATCGTCATTGGTGGCCCGCTGCTCTTTGGGATGGTGGATCGCTTGCCGCAGATCGGTCTGCTGGTGCTCCTCGGCCTGGGCCTCCTCATGCAACCGCCCGCGATCGTGCCGCTCAGCCGCTGGGGCAACCGCCTCGCCCTGGCCTTTATCGGTCTGCTGCTCTTCAAGGAGTTCGCGCCCGCGGGTTGGTTTGGGGACACGTTCTGGCGCACCACGCTCACCCGGCAATACTCGCTGGAGTTGCCTTTCACGCATCATCCCGAGCCTTCACGGGCGCTGGATGCGCTGCTCGCCGGGGCTGTCGGGGTCGTCTGGTTTCTGTGGGTGCGCCGCCTGGCGGTCAACCGCCAGCACCGCGCTTTCCTGGCATGGGCGCTCTTCGCCGCCGCGGCCATTGTCGCCATCGTCTCTTTCGCCACGAAGCATCCGGGGTCCGACGCCATCTACGAAGGTACGCCCCTCGCGCGCTGGACTCCTGGGTGGAGCGGGTTTGGGCCATTTCCGAACCGCAATCATTCGGCAGACTATTTTGCCATGGCAGCCGTGCTCGGCTGCGGTTGTGTGGCTTGGGCTGCGGCGCGTAAGAGCTGGATCCTTTTCGCCAGTGGCTTGGTCTTGATCGGACTCATCGTCGCCGCGCTGCTCACCACGGAATCACGCGGGGGCTTGATCGCTTTTGGCGCGGGGGTCGGCATCTATTTACTGCTCTGCCTCTCCAAGATGCGCAATCGGCGGGCGGTAGGCGCCGCGCTGGGAGCGGCGTTCTTTTTCGGTGCGCTCATGCTCACTTTTGGCGGCCAGGTATTTGCCCGCTTTCACTCGCATGAGGCGGGCGAAGTTTCCAACCTCACGCGCGTCGGGGTGTGGCACGACGCGATCGATATGTGGCACGATGCCCCGCTGCTCGGCCACGGGCTCGATTCCTTCGCCGGAATCTTCCCATTCTATCAAAAGATCCAGTTGGAGAACCAACTGGTAATCCACCCGGAAAGTAGCTGGCTGCAATGGCTCACGGAAATTGGCCTCCTGCCCGTGATCATCGCCGCGGCGGTTGTGGTCCTGTTCCTTGGCAAACATCTGCGGGAGATTTTCGGGCGCCACCGCAGCTTTTTCCTGCATGCCGGCGGGTTCGCCGCGTTTGTCGTGCTCCTGATCCACGCCATCTTCGACGTCCCGGCGCACCGTTGGGGGACCGCCGGGTTTGCCCTGGCCGCGCTGGCCCTGGCCTGCCCTATGCGCATCGAAAGCCGCCGCGTGCAGGAGCCGCGCCAGGCCGCGCTCGTCCCGCTGGCCATCGCGGGATTCTGGTGGCTGCCGCTGCATTGGTTTGTGCCCGCGTGGTCGCCCCTGTGCTTGAACCGGCTCATTGAAATGGACGCGCTCGCTCCCGGGCTGGTGCAACTTTCGGAACTGAAGACGGCACTCCACTATTTCCCGCTCAATGCGGACCTTCACCAAAGCGTGGGACTGCGGGAGCTGAAAGTCTTCGGCCGCAGCAATCCGGTGACATGGCAGCGTCATTTCGGGATCGCCTCGCGGTTGCAACCCAGTTCGTGGGAGGTGTCGATGGCCCAGGCGCGGGCCTGTCAGCGCGTGGCGCCCGCACTGGCCCTGGCCTACTGGCAGCAGGCCATCGAGCGGGGCAACATCCATCGCGATGAAATCCTCGGCACCGCGGTGCAGGAGACCAATCGCTCCCCGGCGGCGCAAACCGCCTGGGGTCATTATGTGGAGGCCCATCCGCAATTGCTTCTCGCCTATGCCCAGATCGTGCCGGAGCAGTTTGGCGGCTACTATTATGGGCGCTGGTGGAAGCTCCGCGCCCACGCGCCCGATTTGTCCGCCACCGAGTTGCAGAGCTTCTACGTCCTGGCGCCGCGCTGGGGCAACAAGGAGGATTTCGAGGACTGGTCCAAGCGCCACGCGGCCGACGGGGTGCGCGATTACCGACAATGGGCAGCCTTGTGGCACGCGTGGGGCGAGGAGGACCGTGCCTGGCAGCTTCTTTCCGTCAAGGTCGCCGACCCCCCGTTTCCCAACGTATCGACCACCGTCCCGCGGGAAGTGCTTGAAAACGCCTGGCGCTTGAAGCCTGAAAACGTGGTCAATGCCCAGCAACTGGCCCTGATGCGGCTGCGGGCCGGCGACCAGGTCGGGAGCGACGAGATCCTCATCACCGTGGCCAATGGCGAAAACCCGCCTCCGTGGTTTGTCGACAAGGCGGCCTGGGTTCTGGCCCGCGCGGGCCGCGCCGGGGAAGCTGTGGACCTGCTTCTGCGTCCGCGCTGACATTCCGCTTGCTGCGCCTAAGTTTTTCGATTGTATGACGTCTTTTTCAGGAAGCTGTGAAGTATCATCGACTGTTGGCGGAATTCTAAAAGCGAAGCAGTGAGTTTGCCGCGTCTACCCCCGGAGCGAGCGTCCAAACCCAAAGAAATTCATGAGTCACAAACCGAGCACGTTTTGGATATTTGCCCTGCCGGCATCGTTGGTCATCCTGGCGGCGGCCTATTACATCAAGATTCCGTCGGCCCGCGCCTTTATCGACGCCCATACGTCGCTCGGCCGCCAGCTGTTTGGGAGCTTCGTCCACGACACCGTTGTCGAAATCAAGCCGGAGAAAGCCGAGGATCCACTCGCTTTGGCGCTCAATGAGCGGGGCCCTGCCGCGAATGTGAAGCCCGCACCCGCTGCACCGACCCCGGTTCCCGTGTTCGATCTGCAGAAGCTCGCCCGTGACCCGGCACACTGGCCGAAAAAAGTGGCGCTTAAGAAGGCCACGGAATTTCCGGCGGTGGTCAACGGGAAGGTCGTGGGCAACCTCATCGCGCCTGCCGGTGCGGAGGCAAATTTGAAGATGATCCGGGATGGAAAGGTAGGCGTGGAATACCAGGGCGGAGGCGCCCTGGTCCCATTGGAGGACACCGATCTCGCGGTTCGCGCGATGGCGCAATAAGGCGGCTCGCGAGTGTTTATCGGCTCAACGTCGCGACGAGTTCCGCCGACGGAACGAGCACTTCCTCGCGGGTGGCCAGAGTCTTCACTTTCACCTGCGGCCATTCCTCACCGATGAGGACGGCGCGCGAGGCGCCAAGCAGCTCGGCGTTCTGGAATTGCTTGCCGACCTTGGCCGTGGTGAGCGGGAAGTCGACGCGCTGGCCGGCGTCGCGCAATTGCTGCACCAGGGCGAGAGCGTCGGGCCGGCGCTCCTCCTGCGCGATGATGACATAGATATCGCAAGCGCGCTCGTTCTTCAGCCATGCATCGCGTTGCGCCGCGGCGGCGGGGGTATCGGTGATCAGGTTCGCCAGGACGACATCGCCCATGCCAAAACCCAGCGCCGGCAGGTCCACCTTGCCGTCGCTCATCAGGCTCAGGAGCTTGTCGTAGCGGCCGCCGCCGGCCAGCGCGCGTTCGTTCTTGCTGCGATCGAAAACTTCGAAGACGACACCGGTGTAGTAGGCGAGCCCGCGGACGATCGCGTAGTCGATCTCGACAAAAGCGCCGAGGCCACGCGCGTTCAGGCCATCGAGCACCGGCACCAGTTCCGCGGTCGCGGTCTTGCTGTGCATGAAGTCGAGCACGGCCTGGGCGGTGAGGCCGAACTTGCGCAGCAGTTCATCGGTCTTTTCCACGGGGGCGCGTTCGGCCTTGTCCACGATCTGGAAGAACTCGTATTCGTCCTCGGGCTTGCCGCCGGCTTGGGCGAAGAACTGCTGCCACGCCGTGCGGCTGCTCAGGCGGACGACGAAGTCCTTCTCGGTGAGCGCGAGACCGCGGAGCATATCAATCAGGACGGCGACAAGTTCCGCATCGGCGGCGGGCGAGGACTCGCCGATGACGTCGCAATTGAGTTGGTAGAATTCGCGCAGCCGGCCACGCTGCTGCTTCTCATAGCGGAAGAATTGCGGCACACAGAACCACTTGAGCGGCTTTTTGAAATCGCGCTCCCGGGCGGCGACCATGCGGGCGAGCGTTGGCGTCATCTCCGGGCGCATGGCCACGTGGCGCTCGCCTTTGTCCACGAAATCGAAGAGCTGGCCCACGAGTTCACCGCCGGATTTCTTCTCGTAGAGCGCCATCGGCTCCAGCACGGGGCCGTCGAACTCCACGAACCCGTAGCGCCGCGCCACTTCGCGCCATTTGGTCAGGATGTAATTTCTCCGCGCACAGTCGTCGGGATAGAAGTCGCGGAAGCCGGGCAGGGTTTGCAAGGAAAGTTGAGTGTTGAGGGTTGAGAGTTGAGAGTCAGTCGCGTTTCCGCAGTAATGGCCGCTCCGCGGCGCAGGGAATCAACTCCCTTTGGCGCGGAGCGCCGCATCAAAGCGGCAAAGTGGTGGACTCTCAACCCTCAACTCTCAACTCTCAACTGCTGCGATCCCTCAAGGTCCGCCATTTTCGCTGCTTCGATGCGCGGGAGGTGGAATTTGCGCCGGGGCTCAATTTTATCGTCGGGCCCAATGCGCACGGCAAAACGTCGCTCCTCGAGGCCGCGTGCATCCTGCTGCGGCTCCAATCGCCCCGCGTGACGCGGCTGGCTCATGCCATTCAGCACGAGCGGCGGGGCTTTGTGGTCGATGGCTACTTTGGGCCGCGGCATCTCCAGTTCTATTTCAGCCGCGAACGAAAGAAGCTGGCGCTGGACGAGGTCGAGCAGAAGAACGCCCGCGAATACCTGGAGCAGGGGAGGGTCGTCTATTTTGCGAACAGCGATATTGAGCTGGTGCGCGGCTCCGGCGAATCGCGCCGCCGGTTTCTCGATTTCGTTGCCGCCCAGCGCGACGGAACCTACCGCCAGGCGTTGCGCGACTATGAACGCGCGCTGCGGTCGCGCAACCTGCTGCTCAAGTCACCGTCACCGCGCTGGCGGGAGATTGCTGCGTTCAATGAGCCGCTGTTTGCGTCGGGACAACGCGTGACCGATATGCGGGCGAAGCTGATCGAGGAATTGCAGCCCGAGGCGGAGCGGGCGCATCGCGCCATCAGTGGAGCGCGGGAGAAGCTGCAGCTCGAGTACGTGCCGGGAGCCGGCGAGGATTTCGCGATCACGCTGACCGCAGCTCAGAAGGAAGATGCGCGCCTCCGGCAGACCAGCGTAGGCCCGCATCGCGACGATGTCCGCTTCGCTTTGAATGCCCAATCATCCGCCTTCGCCAGCGAAGGCCAGCAGCGGACGCTGGTGCTGGCCCTGAAACTCGGGGCTGCGCATTTGCTGGAACAGCGTTTTGCCGCGCCGCCGGTTCTGCTGCTCGACGATATCTTCGGTGAACTCGATCTCCAGCGCCGCGCCGCACTGCTGGCCGCCCTGCCCGCCGCCGCCCAGAAGATCATCACCACCACCCACCTCGACTGGCTCCCGCCCGACGCGGAGGCGCTGCGGATCCGCCTCGGCTAGCGGCTCGCCGCGTCCTCCGGAGCCTCATCCGCTGCTTTCTCCGCCAGGGCAGCGCGGGCGAGCTGGCGCTTGTAGATGCGTCGCCGATTGTACCAGCGCAGGAGGTAGATGCCGAGCAGGGCGATCGCCAGGGCGGCGAGCAATACGCGGGAATGATGATGACGCTCCACCCGGCCGATGATCTTCAAGGCGAGGCTGGTGAAGTGAAAGCCGATGGTCACGAGCAGGCTGCCCCACAGGCTGAGCGCCAGCAGTTCGATGCCGGCAAACTTGCCGTAAGGCAAATGATGAATGCCCCAGAAGACCGAGGTGGGATTGCGCGTGCCGTAGACAAAGCGTGCGAAGAAGATCTCCCACGGCCCGAACCGCTTGGCCAGCCGCTCGATGGCTGGCCCAATCCGCAGGTAGACCTTGCTCGACTTGAACCATTCAGAGTGTTGATGGCCGATCACGAACCAGAACGTGTCGTGGATGAGCGCGCCCACGATGGCCGCGACCAGCGCGGTGTAGAGATTGAATTCGTCCGGCGTCGTAGGGTCGCCGTCGCCCAGCCGGGCCACCACGCCAATGGCAATGAAGGACACGTCGTTCTCCAGCAGGGCGAGGAGAAAGGCGGCCCAGAGGCCATAGTGGTTGAGGAACTCTCTCATGGGGTGAAAACGGGAGGGCGTTCGGGAGATATAGTGATCAAAGCAGATGTCACGCTGCAACTCCGCGAATCGTAACTGAAGTGGGCACATTTTTCCGGTGCAAACTTGGCGACGGGGAGTAATCTCGCGCCCCTTCCATGCCTACGCCCACATCTACCACTCGCGAACTATACGACCGGTACGTCATCCCGACGTACGCCCGTTTTGATCTGCGTCTGGCCCGGGGACAGGGGACCGAAGTCTGGGACGAAGACGGCAAGCGCTACCTCGATTTCGGCGCGGGCATCGCGGTCACCTCCATCGGGCATGCGCACCCGCGGGTCATCTCCGTGATGCAGCGGCAGATCGGGACGCTGGTCCACACTTCCAACCTCTACTACACCCGCCCGCAGGCCCTGCTGGCCGAACGGCTCGTGCGCCTCACCTGCTCGCCCGCGGCCCCGCGCGGCAAAGTCTTTTTCTGCAACAGTGGCGCGGAGGCCAATGAAGCGCTCTACAAGCTCGCCCGGAAATTCGGCAACGACGGCGCCGCGCCCGCGCCGAAGCACAGCGTCGGCGAAATGATCGCCACTGACCAGTACCGGCACGAGATTATCACCATGATCGGCTCCTTCCACGGCCGCACACTCGCCGGCATCGCCGCGACCGGCCAGGAAAAGGTGAAGAAAGGCTTCGAGCCGCCCGTGCAAGGCTTCAACCATGTCCCTTTCAACGACGGTCCCGCGTTGCTCGCCGCCGTGCAGGAACCCGGCACAGTCGCCGTCCTGCTTGAACCCATCCAGGGCGAGATTGGCGTCAATCCCGCCACGGCCGAATTTCTCAAGCTCGCGCGCGATCTTTGCGATCGCCACGGCATGCTGCTCATGTTCGATGAAGTGCAGTGCGGCCTGGGTCGCACCGGCGACTGGTGCGGCTGGAAGACGCTCGTCGGGCCGGATCTCATGCCCGACGCGATCAGTTGGGCCAAGGGCATCGCCGGCGGCTTTCCGCTCGGTGCCATCTGGGTCAGCGACAAGGTCGTGACACTCAAATCGGGTGACACCATTCCGCTCTGTGACTTGCTCGGTCCCGGAACCCACGGCACCACCTTCGGTGGCACGCCGCTGGTCAGCTCGGGCGCGAATGAAGTGCTCGCCGTGATCGAGGAGGAGGGGATGCTGGAAAATGCCCGCACCCTCGGCGCCCACGCCGTCGCCGTCATTGAGGTCATCGGTTCTCCGTTGATCAAGGAAGTACGCGGCGTCGGTCTCATGCTCGCCTTCGAACTCGTAGCCGATTTTGTGAAGCGTGTCCCTGCCGCCGCCCAGCGCGCCCCAAGCCTGCTCGTGGTCGATGCCTTGCACGAAGCCGGCCTGCTCACCGTGCCCAGCGGCACGCACGCGGTGCGCTGGCTCCCGCCGCTCAACGTCTCCCGCGCGGAGATCGACGAAGCGGCGGGCATCTTGAGCAAAGTCCTCGCGCGTTTCTAGAGCGCGGCAATTTACTGCATCCGGCCCAGGCCGAATTGATCTCCATTGCGTACCGGCTCGGCGCCGACGAAGTCGATCTCCAGCATCTTCTCGCTGCCGACGTGATGCCCTTCTTCGTCCTCCAGCGTGGTGACGATTTGATGCTTGGCCACATCGATCACTTCTCCGCTGGAGGGATAGGCGTATCGTCCGTCGATGCTGAAGGTGATCCAGCCCGGATCATCGCGCACGGCGATGCTGCCGAGTTGCCTGGGCGGCATGACCGTGGCGTCGAAGTAGTGCATGCGCTGGTTGTGCCCATCGGTGACCCAGAGTTCATGTTCATCGGGCGTGAGCCCGATCCCGTGACTCGGGCAACCGTGCCGTTTCACCATGCCCATGGAGAAGCCCTGCACCTCCACCCGGTGGAGCTTTTTCCCGGTGGCGAGATCGCCGATTTCAAAGCCCAGCAAGCCATTGATGTTCACGAAGCAGAGCGTGCCCTTGCCATTCACCGTGTAGGGACGGATGGCCGACGCAAATGGGCCGGTCTCCTTGATGATCTCGCGTGTCTTCGTGTCGACCACGCGGAGGAGCGGCGAGTGCAACCCCGCGAGATAGGCGTGCGCCCCGCTCGCGTCGACGATCGTGTTGTGCGCCCCGGCATTCGGCGTATCGAGGTGCTTCACGAGGTCACCGGTCGCCGCATCGACGACATTCCAGAAGTCTTTCTCGAACGATGGCAGATAGATGTCCTTGCCATCGTGGGAAATTGACATCCGGTCGCAGCCGCCCTCATACGGCTTTTCCCACAACACCTTGTCCGTCACGAGATCGAGGCACGACAAAGTGTGCGTTGTCGAAATGAAAAGCCGTTTCGTGGCCGCATGCGCACAGATCCCTTTCACATTGCGCGGCACTCCTTTTTCGTCGAGCCCGCCAAATGGAATTCGCCGCACGAACTGGTGCTCGTGGTCGATATCGAAGACGAGCACGCCATGCCCGCCGTAGGTAAGATCGTTGCGAATCCCCGGTTCGGCGACATAGAGCAAATGTTTTTCGCCTTCTGCGGCGCAGAGCGAGAACGCGGCCAACCCGTAGACCAGGAGGAAGAAACGCTTCATGGGGAACACACCGTAATCGTGGCCGCCCCCGCGCCGATGCCCAGCACTATTTCCGCCCGACTCCGGCCGGTGGCGGGGTCACTGGCAAATCGAGTCACGAAATTGTTGCCGGAACGCGTGGAAGAAACACTTGCATTCCCAGAGCGGCGGGTGGACAACCGGCGTTTTTTCCGACTCCGCCCCCGCCATGAAACACCTCCTCTCGATCGAATCGCTGACCAGCGACAACATTGAAGCCATCCTCGAGTTGGCCGCGAAGATGAAGACGATGCGGGGCTGCCTGGACACCCACCCGCTGCGGCATCGCTGCTGGGCGCTCATCTTTACCAAGAGTTCCACGCGCACCCGGGTGAGCTTCGAGGTCGGCATCCGGGAACTCGGTGGCGACGTGCTTTTCCTCAACGCCAACGACATCCAGCTCGGCCGCGGCGAGCCGATCAAGGACACGGCGCGCGTGCTCGGGCGCATGATCCATGGCGCGGTCATCCGCACCTACGCGCAGCAGGATGTCGAGGAATTCGCCAAGTATTCCGGTCTGCCCACGATCAATGCGCTGACTGATGAAGAGCATCCCTGCCAGATTCTCGCCGATCTCCAGACGATCCGGGAAAAACTCGGCAAGATCGAGGGCAAGGTCGTGACCTTCGTGGGCGACGGCGCGTGCAATGTCCCCATTTCCTGGATGTGGGCCGCCGCACGGATGGATTTCCAATTGCGCATCGCTGCACCCAAGCCCTACCAGCCCGACGCCGCACTGCTCGCCCGTCTGCAGACCAAAAACGTCACCGTCACCGAAGACCTCAATGCCGCCGCCGAGGGAGCCGATGTGCTCTACACGGACGTCTGGGTGAGTATGGGCAAGGAAGACGAAGCGGCCTACCGCCAGGCGCAACTCGGCAACTACCAGATCAATTCCGCGCTCGTCGCCAAAGCAAAGCCCGGCGCGCTGGTTATGCATTGCCTGCCCGCCTACCGCGGCAAGGAAATCACCGAGGAAGTCCTCGAAGCCCACGCCGCCACCATCTTCACCCAGGCGGAAAACCGCCTCCACGCGCAGAAAGCCATTCTCAGTCTGGTGGCGCGGCATTGAGGAAGGCGGCGCTCTTTTAGGGCGGGAGATCCGAGAGCCGTTTGTTTTCCGGGACCGCCTATTTTTTCACCGGCTCGGGAACCATCCCGCCCGTTCGCTTGACGAGTTCGAGGACCTTGCGAACGAGAGTGTCTTCGATGGCCGGGGCGAAGCGGGTGGGGAGCCCGTAGTAGATAATACTGGCGTCGGCCTCGTAACCACCCTCGGTGAGAATGCGCATGGAGGGCACATAGGCGAAGACGTCATTACAGTAGCCCGCATTCCAGAGACGCTCGTCGGGCAGCTCGCGCTTGAGGCGGTAGGAGTAGTCCGCGACCACTTCGCCACTCAGGGCGATGAGCGTGAGTGAATTACCGAAGCGCAGCACCTGCACCGGCGCGGGATAGCTGGTAGCCAGTGGCTCGCCGCGGGCGATGCGGTCGAGAAACCGCTGGGCGTAGCGCTGCGTGGCCGGGGCTTTTTCCAGGAGCTTCGCCTCGTAGTAGGCTTTGTCGGGCGTCTTGTCGACCGGCAGATCCACGCGATCGAACGCCGCGGAAATCGGGCCACTGACCGCCAGCATTGGTTCGCTCAGAGCGCGGGCGACAGCCCCGGCGAGTTGAAGACCGTGCGCATGAGCCAGCGCGAGGCTGCCCCGCGGGTTGGGGTTCGCGTCGGCGCCGCAGCCAGTGATGAAGAGCGCCGTGGCGCCCGCATAGGTATGCTCCAATTCCTCCTGCGCGTAGCCGGCCCAATCGGGGCTGATTTCGTCGTTCGGCCCGGGCGTGGTGTTGTGACAGGCGTAGCCGAAAAGGATGGCCTTGGTTGTGCGGTCCTCGCGCACCGCACGCAAGACCGGCACATCGCGATCCACGAGACCGTTGGGATTGATGCCAAACCCCACTCCCTTGGGCCCAAATTGCCGCCGGTTGCCGGCGAAGAAAGCCTCGCTACGCCCGAAGGAGAGCGCCGCGGGCTCGAGGTCCTTCACCGCTGCCTTCGCCGCTTCGACGGATTGATCGAGGAAGAAACGCGTATATTTTTCCGTCGCCTTCGCTTCGTTCTCGTCGAGGCCATACATTTCGGTGAGGGCGCCGTGTACGACCGGCGAGGAGTGGCTGTGCGAGCAGCAGAAAAGAAAGTGCGCGCGATCGATCTTCAACTCCTGCTTCAGGCGCGTAGCCAGTTCATCGTTGAACCAGCGCGGCGTGCCGATGGTATCGGCAGTGATGATGAGCGTCGTCGCGCCAGTGGAGTCCTGAATGGCCAGCGCCTTGGCGAAAAGATGCGCGTCGACCTTCGAGGAGGGCTTGGTGCGCGATGCGTAGCCACCCAGACGCACGGGTTGCGCGGGCGTGATATCCGCGCGCCCGATACCTACTTTGAAATCCTGGCAGTGGGCCGGGATCGCCGTCGCGAAAAGGAGCAGGCCGAAGACGGGGAGGATGTGCGCGAGGGAGACGTTCATGGGGACCACAATGGTAGAGGTTCGCCGCGAGCACCGTCAACGGTGGTGGAATCGCGGCCGACGGAATCCACGCTTGAGATTGCGCCCCGGTGTTGGCCAATGGTCGCATAGCCGCCTGATGCTTGCGGAAGGGCCGCGGTTTACAATGTTCCGGGTTGCCTGCAACCCGAACACACCCCGCTACGGAGAGTCGACCGGCAGGAGGAGAATTTTGTTCTCCGCGAAGTGGCCGAGGCCCATTTGTTCGCCCATCTCCAGCCACTGCGCGCGCTCGGCGATGGGTGGCAGCTTTGCTTGTTTGCGCCAGCCTTCGATCAGGCGGAAGGCGTTGGAGTCGAGGGCCAGCGGGTCTTTGCTGGCGTAAATCGTGTGGTACGGAAAGGCGTAGTTCGGGTTGAAGCGTGGGCCGCTGGCATACTGGGCGATGAGCGCGTCCATGATGGTCAGCACAACCTTGCCGCCGATACGCTCGTCGGCGTAGATGTCGAGCAGACCAGAGGCGCCATCGTTGTCGGTCTGGAGGAAGCGGCGCCAATTATCGAGATTGGGGACCGTCATGTTGTAGATTGCGCCGGCCACGCCACAGCCGGCTTCATCGGAGAGCACGGGGACGTTGATGACTTTCGTGACCTGCTTGCTCAGGATGGTGGTGAGATAACTGGAAGAGCTGAGTTGGTTGGCGGGCTCGGAACGCTTGCCCAGTTTGCCCTGTTTTTCGGCGAAAAGGAGATCGCCCCAGATGAGCTTGCCCAGCACAGGCGCGGTGAACTGGGCCGAGCGGTCAAAGCCACCGACGGGCGGGATGCTCGCCACCTGGTAACTGCCGCGTTCGGTGATGTAGCCAGCCGCCCGGAGATCATCCGCTTCGCGGTCCCAGATGATCACGCGATTGCGCGGCACGCCGGCTTGCTCCAGGCCGTCGAGGATCGCCTCGACGATCCCGTGGTGCGAAGCAAAGTAGCGGCCGCCAGCGGCGGCGACTTTGATCCCGACGCGGTCCGTGGGAGCGACCAGCGAGCGCCACGCCTTGACGCTGTCCGCCTGCCCGGTGACGGCCCGAACGACGCGATCGACCATCCTGCGGGTGATCGCGGGATTCTCCTCAAAGAGGTTCAGCGCCGCTGGTTCCTGCGAGACGTAAATAGTGGAGGTAGCGGGCGGTCGCGGCACGCTTGGGGGCTCGACCGCCCGGAGCGGCAGAGAACAAATCGTGGCGATGGCTACAAGCAGGTAGCGAAACACAAGCGGCGAATATGCGGGCGTCTTCCGCTGTGTCAATGCGCCGTAAAAAGCGGCCGGTCCGGCCTAGTCCAGGTCGAGCGAACGCAGCAGGGCGCGATCGACGCGTCCCGTGACTTCCAGGTGGTGGTCGTATTGGTACTGCCGGATCGCCGCCCGCGTGCCGGCGCCGATGTCGCCGTCAATGGTGCCACGGTAGTAGCCGTCGCGGCGCAGGGCCCGCTGCACATCGACCGTCAGGCCGTCCGCCCGGTCATCGACCCGGGCGCCACGGTAGGCTGTGGAAGGGGCGATCGAAACGCCAAAGGACGGACTGTCGTAGTACCCTTCGTCGTAGTAGGCGGCGCTATAGTACGGCGCGGCATAATAGGGGTAGGCTGCGAAATAGGGAAAGGACCGGTAGTGGCCGTAGCGCGGCCCGCAATAGTAGCTCCCGTGCCCGGAGTGCCCGCCGCTCCAACTGCCATGGCTGCCACTGCTGCCGTGGCTGTCGTGATGATCGTGGCTGAGCCCGGTCGCGGGGATGCCGAGGCACAGCGCAGCGGCCAGGCTGGAAAAGCGGGCGAGGTTTTTCATGAAACGAAGTTTTATCTAGAGACGGGTGCTGGGAGCGTTCTCTTCAAGCGATTTTCGCTGAATTCGGCCGCGCGTGCAAGAGAAGCTCATTTCGCCGCCGGATCGACAAATCTCGGCTGGCCATCTTTGAATGAAATCGGCGGGCAATAGAGGCCAAGCCGTTCGCGTTTCCACCAACCGGGGTGGCCGTCGCCAAAACGGGTGAAGTGGTAGTCGTAGACCACCGCACGAACAAAATGCGGTGGGTGGTCGGGGAAGGGATTGGTGCGGAGCAGAGCGAGCACCTCCGGGGAACCCTCCAGGAGCCGCACGAGGAAACGAGCGAACCAGGGGTTGTCCTGAAAATTACTCAGCGCGGCGAACCACATCTGCCAGTCGAGTCGCGGCTGATGCGGGGCGACGAGCCCTGGTCGTTCATCAAGGTCACCGGGCTTCCAGTGGAATTTGTATTCCTGCCAGTGCTCGCCATCGTCGCTGCCTTCCACGCTGATCTCGTGGCGCGAGGTCGTCATTACCCGGAAGAGGCCGTAGCCGTTCAGGCTCAACAAGGGTTGGACCGCTCCGTCGAGCGTGGAGAAGGGGACCGGCCAGCGGCGGACCAGCCCGATGGAGGAAATGAGTGGCTGCACGGTGACCAGGAAAACCACCGCCAGCGCCGGGGCGAGCAGCCACGCGTTGAGGGGAGTCCATGGGTCCGTCACGGCCGCATTGGCTTG
>Ga0068858_100003875_pt1 | contig 14781 bp, 15 predicted proteins | sample KBSSwiS12_FD_66589 | JGI IMG/M metagenome (GOLD analysis project Ga0068858, IMG submission 66589) | Switchgrass rhizosphere microbial communities from Kellogg Biological Station, Michigan, USA - KBS Switchgrass S1-2 | ecosystem: Host-associated > Plants > Roots > Rhizosphere > Soil ... | reverse complement strand
ATCACCCGGTCCGATCTCCTCGTCATCAACAAGATCGACCTCGCGCCGCTGGTGGGTGCCAACCTCGAGGTGATGGACCGCGATGCCCGTAAGATGCGCGGTGAACGACCTTTCGTGTTCACCAATGTCCGTGCAGGCAAGGGCGTGGCCCAGATCGCCGAGTTCATCGCAAAGACCGGCGGATTGCCGGAAAGGAGCCTCTGATGACCAAGATCAAAACGCGTCCGCTCACCGCGCTGGCAATCGCTGCCGCCACCGTCGCGCCGACTGCGGCCCTGGCTCACCCCGGCCACGGACCGAAAATCACGCAAGGCCTGACGGAAGGGCTGCTCCACCCCTGGACCGGCATGGACCACTTCGCCGCCCTGCTCCTGACCGGGGCCTGGGCCACGGTGCTCGGAGGCCGAGCCCTGCGCCAACTGCCAGCGGCCATGCTGCTCGCCATGGTTGCCGGATTCGTCGCCGCTCCCTTGGCCGGGTCGCAGATTGCCGAGGCGCTCGCCGCATTTGCGACGCTTTCGCTCGTCGCCGTGGCCGCACTGCGCTATCGCGCGCCCCTACCCTTAGCCGTGAGCGCCTGCGCGCTGTTCGGCTTCGGCCATGGCTTGGCCCACGGCCTCGAAAGCGCCGGTTCGCCCGCAGCATTTGCCACCGGCATGGTTGCGAGCAGCGCGATGCTCATGGGTCTCGGCGTGGCTGGCGCGGAATGGGTCTTGCGCTCGCTTGGGCTAACCCGGGTAGCCCTGCCCACAAAGGGTTAAATCCTTGGCAGGGGTACCAAACCATCCTGTCATCCCTAGCCCCGCGACCGCTCGGGTCGCGGCCCGGCGGCAGCGTATCGTCGGCACCCGCCGTCGCTACAACCAGTGGGTCAATGACCAGACACTGGAAGACTACGCGCTGCGCTTCACGGCGCGGCGCGCTCGGATCTGGTCGGCCGGATGGGTCGGCAATACGGCCCTCGGCTCGATCGCGTTCCTCGCCTGCGAGGCGATCGGCGCGACCGTCACCGGCGGCTACGGCTTTGTCGCCTCCGCCTGGGCTCTCGGCGCCGCTGCGCTGATCTTCGTCCTGGCGGGGCTGCCTGTCTGCTATTACGGCGCGCGCTACGGCGTCGACATGGACCTGCTCACGCGCGGTTCGGGCTTCGGCTATCTCGGCTCGACCATCACCTCGGCGGTCTACGCCTCGTTCACCTTCATCCTCTTCGCCATCGAGGCCGTAATTCTCTCGGCCGCCCTCAACCTGTGCTTCGGCTTGCCGCTGGCGATCGGCCATATCGTCAGCGCGATGGTGGTGATCCCGATCGCCGCCTACGGTTTCCGGCGGATCAGCCGCTGGCAGAACTGGACTCAGCCGCTGTGGCTGGTGCTCCAGCTTACCCCGCTGCTGTTCTTAGTCCGTCAGGGCGCAGCCGGCTGGTGGTTGTGGACCGGCTATCCCGGCGAGGCTGGCGCACTGCGGATGCACAGCTTCGCCGCCGCGCTGGCCGTGTTCCTTTCGCTGCTGCCCCAGATCGGCGAGCAGGTAGATTATCTGCGCTTTCTCCCCGAGCGGGAGACGATCGGCGCACGGCGCTGGTGGTCGGCGCTGCTGTTGACCGGACCGGGCTGGATCCTCATGGGCGCACTCAAGATCGCCTTGGGGTCCTATCTTGCGGTGATTGCCCTGGCGGTAGGCGTTTCCGCCGCTGATGCAACCAATCCGACCGCCCTCTACTTCCTCACCTTCTCCGCGCTGGCGCCGCAGCCGTGGTTCGCCGTGGCGCTGACGGGGCTGTTCGTGACCTTCTGCCAACTCAAGATCAACGTCACCAATGCCTATGCCGGCTCGATCGCCTCTTCCAACTTCTTCTCGCGCCTGACTCATCGCCATCCGGGGCGGGTCGTCTGGCTGGTGTTCAACACGCTAATTGCGCTCATGCTGATGGAAGGCGGCATTCAGACCGTGGTTGAGCGCGTGCTTGCACTCTACAGCAATTTCGCTGTGGCTTGGTTCGGCGCGGTCGTCGCCGATCTGGTGATCAACAAGCCGCTCGGCCTGAGCCCTCCCGGTATTGAGTTCCGTCGCGCCTTCCTCCACGATATCAATCCGGTGGGGGTAGGCGCCATGCTGGGCTCTCTGGTCTGCTCGACACTGTGCTTTGCCGGACTGTTCGGTCCGCTGCTGCAAATGTTCTCGCCGGTTGTTGGACTCGCCACGGCATTTCTCCTCTCGCCGCTGATCGCCTGGGTGACCGGCGGGTCCTTCTACATCGCCCGCCGCGAAGAGCCGCTCGATGTCCATATCGGCCCGGACGGGCGATGTGCCTGCTCTGTCTGCGAGAATGCCTTTGAGGCGCCCGACATGGCCTCCTGCCCGGTATATCAAGGGCCGATCTGTTCGCTGTGCTGCACACTGGAGGCGCGCTGCCACGACGCGTGCAAGGACGGTGCGTCCGAGGGGAGCCCTGTGATCGCGCAGCGGATGCGGTCGCTAATGCCGGCTGCCATGAGCGACGCGTTCTACCTGCGTCTCGTCCGCTTCGTGAGCGGCTACGCGATGGCCAGCGTGGTGATCGGGCTTGTGCTCCTGCTCACCTATTACCAGCAGGTCGGCCACGGCACACCCCGCGGGATGCTGGGCAGGGTTCTGGGATCGGCCTTCGTTGGCCTGATAGCCATGGCCGCCTTCATCGTCTGGTACATCGTGCTCGCCCGCGAGAGCCAGCAGGCCGCCGAAGAGGAATCCGAGCGACAGACGCGAATGCTGCTGGAGGAGATCGAGGCCCACGCCCGGACAGACGCCAAGCTCCAGCACGCCAAGGACGCGGCAGAGGCCGCCAACATGGCCAAGAGCCGCTATATTATCGGCCTCAGCCATGAGATCCGCACACCGCTCAACGCGATCTCCGGCTATGCGCAGTTGCTGGAACGCGATCCCACCCGGCCGGTCGGCGATGCGATCCGGATTATCCGGCGCAGCGCCACTCACCTGTCCGATCTCGTCGATGGGCTCGTCGACGTCTCACGCATAGAAAACGGCGCCGTGCGACTTGCCCGCGAGCGGGTCGATCTCCATGACCTGCTGAACCAGATGACCGACATGTTCCGCATCCAGGCAGCTGCCCGGGGGATCGCCTTCAGCCATTCGCGCCCAACCGGCCTGCCGCGCTATGTCTGGACCGACCAGAAGCGCCTGCGGCAGATCCTGATCAATCTCATTTCGAACGCCATCAAGTATACGCCGGAGGGCAGCGCGTCCCTCGTCGTCCAATGGCGCAGCCCGGTAGCCGTGTTCGAAGTGATTGACACCGGCGTCGGCATTGCGCCGGAAGACATGGAACGGGTGTTCGATCCGTTCGAGCGGATCGGCACGGTCAAAGGCCAGCCGGGGGTGGGGCTGGGCCTCACCATCACGCGGCTGCTCGTCGATATCATGGGCGGGCAGCTCACCCCGCAGAGCACTCCCGGCAAGGGCAGCGTCTTCCGCGTGAAGATGTTCTTCTCCGACGCCCCCGTCGAGAACAAGCCCCCCGCCGACGCCATTCTGCCGGCCCTGAGTGGTGGCATGAACCGACGGCTGCTCGTCGTCGACGACGATCCGGCTCACCTTGATTTGATCCGCGACATCCTGGAGCCAACTCCGCTGACACTCGATTTCGCCAGCTCGGGGGAAGAGGGAATTGCCGCCTATGTCCGGGCGGCGGCGGACATCGTCATCATGGACATCACCATGCCAGGCATGGGCGGCTGGGAAGCCGCCCGCGAAATTCGTCGGCTGGGCGGCGATCACGTGGTGATCCTGATCGTCTCGTCCAACGTCCACGATCTCCAGCGCGTGCGCCGCCCGGACGATCCGCACGACGATTATCTGGTGAAGCCCTACGAGGTTGCACAGCTGATGCAGCAGATCGCCACGCTGCTGGACATGGCGCCCCCGAAAGGGACGCTAGCGCGATGATCGCCCGCCGCTCCGCCATCATCCTTCTGGTCGATGATGACGCTGATACCCGCGCCCTCGTCGGTGAGTACCTGACCGCAGATGGCTATAATACCTGCATGGCTGCCAGCGGCGAGGAGGCACTGACCCTTCTTGAAGACCTGCAGCCCGATCTCATCCTGCTGGATGCGGTCATGCCCGGGCTCGACGGGTTCGAAACCTGCCGCGCCATCAAACGTCGCCCGGCGATGGCGATCGTTCCGATCATTTTTATGACCGGCTTAAGCGATAGCGACCACGTCGTGGAGGGCCTCTCCGCCGGCGGGGTCGACTATGTCTCCAAGCCGCTTTCCCTGGAAGCCCTGTCGGCCCGCATCCGCGTCCACCTCGCCACTGCACAGGCAACCAGGAGTGCACTCACGGCGCTGAACCGAGCCGGAGCCTACCTGCTGTCCGCTGATGCGGGTGGCGCGATCGGCTGGATGGCGCCGGCTACCCAGCAGCTACTCGACGAACTCGACTGGCAGACTGTTGCGGCGCTGCGGCAGGCATGCGTGGATCTGGTGGCGGGGCTGACCCGCGGCCCGGTCACCGTGACGACACCGGGCTCGCGGTCGCTTGACCTCACCATGCTGGAACCGTTCGGCGCCGACGAGGTCCTGTTCCGACTTGAGAGGTCGATCGCCGGGCAGGAAACCAACCTGCTTCAGCAGGCATTTCGCCTGACAGGCCGCGAGGCCGACGTGCTGCTGTGGATCTCACGCGGAAAGTCCAACAAGGACATGAGCGAAATCCTCAACATCAGCGCGCGCACCGTGAACAAGCACATCGAGCAGGTTTTCATAAAGCTCGGCGTGGAAAATCGCGCGTCAGCGGCAGCCTTGGCGACACGCGAACTACTGGTCGGCCGATTCTGACCTTGGGGCGACATTGACCGGCCCATTCTCAACCGGTGAGCCTGAATGCCATTAGTAAAACCGAACGTACAACATCACCGCGCAACAAACGAAGACCTTATGTTGATCCGCAGGCTGCGCCTTGCCTGCTGCGTCGAGGCAAGCACGCTTTTGATCCTCATCCTAGTCGCCGTGCCCCTGAAGCACGCCTTCGGCTACGCAATCGCGACCCGGATCATGGGGCCGGTGCATGGCGCGGCGTTCGTTGCCTAAGGCGCATGGGCTCATGCATCTCGTCCAGATGCCACTTCCAGTGCCGGAACCCACGAATCCGGCTGACCCGCTGGCGTCGAATGTCAGCGGCAAAAATGGAGCCAAACCTGTTCCACCAGAACCGCACAGTTTCGTGGCAAAGATCGATCCCGCGCTCAAACAGCAGGTCTTCGACCTTCCGCAGACTGAGTGGGAAGCTCACGTACAACAGGACCACCAGCCGGATCACCTCGGGTGAGGAATTGAACCACTTGAACGGACTGGGCGGCTTCGCGCGGGATTTGCGTGGCATCAGCGCAATCTAGCGGCGTGACAGCGCGCCTGCCACACAGGTCTGACAGTGCCCGCCTGTCCGTTCCGCTACTTCAACTCCTCGCCGGAGGTGATCCGCTTGGTGGCGAGGATGTACGTCCGCTTCCCGCTTTCACTGCGGAACGTCGAAGACCTGCTGTTTGAGCGCGGGATCAACATCTGCCACGAGACCGTGCGGCACTGGTGGAACCGGTTCGGACCGGTAAGAACCTCGGCACGCTCTCAGGTCTGCCAGCCGCCGCCAAGCGCCTTGAACGGTGCTGTCAGTCCAATGCGAACTCGTCTCCACTTGGCGCAGTGCAGGCTCTGATCAGCTGGCGTCAGGCAGCAAGCATCTGCCACTCCGCCAAGGCGAGGAAGCGGCGTTCCTTGTAGGTGGTTCTGTCGACGAGATGGCGTTCCAGCGCGAAATGGTTGTCGACGTTGGCGTGGACCGAGGCGAACTTCTGCAGGGTCTTCATTCGCCTGAACCGCAGCATCGCCCGCTCGCGTCGTCGGAAGGGCAGATGGCTATTTTCGGCCCGGTTGTTGGCCCAGCGACTGACCTCCTGCTTCCCTGCGTTGCCTAACTCGTTCATCGCGGCACGGTACGAGCGCAGCCCGTCAGTGGTGATCGTCACGGGTGAACCATGCCGCTTCAAGGCCTTCTTCATGAAGGTCAGCGCTGCTGCTTTGTCGCGGGTTTTGGTGATGTAGCTCTCGAGAATCTCGCCTTCCTGGTCGACTGCTCGCCACAGGTAGACCATCTCGCCATTGAGCTTCACGTACATCTCATCGAGGTGCCAGCGCCAGTGGCGGAAGCCCCGCATGGGGCTGATCCGCTGGCGCCGAACGTCCGCTGCGCACAGCGGGCCGAACCGGTTCCACCAGTGCCGCACCGTCTCATGGCAGATGTCGATCCCGCGCTCGAACAGCAGGTCCTCGACATTACGCAGTGACAGCGGGAACCGGACATACATCAACACCACCAGCCGGATCACTTCCGGCGAGGAGTTGAAGTAGCGAAACGGACTGGCTGGCTTTCAAGGACGAGGCATGCCGCGGCCCCTAGCCTGCCTACGCTGCCGCGCCCAGCCCGGTGCATTTGCTCTGACAATGCCCCGCCGAGAACTCCAGCAGGCAAGAACATCCTCAGTGACCTTCGCCCAACATCGAGATGTGGGCGCTGACAACGCGCCAACCCAAGACGGGGAAACGGACCCAGGTCTGGCTCTGTCGTCCGGGCGTGCTCGCACCCTCGCGCAGGAATTCCGCGTTAGCAGTTCCAAAATCATTGCCGAACGTGGTGATGATCACTTTGAGCAGGCGTCGCTTGGGTGAGCCGCCGACGCGGTGGCCGCGGAAGGCCTGGATCGCTTCGATCCCGTAAAGGTTCTGGCCGGGTCCGATCCGCACCGTCAACTCCGATGGCCAGAACAGCGCATCAAGCGCAACCAGGTCGTTGTCCATCAGGGCGCGCTCGTAGGCCGCAAACGCCGCTTCCAGTTCGGCCACGGCGCCCGGCTCGTTGATCAACATGACATTGTCCCGCAGGCGCCGACGATGCCGGCTCGTTCCAGGCAGGCGGCGGCGCGCAACGCCAGGTCTTCTCGCCACGGCGGAGCGATCAACTGCACGCCGATCGGCATGGCGCCATTGCGCACGGGCACGGTGACGATCGGCAGGCCGACGAAGCTCAGCGGCTGGGTAAGCAGGCCGAGATTTGCCCGGGCGGGAAGATCGGCCCCGGCAACCCGGATCGTGGCCTGGCCGAGCAAAGTCGCACTGCATGGCGTCGCCGGGGCTATCAGCAAGCTGTGGCGGCTAAATGCAGCAGCGATCTCGTTCCGGAAGCTTTCACGCTCGCGCTGGGCCTGGAGCACGAAAATTGCGGGAACCAGCGTGCCCGCGAGCATCCGGTCGCGCGTTGCCGGGTCGAACTCGCAGGCATGGCTGCGCAAGGCCTCGATGTGGAGGTTGCCGGCGGCGGCGCAGGTGAGAACGAACGCAGCCGCGCGCGCCCGTTTCGCGCCGGGGAGGGTCAGGCGTCCCTGCGCGCCGAGCGCGTCGCCGACCAGCGTGACAGCGTCCCGACCTTGGGCGTCGGCCAGTTCGTCGAACCATCCATCCAGTATGACTGCCTCGCCCTCCGGCGGATCGGCAAGGCGAGCGCCTACCAGCGATCGCGGACGCTCGGCACAGGCCCTGTCCCCCGGGTTGAATCCTTGGACTGCATCATAGACCGTCGCCAGGTCCTTACTGCTGCAGGCAAAGTGGCCAAGGTGGTCAAGATCATGGACAAAGGGGAACGTTCCGGTGCGCGGAAGGCGGCCGAAGGTGGGCTTCAGTCCGAAGATGCCGCAGAACGATGAGGGTACGCGGATGGAGCCGTTGGTATCGGTGCCAAGCGCAAACGAACAAAGACCAGCCGCAACCGCGGCGGCCGAACCGCCCGACGAACCACCTGCGCTGCGATCGAGGTCGTGAGGATTATGCGTCGACCCATAATGCGCATTCTCGGTGGTGAAGCCGTAGGCGTATTCATCCATGTTGTGAGTGCCGGTCAGCACTGCACCGGCGCGGGTCAGGCGGGCGATCAGCACCGCATCATCCGCTGCCGGCGGGCGGCGACGGTTGACGATCGATCCGGCAGTGGTCACCCGTTGGGCGACATCGTAGTTGTCCTTCACACCGAACGGTACACCCGCCAGCGGCCCCGGATCGATCCCGGCCGCGATCTTGGCATCGACCGAATCGGCCTCCCGACGGGCGCGCTGCGCCATGATCTCGGTATAACAGTTGAGTTTGGGGTTGAGCGATTCGATCCGCGCCAGCGCGTCCTCTATGATGAAGCGGGCGGACAGCGAGCCGCGGCGCACCCGGTCCGCGATTTCTGCCGCGGACGTTGGCGTATGCTGGCGCTCAGCCATTATGGCCTGAACACTGGCGAAGGTTCGATCAGCACGTCGAGTGCCGGATCGAACAGCAACGAGGCCTGTTCGCCGAGAGCAACGAGATTGCGGATCACGCCGGGCATGTGGCCCGGCGCGATCGCGATTTTCTGGAGGGCGGCCAGCAGCCGCACGTCGTCTTCGGACGGCTCCATGCGAATTATTCCGCCGGCATTACGGCAGGGTCGATGGTGCCGTGGGGATGAATAACATGGTCGATCTCCTCGACGATCTGTTGCTTCCGCGAGCAGATCGCGAGAAATATGGCCACGATGGCATAGGCCGTCGCAACCGCCGGGGTCTTGCCAATCCCGATCGCTTCGGAATGGATCAGGCCGAAGAAAGTAAGCCCGGCCCCCGCGAAGGCGAAATAGGCCGCCTTCATCAGCTTGCCGTCGATGATCATCACCGTGATCGAGCCGAGGATGATGCCGGCCAGCGTGGCCCCACTGCCCAGCACCTGCAGGCCGTGGAACAGCACCCCGTTATTGGCCAAGGCATCGAGGCCGACCTTCTCCACGTCTGTCCCGGCCGCGCCCAGCGCATTGCTGATCTGGGTCGTCCCCCAGGCAGCGATAGTCGGCACGATTGCCAGCACGATCGCGGGCGCATGACGGTGCGGGCTTTCCTGGAAAGCCTGGGCGCCAATCAGCATGCCGATGTAGAGCAGGATCGGCAGCAGTGCGACCGAGGGGATGATTGCCATCATCAGTCCGACCACGCCGAACCAGGTCAGGAACAGCATCAGCGCGCCCGTCGCAGCCGAATAGCCGGTGCGCCCGCCCATCGCCTTCCAGCCCGGATGGCCAATGTAGACGGCGTTGATGAACGGGTTGCCCATGCAGCAGCCGATCAGGCTGATGATGCCATCGGCCGTGAGGACGCGAGTGGTCGGGAAGCGATCGCCCGCGGCTTCGGCGCTCTCGACGTTGTCCATTGCCTCGACGAGGTCATAGATACCGAAGGGAATGGCGGTGACGAGGATCACGCCGAGGTACTTGAACCCGCTGAGGATTCGATCGACCGCCGGCAGCGGGACATGGAAGCCGAAGTCCGAGACGGCGCCGGCAACCTTGGCTGCGCCCACGCCGCCGATGTCGAAGCCCAGCAGCTGGCCGCCCCATGCAATCGCCGAGCCGACGATGATCGCCATCAGGCCGCCGGGAATGCCGCCCGGGTAGCGGTAGTTGCCGAGCCAGCTCGCCAGGATCACCGCCAGGCAGACGACGCCGATCACCGGCGTCATGAACAACTGGGCTCCGGGATTCAGCGAGATGAAGGTCAGCGAGATGCCCGCCAGCGAGCCGAGCAGGGCGGCGCGCGGGGTGATCCGGCGGATGACCGGGGCGATGAACCCGCCGACCATCAGCACGAAACTCTGCACGAACACCCAGGTGAGGCCAGCGCCCCAGGCCTCCAGCGGATCGCCGGATTTGAGCAGGATCGGCAGCATCACCACGAAGACGACCACGAACATGTGCGGCACGCTGATGCCGGATGGCAGGGCGCAGACATCGGTGCGGCCGGTGCTGACGGCCAGCTTCCGCGCAAGCCAGGCGTAATAAGCCGTGCTCAAAAACAGCATCAGGCCGACAGCCGGCAGGATGCGGCCGAAGATGATCTCGTCAGGCAGCTTGAGCACGAAGCGCAACAGCCCGGTCAGGACCAGCACGTTGACGAGGATGTTCGTGCCAAAGCCGAAGAATGCGTTCCAGTCGCCGGGTGTCCACCAGGGAATCGCCGCCGGAGCGCCTGATTTCGAGGTTGTTGTCGTCATGCTCGTACCCCCAAGTGCTAGTCGCCTGCCGGTGCCGCCGGTTCGGTTATACCAAGGGCCGCGATCACGCTGGCCGAGTCGGCGACCCAGCCGAAGATGCCCCCCTGCGCTGCGACCATGCGCAGGGCGGCCTCATGAAATTCGGGGAAGTAGGATGCGGTGCAGTCCGACACGACGAGGCACTCGATGCCCCGATCGTTGGCCTCGCGCACCGTGGTGTGGACACAGACCTCGGTCGTGACCCCGCAGACGATGAGCTGGCCGATTCCGCGTTCGGCGATGATGTCGGCGAGTTCGGTGTTGTAGAATGCGCCCTTGCCCGGCTTGTCGATCACCGGCTCGCCGGCAATCGGATAGAGCTCGGGGATGATGTCGTGCCCGGGCTCGCCGATGATCAGGATCCGCCCCATCGGGCCGGGATCGCCGATCGTCTTGCTGCCGCGGCCGCGGACGCGCTTGGCCTCGTGCAGGTCGGACAGGTCCGGCTTGTGGCCTTCGCGCGTGTGCATGACGGACAGCCCTGCCTGCCGCGCAGCGGCAAGCAGGGTCTGCAGCGGGGCGATCGATGGGCGCAGTTGCGCCACGTCGTTGCCCAGCATCGCACCGAACCCCCCCGGTTCGACGAAATCGCGCTGCATGTCGATGATGAGCAGGGCCGCCCGGCCCGGATCCAGGGTGAACTCGTAGGGTCGTGCAGTCACGTGAGCCACGACAGTCGCTCCTTCGGTTTCGCCGGTTCGGTCGGGCGGCCCTTCCCTGTCGGATCAGAAACCGAAGCTGATGCCCGCGCCGAACACGACCTTGTCGCGCCCGGTCGAGTTGGTGAGGAGGGTGCGGGCCAAGGCCAGGTTGTCGTTGATCAGGTGGTAATACTGGACTTGGGCGTAGATCGAGGCGCCCGCCCCGCCCTTGAGCAAGGACAGCGGCATTTCAGCCTTGAGACCGGTCGAGATCACACCGAAATTGGAGTCCTTGATCGCATCCCCAGTCTTTCCCCAGTAGGTCTTCGGGCCGACGGTGAACCAAGTCGGGAAAGAGACCTTCGCCGGACCGGCCTTGATCGTCGGCACCGCACCGATCTCGACATCGAAGGTGCCGCCCGCCTTGCCGAGGACCACGGTCGACGACTTGCTGTCCACCGCCCAGAAGAGCTTGGCATAGGGGTTGATGGTGATTGGCGAATCCTTGTCGCCGTCGTGGTACTTGACGCTGAATTCGATGTTGCGTTCGGTCTTGAACGCTACCGACGGCTGGCCCGAAATGAACTGGGAGTATTCCGCCCCCACTTCCACCTTCGGCGTGATGTTCCCACTGACCCCGACGAAGAAGTCGAACTCGTTGACGGCGGTGATGTTCTCAGCCTTGTTGTAGCCGGGATTCAGGTCGACCCAGGTGCCGGCATGGAACGCCACACCGCCCGGTGTCTTGAGGACGAGGCCGTTAAGCACCTGCACAGTCACGCCGTCGTCGACGACGACGAGGCCGCGCGGCGTTACATAGTCGCTCTTGACCGAGACGTCGCCGAAGCCATGCAGCTCCCAGTCGCCGTCCTCGGCGTGAGCCGCACTTGCCATGCCGAAGGTGGCAAGGCTCGAAAGTCCGATAATGATCTTACGCATATTGGGTCGCTCCCTGTTGGTTGGCGCCCAAGCATCCCCCGTGGTTCCGTGTTGATTACGGTCCACCCGTTTTTGTATGCGTGTTGTCACGTTTGCATACAATTTATCTTTTCGCAATGGTGTTGCGGTGTGGTTTCGACATGCCTATTCCGCACTCGCTAGGGCGTCTGTAATTACGCCGGCACAGGTGTGTCGCGGAGAGTTGATGGTGAGCGGCACGTCGGCCGAAAAACTCGCGGAAAGCCTTGCCCAAGCCATCATCGACGGTGAATTCGCCCCCGGCACGCGGCTTGACGAGCAGCAGCTTGCCCAGCGTTTCGCCGTCTCTCGAACTCCGGTGCGCGAGGCGCTCCGCCAACTGGCGAGCAGCGGCCTGATCGAGGTGCGGCCGCGTCGCGGCGCCATCGTCGCCGAAATCTCCCCAGCGCAACTGGAAACCCTGTTCGTCGCTATGGGCGAGCTCGAAGCCAGCTGTGCCCGCCTCGCCGCCATGTCGATGTCCCCGCCGGAGCGGCGCCGCCTGGAGGCGTTTCACGAGCAGATGGCGTTGACCGCCCGCAGCGGCGATGTTCAGGCTTTCGCCGAGGCGAACCACACCTTCCACACCATGCTCTATGCCGGAGCGCACAACCCCGTGCTGGCCGATTTGACCGCGGCCATGCGCCGCCGCCTGCTGCCGTTTCGCCTCGCCCAATTCCACCTGGAAGGGCGTCCGCCCCGTTCTCACGACGAGCATGCAGTGGTGGTCGATGCGATCTTGCGCGGCGATGCGGAGGGCGCTCATGCGGCAATGCTCCGCCACGTCACACTGGTAGAGGCGAGCTTCGAGGAACTCTGCGCCGCCCGGCGCGGCGAGACGGCGGGACCGCACGAGGATTGAGCCGCCGGCCGCTACCATCCTGCACCCGGCTGCGCCTTGGGCCGTGGTCGACATCGGTTGCTGACTGCGCTCCATGGGCCCTCCCTGCCGCCGCTCAGATGTGGACCAGCGCCGCCACGTCGGCGGCCTGCTCTCCGGCGGTGTGGCCCTGCTTGACGATCCGGCCGCGCTGCATGACGAAGTAGCGGTCCGCGAAGGACCAGGCGAAATCGAGGTTCTGCTCGACGATCAGGATGGCCACCCCCAGTTCCTTGCGGACCCGGACCAGCGCGTCCTCGATTTGCTGGACGATGTTGGGCTGGATTCCCTCGGTCGGCTCGTCGAGCAGCAGCAACTCGGGCCGGCCGGCAAGCGCCCGGCCGATCGCGAGCTGCTGCTGCTCTCCCCCTGACAGGACGCCCGCCTTGCGTTCGGCGATCTGGGTGAGTTTCGGGAACAGGTCGAACACCATCTCCGGCACGGCCCGCGAGGAGACATCCGCCTTGCCCGCCAGCGCCGAAAGCCCAATCTCAAGGTTCTCGCGGACGGTGAGGTGCGGAAAGACGTGGCGGCCCTGGGGCACGAACCCGATGCCGGCGCGGGCGCGCTGGTGCGGGGCCATGGCCGTGATGTCTTCGGCGTGCCAGTAGAGATGGCCGGCGGTAGCGCGCAGCTGTCCCATGATGGTCTTGAGCAGGGTCGACTTGCCGACGCCGTTGCGCCCGAGGATCGCCGCCGCGTCGCCCTTGTTGAGATCGAAGGCGACATCCCACAGGACCTGGCCGTTGCCATAGGCGGCCGAGACGCTGCGCAGGTTCAGCAACTGACCGGGAACCTCGATCGTCATCACGCTCTCCCCAGGTAGATCGCGGCGACTTCGGCGTCGGCGCGGATTTCGGCTAGGGTGCCTTCGCGCAGCAGCTGGCCCTGGTGGAGCACGACCACGCGCCCGCCGAGCTGGGTGACGAAATCGATGTCGTGATCGATGACGAGGACCGAATGCTTGCCCACAAGCGCCTTGACAATCTCGGCGGTGCGGGTGCTTTCGGCCGCGCCCATGCCGGCGGTCGGCTCGTCGAGGAGCAGGAGTTCGGCGTCGGTCGCCACGACCATGCCGATTTCGAGCCACTGCTTCTCGCCGTGGCTGAGATTACCGGCAAGCGCGTGGCGGCGATCGGCGAGGCCGACCATCTCGAGGATCTCCTCGGCGCGCTGGCCGGCGGCGCGGTCGGGCCGACGGGTCAGGCTTTTCCACCAGCGCCGATCGGTCGCTGCCGCGATCGTCAGGTTGTCGATCACCGAGAGCGGGCTGAGGACGCCCGGGGTCTGGAACTTGCGGCAGATGCCCTTGGCGACGACCTCGTGCTCGGCCGCCTGCTGGATCTCCTCACCGCGCAGGAGCACCCGGCCGGCGGTGGGACGCACGCGGCCGATGATCGCGTCGCATATGGTCGACTTGCCCGCGCCGTTTGGACCGATCACCACGGTCATCGAGCCGGGCGGGATCGCCAGCGTGAGGTCGTCGATCGCCTTGAACCCGTCAAAATCGACCGTGACGTTCTGGAGTTCGAGCAGGGGGGCGGTCATTCGCCGGTCTCCCCGGTGCGCTTGGCGAAGAGGCCGGCGATGCCCTTGGGGAGGACCGTCACGGCAATGATGAACAGCAGGCCGAGGCCGTAGAGCCACAGTTCGGGCAGGGCGGTCGAGATCTTGTCCTTGGCGAAGTTGACCAGCAGAGTGCCGAGGACAGCGCCGATCACGCTTTCGCGCCCGCCGATCGCCACCCAGATGACCATCTCGATCGAGGGCACCACGCCGACCAGGGCGGGCGAGACCACGCCTGCGTGCAGGGTGAACAGGGCGCCCGATACGCTGGTGAGCAGCGCCGCGAGGGTGAAGGCGACGATCTTGTAGGGCACCGGATCATGGCCGAGGAAGCGCAGCCGGTTGGAGCCGTCGCGGCTGGCCCGCAGCAGCTTGCCGAAGCGCCCGGCGAGCAGCCAGCTGAGGCCCGCGAAGGCGAGCAGGGTGAGCAGCACCGTGATGTAGTAGAGCGCGGTCGCCGCGGCCGGACGGTTGAGGTTGAAGCCGAACAGGGTGTGATAGTCGGTCAGGCCGTTGAAGCCGCCGGTCTTGTCCTGCTGGCTGATCAGCAGGGTGGCGAAAGCCAGCGCCAGGGCCTGCGAGATCAGCG
>Ga0068858_100003874_pt1 | contig 14783 bp, 15 predicted proteins | sample KBSSwiS12_FD_66589 | JGI IMG/M metagenome (GOLD analysis project Ga0068858, IMG submission 66589) | Switchgrass rhizosphere microbial communities from Kellogg Biological Station, Michigan, USA - KBS Switchgrass S1-2 | ecosystem: Host-associated > Plants > Roots > Rhizosphere > Soil ... | reverse complement strand
GTCGCCACCGCGGATATTGGCCGCGTCGCCGCCGGACTGCTTCAGGATACCTGGAGTGGCCGTCGCGTGGTCGAACTCGAAGCCGCAGAGCGCCCGACACCGAACCAGATCGCCGCGATCTTTGCGAAGGTCCTCGGCCGCCCGGTGCACGCGGAAGCAGTTCCCCGAGCCACGTGGGAGGAACTCTTCCGTTCCCAAGGCATGAAGAACCCGCTGCCCCGCATGAGAATGGTCGATGGCTTCAACGAAGGCTGGATCGAATTCGAGCAGGGTAGTGACGGATCGCAAAAGGGCACCGTGACCATGGAAACCGCCCTGCAAGCATTCGTCGATCGCGGGGCATGACCTTGAGCGCTCTCGCCCTGCTTTGTCGGAACCCCGGAAGACTCTATTCCGCCGTCACTGTCACCGTGTGCTTCTCGGCCTTGCCACCACGGTAGAGCGTCACGTCGTACGACTCGCCCGGCACCGCGAAAATATGAAAGCGCGTCGTCGTGGTTTGCGATTTGGGCTGCTCCAGCTTGTTCGGGGTGATCAGCATACCTTCGTCCGACAGGATGGGCCCGGATAGGGCCCCGTATCCGCCGGTCACGAGGTCGACCTCGACGAAATCCGCCACGCCATAGACATCGATCAAGCCGCCCCGGGCCTTGGTGGTGAGCGCGATCGACCAACCGGTGTTGATCGTCTCAAAAGTGCGCGGCGTCGTGGGGGTCACGGGAAAAGCGCCCTCCTCCCCCTTGGCCTTGGCCGGCGCGGCCGTGACCGAGGCCATCGGCGGGTCAAACTCCGTCGGGTACCGAAATTCCCGGATCACCTCCACGACCGCTTTGTGCCCAGCGGTGGAGACCGTCACTTTGGGGAAGCCGGAGATATTTACGTTCACGGTCGTCGGAGCGACCGCATTGCTTAGTGCATTTACCTCCACAACCCGCTGGGGCGTGAGATGTTTTGCTGGTTTGGAGACCGCGGCCACGGTTACTGCCGCCACGGCGAGAGCCAGGCCGGCGAAACGGAAGGAATGTTTCATAGGGGAAGGGGAACGGGGTGAGCCTGGCAGGTACGCCAGGTCGGCGCCAGCTTCTTGTCCCTATTGCCTGGACCGTCTTCGCCTCGGGGTAGCTTAGGGCTCCAGTATCCCGCGATAGTAGTCCCAAATATTGAACTCCGCTCCCTCCGCGAGCCGCTTTTGCGCCCGCAGCACCGGCCAAAACAGCGTCCCGTTTACCTTCTTTTCCATGCCGGGAAAGCGCTGGCCATTGAGCTCCACCATACCCCAGGTCGCGCCGTGGTTTTTGCGATATACCTCCCCCACGTAGCTGCCGAACAGTTTCGCAAACTGCGCTACCTGTTCTTGCGTCGGCTTGGCTCTTTGCAGATCGCCGTGCATGATTTCCATCACCGACTCGATCTGTTTGATGCTTTCATCGCTCCAATCCAGCGTGACGTGAAAGTGGTCCCGCATGAAATCCACCGCGTCGAGTGAGTAGCCCTCCGCGATCTTCTGGATTTTGTCGTCTGGGGTAAAGCCCACAGCGCCATTCTGGCAAAAATGCCCCGCTTTTTCAAGCACCCGCCGCCGCGACAGTTCCTCGGAACTTCTCACTCCTCGTGCAAGAGGTGAGGCCTTGGGCACGCATCTGGAATGGCAGAAGCTCCGCTTCGAGATGAGGGGCGGGGCGAGCCGCAGCGGATCTGCCGCTTACGCGATCGACTGCCCCACGAACACCAGACACCCATCGGGATCGATGATGTGGAATTCCCTCATCCCGTAGTCACGATCGAACAAATCGCGGATCTGGTAGCGACCTTTGAACTGCGCCACGTGGGCCCACAGGGACTCGATCTTCTCCACTCGGAGGTAGATCGACATATTCCCGCCCACCTTCTCCAGCACGCCCGGCGCGGCCAGCGTGAGATGCAGTGACGCCGCGCCCCGGCGCAGGATCGTATAGCGTTCCGCTTCCCTCGCGACCTCGAAGCCCAGTACCTCTTTATAGAAGGCTGCGGTCACCGCCATCTCTGCCACGGGCAGGATCGGGCTCAGGCGGGTGGTCGCCAGGTCGGGTTCGGACATCTCGCTGCTTTTAGACGTCGGCCGTTACCAGGACAAACGCCAATCCGTCGTACCCTTTGCCGCCCACGGTCTGGATCGCCGTGGCGCTCACCCGCGGTTCCGCTGCCACCAGGTCAAAAAATCCCCGCACACCCTGCACCCTCGGGTCGGCGTGGTTCGGTTCGATCACCCCACCTTGGCGCACGATGTTATCGGCGATGATCATCGTTCCCCGCCGGGCCAGCCGTAGCGCCCATTGGAAATAGCCGGGGTAGTTCTCCTTGTCGGCATCGATAAAGATCAGGTCGAAGGGCGCGCTGCCTTCCCTGACGAGTTCCGGCAGCGTCTCCAGCGCCGGCCCCACGCGGATATCGACCAGGCCATCCAGGCCGGCGTGCAGCAGATTGGCCCGCGCCACTGCGGCATGCTTCGGTTCGAATTCCAGCGTGACCAGCTTTCCATCCGCCGGCAGCGCCCGCGCCAGCCAGATGGTGCTGTAACCGCCGAGCGTGCCCAGCTCCAGGATGCGCCGGGCGCCCTGCATGCGCGCCAGGAGATGCAGTAGCTTGCCTTGGTGCGCCGACACTTGAATCTCCGGTAATCCGCCCTCGGCGCTGGCTTCCAGCGCACGGTCGAGCACGGCATCGTTCATTCCGAGCTGCGCGCTCAGGTAATCGTCCACAGCCTCCCAGGTTTGTTCGGAATTCATTCAGCGATCTTCGCCAAACTTCTCCCCATCCCAGGTGTATTTCGCCTTCAGCTTGCCGCCCTTCTCTGTGCGCACGACGATCGTGCGCCCTTTCCGCGGCAATTCGAAGAGAAACCCCTTCTCATCGGCAATCGGGAAGATCGAACGCTTCACCTCATGCATGCGTCCGCCAAACCCCGGCTCGTAGAAAGCGAGATACTTCGAGTTCTTCCCCTCGAGTTCCCCCTGGCACACCGCCAGCAGCGGCTTGTCATCCTTGTAACGGAACAGCGCCACTTCAAAAGGTGGCTGCGCCCCATCGCCGGTGCAACTCATGTAGCCGTTGGCGATGTCCACCATCCCGCTCTTCGGCTGGCGCAGGAAAAACAGCCACTCCTTCGCCGTCCCCTCGAAGGTCTTGTCCGGAAGCTGCAGGTAATAATCCACCACTGTCAGCCGCTTCGCATCCGCGCCGTGGAGTATCGGGGAGGCCAGCGTGATCAAGACGATCAGAATAGTCGGGAGGAAACGCATGAGGACTTCCATAGCATGGCCGCGCTGGTTCTCGTACAAAAACCAGAGCACCCGCCCGCCAGAAATCCAAACAGGAGGAAACAGAGGTAACGGAGAGAAGGGACATGAGGCCACAAGACCTCCGTCATCTTCGTTTCCTCCTGTTCAAAATCCGCTTCTGTCACCCCTATTTATTCGCCGCCATCATTCCCGATCGAATCCGTCGGGCAGCCGAGGCGCCCTTCTTCGGCTTGGGCGATCTCCTCCGGTGTCCTCGGCTGGCGGGGAACATAGGTGTAGCCGTCCGCGTCTTGACGGACCAAAAAGTCCGGCGCTATCGAGCGGCAGTGGTCGCAGTCGATGCACGTGTCGTCCACGTAATAGGGGCCGGGAACGTTTTCGGGAGCTTTGTTGGTAGGGTCTGCCATAAGAATTCTTTCGTTGATTGGCTGGACGCTAGCGTTCCTGGGATGTTGCGTTAAATTCATTAAATTGATGTATTAATGCTATAAATGAATGAATTTCTGCGCGCCCCACCGTTCGATCTCTACCAGCTCCTGCTCTTCCGTCTCGTCGTGCAGCAGCGCAGCTTTACCAAGGCCGCCCAGGTCGCCGGGCTGACCCAAAGCGCGATCACCCGGCAAATCCAGGGCATGGAAAGCAATCTCGGCCTCGCACTCTTGGAACGCACTACCCGCAGCGTCCGGCCAACCCCCGCTGGCGAATTCCTCTTTCACGATGCCGCGCGGCTGATCGGCGATGCCGAGGCATCGCTTCAGCGCCTGCGAGAGCAATTTGCCGGGGCGCGCCAGGAAGTGCGGGTCGGCGTTTCCCGCAGCATCGGCCACGCTTATCTGCCCGGCTTTTTTCACGCCAATCTGCGCCGCCACCCGCAAGTCGCCTGCCGCGTCTCCTATCAGCCAAGCGCTGCCATTCTCCCCGCGCTGGAAGCCAACGATCTCGACCTCGGTGTCCTTTGTCCGCCGAAGCGTCTTCCGTCCACTTTGCGCGTCACGCATCGGTTCGACGACGCCTTCACCCTCCTCGCCCCCCGGGAACTCGCCGCCGCCTTCCATGCCTTGCCCAATTCAACCAAGGCCCGCACCGCCTGGCTCGCCACGCAAAATTGGCTCCTGATTGACGACTCTACCAACACTGGCCACCGGCTCCAGGCGTGGATGAGCCGGCAGGGCCTGGACGTCGAGCCGTCCATGCAACTCGACGGCTTCGACCCGATCATCAACCTTGTGGCGCTCGGTCTGGGCATCAGTCTCGTGCCCATCCGTGCCCTGGCGCTCTATGGCCGAAAACAGACCCTCCAGCGACTGCCGATGCGCGAGCGGTTCGTCCGCGAACTCGTCGTCGTGGTTCGCCGAAACCGCAAAACCCCCGAACACGTCTCCCAGTTCGTCGCCAATGTGCTCTTCTAATAACAGCGGTCGGCTCGCGCCGCCGTCAGACTGGTGCGTCCCTTGGTTCTCGTTACCCGGCTCCTGGCTCTTTCCCACCCCAGAGCTTTCGCTTGGCAAACTGGGAGAGTGGCCTTTGAATCCCGCACCCCGATAGCATGAGCATTCTTGACCGCTACGTCCTCCGAAGTTTCCTCGAGCCATTCTTTATGTGCTTCGCGGGCTTCGTCGCGATCTGGTTCATCATCGATATTCAAGACAACTTCAACGACTTCATCGAGGCCCACGCGACCTTCAAGCAGATCTCCGGCTATTACATGACCCAGATCCCGCAGACGATCATGATGTCGCTGCCCGTCGGTCTGATGCTGGCCCTCCTCTTTTCGCTCAGCCGCATGTCGCGCACCAACGAGATCATCTCCCAGCTCACCGCCGGGCGCAGCGTTATCCGGGTGCTCATGCCGCTCTTTGCCGTGGGCCTCTTGACGACGGGATTCTGCATGTGGCTGAACTGGGATCGGGTACCGCACGCCGAAGGGATCAAGAAAAACGCCATGAACCAGATCAAGCGGGGCAAGAAAGCCGGCACCGTGGAGCCGATCCTGGCCCATCTCTTTCGCGATCGGCAGCACAACCGCACCTGGTTCGTCCGCAAGTTCCGCCCCGGTGCAGACCGTCTCGATGGCGTGCACGTGACCCAGCAGGATTCCGCCGGCCGCATTGTGAAAAAGTGGTACGGCGGCACGGCCACCTACGATCCCGCCAAGAAAGAGTGGAGGCTCGAGAGGGGGATGATCGTGAATTTCACCCCGGAAGGTGAAATCATCGACTCGGAGGCGGATCGTTTTCTCGGTACCTTCCGCATTGTGACAGAATGGAGCGAGACGCCCTGGCGGGTGGCCAGCTCGGAATTGAACCCGGCCAGTCTCAGCGTGCCGGAATTGGAGGACTACATGCGCTTCAACTTCGATTTTCCCGCCGTGCAGCTCGCGCCCTACCAGGCCAACCTCGCCGACCGTTACGCGCTCCCGTTCCAGTGCATTATCGCCGTCCTCATGGCGGCTCCGCTCGGTATCGTCTTCAACCGGCGCGGCGCCTTGGGTGGTGTGGCGGGCGCCATCGTCCTGCTCGTGGTCATGCTTATGTCGCACTCCTTTTTCCTCATGCTCGGCAAAAGCATGCGCCTGAGCCCATATTTCTCACCGTGGATTCCGGACATCGGATTGAGCCTCATCGGCATGATCATGCTGTGGTATCGCTCGACGAACCGCGACTTTCCCAAATTCAGCCTCTCCTAGCACCGATGATCAACCAGGAATGGAGTATCCAAAGTCGCGCCAACCGCTGCGCCGTGACCGGCGTCGAGTTTCAGGACGGCGACTATTTTTACACTCTGCTCTTCGAGGACGGCTCCGGCCTGCGTCGCGAAGACATCAGCGAAGCCGCGTGGAAAGAGCGCAACGACAACCAGCAGCCCTATTCGTTCTGGCGCTCGAAGTACGAGGCTCCGCCGGCTGTCGCCCCCGAGGCCATCGCCAAGCAGACCGCCGAGGATCTCCTCCGCCGCTACATGGAGGAAACCTCCCCGCAACACGCCGCCGCGCGCTACCTGCTGGCCGCCATGCTCGAGCGCAAACGCCTGCTCAAGGAAGTGGAGAGCAAGCAGACCGAGAGCGGCATCACGCGCATCTACGAGCACACCAAGACGGGCGAAGTCTTCGTCATTCCTGACCCGCAACTCCGCCTCGACCAGATCGAGCAAGTGCAGGCCGAAGTCTCATCGCTGCTCGGGCCAGGGTAAGGGATTGGGAGAGATTCTCCCGGAGTGTCATCCTGAGCGGAGTGTAACGGAGTCGAAAGCCGAGCCGTAGGCGAGACGCCTATGGGACCGCGGGGCAAACCCCGTGGAACTACCAGCGACGATTAATGGTAGAGCGGCGGGGTGCATCGACTTCGCTCAGCATGACCGAGGAAAGGAAACGTCGGTTCTTTGACATACGATCAGTGGACAACCTCCGCCCACACGGCCTTCGCCAGCTCCGCTCGTGTGATCGGTTTCGCTGCATCACGCCCTGGTAACTCCGCCATCTTGGCGCGGGCCAGTACGCCCGCAATCTCCTCCGCGCCAGCGATCTTGTCCGGCTGAAATCGCACGCTATCCGCCTCCGGCACAATTACTCCACGCACGGCCAGCAGATTGACCGCCTCGAAGTAGTCCGCCGCGGGATCGAGATCGTGAAAGGGCCAGAGGAGCACGCCCGATTTCACCAGCGCACGTTGCACGGCGAGCACGCGCTGCGGGTCCGCCGCCACCGCGCGCGGCTGTACGCCATCGTGCAAAGCCAGCCACGCCACCGTGGCGCTTGCCTGGCCGCAAAGCATCATCTGCCCATGCAGCCGCAGCGCTGATTGCACGACGCTGCTCACGCCGATGTTCTTCGACGCGCCCAGCAACCCGTCCCGCTCGATGGGCACCAGGCCGCGCAGCGGAAACATCGCGCGGTCCGTGTGCGTGGACCAGTTGCGCGTCGAGGTGTGGATCGTCGCCCACGGCCCCGTGGGGTCATCGTGGAGGAAGACCCGTCGCGTGGGATGAAAGTCGATATTGAATTGAAAACCGAAGACACCATCCGGCGGCATTAGCTTCGCCCAGCGCGGCTCTTCATGGGCGGTCCGAATGTCCTGCTCGCGCAGCATCGCGAGCGCCTCGAGTCGCAGCCCTTCGCGCACGTACGGCTTGGGCGGCAGGCGGTCCAGGGTACCGTATTCGTCGGTCAGTTCGAGGTGGCGAAACTCCGGGCTCACCGTCTGCAAATAGTGAAAGAAGCCGAGCGCGTGCAGCTTCGCGTCAGCGAACACGACGCGTCGCTGGGTCGGGTTGAGAGCGACAATATTCTTTAGCGAAGCGCGCGGCTCCGTCACCTCGAGATCATTGGCCACGACCTGCGGCCAGCGATCGAGCGGATAATCCTGCGTCGGCCAGTTGAGAAAGGTCTTGTCCACCCCGGAGGTGAGTCCCCCATGCCGCGCGTCCACGAGGCGACGATGCGTGTAGACATTCACCGGCGGCGAGTAGGGTCCCGCGGCGTGCGTGGTGTCGGCGAAGGGTGCCACATTCATGAACAGCGTGCCCTTCGGCCATTCGAGCGCCTTGAACTCCGCGGCGGTGGCGCTGGTCGAGCCGAAGTAGCGTCGTGCTTCGTATCTTCCCGGTTCCGGCACGAGGCTTTCCTTCCCCGCATCACGCAGCGTGACGCAATAGGTGATCGGGTTCATCTCGCGGCGATTGTTGTCGTCCACCACCTCAGGAGCGCTCGGTTCATCGAAGCGTGCTTTCGTATCCGGTCCCGCGCTCCACGCTGCGCCGCTGAGCTGGATCACGTCGCCCCAATCCGAGGCGTCGATGGTTACGCGCGCCGTCACTTGCAGCGTCTCCTCACCACGCCGGAAGGTGACGCCCGTCACGCGCTGGCCATCGACTTGCACGGCGCGCGGTTCCCAGCCGCGCTCGATTCGCACATGGCTGGATTCCGCGGCCAGCAGTTCCGCGAAAATCCGCGCCGCCTCCGCCGGCTCAATCGTCAGGCGCCCGCAAAAGCTGTTGCCCGGCGACGGAGTGCCGAACTTGCGCCGGTTCGTTTCCTCAAGGCGCCCGGCCACTTCGCGAAAGAGCCCGCTGCGGGGAAAGTCCGCGCGCTTCCCATCGACCGTCGTCCATTCGTCCACCACGCCCACGCCTTCCGCGCAGAACTGCCCGCCGAGCCAGTCGATATCGTTGACCAGCACGATGCGCTGCACGCCGAGCCGGGAGGCCTGGACCGCCGCCGCGCAGGCCGATTCATTGCCGCCGACGATGAGCAAGTCCGCATCGATGGTGGCCGCACGGCACCAGCCGGCAAACGAAAGGAAGGCGAAAAGGCAGGGGAGAAAGCGGAGCATGCGGCCGAGCATGCCGCGAAGCGCGGCGGCTTGCCGAGCGAGTTGTTTGGGCATTGCGGTGGCCGGGACTTTCGCGGCAAGGTGCGGCATGCTACGCCGTTTCCTCCCCTTCGCTTTGCTTCTTCTCACCGCGGCACTTTCGCAAGCCGACAAGATCGTCCTCGTCGCCGGTGGCGGCACCGCGGAGAAGGATGCGCCCGCCACGCAGTGCGCGTTGCACGAGCCGTTCGGCACGGAGTTCACGCCGTCCGGCGAGATGGTCATCGCCGAGATGGAACACGGCAACCGGGTGCTCAAGGTCGGCAAGGACGGCGTGCTCCATGTGCTCGCCGGGACGGGCGCGAAAGGCGCTACGGGTGACGGCGGCCCGGCGACCGCCGCGACCTTCCACGGCATTCATAATTTCGTCGTGCGCCGCGATGGCGATTTGCTGCTGGCGGATAGCTTTAACAGCCTGCTTCGCCGCATTGATGCCAGGACTGGCATCGTTTCCACGCTGGCCGGCGGACCGAAGAAAGGCTTCGGCGGCGATGGTGGGCCGGCGAAAGACGCCCAATTCAACACTCTCATCCAGATCGCCCTCAGCCCGGATGGCACCAAGCTCTATGGCGCGGATATCGGCAACCGCCGGATCCGCCGGATCGATCTCGCGACCAACGTCATCACCACGGTTGCCGGTAATGGACAGAACGGGGTGCCTACCGACGGCGCCGAGGCCGTGAGCGCCCCGTTGGTCGACCCGCGTGCCGTGACGCCCGATGGGGAAGGTGGCTTCTATATTCTCGAGCGCAACGGCAACGCCCTGCGCTACGTGGATGCCGCCGGCAAGATCAAGACCGTGGTGGGAACGGGTGCGAAAGGTTTGAGCGGCGACGGTGGCCCTGGCTTGCAGGCCACGATGACCGGTCCCAAATACATCGCCATGGACCGGGACGGCACCGTCTTGATCGCCGACGCAGAGAATCACGTGATCCGGCGCTACGCCCCGAAGACCGGCTTGATTACCCGGGTTGTGGGTACCGGCAAGGCAGGCTCCGCCGGCCTCGACGGCGACCCGCTGCAATGCGAGCTCCGTCGTCCTCACGGTGTGACCGTCGGCCCCGACGGCGCCCTCTACATCACCGACAGCTACAACGACCGTATCCTGAAGATCGTGCGGTAATTGCCGGTGATGGGCAGGGGAGTGGTGGACGGAGCCTTCCCCACGCCGTCACGCTGAGCGAAGCGAAGCACCTCTGATCACGCTCTGGCGTCGAAAGCTTAGCTTGGGGAAACAATGCGCGATCTGTCATCACGTTGGTGAGGAAAGGCAGAAGATCAGAGACCCTTCGCATCGCTCAGGATGACCGCGTGGGTTGAGCGCTCCGCACCTCCCTCCGTCCCGCACCTTGGCATTCCGTTCATCCGTGGTAACCTACGCCTCTCATGCTTCCTTGGTTCCAAGACCAGTTCCCGCTCTACCTCGCGCCTATGGCCGGGGTCACGGACACCATTTTCCGCCAGCTCTGCAAGGAGCAGGGCGCGGATGTCATGGTCACGGAATTCGTCAGCGCCGAGGGCATATTCCGGCGCAACGAGCGGACGATGGAGTACCTGGAATTTGTCGAGGCGGAGCGCCCGCTTGGCGTGCAGCTTTTCGGCGGAGATCCCGCCCATCTTGGTGAGGCGGCGCGCATGGTGGCCGACTGGAAGCAACCGGACTTCATCGATCTCAATTTCGGCTGCCCGGTGAACAAGGTCGTTTCCAAGAACGGCGGTTCCTCGCTGCTGCGCGACTGCCCGTTGCTGGAGCGGGTCGCGCGCGCCGTGGTGCAGGCGGCCGCGCCCCTGCCTGTGACGGCGAAGATCCGCATCGGCTGGTGCGAGCAGACGATCAATGCGACGACGACCGCGCGATTGCTGCAGGACTGCGGTGTGCAGGCCATCGCCGTACATGGCCGCACCAAGGAGCAGGGCTACAGCGGCGTCGCCAATTGGGACGTGATCGCAGAGGTGGCCGCCGCCGTGCGCGTACCGGTGATCGGCAATGGCGACATCACCAGCGCCGCGGATGCCGTACGGGCAATGAAGCGCGGTGTCCGTGGCCTGATGTTGGGCCGAGCGGCGATGAGCGCGCCGTGGATTTTCCGCGAGATCAAGCACTTCCTCGCGACCGGCGAAACCCTGGCCGCGCTGGCGCTCGAAACCCAGTGGGCCTTCATCATCCGGCATTGCCGTTGGAAAGTGGCCGCGATCGGCAGTGAACTGCACGCCATGCAGACGATGCGGACGCGGCTCATGGCGTATTCGCGCGGCATGCCCGAGGCGAAACAACTGCGCTTTCGATTTGCGCACGTGGCGTCGATCGCGGAACTGGAGGACATCGCCGCGGAAAACCTTACCCGCGCTGCCGCGGAGGCGGTGGTCGCGTGAGCGCGCGCATCCGGTTGGCGGAGACGCCCGAGGAGATCGCGCGCTGTTTTACGGTGATGTTTGAGTTGCGTCCGCATCTGGAGCCCGTTTCGTTTGTTGAACAAGTCCGGCGGCAGCAGGCCGAGGGCTATCGCCTTGCCTTCCTTGAGGATGGGAGTGCGGTGCAATCTTGTGCGGGTTATCGCATCAGCGAAAACCTCAGCTCGGGGCGCTTCATGTATGTTGATGATCTGGTCACCGCCTCATCGGCCCGTTCCAGCGGATTTGGCGGCGAACTCTTTGATTGGCTCGTCGCGCAAGCGCGGGCCGAGGGCTGCGCTCAGTTTCAGCTCGACTCGGGTGTGCAGCGTTTCGGAGCGCACCGCTTCTATTTGATGAAGCGCATGGACATCACCGCCCATCATTTCGGACTCAAGCTTTGAGTGCGGCTCGCTCGCGATAAGCCCGGGAAAGCGCGACATATTTCTCGGCCCACACCTTGATACCGGCCTGCTCGTCGAGCGAGAGGGTGCGGACCACCTTGGCCGGCGAGCCAAGCACCAGCGAGCCGGACGGGATCTTTTTGCCGCCGGTGACCAACGCGCCTGCGCCGATGATCGAGCGTGCTCCAATTTCGGCGCCATCGAGCACGATCGCTCCCATGCCGACGAGCACTTCATCGGCGATGGTGCACGCGTGGAGGATCGCCTTGTGGCCGACGGTCACGAGCTCGCCGACATAGGCGCCGTAGTCGTCGGCGAGATGCACCACCGCGCTGTCCTGCACATTCGAACGCGGGCCAATCACGATGCGGTTGATATCGCCGCGCAAGACGGTTTGGAACCACACGCTGGACTCCTCCATGAGCGTCACGTCGCCGATCACGTCGGCGCCCGGCGCGACAAAAGCGGATGTGTGAATTTGCGGAGAGGCGTCGAGATAACGCTGCAATTGCTGGGGCAAAGTCATGTCGAAAATGGAGCGACGATCGGCGTTGAAAGCAACCGCGAATGCCGATATTTACAGCATTCCGGCGCGTTTAGAAAATGTTAGAGGAAATTGTTGACTTCAATTTGGCGGACTGTCATCACTCGCCGACTTCGCTGGTTTCCCACCCCCAGCTTCGCAATAACAATCTAACCCAAGGAACAACATCATTCATGAACAAGGCAGAACTCGTTGAGGCAGTCCAAAAAACACTCGGCAAAGACGTGAGCAAGGCCCAGGCGGAGCGCGCCGTTGAGGCGGTCGTTGAAGGCATCAAAGGCGGCCTGAAAAAAGGCAAGCCCGTGCAACTCGTCGGCTTCGGCACCTTCAAGGTCACCCACCGCAAGGCCCGCCTCGGCATCAACCCGAAGACCGGTGAGAAGATCAAGATCAAGGCCTCCAAGAGCGTCAAGTTCGCCGCCGGCAAGGACCTGAAGTCCAAGCTGAAATAATTTCCCCCTCGCAACCGAGAAACCCCGTTTTGCGCCTGTGCAAAACGGGGTTTCTCACGTACCGGGAAGGACTTGGACAGGAGAGGGGTGGGCGGGGCCGGGGATGGGGTAAGCGGGTCTGCCGCCCAACTGGGTGCCGCTGGGGCTGGATCTAAGGGTTATCGCGGAGGGGATGGGCGCGCATCCTGCTGAAGAAGTCCTTCTCATAAATGCAGCGGCAGCCCTCCTCCATCGAAAAGAAGATTTTCGCCGGCTTCGGCTTTGCGCTGGTTGTTTCTGCCCTCGTCAGCCTGGGGACGTATTGGAATAACCAGAGCCTCGTCGAGACGCGCCGTCAGGTCGTAGAGACGCATCAGGTGTTGCGCAGCCTCAAGCAAATCCTGACAACCGTGACCGATGCGGAGACTGGCGCCCGGGGCTTTCTCCTGGCGGGAGACGAGAGCTTCCTCGAGCCGTTCAAAGCAGCCACCGGGAGAATGGCGCCCGACCTGCAGCGCGTCCGGCTGGCCACACGCAACGACGCGACGGTTCAGCCGCGGCTGGCGCAACTGGAGCAATACACGCGAGACGAACTCCAGGTCCTCAGCCAGGCGGTGGATGTACGACGGTCGAGTGGCTTCGATGCGACCCGCGATCTGCCGGTGCTGCGGGAAGGCAAGGCGCGCATGAACGCGATTCGCAATGTCATCGCCGATATCGAAGGCGATGAACTGGCCGTGCTCAACAACCACGAGGTCGCTGCGCGCTACAGCACGACGATGAATCTCGTCACGGTACTCGTTGGCAGCTTTGCCACCGTTGGCGTGCTGGGCCTGGTGTACTTTCTGACGCGGCTCGACATGGGGGAACGGCGGCGTGTGGAGGCGACCTTGCGGGAGACCGAGGAGTTCAAGACGCGTGTGCTCGAGAGCAGCGGCGACAATATCACCGTCTTAAGCCTCGATGGACGGGTTCTCTCGATGAACACGGGAGGCCAGCGCAGCATGGCCATCGAGGATTTTGAATCGGTTCGTAATAGTGTATGGCTGGACCTTTGGAAGAATGGTTCCGAGGCGGAGGCGCAAAAGGCGCTGGCCCAGGCGGGCGGTGGAGGGACGGGCCGATTCCTGGGCTCTTGCTTGACGGTGGGAGGGGAGCCGAAACAGTGGGATGTGGTTCTCACGGCGATCCATGACGCGAGCGGCCAACCCGAGAAGCTGCTGGCCGTGTCGCGGGATGTGACGGAACGGCGGGCGGCGGAAGAGAAGTTCCGCATCATCTTCGAGCAGTCGAGCGACGCGCACCTGCTCTTTGCCAGGGACACGATCATCGATTGCAACGTGGCGGCCAGGCGAATGCTGGGCTTTGACAGCAAGGAAGCGCTGCTGGCGGTGCCGATGTCCTCACTTTCGCCGGAACGCCAGCCGGATGGATCCCTCTCCATGGAGCGCGCGGCGGAAATCCGCCAGAAATTGCGCGAACGCGGACGTTATGGGTGTGAGTGGAACCTGCGCCGCAAGGGCGGCGATGAAATGACGGTCGAGATCACGCTCACGGTGGTGGAGTTGCTGGGCCAGAGCGTGCAATTGGCGGTGTGGCATGACCTGACCGAACGCAAGGAGGCCGAGGCTGCTTTGCGTGAGAGCGAGGAGCGTTTCCAGGCGTTCATGAACCACAGCCCAGTGGTCGCCTTCATCAAGGATGAAAACGGCTGTATGCTCTACATGAACGAGGTCATGGAGCAGCGGTTCCAGATGAAACTGGAGGATGTCTTCGGCAAGACCGATTTCGACTGGATGCCACACGACAAGGCGGCGCAGCTCGCCGCGGTGGACCGCGAGGTCCTGGCCACGGGCGTGCCGCGGCAATTGATCGAAGAGCTGCCCACCCCAGACGGGGTCGTTCACGAGTGGCTGGTGATGAAGTTTTCCATGGGCACCACGGACGGCGCCAAGATGCTGGGCGGCGTGGCCATCGACGTCGGCGAACAGCGCCGGGCGGAGCGGGCCCTGCAGGAAAGCGAAACGCACTACCGCGAACTCTTTGACGAGGCGCCAGTGGCCTATCACGAACTCGACCTGGAGAACCGCATTACGCGCGTGAACGCCACAGAATTGAACATGCTCGGCTACCGGCTCGAGGAGATGGTCGGTCGGCTGGTGACGGACTTCATCGTCGGGGACAACTCGGGTGGGGCGCTGCAGCAACCGGCCACCGGCGACCAGCGGCACGACTCCTATGAGCGCGTCTTCCGGCGCAAGGATGGCCGCCGCGTGCCCGTGCTGATGCGGCAGCGGGTGATGACCGATGCCTCGGGCGTGGCCTGCGGCACGCGCGCCACCCTGCAGGATATCAGTGCGCTGAAACGC
>Ga0068858_100003872_pt1 | contig 14787 bp, 14 predicted proteins | sample KBSSwiS12_FD_66589 | JGI IMG/M metagenome (GOLD analysis project Ga0068858, IMG submission 66589) | Switchgrass rhizosphere microbial communities from Kellogg Biological Station, Michigan, USA - KBS Switchgrass S1-2 | ecosystem: Host-associated > Plants > Roots > Rhizosphere > Soil ... | reverse complement strand
TTGCGCGCCACGTTGAGGATCGCCTGGATGAGCTGCTCCTTGTCGCCCTGGAGGTCGGGGAGGCTCGTGTCGTAGTCGCGTCGCACCGAGAGCCCCTGGGGGAACTCGGCGCTGAGGAGGGTGCGCACGCGCTCGGTCACCTCGTGGATGTTGAGCGTCTCGACGCGCGGCAGCCGGCTGGGCGTGAGCAGGCGGTTCATGAGCGACTGCAGGCGGTCGGTCTCCTTCACGATCACCTGCGTGAACTCGCGCTGCTCGGGGTCGGCGAGCTCGCGCTCGAGCAGCTGCGCCGCGCCCCGGATGCCGCCCAGCGGATTCTTGATCTCGTGCGCGAGGTTGCGGATGAGCTGGCGGTTGGCCTCCTGCTGCTCGGCGAGCTTCGCTTCGCGCGCGATCTTCAGCTGCTGCTCGAGCTCGCGGAACTCGAGCACGAGGCGCGCTTCGCCCGCCGCCTCGACGGGACTCGTCACGCAGTGCAGGTGCGCGGGATAGCCCTCCACCTCGAGCAGGAGGTCGTTGTCGTTGAAGCCGGTCTCGGTGGCCATCGCCTGCGACAGGCGCTCGACGAATTCGTCGTTGCCCGGCAGCGCCTCGTCGAACGCGATGCCGACGAGGTGGCTGCGTCCCTGCGCGAAAAGCGTCTCCGCCGCGGGGTTCGCATAGGTGACGTGGAGACCCTCGTCGAGAAGCAGCACGGCGGTGGATAGCAGCTCGAGGCCGGTATAGGGCGTCATTCGCCCACCGGTGAACGAGCAATAAGCGCGCCAGCCAGGGCGGCTGGCGCGTCGGCGGAAGGAGGCCGGAAGAGGGGACTGCTGCTGCGCGAGGCTAGGGCTTCAGCGCGCCGAGCTCTTTCTTGAGCGCCTCGATGTTCTTCTCGTGATCGGCGGCGGTAGCTTGCAGGCCCCGGATGCGCCCGGACGCCTTGTCGATGTTCGCGCGGAACTCGGCGAGCTGCGCCGGCGTGGGATCGGCGGTCTGCTGCGCCAGGCGCACGGCGGCCACGAGCTGCGGGTTCTGCTGTTCCTGCGCGATGGAGTTGCGCACGACGCCCAGCGACTCTTCCTCGCTCTTCAGCTCTTCCTCGAGGATCCTGCGGCGGTCGTTGTCGCGGCGCTTCTGGACGTCGACGGACACCGACGCGAGCACCGGCCTGGAGCTCGGGATCGGCGTCACGATCGCGACGGCGGGCTTCGCCTGCGGCTTGGTCTCGATGGGAGCCGAGTCGTCCGATTTCTCCGCTTTCTCCGCAACGACGGCGGGTGCCGCGGCCGGCTGCTTCTGCAGCGTGCCGTTCGGCGTGGCCGGAATCGTGGTGAGCGGCTCGAGGTCCATCACCGTCGCGCCCTTGATGGGCTTGTTCGAATAGGTGGTGCGGCCGCTCTCGTCCACGTGCTTGTAGATCGTCGTCTGCGCCCACGCGGACGTGGACGCAACGATCGCAACCCCCGCGATCCAGACGGTCTTCATGCCGTGCTCCCTTTCGCGCATTCGGAAGGGAAGAATAGGCAGGGCTCATCGAAAACGCAACAAGATCAAGGGGTTGGAAATGAAACGGCCCCATAGGTTGTGGTCTGGGGCCGTGGAAAACACAAGAAGGGGCCGGGAGGCACCCGGCCCCAGGGGCTTCACGCCGAGTAGTACATGTCGAACTCGACGGGGTGCGTGGTCATGCGGAAGCGCTGCACCTCCTCGTACTTGAGCGCGATGTACGCATCGATCATGTCGTCGGTGAACACGCCGCCGCGCGTGAGGAACGCACGATCCTTGTCCAGGTTCTCCAGCGCCTCGTCGAGCGACGCGCACGGATGCGGCACCTTCGCCGCCTCTTCCGGCTCGAGGTCGTAGAGGTTCTTGTCGAGCGGATCGCCGGGATGGATCTTGTTCTGCACGCCGTCCAGGCCCGCCATCAGCATCGCGGCGAACGCGAGGTACGGGTTCGCGGTGGGATCCGGGAAGCGGACTTCCACGCGGCGTCCCTTGTCGCTGTTCACGTAGGGGATGCGGCACGAGGCCGAGCGGTTGCGCGCGGAGTACGCGAGGTTGATCGGCGCCTCGAAGCCCGGCACCAGACGCTTGTACGAGTTGGTGCCCGGGTTGGTGATGGCGTTGAGCGCCTTCGCGTGCTTGATGATGCCGCCGATGTAGTAGAGCGCGAATTCCGATAGGCCGGCGTAGCCGTCGCCGGCGAAGAGGTTCTTGCCGCCCTTCCACACCGACTGGTGCACGTGCATGCCCGAGCCGTTGTCGCCCACCACCGGCTTCGGCATGAAGGTCGCGGTCTTGCCGTACGAGCGCGCGACGTTGTGCACCGTGTACTTGAGGATCTGGAGCCAGTCGGCGCGCTTCACCAGCGTGTTGAACTTGGTGCCGATCTCGCACTGGCCCGGGGCCGCGACCTCGTGGTGGTGCACTTCCACCTCGACGCCCTGCTCCTCGAGCGCCAGGCACATCGCCGAGCGCATGTCCTGCAGCGAGTCGACCGGCGGCACCGGGAAGTAGCCGCCCTTCACCGGCGGACGGTGCGCGAGGTTGCCGCCCTCGATCTTCGCATCGGTGGACCACGGCGCTTCTTCCGAAAAGATCTTCACCGAGGCGCCCGACATGTCCACCTTCCACTCGACCGCGTCGAAGATGAAGAACTCGGGCTCGGGACCGAAGTACGCGGTGTCGCCCAGGCCGGAGCTCTTGAGGTAGGCCTCGGCGCGCTTCGCGATCGTGCGCGGGTCGCGCTCGTAGCCCTTGCCCGTCGAGGGCTCGAGCACGTCGCACGAGATGACGAGCGTCGGCTCGTCGAAGAACGGATCCATGCGCGCGGAATCGGGATCCGGCATGAGCAGCATGTCGGAGGCTTCGATGCCCTTCCAGCCCGCGATCGACGAGCCGTCGAATGCGTGACCGTCCTTGAACTTGTCTTCCCCGAAGGCTTTCGCGGGAACCGAGACGTGCTGCTCCTTCCCCTTGGTATCGGTAAAGCGCAGGTCGACGAACTTCACTTCGTTTTCCTTGATCGTCTTGAAGACGTCGGCGGCTGACATTGCCATCTGCTGTTTCTCCTGATTGGTGGTTATGCCCGGAAATGGGGAATGATCGGCCCGAGAGGCTCGGTCGAGACCTCGATTTAGCGAAAAACATGCCACGGAGGAGCATGCGTAAGCCCTTGATCAGGCTGGAACAAAGGCCACTGACCGCGACTCGGTGCACCACCGTGGTGCCGCCCTCGCCAACCTGCACCATAATAGAGCAAGTAGCGGACGACGACGCCATACTATATAAATTGGCGCCGATGGATCGCTACCTCGTCGTCGGCAACCCGATCGCCCATTCCCTGTCCCCCGAGATCCACGCGCGCTTCGCCGCGGCGCTCGGCGAGCGCATCTCGTACGAGCGTTTGCTCGTGCCCGCGGGAGCATTCGCCGCATCCATGCGCCGCTTCTTCGATGAAGGCGGACGCGGGGCGAACGTGACGTTGCCCTTCAAGCTCGATGCCTTCGAGTTCGCCTCGAGGGCGAGCGATCGCGCGCGCCTCGCGGGCGCGGCGAACTTCCTCGCGAGCCGCGATGGCGTGATCGAGGCCGACAACACCGACGGTGCGGGTTTGGTCGCGGATCTCACGCGCAATCACGGCGTGCGGATTCGCGGCGCGCGCATCGTGATCCTCGGCGCGGGCGGCGCCGCGCGCGGCGTCGTCGGCCCGCTGCTGGCGCAGCATCCGGAATGGATCGTGATCGCCAACCGCACGCGTGCGCGCGCCGAGGAGCTCGCGCGGGTGTTCGCATCGCAGGGGAGCGTGCGCGCGTGCGCGCTCGAGGAAGTGCCGGGCGACGCGGCGATCCTGGTCAACGCCACGTCGACCTCGACGAAGGGCGAGCCCCTCGCGCTGCGCGATGGCGTGCTGCACGCGGACCTGTTCGCTTACGACATGGCGTACGGCGCCGGCGCTCGGACGTTCCTCGAGCGTGCCCGCTCGGCTGGCGCCAAGGCGAGCGACGGGCTCGGCATGCTGGTCGAGCAGGCGGCCGAATCCTATTTCCTGTGGCGCGGGAAGCGTCCCGAGACGGCACCCGTGATCGCCGAGCTGCGGAAGCGCGCGTGACCGGCAAGCTGCTGCGCTTCGGCGGGTGGCTGGCGCTGGCCGCCGCCGCGCTCTTCCTCGCGGTGCAACTCTCTTTTCTCGTGCGCGTCTGGTGGTGGAGGGACCATAATCCGCAGACGACGGCGTTCATGGACGCGAGCCTCGAAAGGCTGCGCGCGCGCAAGCCCGACGCCAAGCTGCAGCAGAAGTGGGTGGCCTACGATCGCATCTCGCCGAGCCTCAAGCGCGCGGTCGTCGCGGCGGAGGACGCGAAGTTCTCCGAGCACGAAGGGTTCGACTGGGACGCGATCGAGAAGGCGATGGAAAAGAACCGGAAGAAGGGCAAGGTGGTGGCGGGCGCGTCGACGATCTCGCAGCAGCTGGCGAAGAACCTCTTCCTCTCCGCGGACCGCACGCCGTGGCGCAAGGGCCAGGAGGCCCTCATCACGGTGATGATCGAGCAGGTCATGGACAAGCGCCGCATCCTGGAGATCTACCTCAACGTGATCGAGTGGGGCGAGGGCATCTTCGGCGCCGAGGCCGCCGCTCGCCACTACTACGGCGCGAGCGCGGCGACCCTGGGCGCCGAGCCCTCGGCGCGCCTCGCGGCGATGGTGCCGAACCCGCGCTTCTACGACCGCAACCGCAACACCGCGTGGCTCTCGAAGAAGACCGAGATCATCCTCGCGCGCATGCCGCAGGCGGAGCTGCCTTGAATCCTCCCTCCGTCCACCCCGCCGACGCGACGCCGGACCCGGCCGAGCACCTGGAAGCCATCGAGCGCCTGCTCGCGGTGCGCCACGAGGAGGGTGCGCATCCCGACGAGAGGGTGCTCGGCGACCAGCTGCGCGGCCGGATCGCGGACATGCACCCGGCCGACGTGGCCTACGTGCTCGAGGGCCTGCCGCTCGACGACCGCCTGTTCGTGTGGGGCCGCGTCCCGGGCGAGATGGAGGGCGAGATCCTCCTCGAGGTCTCGGACTCGGTGCGCGACACGCTGCTCGCGGACATGGACAGCGCGGAGATCGTCGCCGCGACCCAGAACCTCGACGCCGACGAGATCGCCGACCTCGCGCCGGACCTGCCCGAGGACGTCGTCCAGGACATCATCGAGGCGCAGGACGTCGAGGATCGCGCCGAGCTGCAGACGGCGCTTTCCTATCCCGAGGGGACCGTGGGCGCGCTCATGGACTTCGAGGTGGTGAGCATCCGCGACGATGTGACGTGCGAGGTGGCGCTGCGGTATCTTCGCCGCTTCGACGAGCTCCCCCCCCAGACGGATGCGGTATTCATCGTCGACCGCGCCGAGAAGCTCGAGGGCGCGCTGCCGTTGAACCGCCTGCTGGTGACGGACCCCGAGGTCGAGGTCGCCACCCTCTACGAGCGTGACGTCACCAAGTTCGCGCCCGAGGACGACGCGGACGAGGCGGCGCAGGCGTTCGATCGGTATGACCTGGTGTGCGCGCCGGTGGTCGACGCGCAGGGCAAGCTCATCGGGCGGATCACGGTGGACACGGTGCTCGAGTACGTGCGCGAGCGCCAGGAGCAGCAGGAACTCGGCAAGGTGGGCCTGCGCGAGGAGGAGGACATCTTCGCGAGCGTGCTGGATAGCGCGAAGAACCGCGGCCCGTGGCTCGCGCTCAACCTCTGCACCGCGTTCGTCGCCTCGCGCGTGGTGGGCGCCTTCGAGGGATCGATCGAGCGCCTCGCCGCGCTGGCGGCCCTCATGCCGATCGTCGCGGGGATCGGCGGCAACTCGGGCAACCAGACCACGACCCTCATCGTGCGCTCGCTGGCGCTCGGCCAGGTGAGCCCCGCCAACGCGCGGCGCCTCCTCGCCAAGGAGATCGGCATCAGCACGCTCAACGGCGTCGTGTGGGGCGGCGTGCTCGGGATCCTGACCTACCTGCTCTACCGCAACGTGGCGCTGGGAGGCGTGATGGCGCTCGCGATGCTGCTGAACCTGCTCGTCGCAGCCCTCGCCGGCCTCTTCATCCCGCTCGCCATGGAGCGCTTCGGCCGCGACCCGGCCGTCGGATCGAGCGTGTTCCTCACGTTCGTGACCGACAGCATGGGTTTCTTCATCTTCCTCGGGCTGGCGACACTCTTCCTGCTCTAGCGATGGGCCGCCACTTCTTCGCGATCTGGCCGGAAGCAGGGGCGGCGCGGGAGCTTGCACGCGTCGGCGAGGCGCTTGCCGGTCTCGCGGGCGGCAAGCCCATGCCGCTGGAGAAGATCCACATCACCCTCGCCTACCTCGGATCGATCGACGAGGAGAAGCTCGGCACCGCGGCGGCGGCCGCGAGCCGCATGAAGGGCTCGCCGATCCGCCTTTCCATCGACACCGTGGGATCGTTCCGGCGCGCAAAGGTCGGATGGGCGGCGCCTTCGCAGGCGAACCCGGCGTTGACCCGGTTGCAGTCGGACCTGGCGGCCGCCCTTTCGGACCGCGGCTTCGAGCTGGAGGAAAGGGATTTCAACCCGCACGCCACGCTGGTCCGCAAGGTCGTGCGGCCGATTCCCCGGGCGCCCACCGCGCCGGTCGAATGGCGGTCGAACGCCTTCACGCTCGTCGAGTCGACGGGCGACGGGCGCTACGAGGTGCGGGAGAGCTGGGAGCTTCGGGGGGAGTAGTTACCCGCTTGCGAGGCGCTACCCGGCCGTGTTGCCTGCCGCGTGCGCGGGACCGGTCGGGTCGCGCCTCGTATTCGGGTGCAGCCGCTGCGCTGTCGAGGGCGGACCCTCTTCAGCTCATCGGCTTGATCAGCGGCGTGATGACCGGGGTGACCGCCGGAGCCATCATCGGCTTCATCGGCGCCGCCGCCTTCATCGCGGGCTTGCGCTTCGCCGCTTTCCGCTTCTTCTTTTTGGCCGCCTTCCTGGCCGGCTTTTTCTTAGCGGACTTCCTTTTGGCAGTCTTCTTTTTTGCTACGCGACGCTTCTTAGAAGACCGCTTCTTGGATGACCGCTTCTTAGAAGACTTCTTCTTCGCTTTTTTCGCGGTTTTTTTCTTCGCAGCTTTTTTCTTCGCAGCCATGTTCAACTCCTTTCAATGTTGGACCGATTGTAGTCGTGCGGGATGCCCCTTCGGGCCTCACTTCGCACTACCAAGCTTTCGATTCGCATCGAACGAGATTGGTGAGCCGATTCTATAAGCGTGTTGCGAAGTCAAGCGTGACTATTTGATGCGACTCGCCCTTGATTGGTGTCGAGGCGACACCAATACGCTCCACTCCGGCGCCTTTGTCGGCGCCGGGCGCGTTTCAGCGGTCGGCGGCGCGCTTTTCGAGCGCGAAGAGGTCGCGCGTGCTCTCGCGTGCGCGCACTTCCACCATCGCGCCGCGGTCGATCAACACCTCCGGCGGGCGTGGGCGCGAGTTGTAGTTCGACGCCATCGCCATGGCGTAGGCGCCAGCCGACAGGATCGCGACGAGGCTTCCTTCCTCGATGGCGAGGGAGCGGTCGACGCCGAGCACGTCCGACGATTCGCATACCGGGCCCACCACGTCGTACGTGGCGCTGGTACCGCGCGGCGCCACGGCGACGATCTCGTGCCACGACTCGTAGAGCGCGGGGCGGATGAGCTCGCTCATCGAGGCGTCCACCACGGCGAAGCGCTTCGCCTTGTCGAGCTTCAGGTACTCGACGCGGGTGAGGAGGACGCCGGCGTTGCCGACGATGGCGCGCCCGGGCTCGAGGAGCACGCGGTAGCCGCGGCCCGCGAGCCGCTTCGCCAGCGCGCGGCAGTAGGCGGCGACGTCCAGGGGCCGCTCGTCCTTGTAGCGGATGCCGAAGCCGCCGCCCAGGTCCAGGTGCTCGAGCGCGATGCCCTCGCGGCCGAGGGCGGCTGCCAGCTCGAGCACGCGATCGACCGCTTCCTCGAGCGGCGACGTCTCGAGGATCTGCGAGCCGATGTGGCAGCCGATACCGGTGACCTTGAGGTTCTCCAGCCGCGAGGCGTGCCGGTACGCCTCGATCGCGCGGCCGTGCGGGATGCCGAATTTGTTGCCCGACATGCCGGTGGAAATATAGGGATGCGTCTTCGCGTCGACGTCCGGGTTGATGCGCAGCGCCACGCGCGCAACCTTGCCGAGCGCCCGCGCTTCCGCGTCCAGGCGATCGAGCTCGGGCTCGCTCTCCACGTTGAAGCAGGCGATGCCCGCTTCCAGCGCCGCGCGCATCTCGGCGCGCGACTTGCCCACGCCCGAAAAGATGACGCGATCGGCGCGCCCGCCCGCCGCGATCACGCGCGCGAGCTCTCCGCCGGAAACGATGTCGAAGCCGGCGCCAAGGCGCGCGAGGAGGTCGAGGATCGCGAGGTTGGAGTTCGCCTTCACCGCGTAGCAGACCAGGTGGTCCACGCCCGCGAGGCCCGAGTCGAACTCCGTGAACGCTTCCTCCACGAGGGCGCGGGAGTAGACGTAGCAGGGGGTGCCGAAACGCTCCGCGACCTTCGCGAGCGCGACGCCGTCGAGCGCGAGCTCGCCATCGATGCGCTCGAACCCGCTCATGGCGTGGCGGGCGCGGGGGCGGGCTTCGCGGGCTGCGGCTCGGGAAGCCTGAGCGGTCCCTTCTGCCCGCATCCCGCGAGGGACGCGGCGAGCAGCACCGCGGCAAGGCAGGCGAGGGCGCGTATCATCCCGGCATTATGAACGAGAGCGATTTCCATCGCGCGGTCGACGCGGTGCTGGCGCGCATCGAGGCGGCGGTGGAGTCGAGCGACGCGCTCGATTCGGACCTCGAGGCGGGCATCCTCACCATCCACTGCCCCGACGACTCCCGCATCATCGTCAATCGCCAGACTCCGAACCGCGAGATCTGGATCGCGGCGCGCTCCGGCGGCTTCCATTTCGTCTTTCGCGACGGCGCGTGGCGCGACACGCGCGGCGGCGACGAGCTCTTCGCGTCGATCGCGCGCATCCTCGCGTCCCAGGGCGGCGAAGAGATCGATTTCGGCTGACCGAAGCGCCAAAAACGGCTCCAAAACGCGTCGAAGCGCCGTTGGTAGCGATCCGATACGAATATTCGGGCGCTGAATTCCTTGACTTTTTCGTAGCGACCCGATACTAATGCGCGGAAGCGGACGGATTCCGCGTGGAGGCGCGCCTGGACAAGAACCCACTGGTCCTTCTGGAGCTCGTCGAAAGGCTCGGCAACCTGATGCGCTCCGAGCTTCGCAAGGCCGGAGCCGACGAATCGCTCCAGCCGGTCCACCTGCAGGCCCTGATCTACCTCAGCAAGGCCAACCGCTACTCCAACACACCCCAGGCGCTCGCGGATTACCTCGGGCTTACCAAGGGGACCGTTTCCCAGACGCTGCTGCTCCTCGACCGCCGCGGGCTGATCGAGCGGTTCGAGGACGACATCGACCGCCGCGTCGTCCGCCTGCGCCTGTCGTCGGCTGGCGAGTCGCTGCTCGCCGAGTCGCAGCCGGCGCTCCCGTGGCAGAACGCTACCCGCAACATCAGCCCCAACCGCATCCGCAACGCCACCTCGGCGCTGCGCGAGGCGCTGGTCACGCTGCAGGAGGACAACGAGGGCTCGGTCTTCGGCGAGTGCTCCAGCTGCTCCTTCTGCCAGAAGCTGTCGCAGCGGATCTACCGCTGCGGGCAGATGGGCGACCGGCTTTCGGGCCCCGAGACCCGCAAGCTTTGCCGCATCTATCAACCGAAGGTGGATGAAGCCGCATGAAACCGGGGCCAGACCCCGATTTCGTGATGCAGCGCAGCCGAAGGTTATCTAGCGCTTGAATCGGGGTCTCACCCCAATCGCTGCCTTCCCCGCTTCACCGCGGCCTTGACCGCGTCCGGCGCCGTGCCGCCGATGTGCTTGCGCGATGCCGCCGATCCTTCCGGGGTCAGCACGGCGTGGACATCCGCCTCGATCAACGCCGAGAAGGCTTTCAGTTCCGCCAACCCGAGGTCGCCGAGGTCCTTCCCGGCCTTTTCGGCGAAGCGCACCGCCTTCGCCACGATTTCGTGGGCATCGCGGAACGGCAAGCCCTTGCGCACCAGGTAGTCGGCGAGGTCGGTCGCGGTCGCGAACCCCTCGCGCAACGCTTCGAGCATCCGGTCGGGCCGGGGCGTCACGCCGCGCAGCAGCTCGGCGAGGATCGTGAGCACGTCGCGCAGCGTGTCGGCGGCGTCGAACAGGGGCTCCTTGTCCTCCTGGTTGTCCTTGTTGTACGCGAGCGGCTGGCCTTTCATCACGGTGAGCAGCGCTACCAGGTCTCCGTAGACGCGTCCGGTCTTCCCGCGCATGAGCTCGGGGACGTCCGGGTTCTTCTTCTGCGGCATGATCGAGGAGCCGGTGCAGAAGCGGTCGGCGATGGCGACGAAGCCGAAGCGCGGGTTCGACCAGACCACCAGCTCCTCGGCCATGCGGGAGACGTGGGTCATGGCCAGCGCGGCCGCGGCCAGGAATTCGACCGCGAAGTCCCGGTCCGAGACCGCGTCCAGCGAGTTCTCGCAGACGCCGTCGAAGCCCAGCTCCTTCGCGACCGACTCGCGGTCGATCGGGTAGCTCGTGCCGGCGAGCGCGGAGGCGCCGAGCGGCAGCCGGTTCACCCGCCGGCGGCAGTCGGCGAGGCGCTCGGCGTCGCGCGTGAACATCTCGAAGTACGCCATCAGGTGGTGGCCGAAGGTGATCGGCTGCGCCACCTGCAGGTGGGTGAATCCCGGCATCAGCGTCGCGGCGTTGGGCTCGGCCAGGTCGAGCAGCGCCTCGCGGACCCGCCGCAGGATGCCGGCGAGGCCGTCGATCTCGCTCCTCAGCCACAGCCGGATGTCGGTCGCGATCTGGTCGTTGCGAGAGCGTGCCGTGTGCAGCCGCTTGCCGGCGTCGCCCACGAGCTCGGTCAGGCGGTGCTCGATGTTGAAATGGACGTCCTCGCGCTCGATGGACCAGGGAAAGCGCCCCGACCGGACCTCCTCCAGGATCTCGGCCATCCCGCGCTCGATCGACGCGAGGTCGGCGGCCGGAATGATCCTGCAGCGCGCGAGCATGCGCGCGTGGGCGAGGGATCCCTGGATGTCGAACTCGGCGAGGCGCCGGTCGAAATCGACGGAGGCGTTGAAGCGCTGGGTGAGCGCGTCGAGCGGCTCGGCGAACCGGCCCGACCAGGTCTTGCCCGCCGCCGCCTTGTCGTCTGGTTGCATGGAATCGGCGGCGATGGCCAAATTGATGACGTGGCGAGTATAAATCAGACGGGTAGCGGCATCAGGTTGCCCAATTTCTGCAACCTCGGCGTGATGCTGCGCTCGCTGCTCATCGCCAACCTCTTCATGGCGGCCGCGGCGCTGTTGCGCGCCGGGACCCTGCAGGACTTCGGCACCGAGTTCATGGTCATGGCGGCGTTCTGCGAGCCGATCCTCATCGCGAGCCTCGCCGTGCTGTGCCTCGCCCGGCGCCTGCTCCATTCCATGGGATACGCCACGTCGCTCCTGGCGATCCTCGTGTTCGAGGTGGTGCTGGCGCTGATCGCCGCGAACCTCGGCACGAACCTGCTGCCGGGCCGGGTGGGCCTTTCGCTCGTCCAGGTGGCGCTCCTGGCGCTCTTCGTCACCACCTGCATCCTCGCCTACTTCGACCTTCGCGCCCGGGCGCTCTCGCCCGCGGTGGCCGAGGCGCGCATCCAGGCGTTGCAGGCGAGGATCCGTCCGCACTTCCTCTACAACAGCATCAATGCCGTGCTGTCGCTCATGCGCTCGGAGCCGCGGCGCGCCGAGCGTGCGCTCGAGGACATGGCCGACCTCTTCCGCGTGCTGATGGCCGACAACCGAACGCTCGCGCCGATCGCCAACGAGGTAGAGCTCGCGCGCCAGTACCTCGCCATCGAGAGCCTGCGCCTCGGAGACCGGCTGAAGGTCTCGTGGCGCATCGACGGCATGCCGGGCGACGCGCTCGTGCCGCCGCTGGTGCTGCAGCCGCTGGTCGAGAATGCCGTGTACCACGGCATCGAGCCCTCCCCTCAGGGCGGCGAGATCGCGATCGACGTGGGCGTGTCGGCGGGGCAGCTCCACATGACCCTCACCAACCCGCTGCCGGGCGAAACGCGCCACACCGCGGGCAACAAGATGGCGCTCGCCAACATCCGCGAGCGGCTGCAGCTGCACTTCGACGCGGAGGCGAGCATGAAATCGGAAGTCATCGACGGCACCTACCGCGTCACCATCCGCATGCCTTACCTCACGGCGCAGGCATGAGCCTCGCCCAGGGCGGCGTCCCCCGCATCCTCATCGCCGACGACGAGGCGCCGGCCCGCTCGCGGCTGCGCGACCTGCTGGACGAGGTCCGGGAGACCTTCCCGCTCGCCATCGTGGACGAGGCGCGCACCGGCAAGGAGGTCCTGGCGGCGGTCAACAAGGAGAAGATCGACGTGGTCCTGCTCGACATCCGCATGCCGGAGATGGACGGCATGGAGGCCGCGCGCCACCTCGCCGGCATGGAGCAGCCCCCCGCCATCATCTTCACCACCGCCTTCGACGGCTACGCCATCAAGGCCTTCGAGGTGAACGCGATCGACTACCTGCTGAAGCCGATCCGCGCGGAACGCCTGCTGGCGGCGCTCAACAAGGCTCGTGGCGGCGGAAATGTCACGCGCCAGGCGCTGGCGGCCGCGGCCAACCAGCCGCGAAAGCATCTGTCGGTGCACGAGCGCGGCAAGATCCACCTGGTACCGCTCGCCGACGTGCTCTACCTGCGCGCGGAGCTCAAGTACGTGACGGTCCGCACCGCCGAGCGCGAATACCTCGTGGAGGAGTCGCTCACCCACCTCGAGGAGGAGTTCGAATCGCTGTTCGTGAGGATCCACCGCAACTGCCTGGTGGCGCGCGCCGCCATCACGGGCTTCGAGCGCAACGCCGAGGAGAGCGAGTCGGGCTGGGCGGTGGTGATCAAATCCACCGGGGAGAAGCTGCCGGTGAGCCGCCGGCAGCACCACGTCGTGAAGCAATTCCGCTGACTGTCCGTTCCCGCTACTCCCAGTAGGGGGGATCCCCGAAGGTCTTCTTCATGAACTCGATGAAGAACTTCACCTTCGCCGGGAGCAGCCGGCGCTCGGGATAGACGGCGTAGATGTTGTTGCCGGGGAAGGCGAACTCGTCGAGCACGGTGACGAGGCGGCCGCGCTTCACCTCCTCGCTCACCTCCCAGGCGCTGCGCCACGCGAGGCCCTCGCCCGAGATCGCCCAGCGCGTGAGCACCTCGCCGTCGTTGCACTGCAGGTTGCCCGCCACCTTGATCGCCATCGGCCGGCCCTTGTCCTGGAAGCTCCAGTTGTCGGAGACGCCGTCCTCGGTGCTGGTGACGAGGCAGTTGTGCTTGGCGAGGTCGGCGAGCGCCTTGGGCTTGCCCGCGCGCTTGAAGTAGGTGGGCGAGCCGCACACCACGCGATGGTTGCGGGCGAGCTTCACCGCGATGAGGTCGGCGCTCTTGAGGTCCGCGATGCGCACCGCGAGGTCGAAGCGCTCGTTCTTGAGGTCGACCATGCGCTCCGAGAGGTGCAGCGTGATCGCGAGATTCGGATGCTCCGCGATGAACGCCGCCAGGTGCGGAGCGATGTGCCGCCGCCCGAACGACGTGGGCGCCGTGACGATCAGCCGGCCCGAGGCATTCCTGGCGCCGACGGTGAGCGCGTCCTCCGCCGATCGCAGCTCGCCCAGCAGCCGGTGGCAGTCCTCGTAGAAGGTGGTGCCCTCGGGGGTGAGCGTAACCTTTCGTGTCGAGCGCTTGAAAAGCTTCACGCCCAGCCGCTCCTCCAGCTGGTCGATGCGTCGGCCGACCATCGCCGGCGTGATGCCTTCTTCACGCGCTGCGGCCGACAGGCTCCCCCGTTGCGCCACCTCGACGAAGGTGGTCAGTTCCTTGAAGCGGTCCATGTGATTGTAGGTATAAGACGCTTAACCAAATGACCTTATTCATTGTATGACAGTGCGGTAATACAGTGCAAGGATGGAAATCTCGGCACCCATCCGGCCCGAATACCGCCGGATCCTGACCCCGGAGGCGCTCGCCTTCGTGGAAACGCTCTGCCGCGAGTTCGAGCCGCGGCGCCGGCAACTGCTCGAGGCACGCGCCGCGCGCCAGCGCGAGTTCGACGCCGGCCGCATGCCCGACTTCCTGCCGCAGACGAAATCGATCCGCGAGTCGGATTGGAAGATCGCGGACCAGCCGCGCGACCTTCTCGACCGCCGGGTAGAGATCACCGGGCCGACCGACCGAAAGATGGTGATCAACGCGCTCAACTCCGGAGCGCGCGTCTTCATGGCCGACTTCGAGGATTCGAACTCGCCGACCTGGTTCAACTGCATCGACGGTCAGCGCAACCTGACCGACGCGCTCGACCGGACGATCTCCCTCGACACGGGTGAGAAGCAATACGCGCTGAACGACGAGGTCGCAGTGCTGTTCGTCCGTCCACGCGGTTGGCACCTGGAGGAGCGGCACTTCGCCGTCGACGGCGCCCCGATGTCCGCGTCGCTCTTCGACTTCGGCCTCTACGTCCTGCGCAACCACGGCCGGAACGGCCGCTACCTCTACCTGCCCAAGCTCGAGTCCCACCGCGAGGCGAGGCTCTGGAACGACGTCTTCTGCTTCGCGCAGAACCGGCTCGGCGTCGCGCGCGGCACGCTCAAGGCGACCGTGCTGATCGAGACGATCCTCGCGGCGTTCGAGATGGAGGAGATCCTCCACGAGCTCCGCGAGCACTCGGC
>Ga0068858_100003871_pt1 | contig 14790 bp, 11 predicted proteins | sample KBSSwiS12_FD_66589 | JGI IMG/M metagenome (GOLD analysis project Ga0068858, IMG submission 66589) | Switchgrass rhizosphere microbial communities from Kellogg Biological Station, Michigan, USA - KBS Switchgrass S1-2 | ecosystem: Host-associated > Plants > Roots > Rhizosphere > Soil ... | reverse complement strand
CATGTGTGATGACGGCGCCCTGCTGGATGTCGTCGCCGAAATCGAGCTGGAACGCCTGGTCTTTCGTGAACGCCTGCACGAACGCCGTCAAGTTCCTCGAAAACAGGAGGCTGGCGTGAAACGGCATGGTGGCGGGAAGGTTGACCGGCGCGATGATCGTCACGCCGCCGGCACGCACGGTTTCGCCCGGTGTCGACAGCTCGCAGTTGCCGCCGCCGTCCGCGCCCAGATCGACGATGACCGCGCCGCGCCTCATCGACCGCACCGTCTCGGCCGAAATCAGGCGAGGCGCGAACACGCCGCCGATGAGCGCGGTGGTAATGACGACGTCGGATTGCGCGCACTCGCGGGCCAGCAGATCACTCTGGCGGCGCCGGTCCTCGTCCGACAGCTCCTTCGCGTAGCCGCCGCCGGCGGCGGCGCTTTCCTTCAGCTCGATGCCGACGTACTTCGCGCCGACGCTCTCGATCTGCTCCTTCACCTCCGGGCGCACGTCGGTCGCCACGACATTCGCGCCGAGGCGGCGCGCCGTGGCGATCGCCTGCAGTCCGGCGACGCCCGCGCCGATGACGAAGACCCTGGCGGGAAACACCATCCCGGCGGCGGTCGTCAGCATCGGAAAATAACGATTCAACTCCGTAGCGGCGAGGAGCACACCCTTGTAACCCGTGATACTGGCCATCGACGACAATGTGTCCATCGACTGCGCGCGCGTCGTCCGCGGTATGGCATCGGTGGCGAAGGCAGTGATCTTTCGCGAAGCGAGTGCGCGCACGGCAGCCAGATGACGGAGCGGCATGAGCGAGCCCACGTAGATCGTCCCCGGTCGCATCCACGCCGTTTCGTCTCGATCGGCGCCTGCCGCCGGCGCCGAAATTTTCAGGACGAGATCGGCCGCGCCCAGCAGCGCGGCGGGATCGGGCTCGATTGCGACCGCGATTTCACCGTACGAGGCGTCGGGATAGCCTGCGGCTTCGCCGGCGCCCGACTCGATCGAAATGCTGTAGCCGGCCTGAATCAGTTTCTTGCAGGATTCCGGTACGAGCGCCACACGCCGTTCACCAGCAGCGGTTTCCCTGGGCACCGCGATTCGCATCGCCGCTGAAGGTAGCACAACCGTCCGGCCCTCTGCTGGCAGTCGCTGTACGATGCGAGCGCTGGCTGCTTGCTGCTCATCGTGGTACATTCGTGATGTCTCATGAAGCGCCTTATTGCGTTCGCGCTGGCGATCGCGGCGCTCGCGCCACGCGCGTTGCACGCGCAGCGGCCACGGCGGCCATCGGCCGCCGCGCCCCGCCAGCCGTCGGCCCCGGTCACGCCGGCACGACGCGCCGAGCGGCCGGTTCCTTTCAAAATCGGGGAGACGCTCATGTATGACGTGTCGTGGTCGTCGTACCTGACAGCTGGGACCGCCGTCACCACCGTGAAGGAAAAGAAGGCCTCCTTCGATTCCTCGGCTTACTACATCGTCGCCGAAGGACGGCCGACGCCGATCGTCGGCAAGTTGTATTCGCTGTACTACAAAATGGACACGCTGCTCGACAGCTACACGTTGCTGCCGCAGCGCGGGTCGGTGTACAGCGAAGAGGGCAGCAAGCACCGCTTCAAGGTCACGAAATTCGATCACGCGGCGCACAAGGTCTTTTTCGAATACCAGTCGGCTGGGACGGCGACCGACAACTTCACCGCACCGCCGTACGTTCAGGACGCACTCTCGGCGATCTACGTGCTTCGATCCGTGCCGCTCAAGGCCGGCGATCGCATGACGATGCCGGTCACGGACAACGGGTCGAATTACAAAGTCCAGGTGGACGTGGGCCCAAGCGAACGACTCAAGACGCCGTTCGCGGAGGCGAATGCGTGGAAGCTGCGGCTCGGAATCTTCGGCGGCGACGGCAAGCCCCAGGGGCGGAACATCACCATGTGGATTTCCGACGATGCGAGACGGTTACCGATGAAGCTGCAAGCGGAACTGTCGATCGGATCGTTCAACCTCAATCTTCGAGAGGCTCGATGACAATGGCCCGGCTGAAGAAGCGGCTGAAGCCGGACCCGCGCACGGAGGTAGATCACGCCGCCCTCAGGTAGACCGTGATGCAAGCGTCAGCGCAAAGCCGTGCTCGTCGTCGAGCCACTGCTCGACCACCACAAAGCCTGCTCGCTCGAGCATCTCGTGCACGGTCTCCGGCAGGTATTTGTAGGAGCTTTCCGTCCAGATCGATTCCCCCTCCTCGAGGGCGAATGCGAGCCCGGCCGCCTGGATGTTGACGCGCTGCCGGCGCCTCGAGACCAGATGCATCTCCATCCTGGAGGCGTCCGGGTTCCAGAGCGCGCGATGTGAAAACGCGTCGAGATCGAAGTCGCCGTCAAGGTCCCGGTTGAGCCGTACCAGAAGGTTGCGGTTGAACGCCGCGGTCACGCCAAGCGGATCGTCGTACGCCAGCACAAGCTCGCGCTCGCTCTTCACCAGATCGGTGCCGATAAGCAGCGCATCCTTGTGCATCAACGACGACCGAATCCCGCCAAGAAATGCGGCCGCTCCCGGAGGGTCGAAGTTCCCGATGTTCGATCCCAGAAAGAGGACCAGCGCGCGTCCCGGCACCCGTGGACCGGAAGCGATCTGGGCCAGGCCGCCCTCGTAATGCGTCTGATGGGTGAACACGGTCGTGGCGTCGAGCCGAGACAGCACCTGCGCCGCGGACTCAAGAGCCGTGGGCGACACGTCCACGAGGTGCACCGCGAGTGGCGTCGGACGGGCCCGTCCCGATTCGACGAGCAGCGCGAGCTTTTCCCCGCTGCCCGGCCCCAGTTCGATGACGGTGGACAACGGATCGAGGTGACGGACGATCTCCCGGGCGTGACGCCCGATCAGGCGCGTTTCGGCGCGCGTGACGGAATACCACGGCAAAAGACAAATCGCTTCGAAGAGCGCCGAGCCGAGCGCGTCGTAGAAGTAGCGCGAAGGCAGCTGTCGCGGCTGGAGGCTCAGGTAGTACCTGACCGCATCGGCAAACGCCTGGCGCTCCGACGCCTCATCGACGGGTGAAACCTTCCCGGTCAGCCGATGGTATTCGCGCATCGGAACGTCGCGTACACGTAAGGATAATGGGCCCGAAACCAGTTGCGGAATGTGGGCCGAATCAGCTCGCGCGCGGTCACCGGCGAGGCACCCTTCATCACAAAGTGCTCGCCGTCAAAGAAATCCGCCGAGTATTCAGGGTACGACGCCATCGCTCGGAATCCTGGAAAAGGACCAAACCGGGTTCCGGTCCACTCCCACCCGTTGCCCACCAGGTCCTCGACGCCCCAGGCGCTGGCGCCGGGCGGGTGCGTGCCCGCCGGCTCGGGATCCCAGCTCGCAAAATCAAAGACCCCATGAGCCTCGGTCGGAGCCTCGTCGCCCCACGGATGCAGCCGCTCCCGGCCGAGGTCGCCGAATGCCGCGCGCTGGTACTCGGCTTCGGTTGGCAGACGTCGGCCGCGCCAGCGCGCGTAGGCGGCGGCTTCCGCATGGCTGACATACACCGGCCACGACTGCGGCAGCGGGATGCGATCGAACATCCCGCGCCAGACCCAGCCCTGCGGCTCCCGTTCCCAGAACAGCGGATGTCGAACAGACTCCTGCTGAATCCAGCGCCAGTCCTCCGGCGTCCACCATCGCTCGTCCTCGTAGCCGCCGTCGTTCACGAAGTCGAGGAAATGCCCGTTCGTCACGTTGTGCCGCTCGATCGCGAAGCGCGGAACGTCTGCGAACGACGACGGCAACTCGTTGTCCCAGCCGAACGGAATCTCGCCACGATTCGCACCGAGCGTCGCGCGTCCCTCCGGGACTTCGATCCATTCGGCCGGCGGGACGCAACCGTCAACGACCGGCCGGTAATTCGCGGGCCGTCGCTTTTGCGAAAATGGCAGGCGCTGCCACATATACAACAGCGTCTCCTGATGCATCGCCTCGTGTTCGAGAATGGTGAACACGGCGTCGCCGCGGTCGAGCAGCGGATGCCCCGGCCGCTCGACGTCTCCGTGCTCGAGCGCCTCCAGCACCCGGCGATCGGCTTCGGCGGCAAACTGCTCCACCTCGTCGCGGTGTGGCCAGCCGTCGGCGCGGGGCTCACCCTGCCCGGCCGTTCGCTCATCACCGAGGACGGGCTTCAGGCTCACATCGGCGGCCGACCCCTCCACATCTGGTGATGGATCGATACCCCGGGCGAACAGGGTCTCGAGCCGGGGGTCGATCGCGGCGCCCCCAAGCCCGCGTTTCACGAGGGTGTTGAAGCTGAACGCCGGAAGATGACCGGCGTAAAACACGATCGGGTGACGCAGCGAAATCGGCTGGCTGTAAAACGCATCGTCGGTCAGCAGCTGGAACAGCGCGCGCGAGCGCTCGCGGTTCCGGCGGTACCACCTGACGACGGCGTCACGGTCGAGGGGCATCACCAAACGTTATACGATCTGCCAGAAGCCTGAGAAGTCCCTGGGCGACTGCAGAGTCACGACGGGCAGGGTCCAGCCCATGCGGTTCCCGTCGGGGGCTGCTAAAATGACCGCGACAGGTGACCATCACGCTGAACGGCGACGCGTACGATCTTTCCGGACCGTTGACCGTCAGCGAGTTACTGGCCCGGCTCGACATCGACCCGCGGCGTGTCGCCGTGGAACACAACCTGATCGTGCTGAAGCGCCCGGCGTTCGACCACACGACGATTAACGCGGGCGATCAGATCGAGATCGTCAATTTCGTGGGCGGAGGCGCCCGCGCGAGGCAGATCCATCCATGACAGCCGACACCTTCGTCATCGCCGGACGCACCTTCGCCTCGCGGCTCATCGTCGGAACCGGGAAGTACTCGTCGCCGTCCGTCATGGTGCGTGCCCATGAGGCGTCGGGCGCAGACATGATTACGGTCGCAGTCCGCCGCGTGAACATTTCCGATCGGGCCAAGGAATCGCTGCTCGACTACATCGACACGACCAGGTATTTCCTGTTGCCGAACACCGCCGGCTGCTATACGGCCGACGAAGCCGTGCGGACCGCGAGGCTCGGCCGCGAAGCGGGCCTGTCGCACTGGGTGAAGCTCGAAGTCATCGGCGACGAGCGGACGCTGTTCCCCGACAACGAAGCGCTCGTCGAAGCGACACAGGTCCTGGTGCGCGAGGGCTTTGTCGTGCTGCCGTACACGACCGACGATCCGATCGTGTGCCGCAAGCTCGAGGACGCCGGGGCGGCCGCGGTGATGCCGCTGGGTGCGCCGATCGGCTCCGGACTCGGCATCCAGAATCTCAACAACCTGAAAATCATCCGCGAATTCTCGCGCGTGCCGCTGATCATCGATGCGGGCGTCGGCACGGCCTCGGACGCCACGATCGCGATGGAGATTGGCGCCGACGGCGTGTTGATGAACACCGCGATCGCGGGGGCGCAGGACCCGATCGCGATGGCCGAATCGATGCAGCTCGCCGTCCGCGCCGGACGTCTGGCGTACCTGGCGGGACGGATTCCCCGCAAGATGTACGCGAATGCCAGCAGCCCCGTCGAGGGCATCGTCGGACGATGACGACGGTTGACGCAGAGCTCGCTGAGCGCGCAGAGACCCATGTGTGTTCTGCGGTCTCTGCGACCTCTGCGTTGATCGTGGTCGCAGGCGGCAAAAGAGAATCGCAGGCCCAGTGAGAAAGGAAGACGACCTCGAGCTGCTGAAGGCCGAGCGCGACCTCGCCGACCGCGAGTACAACGAAGCGCTCACCCGGCTCGACCGGGCCATCCAGAAGCTTCCCGCCCCGTTTCCGCGTCCCCCGGTGCCATTCGACGAACATCAGATCACGCCGCTCAACTCGCTCTGGAAAATCGCGGCGCCCCAGACCAGGGGTGGCGTGCGTGGACGCTTCGCGGCGGCCGTGCGCCGCGTGATCGCGCCTCTTTTCGAACAGCAGCAGGCGTTCAACGCGGCCGTTGTCGACCACATCAACCGCAACGTGCCGGTCGCCCGGCACACGCGGGAGTCGATCGAAACGACGCTGACGGTGCTGCACGACCAGATGGAGGCGCTCGCGGCGTTCGAGAGCCTGCTGGTGATCTTCCTGCAGCAGATCACGCCCTACGTCGATACGCGCGATCGCAACGTTGCCGGCCTGCTCCGCGGCCTGTCGGGAGCGATCAACGCTGTCGCTGACGAGTCGATGAAGCGGTCGGAAGCGCTGCTGACGCGCGAGCGAGGTCACGACAGGCGCGTGCTGGACCTCGAGGAGCAGATCGTCGTACTGCAGCAGCAGATGCTGGCCCTCCAGCAGTTGCTGGAAGAAAAGGCACGGAGCGGGTAGCCGGGCGGCGGCGCGACGTCACCTCGGAGTCCAGCCACGCGCGCGGTAGTACAGCTCGGCCGCGGTGTCGTACACGACAGAATCGGACAGGAGCAGACCGAGATCGCTCGGCAGCCACCGGTACTTTTCGAGGGCATGCTCCGATTTGAACGCCGCCACGGAAGGGATCGCGTCGATGCCGATGGCTCGGAACACCGCCAGAGAGCGCGACATGTGCGTCGGCGAGGTGACCAGAACCACGGGTTGCCTGCCGGCGTTCTTGAGCATGCGGTCGATGATGATCGCTTCCTCTCGCGTGGTCTTCGATTCGGCTTCGACGACGATGCGGTCTGATGGGACCCCCAGCCTGAGGATCGCCGTCCGCATCGCGTCGGCTTCGGATTCGGCGCCCTTCTGGCGTTGTGTCACGCCGCCGGAAACGATAATCGTGGGGCGATCGAGCAGGCGATAGAGCCGGGCCGCTTCGAGCAGCCGCAGCCCCGCCTCCCACGAGACCTGATTGATCGACAGGCCGCCCGCCTGGATGGTGTTGTTGCCGGCGCCGAGGACGACCACGACTCGCGCGCCGCGCGCGTCCGCGGCGCTGGTCAATGGGCGATGGGCGCCACCCTTCCACAACACCAGCCGTTCCGCACACGCCGGCGCTGAAAAGATCCAGTACGCCGCGAGCACCGCCGCGAAGTACCAACGCGCGGCGCGCTCGGTGCGCCTGACGAAGGCGAGAGCAACGCCCACGGCCAGCAGCGAAACGAGAAACGCGACCGACGAAGGACGGGCGACGATCTTGAGAATCTCTACGATCGCTTGAATCATCGAAAGATCACTCGAAGGCTACGCTGAGCATCTTGATACGAAACCCGATAAGATGAGCGTCAGAAATTGCAGCTTACCGTGAACGGCGACGCGCTCGACATCGCCCGTCCATTACAGTCGCCGGGCGTCTGCCGCGACCGACGATCGACACCGCGACAGTTGTCACGCACCGCACCTGACGCGCGTACTCTATCGCGAGCTGCGGAGGTCAGGTCCGGCGCGCGCGCCACTGCTGTACCGCGCGGCGATTTCCCCGATGGGTAGATACTTCGGCAGCGACGAACCCGCGACCGGCGTGTGGCGCTGGTTGCCGCTGCGGCTGGCCATCGCGGCGTTCCCACTCTGGTTCACCATTGCCACTCTGATCTTCCGCATCGGTTGGCGGACGAAGCTCGTCGTCGCTCTCGTGCTCGGCGTCACGCTCGCGAGTCCGGCCGAGGGGTTGCTGCTCGCCGCCGCCTTCGCGCCGCTCGGTCTGCTCATCGCGACGTACGTCGACGACCAGAACTTCAGGATAAGTGAAGCCGTCGTCGCCGCATTCCTCGTCGGCTGGCTGTTGCGCGCGCTGCCGGATCGGCGCGGACCGGGAGTCGCGGGTCCGGCGATCGGATGGCTGTTCGCCGCCACGGTCGTCGCGTCGATCGCTGGCCTGGCATGGCAGCTGCGGATCTACCCGGGCGAGCTCGCCGACGCCGTGGGTCACCTCGTCTACGCGTTCTACTATCCGGCGGCCGATCGCATCGGCGCGATCTCAGCCGCGAGGCTGCTCGAAGGCATCGGTCTCGTCTCCGCCACGGTGATGCTGTTCCGTCGCAATCCGTCGCTGGCGATCAGGCTGCCTGCGGTGCTCGCGGGATCGGCGACGTTCGCGGCGATGTCGAGCGTGCTGCTCTGGTACGGTATCGGATCTGCGAGCGCGCTCGAGCGTTTCGCGCGCAACGGCTATCGCGTAAGCGGGCATGTGGCCGACGTGAACGCAGCCGGCAGTTACTTCGCGATGATCGTGTGCCTGGCGATCGGCATGGGCGTGCGCGCCCGCGGCGTGAGCCAGGCGCTCTGGCTGGCGGTGGCGGGAGCGACGGGGCTCGGCCTCTGGTTGTCGGCCTCGCGCAGCGCGTTCGCAGCGACAGCCATCGTCATCGCCGCCGCCGTCGGATGGGCCGCGACCAGCCGGCTGACTCCTCGCGCGCGCGCGGCCGCATTCGCCGCCGTGCTCATCGTCGCCGCCGGTGCCGGGATCCTTCGGCTTCATGTGCTCCAGAAGGACCCCGAATTTCAAGGGGCGGGATTCAGGGAGGAATTCAACGCCACCAGCGTCCGGATGATCGAGGCGAATCCGCTCGCCGGTGTCGGCATCGGGCAGTATTACCGCACGTCGCCGCTGTTTCTCTCGCCGCAGCTTGCGTGGAGCTACGGGTTCGAGAACGCGCACAACAACTTCTTACAGATCGGCGCGGAGCTCGGCCTCGTCGGCATGGGAACGTTCGCCGTGTGGATCGCCGCCGCCGTCGCGCGAAGCATTCGCGCGCTGTTGCGGGCGCCTCGCGATGCGCGGCTTCTCGGCGCGACCGGTGGCGTGATCGCTTTCCTCGGCACATGGCTGACGGGACACCCGCTGCTCGTGAGCGAGACGGCGTTCCCGTTCTGGATTCAACTTGGACTGGTGACGGCGCTGGCGGGTTCGACGCTGCTCAACGATCGGAGCGCCGGGCAGACGTCAGGGGGCCTGAGGCCGACGCCTCGGCGATGGCCGCTCGTGGTCGCGGTCGTCGCTACGGCGATTCTGGTGTCGGCTCCGCTGAGCCTGCGGCGGGGTCCCGTCGTCCCGCCCGAATCGCGGGCAGTTGACGGGCTCTATCAATGGGAGACGCTGGAGGACGGGACGCGTTTCAGATGGACCGGCCGCTATGGAAGCCTCTTCGTGCCCGCTGACGTCCGACGGGTGCGGATTCCGCTCCGCATGCCGACGAGTGGCCGCGGCCTCAGGCCGATGGAGGTCGAGATCACAACCGGCGGCGCCAAGCGCGGCCGCACGATAGTCGCCGACGACTGGGTAGCCGTCGAGCTAGCGCTGCCCGATGCCGACCCGCCGATCCGTTTCAAACGCATCGATCTGAAGGTCGACCGAACATGGGTGCCCGCGCTCTATATCGCCGGCAACGCCGACCTGCGACCGGTCGGCGTGCAGGTCGGCGAACTGCGTCTGTTCCGGGAGTGAATGCGCAACGGCGGGATTGGCCAGAGCCTGCGAGGGACTGATTATGAGGCGAGTGGCGAACTGATCGAGCGCCCCTGGCCGGAACTTCCGCTACGCGTCCAGTCGGGCAGGAGACGCAGCCATCGCTCAAAGCACATCACGGCCCACAGTTGCTGGCCGAGGTGGGATCGGCCGGAGAGATGGCGTGCGACGAGGTCTTCCACGAAGGGGCCCGACAGCATGTCGCGATAGCGCGCATCCGGCGCCAGCAGAAGATCACGCATGTAGTCGCGCAGCTCGCCGCGGAACCAGGCGCCGAGCGGCACGCCGAATCCCATCTTGCCGCGGCGTCGCACGGCCGGCGGAAGCAGATCCGGAAACGCTTCGCGCAGAATGACCTTGGTGCGTCCACGCTCGAGCTTCAGGTGGTCCGGTAGAGCCGCCGCGTATTCGACGAGCTCACGATCGAGGAACGGCGACCTGGCCTCGAGGGAGTTCGCCATCGTGCAGCGGTCGGTCTTCACGAGGAGATCGTCGGCCAGGTAGGACGTGAAGTTCGCGTGCAGCACCTGACCGAGCGTGGATCGGCCGGCCATCCGCGGACGCTCCGCGGCGATGTGCCGCAGCTTGTCAATCGGCGCCAGCCCGGCGAGGACGTCCGGTCTGAACAGCGACTCGATGTCGTCGAAGAAGAACGCGTTCCAACGCGTCATCCGATCGTAGAGGGGCGAATCGAGCGACCGGAAGAAGCGCTGGCCCCGCGCCAGCCAATGGCGATCGCTCTCCGACGCCGGCAACAGTGACAGCAGGCCGTGCGCCGCGCGGCCGACCGCGGCCGGAACGCGCTCCGCCAGGACGGCGGCGTAAAACCGCAGATAGCCCGCGAACAACTCGTCGCCGCCGTCGCCGGTCAGAACCACGGTCACCTGCTCACGGGTCAGCTTCGACACGATGTAGGTCGGCACGGCCGAGGAATCGCCGAATGGCCCGTCGTGGTGCCAGATCAGCGTGTCGATCAAGTCGATTGCCGAAGGCGGGACGCGGAACTCCGTGTGCTGCGTCTTGAATCGGCCGGCAACCGCACGCGCATGCTCCGTCTCGTCGTAGGCAGGATCTCCCTCGAATCCCAGGCTGAATGTCTTCACCGGCTCGGACATCAGGCGGCTCATCAGTCCGACGATGATCGTTGAATCGACGCCGCCGCTGAGGAAGGCGCCGAGCGGCACGTCGCTCTCCAGACGCCGCTCCACTGCGCGCGTGAGACGCTCGCGAACCCCTGCCGCGGCCTCGGCCCGGCCGATCGGCTGGACGTCTTTCGGATCGGGATATTGCACCTGCCAGTATCGGCGCTTCGCGATCGTCCCACCGGCCTCCACCGTCATCAGGGAGCCGGGCTCGAGCTGAAAGACGCGTTTGTATATCGTCGCCGGCAGCGGCACGTAGCCGTAGATGAAGTACGACGGGACTGCATCGAGATCGGGCTCGATCGGAATGTCGGGATGGCCGAAGAAGGACTTGATCTCCGAGGCGAACGCCAGCAGCCGGTGGTCGCGGTAGTAAAAGAGGGGCTTCTTGCCGGCGCGATCGCGGGCCAGTGTCAGACGGCCGGCGCGCTCGTCCCAGATGGCCATGGCGAACATGCCCTCCAGGTCGGCGATGCAATCGGCGCCCTTCTCCTCGTACAGGTGCACGATGACTTCGGTGTCGCTCCGCGATCGAAACTGGTGTCCGCGAGCGACGAGGCCCTCGCGCAGCGTCCGGTAATTGTAGACCTCGCCGTTGAACACGAGCTGCACCGATCCGTCCTCATTCGCCATCGGCTGGCTGGCGTTGGGCGTGAGATCGATAATCCGGAGCCTGCGGAATCCGAGGCCCACGTCCGCGGCCTGTGAGAGGTAGGCGCCCGAGGCATCCGGTCCGCGATGCACCAGCCGATCGCGCATGCGGGCGAGCCCGGGCTCGCGGACGGGCATCCCGTCGAATCGCAACTCACCGCAAATACCGCACATCGTTCTTGTGGATCCGGGCGGACCTGACTACAGCTCGACCTTGAGGAGGCGGGGATGCGAGGCGTCGGTGGCGACGACGACGACCTCTTCGAGGCCGACAACGAGCCGGGTCAGGCCCACGCGATGACGCGCGCAGAGGGCTCGAAGCTGGCTCATTCTGTCCGCGTCGATGGACCGCGCGCTGATGACGATCTGCTCGACGCCGCCTCTGCGCACGAGGTCGCTCACCTTCCCGAAATCGCCGAGCACCGGAAACCCGTGGACGCGAATCCCGATTTTCCGGTGGTCGTCGTCGATGAATCCCAGAATGTGCGCAGCATCATCGCGCTTCTGCAGCTCACGCAGGACGAGCGTGCCGCCGTCGCCCGCACCGTAGACGACGACGCGGTGGCCGCTGCGCCGTTGACGCGAGATGTATTCGCCGACCAGCCTGAACGACGCGCGCGAGAGCGTCACGCCGACGAGCAGCAGCACGCCGTAGATGGCAAAGACCGTCCGCGAGTAAGTGGAGAAGCGGTAGACGTACAGGATCACCAACTGGGCGCTGACGACGCCGCTGAACACCCCCTTGGCGATGACGACGGTGTCCATCAGGCCGAAGTGCCGCCACATCCCGCGGTACACACCGACCACGAAAAACGCGAGCATCTGCGCGGCGAGCACGACTGGCAGCGATCGCGAGAAGTTGAAGAAATTGGTCCGGAACTCTTCCGGATCCTCGAATCGCAGCCGGTATGCGCCGTAGTACGCGACCGCCACGAGGCAGAAGTCGAGCATCACCTCCGCGACCCGCCGCTTGTACATGAAGTTGGCGACGATCGGCGTGATCCGGCGCTCGCGCACGCGCACGTCGGATTCCTCGTAGACGCGGATGCCTGACAGGTAGGCGGCGAAGAGCGCCATGCCGATGAGAAAGATGACGACTGCCAGCGACGCCCAGCTCTCGTTGACGTAATGGATCGCGACGCCTATGGCGCCGCCGATCCCCGCCAGCAGCCAGAGCGCGGCCACGGCGCGGCGCTCGGACAATCCGATCGCGACGAGCCGGTGCGACGAGTGATCGCGCCCGCCCTGCGACGCCGAACGCCCCGACAGGAGACGCGATACGGTCACGAGCGCTGTATCGAAGATCGGAATCATCAGCACGAGCACCGGCGCGGCGACGATCGACAGCACGTTGGTGCGGCCGGTGCTGGCATGGGTCGTGTTGAGGGTCGCAGCCGCGACGCTGAATCCCAGCAGCAACGATCCGCTGTCGCCCATGAAGATCGACGCCGGATGGATGTTGTACACGAGGAATCCGGCGGTGGCGCCGAGCAACAGCGAGAGAAACCGGACGTGAGCGAAGGTCTCGGCGCCGCTCGCGCCCGGCACGAGATCGACCAGCAGCGCGGCGCCGACGATCAGCGCGATGCCAGCGCAGAGACCATCCATGTTGTCGAGCAGGTTGAAAGCGTTGGTGAGACCCACTACCCAGGCCAGCGTGAGCAGGCTGTCGAGCGTGATCGACTCGACCCAGTTGATCCGGTAATCGAAGAAGAGCAGCGTCGAGCCAAGCGCGATCTGGACGATCAGCTTCGTGGCGGGCTTGAGCCGGATGAGATCGTCGACCAGGCCGGTCAGAAACGCCAGCACGGCGCAGGCGACGAGCACAGGCGCCGCGGTGACGACGCCGAAGCCGGCGGCGCCGGCGAAAAGCGAGGCGCCGATGGCCACGCCGCCGAAGAGGGCGACAGGCCGACGGTGCCAGCGGTCCTCGCGCGGTTGCGACAGGCGGCCCGCGCGAACCGCAAGGATCCGGCACAGCGGGACCAACGCCGCTGACAGCGCGAGCGCGACGAGAAACGGGATGGCGACCGCGGACATCTGTGAGGCGTGCAGTCCGGACATGGTACCTCGGAAAGCCTATTGCCGGCGCGACCGTGTCCCGCCGGCAGCGCTGATCAGCGACACGTTACCATGAGGTGAATGCGCAGCCGGTCGCCGCGCGACGGCAAGCCTGAAGGTTGGACGCGCGTGGCGAAGCGCTTCAAAGACGGGGGGATTGGTGGAGAGAGGCGGACGCGAGCTCCGCATACAGCTCAGACAAGGCGTCCACATAGCGTTGTTCGGTGAACGCGGTTTCCGCCGTGATGCGCGCCGAGCGACCGAGCGCGTCGCGCATGTCGGGCGACGCGGCCAGCCTTTCGATGGCGCATGCGAGCGCTTCGGCACTTCCGGCCGGCACGAGAAGACCGTTCCTCTCCGACACCACGACTTCCGGCACGCCGCCGACGCTGGTGGCGATGACCGGCTTGGCCGCCATCATGGCCTCGAGAAGAGCCAAAGGCAGCCCTTCGACCAGTGAGGGCAGCACGAAGAGATCCGCGACCGCGAGGACATCGGCCGGCCGGTCGATCGCGCCGAGGAAGTGCACCCGGGTGGGCAACTGCAGGGCGGCCGCGAGCGACTCGAGGCGCGAGCGCTCCGGGCCCTCGCCGGCGAGCACGAGGGAGCAGCTCACGCCGCGATCGCGAAGAATCGCGACGGCGCGAATCAGGAACTCGTGGCCCTTCTTTACGGTCAGTGAGGCCACGGTTGCCAGGATGACGTCGCTCGGCGGGAGTCCGAGCCGGCTTCGAAAGGCCGCGGCACCTTCCTCCGACGCGATCGGTTCGCCGACGCCGTTGCGAATCACCCGAATGGACGCTGCAGGCAGCTGCAGCTGCCCAGAGAGAAACCGCCGCACCTCTTCCGATACCGCCACGAGCATCGTCGTCCGGCGCGCCAGCTGCCGCTCGACACGGACGTAGCGGCCGGCCTTCGAGGCGTACACGTTGTGCTCCGTCGCCACGATGACCGGAACCCCGGCCAGCCATGCGGCGAATCGTCCGTAGAGATTCGCGGCCTGCAGGTGCGTGTGCACCACGTCCGGTCGGAGCCGGCGGATCAAGCGATACAGCCGCAAGAACGCGATCGGATGCCGCAGGCCGGGAAATGCGCCAAGCGACTCGACGCGTACGCCCGCGCGCTCGGCCTCGGCGGCGAGCGGCCCACGCGCCGCCAGACAGCAGATCACGCTTTCGAAGCGTGCCGCGGGCAGCCGCGTCGCTGCTGACACGACGAGACGCTCCGCGCCGCCGAACACCAGACTGGTGATGATATGCAGGACGCGAAGGGGAGGCGCGGCTGTCACCTCATCCGGGTCCGTGCTGGCCCAGGACGTCGGCCGTGCGGCCGGCAGTGAAAGTCGGCAATACGTCGTCCCGCAGAAACTTGAACAGCACATCTGCCTTGACGAGGTTCGAGTTTCCGATGGCGTGCGCCGACGCCAGCGGCATCTGAGAAGGGCGCAGATGGCGGAACTCGTCGTACGTGCTCACCGCCGGCGTGCCATTGCCGAGGATCCGCAGGTAGAACCGGTTGACCTCCGACGACCCGCCGTCGTAGAAGACGTCGGCGTCCGGACACTGCT
>Ga0068858_100003870_pt1 | contig 14790 bp, 12 predicted proteins | sample KBSSwiS12_FD_66589 | JGI IMG/M metagenome (GOLD analysis project Ga0068858, IMG submission 66589) | Switchgrass rhizosphere microbial communities from Kellogg Biological Station, Michigan, USA - KBS Switchgrass S1-2 | ecosystem: Host-associated > Plants > Roots > Rhizosphere > Soil ... | reverse complement strand
GCCTCCGGGGAGAGCTCGGCGAGCAGCGCCTCGGCATCCTTGTCGCGCCCCGCGGCGAGGTAGATCCGTGCGAGCGCCGCGGTCGCGGCGGGCTCCTTCGGATCGAGCGCCCTCGCCTCCTTCGCTCGCGCCTCGGCGACCTCGAGCTTGCCCGCGTCGCGCGCGCTGCCCGCCTGCGCGAGCAATCCCCAGAATCGCGCGGTGCGCCCGAGGTCTTCCCATTTCGCCCGCGCCTTCGATTCCGCCCTGGGCTCGAGCGACGCCGCACGGGTGAAGAGCTCATGCGCCTCGTCATGCCGGCCCTGCCGAAGGCGCACGAGTCCCAGCCACCCCACGGCATCGGCGTCCTTCGGATAGAGCGCGACCGCCTGCTGCAGGAGCTTGTCGGCTTCATCGGTGCGCTCGGCCTTGAACGCCTCCATGCCCTCGCGCTTGGCCTTCAGCCCCGGATCGTTGCGCTGCCGCTTGTCTTCCGCGAGGATTTTCGTCACCTCGGCGAGGCGGTCGGTCGCCGCAGTCTCGCCGGGGTTGCCCGCGATGTAGTCGCGCAGCGCCGCCACGGCCTCGTCGCCGGGTTCCATGTTCGTCACCGCGCGCCGCCACGACTCGGTGGCGGTTCGCGAGACCGAGTTCTCCGGGTTCTTCGCGAGCTCCTTCAGCTGCGCGATCACCGCGGGCGGCACGGGCTGCCGGCGGGCGAGGTGGCTCGCGAGCGCGACCTGGAAGCGCGCGTCGCCCGGATGCCGTTTCGCAAGCTCCGTGAGCTGCGCCCGGGCCTTGTCCCAGCCGGCCTTGGTGCCGCCGAGGATATTCGCGTACTCGAGCGCGATGTCGTCATCGGGAAAGCCGTCGGGAAAGAGCGCGTCGAACGCCTTCACCGCTTCGTCGTTGCGCCCCACGCCGGAGAACTGCCGTGCGCGGCGAAGCTTGTCCTTGTCGGGCCCGCGGATGCGCAGCGCCGCGGACAATGGCCCGACCGCCTCGTGCTGCGGATTCGCCTTGCGCAGCCGCTCCAGCGTCGCGGCCGCTTCCTTGTCCTGGTTGGCGTGCAGCTGCATGCGCGCCTGCATCGCGAGCGCATCGGGGTGCTCGGGCGAAACGCGCAGCGCCTTCTCGATCTCGTCGCGCGCGAGGTCGTCGCGGTTGCGCGCCTGCCAGAACTGCGCGCGCTCGAGGAAGGCCGCGACCTCGGCATCGGCCGCCGCGAAAACCTCGAACGCGGCGCATGCGCCGGCGAGGAGCAGCGCCGCGGCCGCACGCCTCATGCGGGCTCCCGTTCCTCGCGCGCCGCGAGCCTTCGCAGCGCACCCCACGCCGCGACCCCGAGCGCGGCGAGGATCATCGCCGAGACCAGCAGCACCGCCACGAGGTGCTCCGAAAGCCACGGGACCGGCGCCGACCAGGGCCGCACTTCCCCGACCCGGTAGGTGCGGCCCACGGGCAGGCTCTCCACCTTGTCCGGGAACACGAACGAAGCGCTTCCGCCGACGCCGCGGCGCATCTTGCGGCGCTCGAACGCGTCGACGACGCGCAACATCTGGTCGGAGGCGATCGCGGTCACCACGACGACGCTGCGGTCCGGCGTGAGCGGCGACTCGAAGCCGTAGACGGCCGCGACGGGATCCGTGCCCCGCTCGCTCACCGGGCTCGCGTCGATGCGCGGAGACACCGGGAACGCACCGGCCCATTTTTCCAGCAGCACCTGGTGCGGCGGCGGGCCGATCACCAGCAGGTCGGCGCCCGCGAGCGCGGCCTCGTCGCGGGCCGATGCGACGCGCACGCGCGTGGACGCTTCGCCCGTGGCCTCGCCCATGCGGCCCATGAGCGCCAGCATCGTCTCGATGTCGCCCGCCGCCGGCCGCTCCGGCAGCACGATCACCGTCCCGGAAAGGTCGGCGAGGCGCGTGAACGGATAGCCCACGAGCGCGAAATGCGCCAGGTTGGGCATCACGGCGTAATGCGGCAGGCTGCTGAAATCGATGGTGGAGTCCGCGAGGATCGCCGCCTGCGCGGGCGCGTTGGCGCAGGCCCCGTCCGCGGTGAAACGAAACGCGAATGTCATCTCGACGCGGCTGGGAAGCCGCGAGACGGGAATCGACAGCTCGCGATCGTCCGACACCGGTTCGCGCGCGAGCCTGAGCGGCAACGTGAGCAGCACGACGTCGTTCAGGATCACGTCGAGGTTCGCGTCGCTCGCGCACGCGGGCGCCGTGTATTGCAGCCTCAGGAGCAGCGGCACGCCCGTCCCGCCCTCGCCGCCGACTTCCGGCGCAAACCGCAGGTCGATGCGAATCGGCGCGAGGGTTGCCGCGGGTCCTTTCGTCTTGAGCTGCTCCTTGTCCGGCACCAGCTCGGAGAACGGGACCGGGCGGTCCATGGCCGCGAAGGCCTTCGCCTTGTAGGCGACGGCGGGCGGTGCCGCGTCGCCAGGCTTGAGCGCGGCGACCGCGCCCGAAAGGCTGAGCTTGCCCGAAGCGAGCGCCGCGGCCGCGACCCGCAGGTCTTCCGCGTCGCGCCCCGAGACCACCAGCAGCTTGGAGCGGTTGTCGGCGGGATTGGTCGTCATCCGCAGCTCCGGGCCCGCGGCAGGCGCGAGCGAGGCGAGCGCGGACGGCCGCTCGGTGTTGGTCACGAACGCGATCGAATGCCCGGGCGCGAACGCGTCGAGCTGGACCGGAAAGCGCGGCTCGCGCCAGGTCGAGAGGAGCCCGATCCACGAGGCGGCGATCGCCGCCGCGCGCAACGTGCCGGCCGAGGGTTGCGCCGCGAACACGAACGGGATCGAGAGCCGCCGCTCGTCGTGCCGGTCGAAGAACGGCTCGGGAAGGAGTGCCAGCTCGTCGGCGACCGCCAGCGGCTGCACCGTGACCTCGAGCTCGCTCTCGCCGCTCACCTCGAACCAGAGCCCCGGACGCGCGGGATCGGGCGGCAAGGTGCCGGGTGCGGCGGTGAGCTCGAGCGCCAGCTTGTTCCAGCCCACGATGAGGCGCGGATCGAAGCTCACCTCGCGCGTGAGCGCGCGCCCCGCGCCGTCGGCGGATACCGGGAGGTTGCCGATCACGTCGCCATTGAGGAGCAGGCGAACCTGCGAGGCGCCGGGCGCCAGCGCGGTCGAGTACATGTAGCGCAGCTTGAGCGTGGCGCGCGTCGCCAGCTCGTCGCTGCGCTCGCCGAAGCCGACACTCGCCTTGGCGCCGTCGCCCGCGAGCACGATCGCCGCGGGAGCGCCGAAGTGGGTGAAGGGACTGGTGCGGGTGTCCGCGTCCGCGGGAAGGGCGGCCGCGAACAGCAGACTGGCGGCCACGCAACGAAAGGCGTTCATCGCTCCACGATCGTCTTGCCCCTCCCCGGGTGACGCCGCGATTCTAGTCTAGAATCGCGCGTCACCCCCGTACTGGAGTCCCGATGGAAGCGGCGCCGGCATTCGGATTCAGGAGCGTCTCGGACCGGCTGGGCTGGTGGAATGCCTATTTCATCGCCAAGCTCGCGCTCTTCGCCCTCGGCCTCATGGGCTTTCACCTGGTCGAGAACCTCGTCTTCGTGGTGGTCCTCGGCGCGATGGCGGCTCCCCGCTTCCGGCGCTTGCGTCCGTGGTTGGGCGTTCCGGTCGCGATCGCGCTCGCCTACTACGACTCGTGGCTGCCGGGCCTGTCGCGCGTCATCTCCCAGGCCGGCCTCGTCGCGGGCTTCAGCGGCGCCTACCTCGCCGAGTTGGCCGGGCGCTTCGTGAGCGTGAAGGCGCTGGTCGCGATCGCGGCCGCGGTGGCGGGCTATCTCGCGGCCAAGCGCTTCGTGCGCCTCGATGTCCTCGTCGTGATCGCGATGCTGGTGCTGCCGTTCGTCGTCGGCGGGCCGCCGAAGATGATGACGCCGGTCACGACGACCGCGGCGGCCCAGGGTGACGCGCCGAAAGGCGTGGCGGCCCAGAAATCCCCCGACGCGATGCTCGCGGACTTCTTCAAGACCGAGCAATCACGCGCCGTGAGCTTCACCAAGCCGCCCGACGGCAGCCCCGACTTCGACGTGATCTTCCTCCACGTGTGCTCGCTCTCGTGGGACGACCTGGAGGCGACCGGCGAGGACAAGCACCCGCTCTTCGCGACCTTCGACATCCTCTTCCGCCGCTTCAATTCCGTCGCCACGTACAGCGGGCCCGCCGCGATTCGCTTCTTGCGCTCGCCGTGCGGCCAGCCGTCGCACAAGGCCCTCTACGAGCCCACGCAGCCGCAGTGCCTGCTGATGCCCGACCTGCAGAAGGCGGGCCTCGAGCCGCAGCTCCTCATGAACCACGACGGCCATTTCGACAACTTCCTCAAGGTCGTGCGCGACCAGGGCGTGTCGGTCGAGCCGCAGTCGCTGAAGGGCGTGCCGGCGCCGATGCGCGCCTTCGACGACTCGCGCATCTACGACGACGGCGCGATCCTCGCGCAATGGCTGCAGGCGCGCGTGAAGAACCCGGCGCCACGCGCGGCGGTTTACTACAACACGCTGTCGCTGCACGACGGCAACGTCCTGCAGTCGGATCCCAAGCCCAAGAGCTCGGAGACGTACAAGAAGCGTGTCAACAAGCTCCTCACGGACATCCAGGGCTTCATGGACAAGCTCGCCGCGAGCGGGCGGCGCGCGATCGTGGTGCTCGTGCCGGAGCACGGCGCCGCGTGGCGCGGCGACGCGATGCAGATCGCCGGCCTGCGCGAGATTCCCACGCCCGCGATCACGCTGATCCCCGTCGGCGTGCGCGTGATCGGCCCGGATGCGAAGCGCGTCGGCGATGCGGTGACGGTTCCCGACCCCACGAGCTTCCTCGCGCTCTCCCACGTGGTCTCGAAGATGCTCGCCAAGCCCCCCTTCGGCGCCGGCGGGTTCAAGCCCGCCGACTACACCGCGGGCGTGCCGCTCACCGACTTCGTCTCCGAGGGCGCCAACGCGACCATCCTTGCGCGCGGCAAGGGCTACGTGATCCGGCAGGACCAGGATCCCTGGAAGGAATTCCAGTAGCCTCGCCGGGCTAGAATGCCCGCATGGCGCCCCGCTTCTTCCAGAGCACCATCGCCATCGTCTACGACTTCGATGGCACGCTCTCCCCGCAGCCGATGCAGGAGTACACCGTGCTCCCCAAGATCGGCGTGGAGCCGCGGGAGTTCTGGGCGCGGGTGAACCGCGACGCGCGCGAGACCGAGTCGGACATGATGCTGGTGTACATGCGCCACATCATCGAGGCGCTCGAGCTCGGCCGCATCAACGTGAAGCGCGAGGACTTCGCCGCCATGGCGGACGCCATCGAGTACTTCCCGGGCGTGCCGACGTGGTTCCGGCGCGTCAACCAGTACGTGAAGCGCAAGAGCGCCGGGAAGGCGAAGGTGCAGCACTACCTCATCTCCGCGGGCCAGAAGGAGATCCTCGACGGCGCCTCGATCCGCAGGCACTTCAAGCGCATCTACGCCTCGGAGTACCACTTCGACCACCACGGGGTCGCGACCTTCCCGAAGCTGCTGGTGACCGACACCATGAAGACCCAGTTCCTGTTCCGCATCAACAAGGGGCGCGAGGGCATCAACGAGTCGATCAACGAGCACATGCCCGAGGCCGAGCGCCCGATCCCCTTCCAGAACATGATCTACGTGGGCGACGGCATGACCGACGTGCCCTCGATGGCGCTCACCAAGAAGTCGGGCGGCCACACGGTCGCGGTGTACGACCGGCACAAGAAGACGTCGCGCCCGACCTGCGTGAAGCTCCTCAAGGCCGGCCGCGCCGACTTCATCGCGGAAGCCGACTACCGCGCGGGTTCCAGGCTTTCGCATCGCGTGGAATTGCTGCTCGACTCCATCATCGCGGACATCGCGTATCGCCGGGAAGCCTTCCGCGTCCTCGCCGAGAACCGACAGGAGTGAGTGCGCTCACCTTCCAGGCGCTGCGTCGCCTCGCGGACGGGCGTTTCCATTCGGGCGAGGACGTCGCGCGAGACCTCGGGCGCTCGCGCGCCACCGTCTCGGAGGCGCTCAAGTGCGTGCCGGACCTGGGCGTGGAAATCTTTTCGGTGCGCGGCCGCGGCTACCGTCTTGCCGAGCCGATCGAGTTCCTCGATGAAGTCGTCATCCGCAAGCGCATCGCCTCGACCGGCGTGGCGCTCGAGATCGTCGACGAGATCGATTCGACTTCCACGAAGCTCCTCGGGATGGCGGCCGCCGGCGCCCCCTCGGGCACCTGCCTCGCGGCGGAGTGGCAGAGCGCGGGCCGCGGACGCCGCGGGCGCTCGTGGGTCTCGGCGCTGGGCGGCTCGCTCACCTTCTCGCTGCTGTGGCGCTTCGAGCGCGGCGCGGGCCAGCTCGCGGGCCTTTCCCTCGCGGTGGGCGTCGCGGTGGCGCGAGCGCTCGCGGCGTGCGGCGTGGAGCGCGTGCAGGTGAAGTGGCCCAACGACGTCGTGGTCGATTTCCGCAAGCTCGCCGGCATCCTGGTGGAGACGAGCGGCGAGATGCTGGGCCCGTCGGTCGCGGTCATCGGCGTCGGCGTGAATTTCCGCCTGGGCAACCCCGTGCTCGAGCGCATCGACCAGCCGGTGATCGACGTGGCCCATTGCGCGCCGCGCCCGCCGTCTCGCAGCGCGCTGCTGGGCGAGATGCTGGCGCACCTGGCGCCCGCGCTCGCCGATTTCGAATCCCGCGGCTTCGCCGGCGTGCGCGACGCGTGGCGCGGGCTGCACGCCTTCCAGGGCCGGCGCGTGCGCGTGATCCCGCCGCGCGATCCGGCCTACGAAGCGGAAGTCGTGGATGTAGCGCCCGATGGCGCGCTGGTGGTGGCGCTTCCCGACGGCCGCACCCTGCCGCTCGCCTCCGCGGAGATCTCCCTGAGGGGAAAATAATTGGGGTCAGACTCAAATTTAGTTAATTGGCACAATTTCCGAGGAATTAGCGTAATTGGAGTCTGACCCCATTAATTTGCTCCTGGACGCCGGCAACAGCCGGATCAAGTGGGGCGTGCACGACGGCCGGGGCTGGATCGCTCGCGGCGCGGTGCCGACGTCCGAGGCGGACACCATCGGCGGCGCGTGGAAATCGCTGGACGGGTTGAAGCGAGCCACGGCATCGAACGTCGCCGGCGTGCTCGTGGCCGAAGACCTGGCGCGCGCGTGCCGGGAGCGCGGCATCGAGCTCGCGATCATCCGCTCGCAGGCCTCGCAGCTCGGCGTGACCAACGGCTATCGCGAGCCGGCGCAACTGGGCGCCGACCGCTGGGCGGCGCTCATCGCCGCGCACCACGGCGAGCGCGGCCACAAGCTGGTCGTCACCGCGGGCACGGCGCTCACCATCGATGCGCTCGCCGGCGATGGACGCTTCCTGGGCGGGCTCATCGTGCCGGGTGCCGCGCTCATGCGCCGCTCGCTCGATCGCGGCACGGCGGGGCTGCGACTCGCCGAGGGCGCGTTCGCGGATTTCCCGGCAGCGACCGCCGATGCGATCGCCACCGGCGCCATCGACGCGTGCACCGGCGCCATCGCGCGCGTCGCGCGCCGCATGGAAGACCGCGGCTGCAAGCCCGACCGCATCGTCCTGTCGGGCGGCGCCGCGAAGGAAATCGCGCCGCACCTTCCCATGGCCCACGCATTCCACGAGAATCTGGTGCTCGACGGGCTCGCCCTCATCGCCCGCGAATCCGCATAAAGCAATCCGTGGCCCGACTCATCTTCTTCCTGCTGCTGCTCGCCATCCTCGCCGTGGGCGCCCACCTGTGGCTTTCGGGACCGGTGGAAAGGACCGACTTCTCCGCGCGCGAGCGCAATCGCGACGAGGTGCGCATCGTGGCGGTGACCCCGCCGTCGATGGCCGCAAGGAGCGCCGAGGACTCGCGCAAGACCGCGAACGCGCTCGCGGGCGCCGCGTGCGTCGAGTTCTCCGGCATCGCCGCGGCCGACGCCTTCCGCGCGCGCGAGGCCTTCGCCGCGCTCCAGGCCGGTCCGCGCATCAGCGAGCGGCGCGTCGAGGAGATCACGCGCTACTGGGTGTTCATTCCCGCCGCGCGCGACCGCAAGACCGCCGAGAACCGCATGGCCGAGATCCGCAAGCAGGGCGTGACCGACCTCTCCATCCGGCCCGACAACGCGATCTCGCTGGGCGTGTTCTCGACCGAGGATGCCGCGCGCCGCTTCCTCTCCTCCATCGAGGCCAAGAACATCAAGGGCGCCGAGCAGGGCCCGTTCACCAAGGACCTGCGCGAGCTGGTGATGGTGATCCGCGAGCCCGACACCGAGCTCGTCGCCCGCCTCACGCTCCTCCAGCGCGATTTCGCGGGCTCGCAGCTTCGCGCCGTCGCCTGCCCCCAATAAATGGGGTCAGACTCCAATTTCGCTAATCCGGGGTTTTTCTAGGCCGACCCCGCGGCCGGGGAAGAATCCGGCGGCCGGAAATCTCCTCGATCTCCTTGCAGAACTGCCGGTCCCCCAACGGGGCCCCTCGCCTTAGCGCATCGCGAATCGAATCGTCGTCCGCCATCCCCTTGTCGAACATGAAGCCATAGGCGCTCTGCCGCCTCGGCTCCGTGGATCCAAGCGACAGGTAAGCAGCGTGAGGCGTGACGAGGTCGTCCGCCTTGCCCATGCGGTTGCAGGCGAAGCTCGACCACCGATACTCGCCCGGCCGCTGGACCAGTTTCGCCCGCACCGGATTCATCTCGATATATCGATGGCAGGCGAAGAAGTACCGCTCCTCCTGCACCAGGCTGGAATGAAAGCGCCCCTCCCACAACGTGCCGGTGCGGCCATGCAGGTAGTTGAAGTAGGAAACGTAGCGGCGCCCCATGCCCTGGACCATCTTGGCGAGCGAATTCGTTGCTTGTCCGGTCGCCAACAGGTGGACGTGATTGCTCATCAGGACATAGGCGTGCACCTCCACCCCATGGCGCCGTGTCACCTCCACCAGGCAGCGGTGAAAGAAGACCCGGTCGCCTTCGGATCGAAAGATGTCCTGCCGATCGTTTCCGCGCACGACGAGGTGCATCGGATATTCAGGGACAATGAGGCGAGGCAGGCGGGCCATGCCCCGTTCAACGCGGGAAAGGGGCTTCGGACGACGCGGACGTCCGAAAAATGCCGAATTAGCGTAATTGGAGTCTGACCCCATTTATCATCACCTCATGCGCTTCCTGATCTGGCCGGTCCTGCTCGTCGCCGCGGGGTGCTCGCTGCTCGACCCGCACAACATGATCGGGCGGCAGATGGGCGAGGCGACCGGTATTCCGACGGACCCGGTGCCCGCGGCGGGCCCGCATCCGCTCGACGCCGCCGCGCGCGCGCACGCCTTCGACTTCGTGTGGACCACCATCGACGAGCGCTACCACGATCCCGCGTTCAACGGCGTCGACTGGAAAGCGGTGGGCGCGCGGTACCGGCCGCTGGCGCTCGCCGCGCCCACCGACGATGCGTTCTGGGAGGTGCTCGACCGGATGACGGGCGAGCTCAAGGACGCCCACACGCGGGTCGAATCGCCGGCGCGCGTGGCGCTGCGCCAGCGCGACGAGTCGATCACGCTCGGCTTCGCCTTCATCCCGCTCGAAGGCCGTCTCGCGATCTCGAGCATCAACCCGGAATCCGACGCGTGGTGGGCCGGCGTGCGCCCCGGCATGACGCTCGCGACCATCGCCGGCGAGCCCGCGCGCCCCGCCTACGAGAAGCTCCTCGCCGACACGCGCTTCGACTCCACCGATCGCTCGCGACACCTGCGCGCGCTGAGGCGACTGCTCACCGGCCCCGAGGGCAGCCGCATGTCGTTCACGTTCGAGCGCGCCGACGGCACGCACTTCGATGCCACGCTCACGCGCCGGCGCCTGAGCACGCGGCCCGCGTCGTCGCACCGCATGCTGCCGAGCGGCTTCGGGTACCTGCGCCTCACGCAATGGACGATCGGCGCCACCTCGCGCGCGCTCGAGGGCATCGACGCCCTCAAGGACGCGCCCGGCATGATCATCGACCTGCGCGGCAACCCGGGCGGCTCGGTGCACGCGGTCAACTCGGTGCTGGCGCGCTTCTTCTCCGAGCACGCGGACCTCGGCCGCGTCACGACGCGCACCGGGCGCCCGGTGTCGCTGCTCTTCGGCACCGTGGAGATCATCAAGCTGAAGAGCGAGGTCGACGGCAACAAGAACGCCTACAGGAATCCCGTGGTGATCCTGCTCAATGCCGGCAGCGCGAGTGGCAGCGAGCTCTTCGCGGGCGAGATGCAGGCGGCGAATCGCGCGGTGGTGGTGGGCGAGCCCAGCTGCGGCTGCCTCCTCGGATTCCTCGGCTACACGCGCATCCCGGGAGGAGGCGAGCTCGCGTACAGCGAGGTGGGCTTCGTGCTCGCCAACGGCCAGAAGATCGAGGGCCACGGCGTGACCCCGAACCACGTCGTCGCGCTCACGCTGGCGGACCTGCGCGCGGGCCGCGACCGCGCGCTCGAAGTGGCGCAGGAAGTCCTCGCCACCCTCGTCGCGAGCAAGCCGCGTGGCTGATACCCAAGGCTCTCCAGCGCTGAACCCCGGCGTCGCGCGCCGCGAGGTGTGGGCGTGGGCGATGTACGACTTCGCCAACTCGGGCTACACCACCGTCGTCCTCACGGCGGTCTTCAACGCCTTCTTCGTCGCTTCCATCGCCGGCAATGCGCCGTGGGCCACGTTCGCGTGGACCGCCGCGCTCTCGATCTCGTACGCCATCGTGATGGTCATCGGCCCGTTGCTCGGCGCCTGGTCCGATGCCCACGCCGCGAAGAAGCGGCTGCTGGCGATCACGACGACCGTCTGCATCGTCGGCACCGTCGCCCTCGCGTGGGCGGGACCGGGGATGGTGGCGTTCGCCGTGGTCTTCATCGTGGTTTCCAACGTCGCCTACTCGATGGGCGAGAACCTCTGCGCCGCGTTCCTGCCGGAGATCGCCACACCGCAGGCCCTCGGCAAGGTCTCGGGCTGGGGATGGAGCCTCGGCTACTTCGGCGGCATCCTGGCGTTGGGCATCTCGCTCGCCTGGGTGATGACCGCAAATGCGCGCGGCTCCACCACCGCGGAGGCGGTCGGCGGCACGATGATCATCACCGCGGCGGTGTACGCGCTGGCATCGCTGCCCACGTTCCTCTGGCTCAAGGAACGCGCGCAGCCGCAGCCGGACGCGACCCACGGCCTCGGCGACGCGCTCGCGCGCCTCGCGGAAACGGCGCGGCACGCACGCCAGTATCGCGACCTGCTGCTCGTCTTCGCGTGCGGCACGCTATACCAGGCCGGCGTGGCGACCGTGATCGCGCTCGCCGCGATCTACGCCGAGCAGGTGATGGGATTCAAGACGCAGGACACGATCGTGCTCATCCTGGTGGTGAACGTCACCGCGGCGATCGGCGCCTTCGGCTTCGGCTACGCGCAGGACCGGCTCGGGAAAGTGACGGCGCTGCGCCTCACCATCGTGGGCTGGGTGGTGATGACCGTGGTCGCGTATTTCTCGACGACGGCGGCGCTCTTCTGGGTCGCGGCGAACCTCGCGGGCCTGTGCATGGGATCGAGCCAGTCCGCGGGACGCGCCCTCGTGGCATACCTCTCGCCCGCCGGGCGCAGCTCCGAGTTCTTCGGCCTCTGGGGTGTCGCGATCCGGCTGGCGGCGATCCTGGGGCCGCTCACCTACGGCGCGGTGACATGGGCCACGGGCGGCAACCACCGCCTCGCGATCCTGCTCACCGGCGGGTTCTTCGTCGCTTCCCTCGTGGTGCTCGCGTTCGTCAACGAGCGGCGCGGTCGCGCGCAAGTTTCATGACGACGTCGGGGCGGTCGGAGATGATGCCGTCCACCCCGAGCTCCAGCATCTTCGCGATCACCGCGGGCTCGTTCACCGTCCATACGATCACGCGCAATCCGAGCGCGTGCGACTCGCGCAGCACCGCCTCGTCCACGTCCTGGTAGCGTGGCGACCAGATCCTTCCGCCGGCGGCCTTCACCATCTTCGGCACCGAGCCGTAGTCGCGATACTGCAGGCTTCCGGTCCAGGGCGACGACGCGCACTCGGCCGGCGGCGCATCGCGCTTGCCTGCCGCCGCACCCGGGCACATCGTGTCGAATCCCGTCGCGCGCACCGTGAGATAGGCGGTCTCGATCCCGGGAGCCAGCCGATGCACGACCTCGAGCGGCCGCCAGTCGAACGACTGGATGGTCACGCGCCGCTCCATGCCCGCGCGGCGAATCACGTCCAGCACCGCGCGCGCGAACGGCTCGGGTGCCAGCGAGAGCTCCGGTCGCGTGGGATCCGACTTGATCTCCACGTTGAACCGGACGCGGTCGCCCTTGCGCCGTGCAAGCTCGAAGAGGTCCGCCAGTCGCGGGATGCGCGTGCCGTCGACCGCCTGCTGCTCGGGAAACGCTTTCGCGTAGCCGCGGCCCGGATTGAGGCGCCCCACGTCGTATCGCAGGACCTCGTCGTAGGCGAGGTCGTGGATCGCCGGCCCGCGGTCGGCGAGGAAGGCGCCGTCGGGTCCGCGCGTGATGTCCGGATTGAGCGACGCGTCGTGCGAGATGACGACGACGCCGTCGCGGGTGACGGCCACGTCGAGCTCGAGCGTGGTGACGCCCAGGTCGATGCCGCGCTCGAAGGCGGGCAGCGTGTTCTCCGGGAGGAGCCCCCGGGCGCCCCGGTGGCCCTGGATGTCGAGGCGGGAAGCGCAGCCCGCGGCGACGAACGCGAGCATTGCGACGACGAGCGGCTTGGTCATATTCCCGATTATTGCGTACCATGGCCGCCATGGCGCAGGGCAAGCGAACGCTCTATGAGATCCTCGAGGTCCCGCCGGACGCGGAGGCGGACGACATCGCCCACGCGCACGAGCGCAAGGTGCTCGAGATCAAGCGCTCCGAAAAGTTCGATCCCAACGCCGCCGCGCTCGTGAAGCAGGCCTTCGAGGTCCTCTCGGACGCGAAGCGCCGCGCCGCTTACGACGCCTCGATGGTGACCTCGCAGGAACGCGCCGCGGCCCACGCGCAGGCCGTCGCGGACCTCGACCTTTCGGCCGACACCGACGCCGAAGACCGCTCGCGCAAGATGAAGATGCTGGGGCTCGTGGGCGGCATCGCGGTGATCTTCGCCGTGCTCTTCCTCGTGTTCCGCCCGCACGCCCCACCCCCGCCGGCCGCCGAGCCCGTGGCCGAGGCGCCGAAACCCGCTGCGCCCCCGCCGCCGAAGCTTCGCAACGCGCAGGAGATCACCGCCGACGCGGCGACCTCCACCGGCCAGGTGCTGAGCTACTCGATGTCGGGGACCGCGACCCCCCTCGGCATGGCGGTCGAGGTCGAGACCGGCCAGATGATCACCACCTGCCACGGCATTCCCGCAGGCAGCAAGCTCGTGGTGAAGGTGGGCAAGGAGTCGATGCCCGCCGACCTCGCCATTACCGACGAGTCGCTCGACCTCTGCCGCCTCTCGATCCCCGGCTTCACCACGCCACCGCTCAAGATCGCCGCCGAGGACGCGAAGGCCGGCGACAAGGTGTTCGTGGTCGGCATGAACGACAGGGGCGAGATCGCGGCCACCGAGGGCAAGGTGAACCAGCTGCGCCCCACGCCGTCGGGGCAGGTGCTCGAGCTCTCCGTCCCGGTCGCCGCGAACGCCAGCGGCGGCGGTGTGTTCAACGACAAGGGCCGGCTCGTCGGCATCATGACGACGCCACATGCGTTCGGCGCAGGCCTCAACATCGCCCTGCCGGTGTCGTGGCTCGCCGAGATGCGCTCGCGCGCAGCAGCCGCGCCCAAATGATCCTCCGCGGCGCGTGCGCCGCGGCGTGCCTCGCGACCGCGGGCCAGGCCAACGCGGGACGCCCACTCACGGTCGAGGACGCGGCCGTCGTCGATCGAGGCGGCGTGCAGGTCGAGGCGTGGATGGATCGGTCGAGCGATTCCCTCGTCGGATGGATCGTCCCGGCGTTCAATGCCGGGCTCGACACCGAGTGGCAGGCGGGCTTTGCCCGAACGCGTTCGGACGGCCGCTCGCAATTCTCCGGCGCCTACGTGCAGGCGAAGACGCTGTGGCGCGGCCTCGATCAGGATCATGCATGGGGTGCGGCGAGCGTGCTGGGTAGCACGCGCGATCCACTCGCAGCGACGCATCGCGGCTACGACAATCCGTACGCGCTGGGCGTGGCCACGTTCGCGCTCGGGCCCGATGGTGCGCTGCTGCACGCCAACGCGGGCTGGATCCGTCACCGCGAAGAAGACCGCGATGCCGCGATCTGGGGACTTGCGGCCGAAGGGCCCGCGTTCCGCAACGTCGCGTGGGTTGCCGAGGCGTATGGCGAGAATCGTGGGCGCGCCTGGCTCCGCGCCGGAGGCCGATGGAGCGCGATTCCCAATCACCTGGACATCGACCTGTCCTGGTGGGTCCGGGCGCACGGCAACAGCACGGAACGGTTCCTCTCGCTGGGGGTCACTTGGCAGAGCGGCCCCCTCTGAGCCGCCTTCTCCCTTCGTGATCGACATCCCCGGCCTCATCGACACCTACGGCTACTGGGCCGTCTTCGTGGGCTCCTTCCTCGAGGGCGAGACGATCCTCGCGCTCGCGGGCCTCGCCGCGTATCGCGACTACCTCGACTTCCGCTGGGTGGTGCTGGTGGCGCTGTGCGCGGGATTCCTCGGCGACCAGTTCTACTTCTTCCTCGGGCGCTATCGCGGCGCGCAGATGCTGCAGAAGCATCCCAACTGGCAGGCGCGCGCGGCGAAGTTCGACCAGATGCTCGCGCGCTGGCACGCGCCGCTCATCATCGGCATCCGCTTCATGTACGGCTTCCGCATCGTGGG